>Ga0307320_10000636_pt1 | contig 12642 bp, 9 predicted proteins | sample ER_DNA_369_FD_194495 | JGI IMG/M metagenome (GOLD analysis project Ga0307320, IMG submission 194495) | Bulk soil microbial communities from the East River watershed near Crested Butte, Colorado, United States - ER_DNA_369 | ecosystem: Environmental > Terrestrial > Soil > Floodplain | place: USA...
AAGGTCGAAGACCCCTCCACCGGCGAGCCGCTCTGCGAGGTGGCCAGCGCCAGCCCTGAGGACGGCACCGCCGCGCTCGCCGCCGCCACCGCCGCGCAGGCCGACTGGGCCGCCCACCCGCCCAGGGAGCGGGGCGAGATCCTGCGGCGGGCCTACGAGCGCATCACCGCCGAGGCCGACGACCTCGCCCTGCTCATGACCTTGGAGATGGGCAAGCCGCTGGCCGAGTCGAAGGCGGAGATCGCCTACGCCGCCGAGTTCTTCCGCTGGTTCGCCGAGGAGGCCGTCCGCATCGCCGGCCGCTACTCGGTCGCCCCCAACGGCCTGGGCCGCATGCTCACCATGCGCCAGCCGGTCGGCCCCTGCCTGCTGATCACCCCGTGGAACTTCCCGATGGCCATGGGCACCCGGAAGATCGGCCCGGCGGTCGCCGCCGGCTGCACCATGGTCATCAAGCCGGCCAAGCAGACCCCGCTGTCCATGCTCGCCCTGGCGCGCATCCTCGAAGAGGTCGGGCTCCCCCCCGGCGTGCTCAACGTGGTGGTCACCGCGACCTCCGGCCCGGTGATGGAGCCGCTCATCAAGGACGGGCGCACCCGCAAGCTCTCCTTCACCGGCTCCACCGAGGTCGGCCGCACGCTCATCCGCCAGGCCGCCGACCAGATCCTGCGCGTCTCGATGGAGCTCGGCGGCAACGCGCCCTTCCTGATCTTCGACGACGCCGACCTCGACGCCGCGGTCGATGGCGCGATGATCGCCAAGATGCGCAACATCGGTGAGGCCTGCACCGCCGCCAACCGCTTCCACGTCGCCGAGCCGGTGGCCGAGCGCTTCGCCGCCAAGCTGGCCGAGCGCATGGGCGGGCTGAAGGTGGGCCGCGGCACCGACGACGGCGTCCAGGTCGGCCCGCTGATCGACGGCGACGCGGTCGACAAGGTGACCGAGCTGGTCGACGACGCGCTCGCCAAGGGCGCCACCGCGGTGGTCGGCGCCAGGGCCGGCGACGGCCGGGGCTACTTCTACCAGCCGACCGTGCTGGCCGGCGTGCCCGGCGACGCGCGCGTGCTCAAGGAGGAGATCTTCGGCCCGGTCGCGCCGGTGGCCACGTTCGACTCCGAGGAGGCGGCGGTGGCGGCGGCCAACGACACCGAGTTCGGCCTGGTCGCCTACGTCTACACCAACGACCTCAAGCGGGCCTTCCGGGTGATCGAGGGCCTGGAAACCGGCATGGTCGGGCTCAACCAGGGCATGGTCTCCAACCCGGCCGCGCCGTTCGGCGGCGTCAAGCACTCCGGCTTCGGCCGCGAGGGCGGCGTCGAGGGGATCGAGGAGTACCTGGAGATCAAGTACGTCGCCATGAATCTTTGAGCCGCTGGGTCCGCCGCGGGCTCGCCGTCCCGCTCGGCGTCCCGCTGGCCTTGGCGTTCCCGCGTCCGTCGCTGTGGTGGCTGGCCTTCGTCGGCCTGGTCCCCCTGCTGGCGCTGGTGCGGGCCGCGCCGAGCCGGCGCGAGGCGGCGGTCGCGGCGTGGCTCGGCGGAGCCGGCTTCTTCCTCGCGGTCGACTCGTTCCTGCTGCGCCAGGTCGGGCCGTTCGCCCTGCCGCTGGCGCTCGTCGTCGGCGCCTGCTGGCTCCCGTTGGGGCTGGTCGCCTGGGGGCTGCTGCGCGGCCCCGTCTCCCCCATGCGCGCGCTGGCCGCGCTGGTGCTGGTCCCCAGCGCCTGGGTGGCCGGCGAGTTCGTGCGTGCCTGGCCGGCGCTCGGCGGACCGTGGGGGCTGCTCGGCGCGACCCAGTGGAACCAGCCGGCGGTGCTGACGCTCGCCTCGGTCGGCGGCGTCTGGGCGGTGAGCTTCCTGCTGGCGGCGGTCAACGTCGGCCTGACCGTGGCGCTCGCATCCGCGGCCCGCAGCGACAGCGGTGGGCTGGCGGTTGACCGGGCACGCGGGCGGCTGGTCGGGCTGGGCCTGCCGCTGGTGCTGGTGGCGGGGACGCTGGCCTACGCCGCCGTCCGGCCCGCCCCCGACGCGGCCGGCACCATGCGGGTGGCGCTGGTCCAGCCGGGCGTGATCGACGACGTCGAGCAGCGCTTCCAGGCCAGCCTCGCCGCCACGCTCGGTCTCGCCGGCGACCGGCTCGACCTGGTCGTCTGGGGCGAGAGCAGCATCGGCCGGGACCTCGACCAGCACCCCGCCGACCTGGCCCGGCTCTCGGCCGCGGCCCGCACGGTCGGCGCGCCGCTGCTGGTCAACGTCGACGCCGAGCGCGGCGCGGGTGGCATCTACAAGAGCTCGGTGCTGGTCGGCCCCGACGGCCGGGAGGGCAGCTACGACAAGATGCGCCTGGTCCCGTTCGGCGAGTACATCCCGCTGCGGCCGCTGTTCGGCTGGGCGGCCCGGATCACCGACGCGGCCGCGACCGACCGCCGCCGCGGCAGGAGGCTGGAGGTGCTCCACGCCGGCCCGGTCGCGGTCGGGCCGGTGGTCTGCTTCGAGTCCGCCTTCCCCGACCTGGCCCGGACGCTGGCCAGACGCGGCGCCGACCTGGTGGTGGTGCAGAGCGCCACCACCACCTTCCAGCGGACCTGGGGCCCGGACCAGCACGCCAGCCTGGCCGCCGTGCGGGCGGTCGAGGCCGGCCGGCCGGTCGCCCAGGCCGCCCTGAGCGGCATCTCCGCGGCCTTCGACGCCCGCGGCCACCGGCTCGCCTGGCGGCCGACCAGCTGGCGCGGCGCGGCCGTGGTGACGCTGCCCCGCAGCACGGAGATCACCCCGTATGCCCGCTTCGGCGACTGGCTGCCGCTGGCCTGCGGGCTCGTCCTGGCCGTCGCCGCCCTCGGCGCCGTGGCGGAAGGACGCCGGCTTCCTCGACCTCGCCATGGCGAGGCGCTACGCTCGTAGGCGTCGGCGTGGAGCGTCCGATGCGCAGGGCGGCAGTGGTGCCACCGGGCGCCTCGCCGCCCCACCGGGCGCGCTCCACCTGGGCGAGCGTCGGAGAGGACGCCAACATGACCCATCCGATCCGGCGGATCGGTGTTCTGACCAGCGGCGGCGACGCACCGGGGCTGAACGCGGTCATCCGTGCGGTGGTCAAGACCGCCTCGAACGGCTACGGCTGGACCGTGGCCGGGATCGAGAGCGGCTTCGAAGGGCTGATCGGCAAGCCGCGGGTCCGGCCGCTGGACCTCGCCGCGGTGAGCGGCCTGCTGCCCCGCGGCGGCACCATCCTCGGCTCGACCAACAAGGGCCACTTCGCGCCGGTGCCGACCAACGGCGAGTCCTACCGCGACCCCGGTCCCTACAAGGAGCTGGCCGCCAACGTGCGCCGGCTGGCGATCGACGCGCTGGTGATCATCGGCGGCGAAGGCAGCCAGGGGATCGCCTGCGAGCTGTCCAAGTACGGCGTGCGGGCCATGGGCGTGCCGAAGACGATCGACAACGACCTCTACGGCTGCGACCAGACATTCGGCTTCGACACCGCCCTCACGGTCGCGACCGAGGCCATCGACCGGCTGCACACCACCGCGGCCAGCCACGACCGGGTCATGGTGCTCGAGGTGATGGGCCGCGACACCGGCTGGATCGCGCTGCACTCCGGCATCGGCGGCGGCGCCGACATCATCCTCGTGCCCGAGATCCCCTTCACCGTCGAGGCGGTCGCCAACAAGGTCCTGACCCGCGAGTACCAGGGGTCGAACTTCTCCATCATCGTCTGCTCGGAGGGCGCCCAGGAGGCCGGCAGCGGCCAGATCTACCAGGAGACCACCGGCACACTCGGCGGCGTCGGCGCCTACGTGGCCAGCCGGGTCGCCAAGACCACCGGCAAGGACGCCCGCGTGGTGGTCCTCGGCCACCTGCAGCGCGGCGGTATGCCCAGCCCGTTCGACCGCATCCTCGCCACCCGCTTCGGCGCCGCGGCGGTGCACGCGCTCGCCGAGGGGCACTACGGCGAGGTGGTGGTGATGAGCAAGGGCGAGATCACCACCATCTCGATGCTGGAGTGCGCCGGCCGGACCCGGTTCGTCCCCGTCGACCACGAGATCGTGCGGGCCGCGCGCGGCCTCGGCATCGGCTTCGGCGACGAGGACGAGAGTGAGCTGACCCCCGAGTCGCTGGACTGACCCGCCCGGCCGTCCTGGCTGGGTTGGGTGCGTGCGGCGGTGAGGTTGTCGCTGCTGTCTGGTATGCATCTGCGTTATCGGACGTCGATGCCGCCCAGGAGCCGCCGTGCCCGAGCCGCCGGACCGCCCCGCGCTGCCAGCGCCGCCCGACCCGTTGGAGGAACCCGCCGCGGGCGCCACGCCGCCCGCGGTGGCCAGCGGCGACCCGGAGGCCGACTTCGCCGAGCTGCTGGAACGGGCCGAGGGCTACGCTCTCCGCGCCAAGGCGCCGGCCACCCTGCGGGCCTACGCCACCGACTGGCGCCACTTCACCGCCTGGTGCGCCGCCCGCGCGCGGGCGCCCCTGCCGGCCGAGGTCCGCACCGTGGCGGCCTACCTCTCCGCCCACGCCGGCCGTTCGGCGATCACCACCCTGCGGCGCCGGCTCTCCTCCATCTCCCAGATCCACCAGGCGGCCGGCTGGCCCAGCCCCACCGCCACCGCCGAGGTCCGCCTGGTCTGGCAGGGCATCGTCCGCAGCCACGGCCGCCGCGCCGCCAGGCAGGCCTCCCCGGCCGTGACCGAGACCCTGCGCGCCTTGGTCGCCGACCTCGACTCGAGCCGGCAGGGTCACCGCGACCGTGCCCTGCTGCTGATCGGCTTCGCCGGTTTCCTGCGCCGCTCCGAACTGGTCGCGCTCGACGTGGAGGACCTGGTCGAGGTCCCCGAAGGGCTGGAGGTGCTGGTACGCCGCTCCCAGACCGACCAGCAGGGCGAGGGCGCGGTGCTGGCGATCCCGTACGGCCAGCACGCCGCCACCTGCCCGGTGCGGGCCTGGCGGGCGTGGCTCGCGGCGGCCGGGATCAGCGAGGGACCGGCCTTCCGCGCGGTCGACCGCCACGGCAACGTCGGCACCGGCCGGCTCTCCGACCGGACGGTCGCCAGGGTGGTCAAGCGCACCGCCGAGCGGGCCGGGCTCGACCCGGCCGAGTTCTCCGGCCACAGCCTCCGCTCCGGGCTCGCCGTCGCCGCCGCCCAGGCCGGCGTGACCGAGGAGCTGATCATGGAGCAGGGCCGCTGGAAGTCCCCCACGGTGGTGCGCACCTACGTGCGCCGCGGCGAGCTGTGGCGGGAGGTCGCCGCCGCCAAGGTGGGGTTGTGACCGGCCGCCCTCCGCGGCCGGGCGGGTCGGCCGGGGTCACGCGGCCGTGCCTGGCCAGGCCAGGGTGACGGCCGCGCGCGGCGGACGGCGCAGCCGGGCGCCGTGCTCGTCCTCCACCCGGTCGGGAGCGAGGACCGCGGCCAGCTCCGCCTCTCGCTCGCGTGGCAGGCAGAGGCGGCGGCGGAGGAAGTCGACCAGGTCCTGGAAGCTCGCGAAGCTGGCCCGGGGGCCGGCCGTCCAGTCCTGCCGCGTCACCTCGAGCCCGAGCGCCCGCAGCACGGCCTCGGCGTCGTCCGCGCTCGGTCCGGTCGGGCGGTCGAGGCCGTGGAAGCGGCGCCACAGCGGTGCCTCCTCGACCAGCGGGTGCCGCTCCCCCAGCTGGACCACCACCCGCCGCAGGGCGTGGGCGGTGAGCGCCTGGGCGAACCGGTCCAGATCCGGGACGTTGTAGACCACGTCGTGGCAGACGACCACGTCGGCGGGCTCGACGTCGCCGGCGACGTCAGGCCAGCGCCCCTGGACCGTCTCGGCGGCCACCCCCGCCGCGGCCGCCGCCGCCCGGAACGCCTCCAGCATGCCGGCCGAGGAGTCGACGGCGACCAGCTTGGCGGCCCTGCCGGCCAGCGGCAGGCTGGCCGCTCCCCCGCCGGCGCCGACGTCCAGCACGGTCCCGCCGTCCGGTAGCCAGCGCGCCGCCTCCCGATCGGACGGGGTGGGCGGGCGCGTGCGGGCCTCGTCGGCGCGGCTGCGGAACAGCCCGACCGGCAGCTCCCACGGCGAGTCCGGCACACTGGCCAGGATCTCCTCCGGGATCGCCCAGGCGGCGAGCTGCGCCTGCCAGGCGGCCAGCGGATCAGGTCCAGGACTCGCGGTCATGCCCGGCATTGTCGGCCATGCACGCCGCGCCCGCCCGGTGGAACGGGGAATCGGCGCGGGAGTGGGCTAGTTCCCCGTTCGGAACCGTGGAACAGGACGCGGAAGCACAGGAGGACATATGCGGTCCAGATTCGCCGCCGTGGTGGTCATCGCGCTGTTGCTGCTCGGCAGTCTGCTGGTTGGCGGTTGCAAGAAGAGCAGTGGCAGCGGCGGCGGAAGCGGCGGGTACCAGCGCGCCCCGGGCACCAGCGCCCCGGCCGCCTCAGCCTGACCAGCCAGAGGCGAGCTCAGTCGGCCGAGCTCGGGACGGTGTCGAACAGGTCAAGGCGGTGGGCGACGGCGGCGGCTTCGATGCGGCTGGCCACCCCGAGCTTGGCCAGGATGTTGGAGACGTGCACGCTGGCCGTCTTGGCGCTGATGAACAGCTCCTCGGCGATCTGCCGGTTGCTGCGGCCCTCGGCGACCAGCCGCAGCACTTCCAGCTCGCGGGGGGTGAGGCCGAGCCCGTCACCCGCCGCCTCCGGCCCGGCCAGCCCGGCCGCGTCCGGCCCGGTCAGCTCGATGCGGCTCCGCCTGGCGAGCTGCTCGATCTCACCTCGGAGCGGCTGGGCGCCGAGCTGGCCGGCGGCGGCGTGGGCCTCGGCGAGCGCCCGCTCGGCCTGCTCACGGTCGAGCCGGGCGGCGAGCAGCGCCTCGGCCAGCCGCCAGCGGGCGTACGCGGCCGGGTACGGCTGTCCGGCCTTGTCCCAGGCGATGGTCGCCGCCTGCCAGCGCTCCGGGTCGGGTTCCCCGACCAGCCTGGTCCACTCTGCCTCGGCGGTGGCCAGGTGGGCCTCGAACTCCGGACCCCACGGTGCGGACAGGGCGCGGGCCCCGTCCAGCAGCTCGGCCGCGACCCGCCTGGCGTCGGCCTGCTCGTCCGGGTCCTGCCTGGCGCGGGCCCGCTCGGCCTGGTCGGCCTCGGCGCGGAGCCCGACCGGGTAGAGACTGGCGGCGTGGCGGGCCCCGTCCACCCCGAGGCAGGCCGAGAGCCCGGCGGCCACCGCCGCCCGGGCGTCGGCATGGCGTCCCTGCCAGATGGCGGCGTTGGCGATCTCCCGGTACAGGGGCCCGATGTGCTGGGCGCCGACGAATACCTTCTCGAACTGCCGGCGCGCGTCGCCGAGGTGCTCGACGGCGAGGTCCAGCTCGCCCCGGCCGACCTGGAGGGTGGCGAGGCTCTGGTGGAGGTGGATGGCGGTGAGCCCGGTGGGGGTCGCCAGCGCGAAGGCGGCGCGGAGGCGCTGGTCGGCCTCGTCCCAGCGGCCCAGCTTGATCAGCACGTCCGAGCTGTCCGCCACGCACCAGCTGCCGAAGGAGCGCTCCAGCCCGTGCTGCCTGGCCTCCTCGACCGCGCGCAGCGCCACCTCGGCGGCCCGCTCCAGCTCGCCGGTCAGGTCGTACAGGTCGCAGAGGTTGGTGCGGGCGCGCAGCACGTCCTCGACTTCGAAGCCGTGGTTCTCGTGGAGGTCCTCGGCGATGCGCAGGGCCTCCTCGAGGTGGCGCAGGCCGGCGGCCGGGTCGCCGAGGTGGGCGAGGACCACCCCGAGGGTGTTGCGGGCATGGCCTTCTGAAGCCGGCGCGCCGGCCGCCTGCGCCACCGCGATGGCCTCCTCGGCGACGTCCCTGGCCTCCTCGAACATCGGCTTGAGCATGAGCGCCTGGCCGAACAGGGCCAGGACCATGGCCCGTTCGCGGGTGGGCGGCTCCGGTGGCACCAGCCGGACCGCCTCCTTGTAGGTCGCGAACGCGCCCTGCTTGCCCGAGGTGCGCAGGAAGTGGGCCAGTCGGGCGGTGAGCACCCCGGCACGCCACGGCTCGGCCGCCGCGTCGACGTCCGTGAGGGCCGCGCGGACCAGCGCGACCGCCCGGTCAAGGCCGCCGTTGCGCTGGGCGGCGTCGGCCGCGTGGACGAGCAGGTCGATCCGGTCCATGCCGAGGCCGGCGTGGACGGCGGGGACCTGCTCCCACAGCTCCAGGGCCCGCTCGAACTGGCGCTGCGCCTCGGCGAACGCGTACACCTTCTCGGCCGCGAGGCCGGCGGCGACCGCGGCGGGCAGGGCGCGCTCCAGGTCGTGGGCGGCGTACCAGTGGTGGGCCAGCTCGGCCGAGGCGGCCGCCTGCTCGCAGCAGCCGCCCTCCTCCCGGCCGGCCATGGTGGTCGCGTAGGCGGCGTGGAGCCGGGTCCGCTCCCCGGGCAGCAGGTCGCTGTAGACGGCCTCCTGGACCAGCGCGTGCCGGAAGGCGTACGCCTCCCGCTCGTTGTCAGCCACCAGGACGTACGCGTAGATGGCCTGGCGCAGGGCGTCGAACAGGTCGGCCTCGGGCAGGCCGGCCACCTCGGCGAGCAGGTCGTGCTCGACCTGCCGGCCGGCGGTCGCCGCCACCCGCAGGAGGTGCTGGGTCCGGTCGGGCAGGGTCTCGATCCGCGCCATCAGCGTGTCGCGGAGGGTCGGCGGGAGCTGGCCTTCGACCCCTGAGGACGAGGCCGCGACCAGCTCCTCGGTGAAGAAGGGGTTGCCCTGGGCGCGTTCGAACACGTCGTCGACCAGCTCGGCCGATGGCGGCTCGCCGAGGATGCCGGTGAGCTGGGCGACCAGCTCCGCCCGGTCGAAGCGCTGCAGCTCCAGCCGTTCCACCCAGCGGATGCGCTCCAGCTCGGCCAGGAACGGCCGCAGCGGATGGCGTCGGTGCAGCTCGTCGGTCCGGTAGGTGAGCACCAGCAGCAGCCCCGGGCGGCGCAGGCTGCGGACCAGGAAGCCGAGCAGGTCGCGGGTGGATTGGTCGGCCCAGTGGATGTCCTCGATCACCAGCACGGTGGGCTGGTCGGTGGCGACCCGCTCCACCAGGTCGAGCAGCAGCTCGAACAGCCGTCCCTGGGCGGTGGCGAGCTCCGACGCGCCGGCCCGGCTGTCACCGGCCGGCAGGCCGCCCAGTTCCGGCAGCAGGCGGGCCAGGTCGCGGCGGCTGTGCCCGATCAACGCCTCGACCTTCTCCGGTTGCAGGGTGTGCAGCAGCGTCCGCAGGGCCTCGATCACCGGGGCGAACGGCACGCCCTCCTCGCCGAGCTCGATGCACCCGCCGACGAGCACCCGCAACTCCTCGCCGCGGCAGCGCCTGGCGAACTCGTCGATCAGGCGGCTCTTGCCGACGCCGGCTTCCCCGCCAACGACGATCGCCGCCGGCGGGCCGGCGGCGGCGCGCCGCCTGGCGTCGTCGAGCCGGGCCAGCTCGGTGGCGCGGCCGACAAACGTCGGGGAGGAGAAACGAACCGCCATGGTGGCCAGTATGGCGTTCCATGTGACAAACGCGCACGAGCCGGCGGGGGTGGGCTCCGCCGGCTCGTGCTGTCTGGTGGTCGCTGCCACCGCGGTTACGCGGCGGCCCGCCTGGCGTGGCGGCCGACCAACACCCGCCGCCTTGCGCGGCTCCGGTGACGACTGTCCTCGGCGGACTCGCGAACCAAGGCTGCCAGCCGGCTCCGGTCTGCCTCGCGGCGGAACTCGGCGATCCGCTCGCGAGCCAGCAGGTCTGAGAAGTAGCTCTGCATTTCCCGGTCACCTCGTCCCTAGGTCTTCCAGCTCTTCGTCTTCGCTGTGACCAGGTTAGATCTGAGGTGGCCGGGTCCGAATCGGACAGCCGCCTTAGCTCTGCGATCCCGCCTACCTCAGAGTTGGGCGCGCCGGGCGGCCGGCTACCTCAGAGCGGCGCGCGGGAGCCGGGCGCACTAAGGTAGTCCCGACCAGGGCAGATGCGTCCGACCCCGCCGACGCCCTTGGCGGGTGCGGAATTCAGCTGTTCTACGCACGTCGACCTGCTGGGAACATCGCCCCGACGTATTTGCGCTGGCAGCCCGCGTGCCGGGAGAATTACGTGTCGTTGCCGGCGCCGCTGGCGTGTGGCGGCCCGGCACGCTTCCCCCACGCACACGCTCGCCCTGGCCGCGCCGACGCTGGCCGGCCGAGAAAGGACCACCCCCGCATGTCGTTCGTTGACACCGAGCTGATTGCCGTCTGGCGTGGCTACGACCTCGGCGTCGTCACCCGCGAAGAGGTCTACCAGCGGCTCGCCGAACTCGAGCGCCTGCTCTGGCGCCAGGTCTTCAGCCGCCTCGACGGCATCGCCCCCGCCCAGCTGGAGGGCGCGGCCGGCAGCTGACCCACCACCGGCCGCGTCGACGCCCGCGGGCGTCGACGCGGCGTCACCCGCGGCCTCATCCCGCACCGACCCGGGATGAGGCCTGTCACTGCCCGGCCGTCGGTGTTACAAGAGACCACCGGATCGGCGGGGTGCCGTGGTGGGTGGGCGATGAGCGGTAAGGCGGCGAGAGGCTGGGCGCTGGCGGCCCTGGTGGCGCTGGTGCTGTCGGTGAGCGGGCTGGTGGTCGTCGTGGTCGGCAGCGAGGGCGCGTTCCTCGCCGTCATACTGGACGTCGTCCTGAGCCTCGCGGTGGTGGCGGCGACCGGGTGGTGGGCGTTCACCACCAGCAGGGTGTGGAAGCGCTGGCTGAACGTGGCCGTGGCCGTGCTGGTGGCGGCGGCCCTCGTCATCAGCCTGATCATCGTCGGCCTGGCGGAGGGCGTCGGGTTGGCCGCGATGATCGTCGGGCTGCTCGGCTACGGCGGTGCGGCCAGGCGGGCGCTCGCCGGTGACGGCGCGCCGGTACCGGCGGCCGGACTGGACCAGCCGCCCGCCAGGCCGTGGCTGCTGGTCAACCTCTCCTCCGGCGGCGGCAAGGCCGAACGGAGCGGCCTGGTCGAGGTTGCGCGGGCGCGCGGGATCGCGGTGCACGTGCTGGCGCCGGGCGACGACCCGACGGCGCTGGCCCGCCGCGCGGTCGCGGACGGCGCCGACGCGGTCGGGGTGGCCGGGGGTGACGGGTCGCTCGGCCTGGTGGCCGCGGTGGCGGTGGAGTCCGGGGTGCCGTTCGTCTGCATCCCGGTCGGCACGCGCAACCACTTCGCCGGCGACCTCGGGCTCGACCGCGCCCACCCGCTCGCCGCGCTGGACGCCTACACCGGCCAGGAGCGCCGCATCGACGTCGGCATGGTCGGCGACCGCGTCTTCGTCAACAACGTCTCGCTGGGCGCGTACGCCGACGTGGTGGCCGAGCCCAGCTACCGGGCGGAGAAGCTCGCCACCGCCCGGACCGTGCTGCTCGGCCCGCTGCGCGGCGAGCGTGCCCTGCTCCAGGTCGACTTCTACGATCCTGAGGGCAACGCCTTCCGGGACGTGCTGGTCCTGCTGGTCGCCAACAACAGCTACGAGCTGAGCGGCGGGTCGACCCTGGGCGCCCGCGCGCGCCTGGACGACGGGCAGCTCCAGGTGTCGGCGCTGCGGGCGAGGACGGGAGCGGCGCTGGCGGGACTGGCGGCCAGGATCACCGCTGGAAGGGTGGCGAGCGGCGCCAACTGGGCGCAGTGGACCGCGACCACGCTCCGGGTCGACGCCCGGGTGCCCCGCCTGCCGGCCGGGATCGACGGGGAGGCCGTGGAGCTGGATGCGCCGCTGGAGTTCCGGATCCTCCCCGGCATGCTGCGCGTGCTGGTCCCCGCGGCGCTGCGGCCGCGGCCGCCGCAGGTCCGCCCGCTGAGCTGGGCGACCCTCCGCCGGCTGGTCAGGACCGCGATCGGCGGTCGGCCCGCCGCGTGACCGCCGGTGGCCCCACGGCTGGTGGGGGACGCTACCGGCCGGTGCGGCCCGCGGCGATCGTCCGGGCGACCAGGGCGGCGTCCTCCCCCACCCCGTAGAACAGCGACGACTTGCGCTTGCGCAGGAAGTGGACGCCGACGAAGTAGAGCCCGTCAACCACCGTGCTGGCGCCGTCGTGGTGGACCGGGAAGCCGAGCTCGTCGAACGCGTCCGGCCACGGCATCCACGAGCCGTAGCCGGGGCGGAAGCCACCGGCGAAGATCACCGCGCCGACGTCGTCCAGGGCGAGCCGTTCCGGGGCGCGCCCGTCGAACGGCTCCGGCTCCGCGATGGTCGGCGGCTCCAGCCTCCGCTCGGCGACCAGCTTGCGGACCAGGTCCATGAACTGGTGGTGGCGCTCGTCTCCCCAGGCCACGCTCGGTCCCAGATCGGCCGCGAACCGTGCCTCCCGGTCGCTGGCGCCCAGGAAGTGGCCGGTGAGGGTGACGCCCATCGCCCGCAGCGTCCGCAGGTGCAGGTCGTGGCCGCCACCGTGCCCGGTCGCCAGGACGTTCGCGGCCAGCCGTGCCGTTGGAGCGGGCAACGAGGCGACCGGCTGCTCGATGAACCCCGTCTCCACCACCCACCACACGATGTCACGGCCGCCGAGCCGGCGGGGTAGCCATGGCGCCCTGCCGCAGGCGAGCACCACCTCGCGGCCGGCCTGGTGCAGTTCCTCGGCGATCTGGGCGCCGGACTGGCCGCTGCCGACCACCAGCACCTTGCCTGGCGGTAGCGCCTCCGGGCTGCGGTAGTCGTTGACGTCGAGCTGCGGCAGGTC
>Ga0307320_10000641_pt1 | contig 12618 bp, 10 predicted proteins | sample ER_DNA_369_FD_194495 | JGI IMG/M metagenome (GOLD analysis project Ga0307320, IMG submission 194495) | Bulk soil microbial communities from the East River watershed near Crested Butte, Colorado, United States - ER_DNA_369 | ecosystem: Environmental > Terrestrial > Soil > Floodplain | place...
CGCAGTAGGGGCAGATCGTCTCCGTGACCACCTGCCGCGACTCGTCCCAGGTGCCGGCCTCGCGCATCTCGTGCTCGCTCGTGAACATCAGCGCGCCCGTCGGGCACACGCCGATGCAGTTCCCGCAGTACACGCACGCGGAATCCGGCAGCCCGACGTCGAACTCGGTCGAGATCCGCGCGTCGAACCCCCGACCCGCCACTGAGATCGCGAACGTGTTCTGCGCGTCGACGCCGCAGGCCTCGACGCACTTGTAGCAGAGGATGCATTTCGAGTAGTCGCGGACGTAGAGCTCGTTGTCCACCTTGACCGGCTGCCGGACGGTCTCGGCCGTGGTGCCCTCCGGCTCGTGGTGGTGGCCGGCGTGTCGCCCGTCGCGCTCGCCCGCGGCCGCGGGCTCGGCCGGAGGGCCGTAGCGGGAGGGATCGGCGCCGTAGTCGGTCTGCCACCGTTCGACGTCCGGACCGGTGAGACCGACGTCCACGCTCGAACCGAGGAACTCGAGCACCATCCTGCGCGAAAGGCGGACGCGTTCGGAGTCAGTCTTGACCTTCATTCCCGCCTCGGCCTTACGGGCGCACGAGGGCACGAGCACGCGCGAGCCCTCGAGCTCGACGACGCACACCCGGCACGCGTTCACCGGCGTGAGGTTTTCGGCGAAGCACAGCGTCGGCGTGTCGACGCCCTCGCCGCGGAGCGCGTCCAGGATCGTCGAGCCCTCGGGGATGCGGACGGCCTTCCCGTCGACCTCGAGCTCGATCAGTCGGGTGGGCGGGGCGAGCGGGACGACCGTCACGCGGCGCCCCCGTCAAAGATCCTGAGGCGGTGGATCGCCGAGTCGACGGCGTTCGCGGCCAGCTGCCCGAGACCGCAGATCGACGCGTCCCGCATGACCTGCCCGATCTCGTCGATCAGCGCGAGCTCGTCGGTGAGCGAGCCGTTCGCGCGACCCTTGATGACCCGGGCGAGCGCCTCCTCTTGCCGGACGGTCCCGACCCGGCACGGGACGCACTGCCCGCACGACTCGTCGCGGAAGAACGACGCGATCCGCAGAACGATGTCGGTCAGGTCCACGTCCTCGTCGAACACCATCACGACGCCCGACCCGAGCGTGACCCCCGCGGCACGGGAGTCCTCGAACGTGAGCCGCAGATCCAGATCGTCCGACGTCACGAACGATCCCGCCGCGCCGCCGAGCAGGATCGCCTTCAGCGCCTTGCCGTCCCTGACGCCGCCGGCCATCTCGAGCAGCTCCCGGAGTGTAATGCCGTGCTCCACCTCGTACACCCCGGGGTGCTCGACGCACCCGGAGAGACAGAACAGCCGGGGCCCCGTCGAGTCGGGCGTGCCGATCCGCGCGTAGGCCTCGCCGCCGAGCGTGAGCACCTCGAGCACGTTCACGAGCGTCTCGACGTTGTTGATCCCGGTCGGCTTGCCGAACACCCCGCGCTCGACCGGGAACGGCGGCTTGTTCCGAGGCTCGCCGCGCTTGCCCTCGATCGAGTTGAACAGCGAGGTCTCCTCGCCGCAGATGTAGGCCCCGGCGCCTCGCCGGAGCTCGACGTCGAACGCGAACCCCTCGCCCATCACGTCGGCCCCGAGGAACCCGTGCGCGTACGCCCGATCGATCGCCTGCTCGAGCCTCGAGGTCGCGCCCGGGTACTCGCCGCGGATGTAGATGAAGCCCTTCTCGGAACCCGTCGCGTACCCGGCGATCGTGAGCGACTCCAAGACGGCGAAGGGGTCGTGCTCCATCAGGATCCGGTCCTTGAACGTGCCGGGCTCGGATTCGTCGGCGTTGCAGATGAAGTAGTGGGGTCGGACCGACTGCTTCGCGACCGCCTCCCACTTCACGCCGGCGGGGAACGCGGCGCCGCCACGCCCCTGGAGCTTCGAGTCCTTGAGCTCGGCGATCACGCTCTCGCGACCGAGCTCGACCGCCCGTCGGAGCGCCTCGTACCCACCGTGCGCCCGATAATCGTCGAGCGACGTCGGATCGACGACGCCCACCCGGCGGAGCAACCGGAGCTCCTCGCGCGTGCCGTCGGTCTGCGGCGCGACGTCCATGACCTCCGCGCCGCTCATCATCGTCCAGGGGCCGCCGTGCAGGAACGGGTCGAGCCGTTCGATCGAGACCGGGCCGAACGCCACGTCCCTCGAGCCGGAGCCCTGCAGGAGCGCCGCCGGTGCCCGCTCGCACATCCCGAGGCAGGGGCTCCGAAGGACCTGCTCCGAACCCACCTGCCGGATCACCTCGTCGATCAAGTCCTCCGCACCTGCCACCCTGCACGCGATGTCGTCGCACAGGTGCAGGACCGTCGTCGGTCGCGGTTCGACCGAGAACATCGCGTAGAACGTCGCGACGCCGTAGGCTTCGGCGGGCGGGACCGTGAGGCGCTCGCAGGCGTACCGGAGACCACCAGGACTGATCCAGCCCGCGCTCGACTGCAGCGCATGCAGCACGGGAAGCAGCAGGTGACGCTGCTCCCGCGCCTCGTGCCCGCCCCGAGCCACACGCCCGTCCGCCTCGGTCCGTTCCCCACCCGCCCAGCCCGAGCTCGCCGCGCCGAGCACCGCGTCCACGGCGGCGCGTTCGTCGTCGCTGGCGAGCGCATCGGGCATCACGAGATCCATGGGGGCGTTACGCCCCCACCGATTCGGCGATCTTCTCGATCCGGACCGCGGTCGCCTTGAACTCGGCGGTCCCCGACTTCGGATCGGTGGCGTCGATCGTGAGGATGTTCGTGTCGACCTGGTCGGGGAAGTGCAGCGTCATGAAGACGAGCCCCGGGCGCAGGCCTGGATCGACCCGCGCCGGGACCTCGAGCGAACCCCGTCGAGACGTCACGCGGACGACCTCACCCCCCGAAACGCCGAGCCGATCGGCGTCCTCCGGGGACAGGTCGATCGTCTCGCCGCGTCGGAGGGGAGACGTGTACCCGCCGGTCTGGACACCGGTGTTGTACGAGTCGAGCCGGCGTCCGGTCGTGAGGCGGAGCGGGAACTCCTCGGTCAGCTCGTCCACCGGGGGTTCGAACGGGGTGACGCTGAACGGCGCCTTGGGGCCGCGCTTGTCCCGCTCCTCCTCCCACAGCCGGGCGTGCAGGAACAATGTCCCCTCGTGCTCCTCGTCGTAGCACGGCCACTGGATCCCCTCGAGCGCCTCGAGACGTTCGTAGGTCATCCCGGCGTGCATCGGCGAGACCGCCCGGAGCTCGTCCCAGGCCGACCGAGGCGTGACCTCGCCCCAGTCCAACCCGAGCCGCTTCGCGAGCTGCGCGATGATCCAGATGTCGTCCTTCGCCTCGCCCGGTGGTTCGAGCACCTTGCGAACGCGCTGGACCCGCCGCTCGCTGTTGGTAACGGTGCCCTCGGACTCGAACGCCGAGTTGGAGGCGGGCAGGACGACGTCCGCCATCTTCGCGGTCTTCGTCATGAACAGGTCCTGGACGATCAGCGTGTCGAGGTTGCCGATGAGCTTGCGCGCGCGGCCGACGTCGGCCTCCGAGGATGCCGGGTTCTCGCCGATCACGTAGAGCGCGGTCAGCACCCCGTCCTCCATCCCATCGAACATCTGCGTCAGGTTCCGGCCGTACTTGCGGATCACCGGGACGCCGCACACCTGCTCGTACCGCGCGCAGGCCTCGGGATCGTTCTCGATGTCCTGGAACCCCGGCAGCTTGTTGGGGATCGCACCCATGTCGCCCCCGCCCTGGACATTGTTCTGACCGCGGAGCGGGTTCAGGCCGCTCCCGTACCGGCCTACGTGCCCGCAGAGCAACCCGAGGTTGATCAGCGCGAGGACGTTGTCGGTGGCGTTGTGGTGTTCGGTGATGCCGAGGGTCCAGCAGATCTCCGCCCGGTCGGCCTTCGCGTAGGTGTGCGCGAACTCGCGGATCACCTCGGCGGGGATCCCGGTCGCCTGCTCGCCGCGCTCCAGGGTCCACTCCATCACCGAGTCCCGGTAGGCGCGGTACCGCATCGTCGCTCGCTTGACGAACGTCTCGTTCACGAGATCCGAGACGATGATCTCGCGCGCCATCGCGTTGGAGAGCGCGATGTCCGAACCCACGTCGATCCCGAGCCAGAGGTCGGCCCACTGCGCCGAGCTCGTCCGACGCGGGTCGACGACGACGAGCCGGGCACCCTTGCGGATCCCCTTGAGCACATGGTGGAAGAAGATCGGATGCGTCTCGCGCGCATTCGACCCCCACAGCACGATGAGATCGGTGTTCTCGATCTCCTCGTACGAGCTGGTCCCCCCACCCGCTCCGAACACCGTCGCCAGACCGACGACCGAAGGAGCGTGTCAGGTGCGGTTGCAGCTGTCGATGTTGTTGCTGCGAAGGACCGTCCGCATGAACTTCTGCGCGACGAAGTTCATCTCGTTGGTGGCCTTCGAGCAGCTGAACAGGCCGACCCCTTCACCGGCGTTCCGCTCGGTGGCCGCCCGCAGACCCGCCGCTGCCCGATCGAGGGCCTCGTCCCAGGTCGCCGTTCGCAGGCCGCCGTTGTCGCGGACCATCGGCTCGGTGAGCCGTGTGAGCCCGTTCTTCATCGAGGGGTGCTCCTTTCGCTCGGCTCCGAGACCGATTGTATGCCGCCGCCCCAGGGGTGGCCGCCTCAGGCAGGGACGCGTTCGGCGTGGCTGTAGACGTTCGCGCGCCCGTCGCGGACGAACCCCACCAGCGTCATCCCGAACCGCTCGGCGGCCTCGACCGCGAGCGAAGAGGGCGCACTCACCGCGCTGACGATCGGGATGCCGGCCACCGCCGCCTTCTGGACGATCTCGAACGACGCACGCCCGCTCACCTGCAGGATCGTCCCGTCCGCCGGAACCTGGCCCGCCAGGTACCGCTCCCCGACGACCTTGTCGACCGCGTTGTGGCGACCGACGTCCTCGCGCACCGCGAGCGCGGTCCCCGACGCGTCGAACAGCCCGGCGGCGTGGAGGCCCCCGGTGCGCTCGAACACGGCCTGTGCGTCGCGGAGCCGGTCGGGCAGCGAGATCAGCAGTCCGAGTTCGACCTCGGGCCCGGGGGCGACGGGCTCGCACCGCACCTCGATGTCCTCGAGCGCCGCCTTGCCGCAGACACCGCACGAGGAGGTCGCGTAGAAGTTCCGGCGGAGCCGCTCCGGATCGAACGGCCGCGCGAGCGTAACCGAGACCACGTTGTAGCGCTGGTCTTCGCCGGGCAGGTTGTCGCAGTAGGCCACGCGCTGAACGTCACCGGGCGCGATCAGGCCCTCGGTGAACAGGAAGCCGACGGCGAGCTCGAAGTCGCCACCGGGTGTCCGCATCGTCACCGCCACCTGCACCGGCTCCTGTCCGGGACCCTGCACGCGGATCTCGAGCGGCTCCTCGGTGGCCAGGCTGTCCGTGCGTTCGGAGCGCACCCCGTCGTGCACGGCCACGACGCGCGCTCGGGTGGAGCTATGCCGGATCGGTTCGGTGACGGTCACCGCTCCAGTATCCGACCGCGGGCGACCAAGGTCCATCTCGAGGCGGTGGCCGGCGAGAGGCTCAGTGGGAGACGGCGGCGGCGGCGATCTCGGAGACGAGCTCGCGCTTCCAGAAGCGGTCGAGCGCGAACGGGGCGATCAGCTCGGGCACCGCACCGGTGTGGATCAGCTCGGCCATCGTGACGCCCACGATCGGCGTCGCCTTGAACCCGTAGGTCCCCCACCCGCCATCGATCAGGAACCCCTCCACTTCGGTCGTCCCCATGATCGGCGAGTAGTCGGGCGAGACGTCGCACAGGCCGCCCCACGCCCGCATCACCTTGACGCGCGACAGGAACGGGAGGAGCTCGAGCGTGTGCTCCGCCGTGACCTCGAGGAAGTTCAAGGTCGAGTCCTGCGCGTACGACGAGTACGGCTCGATCTCCGAGCCGACCAGCACCTCGCCGCGGTCGGTCTGCGAGACGTAGACGTGCAGCGTCGCCGAGACCAGGATCGCGTGCAGGAACGGCTTGAGCGGTTCGGTCACGAAGGCCTGCAGCGGGTGCGTCGTGATCGGGACGCGGATCCCGGCCATCCTCGCGATCTCGGAGGTCCAGCCGGCCGTGGCCGAGACCACTACGGGCGCCGAGACGTCCCCGGCGCTCGTCGAGACGCCCGTCACCTTGCCGCCATCGACCTTCACGCCGGTCACCTCGACGCCCTGATGGATCTCGACGCCCATCCGGTCCGCCTGCCGCGCGTAGGCCCACACGACGGCGTCGTGGCGGATCACCCCACCGGGCGGGTGGTACAGCGCCGCCATGATCGGGAAGGCCGGGCGATCGGACAGGTCGAGCTGCGGGCAGAGCTTGCGGATCTCGTCCGGGTAGATCACCCGCGAGTCGACCCCGAGGAGGCGGTTCACCTCGGCCCGCTCGTGCGCGACGTTGACCGCGCGCTCGGCATGAGCGAGCGTGAGGTGGCCCTGCTGCGAGAACAGCAGGTTGTAGTCGAGCTCCTGCGCGAGGTGCTCGTACAGCCGGAGCGCCTGCTTGTAGAAGGCGACGCCCTCGGGCGTCCGGTAATTGGCGCGGATGATCGTGGTGTTGCGGCCCGAGCCGCCGGCCCCGATGTAGTTCTTCTCCAGGATCGCCACCTTCGTGATGCCGCGCTTCGCGAGCTCGTAGGCGATCGCGAGTCCGTGAGCGCCGCCGCCGACGATCACGACGTCGTACGTGGGCTGGAGGTCGTGCCGCCGCCACATCGTCCAGGGCTGGAAGTAGCGGATCGGATGCATCGCTACGACCACCCCTCGGCCCGGAGCGCACGCCAACCGGCCGGCGCTCCACCCGTCCGGAGCACCGCGTCGAGCACCGTCTCCCAGGCGTACCGCGCGAACTCGATCGCGACGTACGCCTCGAGCACCGGGAGCGACAGATCCCGCCGGACCACGACGGCCCGAACGTCGCCGATCGGCGCGCCGGTCGCCTCGCCCGAAGCCAGCGATGCGGGATCCCACGAGGTCAGCCGGGCGAGCGCCTCCGGCAGCTGCGGTCCCGCGAGCGCGAACCCGACGAACAGGTGCGTCACGTCGGTCACCATCGCGCCGGGGCCGGCCGCCGAGCCCACCTTCGGCACCAGGACCTCCTCGCCTCCGGGTTCGCTCAGCAGGAGAGCCCAGTCGTCAGCGATCCGCGCGGTGAGGACGTCGCCCGCCGCCGAGAGGGCACCGTCGAGCGAACCACGGATGTCGATCTTGCCGCGAGCCGTCACGTCGGCCACCGCGACCCGCTCGCGCAGGGTCGTGCGTTCGGACGCCTCGTCGCCGTAGTGCGCGACGAGCTCCCACCCCGCCTCCCGGTCCGGCACGGCATCGAGGTCCGCGTGCGAACGCGCGAGCGGCGAGCGGCGAACGGGGTCGTTCACGACCGGAGCCTCGCGCCGTCGGGGTCGTAGAACGGCCGCATCGCGACGGCCGCGTTCGCGCGGTGCCGGCCGAACTGGATCTCGAACGGCGTTCCGTCGCTCGCCCAGCCCGCGGGCACCCAGGCCAGGCCGACGATGACCCCGGCCGCGGCACTACTGCGGGCCGAGGTGATGCGACCAACCCACACGCCGTCGTGGACCACGCTCGCGCCCTCGGGCGGCACCCAGGTCCCCGTACACGTGAAGCCGACGAGCCGCTCCCCGGGCGCCTCGGCGTCGAGGCCCTCGAGCCCGCGCTTGCCGAGGAAGTCGTCTTTGTCCGCCTTGACCGTCCAGCCGAGACCCGCCTCGAACGGGTCGGACTCCGCGTCCGTGTCCTGCCCGACGAGGATGTGCTGCTTCTCTAAGCGGAGGATCCGCTGTGCCTCCAGGCCGAACGGCCGGATCCCGTGCGGCTCGCCGGCCGCCATGACCTCGTCCCAGACGTGCTCCCCGACCATCGAGGGCACGTGGATCTCGTACCCGAGCTCGCCGACGAACCCGATCCGCAGGACGAGCGCCGGGACGCCGACGACGTCCATCGTGGTCGCGGACAGGTACGGCACGGCCTCGCCCGAGACGTCGGCGTCGGTGAGCGACCGCATCACGTCGCGCGACGCGGGGCCCGCGAGGTTCACCGCCGCGTACGCGCCCGTCAGGTTCAGGATGCGCACGTCCAGACCCCAGTCGGCGTTCCACCACGTGATCCACCGTTCGAGCGCCGCGGTGTTCCCCGTGGTGACCGTGACGAAGAACTCGTCGTCGCCGAGCCGCGCGACGGTCCCGTCGTCCACGATCACGCCCTCGTCGTTCAGCATCACGCCGTAGCGGATCCGGCCGATCGCGAGGTCGGCGAACCGGCTCGGGTAGAGGCGCTCGAGCAGGGTCACGGCCTCCGGTCCCTTGACGCGGAACTTGCCGAGCGTGCTCACATCGATCACGCCGACGCGCGTCCGAACGGCCTCGACCTCGTCCTCGGGCGTCGTGTAGTGGTGCGGCCGGCGCCAGTCGCCCGCCCACATGAACGTGGCCCCGGCCTCGGCGTGCCGGTCGTGGATCGTCGTCTCCTTGCGCGGGTTGCGGCGCCACCCCGCGAGCGTCCCGAGCTCCACCGGGGTCCACGGCGGTCGGGCGGTCGTCGGGCGCGTCTGCGAGAAGGACGAACCGGTCGCCCGCGAGCACAGGCGCTGCGAGGCCATCATGCAGGCCTTGCCCTGGCAGGGACCCATCGTGATCGTCGTGTAGCGCTTGAGCAGCTCCATCGACTCGAAGCCCTCGGTGACCGCCGTCTTCAGCTCCTTGTTCGTCACGTCCATGCACAGGCAGGCGAACTGCTTGCCGTGGCCGGCGCCGACCTCCGGTGGCAGGACGACGGGATCCCGTTCGGCCGCGGCCTCGGCGCGGAGCCGCTCGATCCGTTCGTCGACGTCGGGCGGAGTGAGCCCGAGCCCCATCCCCGCCTCGAGCCCCGCGAGCCTGCCCTGCGCGATCGCGCCCTCGAGCGAACGAGCGCCGGCGACCGCGCCCGCGGCGTAGACGTTCGGGGGCAGGTGCATGGGCAGGAACGCCTGCGCCGCCTCGTCGAACGCGAGCTCGGCGCCGGTCATCGCGAGCAGGTTCGTCGAAGGGCTCCGGAAGCCCGCGAGCACGACCAGATCGCAGGGAATGGTCCGGCCCCCCTCGTCGCCAGGGGTCCCGACCACGACCTCTCGGACGCGGCGTCGTCCCTCGGCGGCGACGATCGTCGACCCGCCGATCACCGTCAGCCCGTCGATCGGTCGCGCTTCGGGCCGAAGATCGACGACCGTCACGTCGGCGCCCGCGCCGCGGAGAGCGCGGGCGGTCTCGTACCCCTTCGCGCTCGAGGTCAGCACCACGGCGCGCCGCCCCGGGAGCACGCGGTAGCGGTCCACCAACAGGTCAACGGCCGACGAGAGCATCACGCCGGGCAGGTCGTTATTCGGGAACACCGCGGCCTGCTCGACTGCGCCGGTCGCGAACACCAGGTGACGCGCCCGGATCCGGTAGAGGCGGTCGCCGTTCGCGGCGGCGATCAGCCGACCGCCGAACACCCCGAACGCCGGCGTCCCCGTGACGATCCTCGCTCCGGCCCCCTCGGCCTCCGCCGACACTTGGGCGCCATCGACCCCAACCTCGGCGCGCTCCTCAAGCACCACCGTCGACGCGCCCGCGCTCGCCGCCTCGGCCGCCGCCGCGAGCCCGGCGGGGCCGGCCCCGATGACGAGGACGTCGGCGTGCAGGTTGTGGACCTCGCGCGGTTGGTGGTCTGGGTCCTTCGGGACCTTGCCGAGACCGGCCTTCGAGCGGATGAAGGGCTCGACCGTCTTCCACGCCCACCGCGGCCGGTGGAAGATCTTGTAGTAGAAGCCGGGCGGCATCATGAACGAGAAGGTGTTGAGCCAGCCGTGGATGTCGTGGTCAACGCTCGGCCACGCGTTCTGGCGCTCGACGCGCATCCCGTCGCGGACGGGCTCGGTGCACGAGCGGACGTTCGGGATCCCGTCGACCTGCATCAGGCAGTTGGGACAAGCTCCCGTCATGCAGAACAGGCCGCGCGCCCGGTGGTACTTGAACGAGCGGCCGGTGATCGAGACGCCCGCGGCCCCCAGCGCCGAACCGATCGTGTCGCCCTCGAACGCGCCGACCATCCGTCCGTCGAACGCGAACGAGACCGGCCGGTCGCGCCGGATGGCCTCGCCGGGACGCGGGGGGAGCCGTTCGGTCACGCGGTCGAGGCCTCGTCCGCCTGCTTGCCGCCGCCGGACGGCTCGCCGTCTCCCTCACCCGACCAGAACGTCCGCCGAACCTCGTTGGTCCCGGTGTGCCGTTCGGCCAGGAACCACTTCCGGCAGCCGTCGCGATGCAGCCACCACTCGGTCTGCCAGCCGTCGACGTTCTCGCGGAAGAACAGGTAGCCGGCCAGCTCCCGATCGGATGCGTCCGGTCCGGCCCGGCGGGTGCGTTCGCCGCCGTAGGAGAACTCGAGCGCCTCCCGCGGCCCGCAGTTCGGACAGTCGATAAGGAAGGTCACGGTCGGCCGGCCGCATCGTTCGGAACCCAGACGAGGCAGGTGACCCGGTCCCGAACGGCCCCGAGCGCCTTGCGGTAGCGCCGCTCGCGAAGGGCCTTGCGGTCGGGGCCGAACACGAACAGTCCCGGACGCACGTCGGCGACCAGATCCAACAGCGCCTGCACCGGTCGCGGGCTCCGGACCCTGAGCCTCTCCACGTGGACGCCGAGCGACCGCGCGAGCTCCGCCGAGCGACGCAGCGACGCCGAGACCTCCGGCGTGAGCTCGGGGAGGGCGTCGTAGCCGAGGGTGATCGACATGCGGAGCGGTTCGAGCGCCGTCACGTTGGCCACGACGAGTCTCTGCCCGGACTCGACCGCGGTGTCGACCGCGAACACCGACGCCTCCTCATTGAGCGGGACACCCAGGGTCGCGAGCAGGACGGGGCGGCCGGCGGCGCCACGTCCCGTCGAGACGTCCGTCCCGCGATCCCTGATGTCGACGCCCATCGGCTCACTCCGGGTGCAGCTGCCAGTGCGGGAGGTCCCGAGCCCGTCGGCGGACCTTCTGGCGCCACCGCGGCATGTAGACCAGGAACCAGAAGGCCATGAGCCCGAGGATGATCGGCAGGACGCGCTGGACGTTCATGTTGGCCAAGACGATCGCCGCCCCGACCCCGAACGCCAGCGACACGCCGACGACCTGGAGGCGGTAGCGCCGCATCTCGCGCATGATCCCCCAGTACTCCTCGGCCGGGATCTGCTCGGTGTTCCAACGGCGCCCGCAGTCGGGACACATCCACGCTTGCCCATACGGCACGCGTTCGACTTGGCCGCAATCGCACCGGATGGTGATGGGGGCGCCGCGCATCGGGCGGATTGTATCCCCCGGGCACATCGGACCGTTTTGAACGCCCGACGCCGAAGTGCTATACCCCTCGCTGGCGTTGACCGGATGCCTTTGGGAGGGGGATCGTCGTGGCTGAGGCCGTCATCGAGGAACGTCAACTCCTCAAGACCCTGCACTGGTACGACGGGTTCGTCATCGCGCTCTGCCAGCCGGCGTTCCTCCTCGGGTCGCTCGGCTTCACGCTGGCGACGATCGGCGCATGGGGGTCGGTCCTGCTGTGGGGCATCTCCGCGACCGTCGGACTGCTCCAGAACTTCATCTACTCCGAGACGGCCGCGATGTTCCCGGACAAGCCCGGCGGGATCGCGCTCTACGCACACGAGGGCTGGCGGTCTCGCTTCAGCCTGTTCGGCCCGATCGCCGCGTTCGGCTACTGGATCGGCTGGTCGGTCGTCCTCTCGTTCGTCGGCAACATCGTGGGGGCACTCATCGTGGCGGAGTGGTTCCCCAAGTCGGGCGACGGCACGGGCGACGCGTACTTCAACCTGGGGTTCGCCGATTTCGGGCTCGCGCAGGTGCTCGCGATCGTCGTGATCCTGGCCGTCTGGTCGTTCAACGTGCTCGGCGTCAAACCCTCGCTCGCGGTCGGCTACGTGACCGGAGCGCTGCTGATGGTCCCGCTGTTCATCTTCATCGTGATGCCCTACTTCACCGGCGACTGGTCCAGCTCGAACCTGGAGTACGTCCACAATGCGGGCGACCCGTCCCTGGGTTTCAGCGACCTCTCGGTCGCGCTGATGTGGTTGTTCATCATGTGCTGGGCCGCGTACGGGATCGAGGTCTGCGCGAGCTTCGCGCCCGAATATCACGACACGAAGCGGGACACGGCGAAGGCGCTGAAGAGCGCCGCCGCCTTCTCCCTCTTCGTCTACATCTTCCTGCCCCTCGGCCTCGGAGGCGTGGTCGGTTCGACCGGCGACTACGGCAGCTTCTACGTGGCGGCGCTGAAGGAGATCGCCGGGGACGTGATCGGCGGCTTCGCGGTCGTCTGTCTGATCGCGAGCCTGATCCTGTCGATGAACACGGCCACGGCGGACGGCGGCCGGGCGCTGTACGGGATCGCGCGCGACGACATGACGATCAAGTGGTTCTACCACCTGAACCGTTTCCACGTGCCGGCGCGCGGCATGACGGTCGACATGGTGGTGAACATCGGACTGCTGCTCCTCCTCGGCGCGAACAACTTCGTGATCCTGTACATCTCCAACATCGGGTACGTGTTCTGCCACGTGCTGGCACTGTCGGGGTTCCTGCTGCTCCGGCGAGACCGG
>Ga0307320_10000643_pt1 | contig 12594 bp, 7 predicted proteins | sample ER_DNA_369_FD_194495 | JGI IMG/M metagenome (GOLD analysis project Ga0307320, IMG submission 194495) | Bulk soil microbial communities from the East River watershed near Crested Butte, Colorado, United States - ER_DNA_369 | ecosystem: Environmental > Terrestrial > Soil > Floodplain | place: USA...
AAACCGTCGCGCCCAGGTCGTCGAGCAGGTCGCGTGCGCGGTCCGCCATCACCGCGTTGCCCTTCTGCTCGTACCTGGCCCGCGCCTCGTCGAGCGCCGCGAGCGCCTCGTCGGTCTTGCCCGCGAGCCGGAGCACCTCTGCGAGGCCCATTCGCACCTGCGCTTGGTGATTCACTTCGTCGATGCGGTCGATCGTGGCGACCGCTTCGCTCGCCAGCCGCTCCGCCTCGTCGAACTGACCTCGCCGGGCCAGGAGCTTCGCCTCGGCGCAGCGCCACAGCGCCTGCGCCTCGTAGTCGTCGCTCGTCGAGGCGTCGCGGCTCATGCGGACCGCGGCCTCCGCGTCCTCGAGGCGGCCCAAAAGGTAGAGCGCCTCGGCGTGGAACGCGGCCATCGTGGACAGCCAGCCCGTCTCGCCGCGGCTCTCGAGCGCTTCGCAGCCGGCGGCGAGCTCTCGTTCGGCGGCAGCCGGGTCACCGGCCAGGATCTCCAGCGGACCGCTCCAGAAGGCAAGGGTGGCGGATTCCAGCGGCCGGCCCAGCTCCTCCAGGTTCGAGCGAGCACGAGCGAGGAGCTCTCGTCCCTCGTCGAAGCGTCCCTGCATCGCGTAGAAACCGGCAACCGGCCGGATTGCCGAGGATTCGAGCCATTTGTCCTCACCTGCGTCCCAAAGAATCGCTTCGAGGCGCGGAAGCCCGGCCGAGAGCGGCGTCGGTCCCCAGAAGATGCTCGCGCCCAGGAGATGAAACGCCTCCGTCTCGCTTCTACGGTCGCCGGAGCGGCGTGCGTGTTCGACCACGTGCTCGAGCGCGGACGCGACCCCTTGCCAGGTGCCCCGGACATTCTCGCCGGTGGCCACGAGCCTCCAGGCGGCCGCGAGCGCCTGCTCGTCGCGGAACGGCTCGAGCTCATGCACCGCCTGCCGGCCGAAGTCAATCGCTTCCTCAGCCGTGAAGGCCGGGACGGTGATGCCGCGGACCTCTCCCAGCTCGCAGAGGGCTCGAAGCTCCATGAGGCGGTCACCCTGGGCTCGGGCGAGGTCGACTGCCTCTTGCCATCGGGCCTCGGCGTCACGGAGCTCGCCGCAGTCGACGAGAGCCCGAGCGAGGCCGAGCAGCAACGCAACGCCCTCGCGGCCGGTTGGCTCGGCGAGCGAGACCGCTCGGGCCAACAACTTGGCTGCCGCGTTCGCGTCTCCGACCGCCAACGAGCGGCTTCCGGCGGCGTTCAGCCGCGCGGCCGCACGCCGGCCGAGGCTCTCGTCGACCTCCCCAAGCTCCACGCGGTACCGATATGCCTGCTCGAGGTGATAGCCGACGATCTCGTCCAGCTCGACGAGCTCGGCGCCGTGCTCTCCCAGCCAGGACGCGAACCGCTCGTGCAGCTCGCCACGGGTCGACTTCGGCAACGCGTCGTACGCGGCGTCGCGGATCAGAAGGTGGCGGAAGCGGTAGGCGTCCTCGCCCTCGAGCTGGGGCTTGTCGGGTCGGACGAGCTCCTTGCGCACGAGCCCGGTCAACCGGCGTTCGACGTTCGTCTCCTCGGGCGCGAGCGCCTGGACCGCGCCCCGGTGGAAGACCCTGCCCTCGACGGAGCCTCGCTCGAGCACGCCCCGTTCGGCCGGCGCGAGCTGGTCGAGCCTGGCTGCGAGGAGCGCCTGGATCGTGCCGGGCACGGCAACCTCGCCGTTCCCGGACTCCTCGACCAGCGCGACCATCTCCTCGACGAAGAGCGGGTTGCCTTCGGCCGCGTCGCGGATGCGCTCTTGCAGGTCGGGCGCGAGCGGCGCTTCCCCGAGCAGCCGCTCCAGCAGCTCGTCGGTCTCGGACGACGAGAGCGGCTCGAGCAGGAGCGTCGTCGCGTTCAGCTTGCCGCCGCCCCAGCCCGGCCGCCGGTCGAGCAGCTCGGGCCGCGCAAGGCACAGCAGCAGGAGCGGTGCCTCGCGCGAGAGATCCGCCACGTGCTCGAGCAGGTCGAGGAAGGTGGGCTCGCCCCAGTGGATGTCGTCGAACACGGCCACGACCGGCGACGACTGCGCCGCGGTCTCCAGCAGCTTGCGTACCGCCCACGGGATGTCTTCGCTCGAGCTGACGGCGCGCTCCTCGCCGAGCAGCCGCTCGATCGCAGCGACGGCGGCCGCCTCCAGCCCGAGCTCGGCCGCGGGCGGCAGCTGCTTGACGACTTCGATCACCGGCCAGTAGGTGATCCCCTCGCCGTAGGGAAGGCAGCGGCCGCGCACCACGGTCACGTCATCGAGGCCGTCGAGGAACTCCTTCGTCAGCCGCGACTTGCCGACGCCGGCGGTGCCGAGGAGCGTGAACAGCTGGCAGGAGCGGTCGGCGACCGCCTGCCCGAACGCCTCCCGCAGCCGGCGCAGCTCGCGCTCGCGGCCGACGAGCGGCGCGTCGAACCGGCGCGCGAAGGCCGGAGCCTCCTCGCGCAGGACGACGACGCGGTGGGCGATCAGCGGCTCGCTCTTGCCCTTGAGCGCGAGCGGCTCGGTCGGCTCCGTCTCGGCGGCATCGCGGATGAGCTGCGCCGTCTCGGGGCCGAGCAGGATCTCACCGGGGGCCGCGGCCTGTTCCAGCCGGGCCGCCACGTTCACGGGATCGCCGGTCGCGAGCCGGTCGGCGGTTCCGACGACCACCTCGCCCGTATTGACGCCGATCCTTGCCTCGACCCCGATCTCAGGAAGGGCATCCCGCATCTCCACGGCCGCCCGCACGGCGCGCAGCGCGTCGTCCTCGTGCACCTGTGGCACCCCGAAGACCGCCATCACGGCGTCGCCGATGAACTTCTCCACGCTGCCGCCGTGCCGCTCGACGATCGCCTTCATCTGCTCGAAGTACCGGCCGAGCAGCGCGCGCAGCGCCTCGGGGTCGATGCTCTCGCCGAGCGCGGTCGAGCCCGCGACGTCGCAGAAGAGGACGGTGACGACCTTGCGGTACTCGCGGCTCGGCGCCTCCTGTTCGGCCAGCGGCGCGCCGCAGGCATTGCAGAAGCGCGAGCCCGCCGGGTTCTCCCGGCCACAGCTGGGACAGGTGACCACGGCATAAGCGTACGACGGCCGCCGAAGCCGAAGGAACACCCGTTGGGTCGCCCAACGCCACGGCGCCGGATCTGCGGGCGATCTCAGGCCGGGCATACTGAACCGGGATGGGAGTGACCGAGCGACTGGCCCGCTGGTCGAGCCGCCATCCGCGGCGCGCTTTTGGGGCCTGGCTCGGCGCGATCGTCGTGGCACTGGCGTTCGCGATCCTGTTCCTGCCCGGGAACCTGACGACCACCGGGCACGTGACCGGGAATCCGGAGTCGAAGCAGGCCGAGGACATCTTCGCCGAACAGTTCCCGCCGGACCCGCGCGCGGTGGACGAGCTGATCGTCGTCCGCTCGCAGACGCGGACGGTGGGCGACCCGGAGTTCCAGGCATTTCTACAGCGGCTCGCGGGTCGAGGCGAGGCTACGGGCGTCGTCGCGCGCGCCTTCCGGTTGCAGGTCTCGCGTGACCGACACGCGGTGCTGATCGGGGTGCAGCGCAAGGCGGACGTCGACCCGCTGGTGACGGTGGTGGAGCAGGCAGACGGCCGCGACGGCTTCAGCGTCGCGATGACCGGCGAGGGGACGCTCGACAAGGACTTCAACGAGCTCTCGCAGCACGACCTCAAGTCGGGTGAGCTCCAGGTCGGGTTGCCTGCCGCGTTCGTCATCCTCCTCCTCGTCTTCGGCGCCCTCGTCGCGGGACTCCTCCCGCTGGTGATGGCGATCGTCTCGATCGTCGTCGCGCTCGGCCTGTGCGCGCTCGTCGCGGAGGCGACCTCGCTCTCGGTCTTCTTCATCAACATGCTCACGGGGATGGGGCTCGCGCTCGGGATCGACTACTCGCTGTTCGTCGTGTCCCGCTATCGCGAGGAGCGCGGCCACGACCGCCGAGAGCTCGACGCGATCGCGCTCGCCGGCGCGACGGCGAGCCGGGCGGTGCTCTTCAGCGGGACCGTGTTCGTGATCGCGCTCACCGGGATGCTGCTCGTGCCCTCGAACATCATGAAGAGCCTCGCCGTCGCGGCGATCGTCGTCGGGATCGTCTCGGTGCTCGCGGCGCTGACGCTGCTGCCGGCGCTGCTCGGCGTGCTCGGCGATCGGGTGAACGCGCTTCGCGTGCCCTGGCTCGGCCGCAACCTGGGCGGCGCGCAGGAAGGGCGCTTCTGGGGTGGTGTCGTGCGGGCGGTGATGCGCAGGCCCGTCGTGAGCCTCGTCGTCTTCACGGCGCTGCTCGTCGCCGCGGCGGTGCCGACGCTCGGCCTGACCCTCGGCGCGAGCGGTGTCAGCACGCTGCCCGACCGGCTCGAGTCGAAGCGCGGTTACGAGGCGCTCGCGCGCGACTTCCCGAAGGCAAGCTCCAGCCCGGCGCTGATCGCCGTCGAAGGCAACGTGCGCTCGCCGGCCGTGCGGAGCGCGATCGCCCGGCTGCGGCGGGAGCTCGAGGACGACCCGGCCTTCGGGCGCAGCGACCTGCGCATCGCGTCGAGCGGTGACGTGGCGGCGATCGGCGTGCAGGTCGGCGGCGACCGGACCGGAGACCGGGCGCTGGACGCCGTGCGCCGCCTACGGGACGTCGAGATCCCACAGGCGTTCGGCGGCACGGATGCCCACGTGGTCGTCGGGGGCGACACGGCCGACAACGTCGACTTCATCGACGCCATGAACGCCTGGCTGCCGATCGTGTTCGCCTTCGTGCTCGGCCTGAGCTTCGTGCTCCTGACGGTCGTCTTCCGCTCGATCGTCGTCGCGGCCACCTCGATCGTGCTCAACCTGCTCTCGGTCGGGGCCGCCTACGGGCTCGTGATTCTCGTCTTCGTCCACGGGATCGGCAGCGGGCTGCTCGGCTTCCAACAGGTGGACTCGATCGAGGCGTGGGTGCCGTTGTTCCTGTTCTCGGTCCTCTTCGGCCTCTCGATGGACTACCAGGTGTTCCTGCTCAGCCGGATCAAGGAGCGCTACGACCGGACGGGCTCGACGACGGACGCAGTGACCTACGGCGTCTCCTCGACGGCGCGGCTGATCACGGGCGCGGCGCTGATCATCGTCGCCGTCTTCGCCGGCTTCGCTATGGGCGACCTCGTGATGTTCCAGCAGATGGGCTTCGGGATCGCGGCCGCGCTTTTGATCGACGCGACGATCATCCGGTCGGTGCTCCTGCCGGCCGCCATGCGCCTGCTCGGGGCCTGGAACTGGTACCTCCCGTCCTGGCTGGAGTGGCTGCCGCGGATCCAGATCGAGGCCGAGCGGCGGGACGAGCAGGTCCCGCTGCCGAGCCCCGGCAGCTGAGCCCGAACCGGGCCGTCCTTTCAGTCGGCGGGGAGGAGATCCAGGCGCCAGTCGTTGCAGCGCATGTGGTTCCCGGGCGGGTACTCGAAGTCGCGCTCCTCCAGGAGCTCGAAGCCGAGCTTGCGGCAGATGGCGTTCGAGGGCGCGTTCTCGATCGACGGGAAGGCATGGAGGTAGCGGTGCCTGTTGTTGGCGCGGGCCGCCTCGATCACTTGGCGGGTGGCCGCAGCGGCGATGCCCCGGCCCTGGAATCCAGGAAGGACGGACCAGCCGGTCTCGTAGACGGTCCCGCCGCGCCACTCCTTTTCCCAGTAGCCGACGGAGCCGGCCGGCTCGCCCGTCGACTCGTCGATGATCTTGAACATCCGCCCGCTGCCGGGTTCGCGTTCGCGCTCGTACCGAGCCTGGCGATCGGCGAGCTTCTCCTCGGTCTCGGGGCCGCCGAGGTGCTCCGTCATCGCGGGGTCGCCCATGATGCGGCGCAGCAGGGGTAGGTCGTCCTTACCCCAGGGCTCGAGGCGCACGCTCACGCGTCCTGGGATAGCACATCACCTCTCGCGAGGCCCGCAGGCTCTCAGGTAATGGGCGCCGGCGCCGAGCTCGGCCGCCTCGTCGTCGGGGTTCAGCAGGTCGCACTTGTCGATCGAGAGGCAGCCGCAGCCGATGCAACTCGTCAGGCGTTCCCGCAACGCCTCGAGCGTGGCGATGCGGGCGTCGAGGTCCTCGCGCCAGCGGTTCGACAGGCGCTCCCAGTCGCGGCGGTTGGGCGCGCGGCCGGACGGGAGCCGTTCGAGCGCGGCGCCGATTCGCTCGAGCGAGATCCCGGCGGCGCGGCCTGCCTGGATGAAGGCGATCCTGCGCAGGACGGCGCGCTCGTAGCGGCGCTGGTTCCCGTCGGTGCGCGTTGCCGCGATCAGGCCGCGGCGCTCGTAGAAGCGCAGCGCCGAAGGCGCGACGCCGCTGCGCTCGGACACCTCGCCGATCGAGAGCTCGGTCGCCACTTGACTTGAACCATAGTTGAGGCTCTATGGTGCGCGCCGTGAGCGGCCGTTGCCACCTCGTGTACGCGCTCGCGCCCGACGGGACGAGCGCCCGCCAGGCGAACGACCTGCTGAACGAGTACGTCGCCGACCGCAGCCGCGGGCTCGCGGTCTGGCACGACCACTTCGTCCGCGAGCACGGCGGGGCGGTGGTGCTCGAGGTGCGCGACGACGCCGAGGAGGCGCGGCTCGCGGAGCCGGGCCCGCTCGAAGGCTGGAGCCTCAGCTCCCATCCGCTCACGTTCTCGCTGACCGGGGTCGGCTTCTCCGCGCAGACGTCGTTCACGCTCGAGCAGTACCGCGAGGTGAGCCTCGACGAGCTGGCGGCGGCAGAGCCCGACGATCCCCGCTACTGGTGGAGGCGATCACGATGACGGTTGTGGAGACAGGACAACGCCGCCGCGCGGCGTCGCTCGACGAGCTGCGCGAGGCAGGGCGGCTCGTGACACACGTCGACGGGCACACGATCTGCCTGCTCGCCGAGGGCGACAGCGTGTACGCGGTCGACAACCGCTGCCCGCACATGGGCTTCCCGCTCCAGCGGGGCACGGTCAGCGACGGGATCCTGACCTGCCACTGGCACCACGCGCGCTTCGACCTCTGTACCGGCGGCACCTTCGACCAGTGGGCCGACGAGCTCCGGCGCTTCCCGGTCGAGGTCGACGGCGACGACGTCTACGTCGACCTGACACCGCCGCCGGACCGCGTGGCGCACCAGCGGAAGCGCCTGCAGGTCGGGCTCGAGCGCGACATCTCGCTCGTCGTGGGGAAGGCGGCGATCGTCCTCTCGGAGGCCGATCCGAGCGGTGTCGACGCCTTTCGCGCCGGGCTCGACTTCGGCGTCCGCCGTCGCGGCGGGGGCTGGTTCCGCGGCCTGACGACCCTGACGTGCCTGATGAACCTCGTCCCGCGCCTCGAGCCGGAGGAGCGTGCGGCCGCGCTCTACCACGGGCTCTCCGACGTGGCCTCGGACTCGGCCGGAGAGGCGCCGCGGTTTCCGCTCGAGCCGCTTCCCGGAGCCGACACCGATCCGGCGCGGCTCGGCCGCTGGTTCCGCGGCTTCGTCGAGGTCCGCGACGCGGAGGGCGCCGAGCGCGCGCTCGTCTCGGCGGTTCGCGCAGGCGCGTCCCAGCAGGAGCTCGCGGACACGCTCTTCGCTGCGGCCACCGACCATCGCTACCTCGACGGCGGTCACACGCTCGACTTCGTGAACAAGGCCCTCGAGGCGCTCGACGTCGCGGGCTGCGAGCGGGCCGAGGCTGTGCTCGCCTCGCTTCCCGCGCAGCTCGCGTTCGCGGAGCGGATGGAGGAGGCGAACGCCTGGCGCAACCCCGTCGACCTGGTCGCGCTGCTCGAGGCCGCGTTCGAGCGGCTTCCCGAGGCGCTCTTGGCCCGGCGTGGGACGTGGGAGGGGCGCGAAGCGCTTGTCGAGCTCGTCCTCTCCGGCGAGCCGGCGGAGATCCTCGAAGGGTTGCTGGGCGCGTTGAGGGAGGGCGCAACGGAGGTGGAGCTCGCCTCCGCGGTCTCCTTCGCGGCCGCCACCCGGATCGCGCGCTTCCCGACGAGCAACGAGTTCGGCGACTGGGACACCGCGCTGCACACCTTCACCTTCGCCAACGCCGTCGAGCAGGGCCTGCGCCGCTCCGCCTCGCGCCAGCTGCTCCGCGGCGTGCTCGACGCGGCCATGAGCGTCCACCTCGACCGCTTCCTGAACGTGCCGGCCACGCGCCTGCCGGAGCCGGACACGAACGCCGACGCGGAGGCGCTGCTGGACGAGCTGCCGCGCCTCCTCGACGGCCAGCAGCACGTCGACGAGGCGGGGAAGCTCGTGGCGTCGTACCTGGCGGCCGGCGATAGCACGAGCCTCGTCGCCGCGCTCGGTGCGTGTCTGCTCCGCGAGGACCGCAACTTCCACACGATCCAGTGCGTGGAGGCGGCTGCGCGGCAGCACGAGCTCCTGCGGGACACAGAAGAGGCCGGGCTGCCGCTGATCGCGGCCGCGCGCTACCTCGCGGCACATGCGCCGACGGCCCGCTCCCAGCGCCAGACGTACGAGATTGCGCGACGCCTCCACCGCGGCGAGCGGATCTACGAGGACGAGGAGCTTCCCCCCGCGGCCTGATCGTCGGATGATTGGGAGGTGGCCGACCTTCCCGCGGGAACCGTCACCTTCCTCTTCACGGACATCGAGGGCTCGACTCGGCTGCTGCACGAGCTCGGGGACGCGTACGCCGATGCGCTCGCCGACCATCGGCGCGCTCTCCGCGACGCGTTCGAGCGGCACGGCGGGGTCGAGGTCGACACTCAGGGGGACGCGTTCTTCGTCGCCTTCGCGCGCGCGACGGACGCACTCGCCGCCGCGGGCGACGCGCAGAGTGCGCTCGGCAAGGGCCCGATCCGCGTTCGCATGGGCGTCCACACCGGCGAGCCGCTGGTAACCGACGAGGGGTACGTGGGCCTCGACGTCCACCGAGCCGCCCGGATCGCGGCCGTCGGCCACGGCGGCCAGGTGCTGGTCTCACAGGCCACGCTGGAGCTCGTCGGCCCGGACGGGCTGCTCGACCTCGGCGAGCACCGGCTGAAGGACCTGACCGCCCCGGAGCGGATCCACCAGCTCGGCGAGGGCGCGTTTCCGCCGCTAAAGAGCCTGAACCAGTCGACGCTGCCGGTGCAGCCGACGCCGTTCGTCGGGCGGGAGAAGGAGCTCGGCGAGGTGATCTCGCTGCTGCGACAGTCGGATACCCGGCTCCTGACGCTCACGGGCGCAGGCGGCTCGGGGAAGACGAGGATGGCCGTGCAGGCGGCGGCCGAGGTCGTCGACGACCACGAGCACGGCGTCTGGTGGGTCCCGCTCCAGGAGGTACGAGAGGCCGATCGCGTGGGCGCGGCGGTTGCCTCGGCGGTCGGCGCGGGCGGTGATCTCGCAGAGCAGATCGGTGCGAGGCGCATGCTGCTCGTGCTGGACAACTTCGAGCAGGTCTCGGACGCGGCGCCTGTCCTCGGCGAGCTGCTCGCCTCCTGTCCCAACCTCCGCCTGCTGGTGACGAGTCGCGAGATCCTGCGCGTGGCGGCCGAGCGTGAGTACCCGGTGCCGCCGCTGGTGGAGCAGGAGTCGGTCGGCTTCTTCCTCGCGCGGGCGCGGGCCGTGCGCCCGGGCTTCGAGCCCGACGAGCAGGTGCTTCCGATTTGCCGCCGCGTCGACCACCTGCCGCTCGCTCTCGAGCTGGCGGCCGCCCGGGTGAAGGCGCTCTCGACGGGCCAGATCCTCGAGCGGCTCGAGCGCAGCCTGCCGCTGCTCACCGGCGGCGGGCGCGACGCGCCCGAGCGGCAGCGCACCCTGCGCGGAGCCATCGCCTGGAGCTACGAGCTGCTCTCGCCGGAGGAACAGGCGGCGTTCAGGCGGCTCGGCGTCTTCTCCGGCGGCTGGACGCTCGACGCGGCGGAGGAGGTCGCCGGCGCCGACCTCGACACGATCCAGTCGCTCGTCGAGAAGAGCCTGGTCCGGTTCGACGGCGAGCGCTACTCGCTGCTGGAGACGATCCGTGAGTTCACGCTCGAGCTCCTGGAGGAGGCGGACGAGCTGGAGGAGACCCGACAGCGCCACTTCGGCTTCTACTTCGCGTTGGCGGAGGCGGCTGACACTTCTGCGGAGGCCGACTACGGCGCGGGGCGGGCGCCGCCTCTCGGCGAGCGGGAAAACCTGCGAACGGCTCTCGACGGAGCTGTGGCCGCAGGTGAGCTCACGGCCGCGACGGAGCTGATGGTCATGCTCGAGAACTTCTGGGTCACGACCGACCCGTTCGAGGGGGCTCGGCGGTTCGAGCCGCTGCTGGCGGAGGGCGGGCAGCTGCCGGATAGGCTCCGCGCGCGGGCGCTCCGCTGCTTCGCGGGCTCGTTGTGGCTCTCCGGGGAGTACGAGCGGTCGCACCGACTGAACGAGGAGAGCCTGGCGCTGTTTACGTCGATCGGCGACGAGGTGGGCAGGGCCGTCCTCCTGCACCGGCTCGGCATCAGCACGATGGAGCTGGGAGACCACGACAAGGCGCGGGAGCTCTTCGACGAAAGCCTGCAGCTCTCCCGCCGCCATGGATTCCGTCGCGGCGAGCTGGATCTGACCGGCGCTCTCGCCTACCTGCTCGAGCGGGAAGGAGACCTGGCTGGAGCGAGTGACCTCTTCTCCCAGGCAGCCGAGATGTCAGCGGAGGTCGGCTTCACGTGGTGGCAGGTCGGGATGCTGCAGGGCCTGGTCGAGTGCCTGATCCGGCTGGGTCGCCTCGACGAGGCCGAGCCCGTCGCGCGGGAGGAGGTGAGGCTGGCCCGGGAGATCGGCGACCGGCAGTCGTGCATCTACGGACTCGTCCACTTCGCGTGGCTTTCGGCGCTGCGCGCGGACGAGTGGTTGGCAGGGCTGCTGTGGGGCGCAGTCGAGGCGGAGGAGGCCCGGGCGCCGGTCGGTCAGTGGGAGACCGAACGGGAGACGTACGCGGAACGGGTGACCGCCGGAAGCGGTGACGAGCTCGAGCGCGGACGGCTAAAGGGCCGTGAGCTCTCGTTCGAGGCTGCGATCGAGGAGGCGCTCGGCTAGGTCGCCGGCGGGGTGCCGCCGCCGCGGCGGGCCCGGATGCGCTTCGCCGCCACGAGGCCGCCTGCGCTCAGTAGCAGCGCGGTGCCGACGCCCGCCAGGACGAGCAGGGGGATTGGAAGCGAGTCGGCCTTCGTCGTGCCGAGCTTGTCGATCGCCCGGCGGTAGTACGAGGGCGGCGGGGCCCCCTGGAGCTCCCGGTTCTTGCCCGCCGAGCCGTCGCCGCCGGTGCCCGTGGCCGTGCCGTCGTTGCCGCCGCCGCCGGTTCGGTTGTTCGTGCCGCGGAGCGCGTCCTGCAGCGCGTTGTTGATTGCGTCCGGGAGGTTCGAGTAGTCGCGCAGGTCCTCCGGCACGTTATTCAGCGCCTGCTGAAGGCAGGCCGGTTTGTAGCGCTTGTCGATCGTCCCGTTGTCGAGCCAGTCGTCGATCACGCGCTCCCAGCACGGCTTCGCCTTCGCCGCTGCCGGGGACGGGAATCCGGCGGCCAGGACGAGCCCCGTGAGCACGGCGACGATGACGATGGCTGTGGCGGCTGGACGAATACGCATGCGGGTCGTGGCCCGGGGCCGATCAGCAGTCTTGCGGCTCACCTTGAGCCGCGCGTGATCCCCCCGTTAACACTTTGTAAACGACGATTCGTTCTGGACTGGATGTTAGCCTGCGCGGCTGATGCGCAGGGCCCTGGATCGCTGGGCGGCGTGGCTGCTGCTCGGTGCTGGCGGGGTGCTTGCAGCGGTTTCTGCTCTTCTCTCGTCTGGCTCCTCGAGCGGGCGGCTTGCGTGGCTCGGGGTCGCCGCGTTGTGCGTGGCTGCGGCGCTCGGGGTCGCGGCGCTGGCCGGCCTCCCGCGGCCGGCGCTCTCTCGCGAGGCGCTGGTGGCGCTCGGCTTCCTGGTCGCGTTCGTCTGCTGGAACGGCATCTCGGTGGTGTGGTCGATCGAGGGCGATCGCTCGTGGGCGTACCTGAACCGCGGGCTCGCATACGTCGCGTTCGCGATCGTCGGGCTGGCGCTGGGGCCGTACGTGCGGCGGTGGTCCTACGTGCTCGCGGCGGTGCTGGCGCTGCCGCTGGGGTGGGCGCTGCTCGGGAAGGCGGTGCCTGCGCTGGGCGGCTCGGGGCGCGTCGCGCGGCTGAGCTCGCCGATCGGGTACTGGAACGCGCTCGGGCTGCTCTTCGCGATGGCGCTTCCGCTGGCCCTGTGGCTGGTTGCACGGCGGGAGCACCGGCACTGGCTCCGCACGGCCGGGGTCGTCTACGTGTACGCGCTCGTCGTCGGGCTGCTGCTGACCTACTCGCGCGGCGGCGTGCTGGCGGCCGGCGCGGCGGCCGCGCTCTGGCTCGTGCTCGGGAGGCCGCGGGTCGAAAGCGCGGCGGCGCTCCTGCTCGGCGGCGGCGCTGGGCTCGGCGTAGCGGTGTGGGCGTTCTCGCGGCCGGGGCTGGCCGAGGACGGGCAGACGCATGCGACCCGCGTTCACGACGGAGCCTGGTTCGCGCTGGTGTTCTCTCTCGCGGCCGTGGCGGTCGCCGCGATCGCGTACCTCGGCTCGCTCGCCGAAGAGCGGCGTCCGCTCTCCGGGGCGCGGCGAAGGCTGGTCGGGCGGGTCGCGCTGGGCGTGCTCGTGGGGGGCGTCGCGGTGGGCCTCGTTGGG
>Ga0307320_10000649_pt1 | contig 12543 bp, 12 predicted proteins | sample ER_DNA_369_FD_194495 | JGI IMG/M metagenome (GOLD analysis project Ga0307320, IMG submission 194495) | Bulk soil microbial communities from the East River watershed near Crested Butte, Colorado, United States - ER_DNA_369 | ecosystem: Environmental > Terrestrial > Soil > Floodplain | place...
CACCAACCTCGCCTACCCGCTCGCCGACCTCCTGCTCCTCGTCCTGGTGGTCGGGGTGGTCGCGCTGATGGGCTGGCGGCCGGGCCGGGCCTGGTTGCTGCTCGCCACCGGGTTCGTGCTGTTCGCCCTGGCCGACACCTTGTACCTGTTCCGGGTGGCCAGCGGCACCTACCTTCCCGGCACCTGGCTGGAGGTGGTCTGGCCGGCCGCGATCCTGATCATCGGCCTGGCCGCCTGGTCGTCCCCGCGGGCCGGGCACCCGGTGCGCATGGAGGGCTGGACCGTCCTGGTGGTCCCCTCCCTGTTCGCGGTCAGCTCGCTCGGGGTCCTGCTGCTCGACCACTTCACCGGGATCTCCACGCTGGCGGCGGCGCTGGCCACCGGATGCCTGCTGGCCTGCGTCGTCCGGACGGTGGCGGCCTTCCTCGAGGTCCGCTCCCTGTCCGACTCGCGCCGCCAGGCGCACACCGACGACCTCACCGGCCTCGGTAACCGGCGGCTGCTCCACTCCGAGATGAACGCCGCCCTCAAGCCGGGCGGCAAGCCGCAGAAGCTGGCCCTGCTCGTGGTCGACCTGGACCGGTTCAAGGAGATCAACGACGCCTTCGGGCACGAGATCGGCGACCGGCTCCTGCGGCTGGTCGGCCCCCGGCTGGAACGGGCGCTCATCCCGGGGGACGTGCTCGTCCGCCTCGGTGCCGACGAGTTCGCCGTGCTGGTCAGGGAGGCGGACGTCCACCGGGCCGCCGAAGTGGCGACGCGCCTGCTCTCCGTCCTCGATACCCCGTTCACCCTGGAGGGGGTCGCCCTCCATATCGACGCGAGCATCGGCATCGCGGTCTACCCCGACCACGCCGCCGACGGCGCCGAGCTGCTCCAGCGCGCCGACATCGCCATGTACCAGGCGAAGGAGGCCCGCACCGGCTGGCACCTCTACGACGCCGAGCCGACCGAGTACGGCCGCGGCCGCCTGCAGCTGATCGAGGACCTCCGCGCCGCGCTCACCACCGACCAGCTCGTCCTGCACTACCAGCCGAAGGTCGACGCGGCCAGCCGGCAGGTGGTCGGGGTCGAGGCGCTGGTCCGCTGGCAGCACCCGACCCAGGGGCTGCTGTACCCGGACACCTTCCTACCGGTGGCCGAGCAGACCAGGCTGATGCGCTCGCTCGCCTCGGCGGTCCTGCAGATGGCGCTGGAGCAGGCGGCGGCCTGGCGCAACGCCGGCCGCCACCTTGCGGTCGCGGTCAACCTGTCGGTCGCGAACCTGCTCGACGCTCACCTGCCCCTCGAGGTCGCCAGGCTCCTGACCTCGTTCCACCTGCCGCCGACCGCGCTCGAGCTGGAGATCACCGAGAGCACGCTGATGATCGACCCGGTGCGGAGCAAGGAAGTGCTCGAGGCCCTGCGCGGCCTCGGCGTCCGCCTGGCCGTCGACGACTACGGCACCGGCTACTCCTCCCTCGCCTACCTGCGGGAGCTGGCCGTGGACGAGCTCAAGCTGGACAAGTCGTTCGTGATCCCGATGCTCGAGAACCCGGATGCCGCGGCGATCGTGCGGTCGACGGTCGACCTCGCCCACGCGCTCGGCCTGCGCATGGTCGCGGAGGGCGTGGAGTCCGAGGAGCACCTCCTGGAGCTGGCGAGGCTCGGTTGTGACGTGGCGCAGGGATACCACATCAGCCGGCCCGTCCCTGCCGCGCAACTCGACGAGTGGCTGCGGGTGGCGCCGGCGCCGTCCTCCTCGGCGACCCACCCGACCTGGTAGCCTTTCGCCGAGGAAGCCCCCGGTCCGTGGTGCCCCGAGTCCGGGCCGGCCTGTGGCGCCGGCCCCGCGGGCCCCGAGCCGGGAGCGGCGGCCGCTGCGCGAGCTCGACGCCCGCGCGCTGAGGAAGGGGAGGGAGCGTGCCGCTCTACGAGTACCGCTGCGCCGGCTGCGGGCACGAGTTCGAGGCGCTGGTGGGCGTGCGTGACGCCGACCGGGCCGACTGCCCCGCCTGCGGGAGCGCGCCGGTGCGCCGGCTCTTCAGCGTGATCGCGGCGGTGCGGCCGGACGCCAGCCCGGTCCGCGGCGGTGACGGCGCCTCCGCCGGCGGTGGCTGCTGCGGCGGCGCCTGCGGGCACTGCTGATGGCCGGTGAGCTGGAGCGGCTCGCCGCCGAGGCGGCCACCTGCACCCGCTGTCGCCTGCACGAGACCCGCACTCAGGTGGTCTTCGGGGAGGGCAGCCCGGACGCCGACCTGATGTTCGTGGGCGAGGCTCCCGGCTACCACGAGGACAAGCAGGGCCGGCCGTTCGTCGGCCCCTCCGGCCAGCTCCTCAACCGCCTGCTCGCCGGCATCGGACTGCGCCGCGAGGACGTCTACATCTGCAACGTCCTGAAGAGCCGGCCGCCGCGCAACCGCGACCCCCAGCCCGACGAGATCGCCGCCTGCCGCTACTGGCTGGACGCCCAGGTCCGCCTGGTCGACCCCAAGGTGGTGGTCACCCTCGGCAATTTCGCGGCGAAGACGTTGCTGGACACCACCACCGGCATCACCCGCCTGCGCGGCCGCGCCTACCCCTTCCAGGGCCGGTTGCTGCTGCCGACCTTCCACCCGGCGGCCGCCCTGCACGCCGGCAACCGCGGCTTCGGGCCCAACCCGCAGGAGGGGATGGAGGAGGACTTCCGCCTGCTGGCCAAGCTGCTCGCCGAGCAGCATCCGGCCGGCGCGGAGCCCGCCCCGGCCCCCTCGGCGGCCGAGCCCGCCCAGGCGCACCCGCCGACCGGGCCGCCCGGTGCCGGGCGCGAGGTCCCAGCCGGCGAGCCGCCAGGCTCCGAGCAACTCGGCCTCTTCTAGACCATGGGCGAGCACCAGCTGCGCCTGCTGGCGGCCGACGAGGCCACCACCAAGGCCGTCGGGGCGGCCCTGGCCCGCATCCTGATCCCAGGTGACCTGATCGGGCTGACCGGCGACCTCGGTGCGGGCAAGACCCGCCTGGTCCAGGGAGCGCTGGCGGCCCTCGGCGTGCGCGAGCCGGTCATCTCACCGACCTTCATGCTGGTCCGCGAGTACGAAGGCGACCACGACCTGCTCGTTCACCACGTCGACGCCTACCGTCTCGCCGACGCCGCCGAGCTGGAGGACCTCGGTGTCGAGGAGATCTTCGAGCCCGACGCGGTGATGTTCGTCGAGTGGGCCGACCGGGTGCTCGCCTCCCTGCCGGAGAGCTGGCTCGAGCTGGTCCTCCACACCCGCTCCGACGACGTGCGCGAGGTCGTCGCCCGCCCCCACGGCCCCGTCTGGCAGGCGCGCCACGAGCAGCTCGAGGCCGCGCTCGGCCCGTTCACCGGCGTCCCTTCCGGCCCCGACCCGTTCGCCGACGCCGGCTGACCGGCGCGCCAGACCTCAGGCGGCCGGGCCGCCGAGGAGGCGGGCGCGCAGGCGCTCGTCGGTGGCGGCGTCCACCGCGGTCCAGGCCATCGCGACCGCGCCGTCGACCAACGCCTGCTCGGCCGCCTCGCTGATGCAGTGGGCGGTGAACTCGGGCTGGTGATTGACCGCCGGGAGCGAGTCGATGCTGATCGACGGGTGGATCGCGGGGAGCGCCAGGGAGACGTTGCCCATGTCGGTCGAGATCGGCACGCGCGGGCCGCCCTGGTCGTCGAGCAGGTGGCGGCCGAGGGCCTCAGCGTTGCGGCGGTAGGCGGCGAGCAGGTCGGGATCGTGGTGCATCTCGGCGTAGGGTCGCTGCTCCGCCGTCACCTCCAGGCGGGCCCCGGTGGCCAGCGCGCCCGCCTCGAAGCAGCGCAGCACCTTGGCGCGGACCGTGGCCAGCTCCTCCAGGGTCGCGGCTCTGACCATGTAGCGGGCGCTGGTCCGTGCGGGCACGACGTTGGCGACGTCGCCGCCCTTGGTGACGATCCCGTGCACCCGGTCGCTCGGCCGCAGGTGCTGGCGGAGCAGGCCGATCGCCGCCTGCGCCACCACCAGGGCGTCGGCCGCGTTGACCCCCAGCTCCGGGTAGGCCGCGGCATGGGCCTCCTTGCCGGTGTAGTGCACGTCGAACTGGGTGCAGGCGATCACCGGCGTGTCGGCCAGGTCGAACGGGGTCGGGTGGACCATCATGGCGGCGTGGGCGGAGGCGAACGCGCCCCGCTCGAGCAGGAGCGCCTTGCCGCCGCCGGTCTCCTCCGCCGGCGTCCCCAGCACGGTCACCTCGATGCCGAGGTCGTCGGCGACCTCCGCCAGTGCCAGGCCGGCCCCGACGGCCATGGCCGCGACCAGGTTGTGGCCGCAGGCGTGCCCCACCTCGGGCAGGGCGTCGTACTCGGCGCAGAGCACCAGCCGCAGCGGTCCCGACCCGGCCCTGGCGGCGAACGCGGTGGGCAGCTCGTAGACGCCCGCCTCGACCTCCCAGCCGGCGCCGGCCAGCGCCTCGCACAGCCAGGCACAGGCCTGCTCCTCCTGGAAGGCCAGCTCCGGCGTGCCGTGGATACGACGGCTGAGCGCCACCAGGTCGCCGCGGGCGGCGACGACCCGCTGCCTGGCCCGTTCCTTCAGCGCAACCGTCATGCGCCGGATCATAGGTGAAGCAGGCCGTAACGATCCCGTACCGCCGCCGCTACGACGCCACCCGCACCGTCGACGCGGGACCACCAACCGGGGCTGAGTCCTTTCGGGTCACACGCTCCGCCCCTTCCAGGGATCGCGTCCGTCCTGGGGACCGCGGAGTCGCAGAGGTGAGGCCGGTGCTCGGGCGGACCGCCGCGGTTCGCGGTCCACACACGCAGCCGCCGGGCCCCGTCGATGGTAGTGGCAGTCGCTGCCACCTGGTACCAGTTTTCGCCGTCGGCGGTTCGTTCACAATTCTTAACTACTCTCTTGACAGAATGTCAAGTATAAGTTCCTATTTGTCGAGACATCGCATGACAGGAATGGAGATGCACGTGAACGAGCGCCAGCGAACCATCCTGCAGGACGTGGCCGAGGGCCGTCTGAGCCCCGAGGACGCGGCCCAGCTGCTCGACGAGGCTGAGGAGGTCAGGGACGACGAGCACCCGGACGGCCCCTCCGAGCAGGGCCCCTCCGCTGGTACCGCCGGTATCCAGCGCGTCCGGCTGGTGCAGACGTTCCGCGCCGCGCGCGTGGTCGGTGACCCGGACGTGGCCGAGGCGGTGGTCGAAGGCCCCCACGTGGCCGAGCGGGAGGGCGACGTCCTGGTCGTCCACGGCGACGACGTGCCCGGCGCCCACGGCTTCGCCTTCTCGCGAGGCGACCGCCCCTGGTATCCCTCGCGGCCGGAGCGGTCCGGGCGCGATCCTCGTGGTGCCGGGGAGGACTTCCACCGGTGGCCCGGCTCGTGGGGCAGCCCTCCCGGCTGGGCGGGCCGCTGGGGCCTGTTCGACGCCTTCCGCCGCCGCGGCGAGGAGCTGACCGTGCGGATGCGGCCCGACCTCACCCTGGACGCTGGCGTCACCGCCGGCTCGCTCAAGGTCGCCGGGATGACCGGACCGCTGCGGGTCGCCGTCGCCGGCGGCTCGGCCAGCCTCGACCGCTTCCACGGACCGCTCGACCTCTCCGTGGAGGCGGGCAGCCTCAAGGGCAGCGGCCTGCTCGCCGCCGGCTCCTCGCGGATCCGCTGCCAGGCCGGCTCGGTCAAGATCAACCTGGAGCGCGGCTCGAGCGTGAGGGTCCGTGCCAGGACGGAGCTCGGCAAGGTGCTCCTACCCGGCGACGCCAACTGGATCGGCGGGAGCGACGCGGCCCGCGAGGTGACCGTCGGTGACGGCGAGGCCCTGCTCGAGATCGAGACCAACATGGGCAGCGTGGTGGTGAGCGCCGACCGATGAACGGTGCCCACCGCCCGCCGAGCAACTGCCCGGTCTGCGGGCATTCCCTGGCCCTGACCCGGCTCGGCTGTGAGTCCTGCGGCACGGAGATCTCCGGCGCGTTCCGCGCCTGCGAGTTCTGCGCCCTCTCCGACGAGGAGCGCGAGCTGCTCCGGGTCTTCCTCAGCTCACGCGGCAACACCAAGGACCTGGCACGCCACCTCAAGGTCAGCTACCCGACCGCGCGGATGCGCTTCGACGCCCTGCTCGGCAGGCTCGGACTCGACCGTGACAGCTCGGCGCCATCACGCGAAGAGGTACTGCGCCAGCTCGCCAGCGGCGAGATCGACGTCGACGAAGCCGCCCGCCGCCTTGGAACCTGAGCCCGCGGCGACGCCACAGCCGACCTGCGGGATCCCGGCGAAGGACCCGACGACTGCCCCGCAAGCAGGGCGACGGCGGCGCCAGGACGACTTGCTCCGTGCCGTGCCAGCCCTACTGGATCCCGCCGAAGGGCCCCATGGGGGGGTTCGGCGGGAGCTGTTCTCGGGCTCCCCCGAATTGGTCAAGCCACTTCGCAGCGGTTGCGGCCGGTGCGCTTGGCGCGCTGTAGCGCGTCGGCGGCGCGGGTGAGCAGGCCGTCCCAGGTGTCGGCGGGGCGGTAGGCGGCCACCCCGAAGGACGCCGAGAGGGCCGGGCCGGCGGCGCCGGCCTGCAGGACCATGCCGAGGGCCACGGTGCGCTCCCGCACCCGCTCGGCCACGTGCCACGCCTCGTCCAGCTTGGTCCCGGCGAGCAGCAGCAGGAACGCCTCGCCCTCGAACCGGGCGATGGCGTCGTCGGCCCGGCAGGACTCGTGCAGCAGGCCGGCGAACGCCTGCAAGACGTGGTCGCCGACGGCATAGCCCCAGGTGTCGTTGACCGCGGCGAAGCCGTCCAGGTCGGTGAGGACGATCGAGAGCGGCCCGCCACCGGCCTGGGCGAGGCCGGTCACCAGCCGCAGGCGCTCCTCGGCGGCGCGCCGGTTGGCCAGCCCGGTGAGGGAGTCGCTGAGCACCGCCGTGCGCAGCCGCGGGTCGCCGAGGCGGAGTTCGTCGTGCAGGCTCTTGGTCCGCAGCGCCAGTCCCAGCCGGGTGACCAGGTCGATGCCGCCGGCGAGCGGCTGGCCCTGGCCGGCGCGGCGCTTGCCCGGCAGGAACAGCACCGGGATGGTCACCGTGTCGGGGTCGCGCTGGAGGGTGGCGTAGACCTCGTAGCCGGAGCGGTCGGGCAGCATCGGGTCGAGCAGGATGATCTCGGGGTCGGCGTCACGCGCCGCCTCGACGCCGCGGTCGGCCGACGCCGCCTCGAGCACGTCGTGGCCCTCGGCGCGCAGGTCCGCCACCACGTCCGCGCGCAGTTGCTCGTCCGCCTGGACGATGAGGACCCGTGCCATGCCAGCTTCATCGGTCGGCGGGCGCCAGGCTTGAGCGAGCGCAGGCGCCCCGGTGCCCGCAAGTGCCACAATAGGCGCGCCGGTTACCAGCTTCCGGAGGCTCCCGCGTGTTCGTGCTCGGCGTCGACACCGCCACGGCGGTCACCAGCGTGGCCGTCGGCAACGAGGTGGGCAACCGCGCCTCGGTGGGAATCCGCCACGAGCGCGCCCACGCCGAGCTGCTCGCGCCCTCGGTGCGCTGGGTCCTCGACCACGCCGGGATGGAGCCGAGCTCCCTCGCCGGCATCGCCGTCGGCACCGGCCCGGGCCTGTTCACCGGCTTGCGCGTCGGCGTGGCCAGCGCCAAGGCGCTCGCGCAGGCCTGGAAGCTGCCGATGGTCGCCGTGCCCAGCCTCGACCTGGTGGCCTTCGCCCACCGGCACGCGGCCAGGACCATCTGCGCCACCATCGACGCCCGCCGCGGCGAGCTGTTCGCCGCCCTGTACCGCCACGCACCCCTCGGCATCCAGCGCACCACCCGCTACGCGGTGATGCGCCCCGACCGGCTCGCCGCCGAGCTCGAGGCGCGGCGCGAGGACGTCCTGCTCTGCGGCGAGGCCGTGGTCCTCCACGGCTCCCTGTTCGAACGCTTCTGCCAGGAGGCGGGCGGCTCGGCCCAGGCCACGCCGTCGGCCGAGTCCCTGGTCGAGCTGGCGCTGCCCCGCTTCCACCGGGAGCAGACCAGCCGCCCGCTCGACGTCACCCCGATGTACCTGCGCCGGCCCGATGTCGACCCCACCGTCGAGCAGCGCCTGGCCGCCAGCCGGTCTGGCCGCCCCGGCGGAGGCGCCGTGGCGGCGGGAGCCTGATCGTGGCGACCCTGTACCCGCCCCGCCGTGGGCTCGAGGGACCCCGTTCGCCGCTCGCCATCGAACTGGTGCCGATGCGGCGGCGCCACGTCGGGCAGGTCCTCGACATCGAGCGGCGGGTCTACCCGCGGCCCTGGACGATGACGCTGTTCCTGTCGGAGATCGTGCAGCGGTCGACCCGCTTCTACATCGTGGCGCGGGCCCACCGCCGGGTGGTCGGCTACGCCGGCCTGATGGTGTTCGGCGACGAGGCGCACGTGACCAACATCGCGGTCGACCCCGACCACCATCGCAGGAAGGTGGCGGCCCGCCTGCTGTTCGCCCTGGTCACCGAGGCGCGGCGGCGCGGCGCGAGCGCCTGCACCCTCGAGGTCCGGGTCACCAACCACGCCGCCCAGGCCCTGTACCACCAGTTCGGCTTCGCCCCGGTGGGGATCCGCAAGAACTACTACGCCGAGACCGGCGAGGACGCCCTGATCATGTGGGCCGAGGGCCTGCAGACCGCGGCCTATGCCGCGCGCCTGGCGGACCTGGCCCGGCGCATCCCCGAGCCGAGGGAGGTCGGCTGACCGTGCTGGTGCTCGGCATCGAGACCTCCTGCGACGAGACCGGCGTCGCCATGGTGGAGGACGGCCGCAGGGTCCGCTCCAACGTCATCGCCGACCAGCAGACGCTCCACGCCCGCTATGGCGGGGTGGTGCCCGAGGTCGCCTCCCGCGCCCACGTCGACCTGCTCCACCCGGCCGTCGAGCAGGCCCTGGCGCTGGGCGGGGCGCGGCTCGAGGACGTCGACGCCTTCGCCGTCACGATCGGTCCGGGGCTGGCCGGGTCGCTGCTCGTCGGGGTGGCCGCGGCCAAGGCCTACGCGCTCGCCCTCGACAAGCCCCTGATCGGGGTCAACCACCTGGTCGCGCACGTCTACGCCAACGTGCTGGAGCACGGCCGCCTGCCGCTGCCCGCGGTGGTCTTCGTGGTCTCCGGCGGCCACACCAGCCTGCTGGTCATGGACGAGCGGGGCGGGTTCCGCGGGCTGGGGCAGACGATCGATGACGCCGCCGGCGAGGCCTACGACAAGGTCGCCCGCGTGCTCGGCCTCGGCTACCCGGGCGGGCCGGCGATCGACCGCCTCGCCGTCGAGGGCGACCCCGGCGCGGTGCGGTTCCCGCGGGCGCTGATCGACGACGGCTCGGACGACTTCTCGCTGTCCGGCCTGAAGACCGCGGTGCTCCGTCACGTCCGCGCGGCCGAGCAGGCGGGCGAGGAGCTCAACGTCGCCGACGTGGCCGCCTCCTTCCAGGAGGCGGTGGTCGACGTGCAGGTCAGCAAGGTGGTCGGCGCGGCCAAGCGGGAAGGGCTCAGCACGGTCCTGCTTGCCGGCGGGGTGGCGGCCAACTCGCGGCTGCGGGCTCGGATCAGCGCGGCAGCCTCCGACCTCGGCATCAACGTGCTGGTGCCGTCGCCGGAGCTCTGCACCGACAACGGGGCCATGGTGGCGTGCGCGGGCTGGTTCGCCCTGGAGCGGGGCGAGCGCAGCCCGATGGACATGGGCGCCGATCCCAACCTCCCGATCGCCCCAGGAGTGGCCAGGCGCGCCACCCGCCGGCCGGCCAACCGCCGCCGCCGCTGACCCGCGCGGCGCTGGGCGGACACCTCACCGCGGAGCAGCGCCCGGGCGACTAGCACTCTCCTCATGCGAGTGCTAGCATCCGCCGCAGCGTTGCACCTGGCCCCAAGGCGTGGGCCGACCACACCAGCAGTGTGCTCCGTGGCCCGCTCGCGCGGCCCGCGACCCGCACGTGCGCCGTCCAGCACGGCACGCCGCACAAGGAGGAATCAATGAGCGTCAACCTTCAGCCGCTCGAGGACCGGATCGTGGTCAAGCCGGGCGAGGGCGAGGAGAAGACCGCCTCTGGGCTGGTCATCCCCGACACCGCCAAGGAGAAGCCGCAGGAGGGCGAGGTCGTCGCGGTCGGCCCCGGCCGCTTCGAGGACGGCGCCCGCGTGCCCCTCGACGTCAAGGTGGGTGACACCGTCATCTACTCGAAGTACGGCGGCACCGAGGTCAAGGTCAGCGGTGACGAGTACCTGATCCTCTCGGCCCGCGACGTGCTCGCGATCGTCACCAAGTAGCCAAGGTCTCCGATCCCGGGCCGGCGCGGTCGCTCGACCATCCGAGCGTCGCGGCCGGCCCGCTCCGTGCCACTGTCAGGAAGGAACGTCATGGCCAAGCAGCTCCTGTTCAGCGCCGACGCCCGGCGCAAGCTGGAGGCAGGCGTCGACCACCTCGCCAACGTGGTCCGCGTCACCCTCGGCCCCAAGGGCCGCAACGTCGTGCTCGACAAGAAGTGGGGCGCCCCCACGATCACCAACGACGGCGTCACCATCGCCAAGGAGATCGAGCTCGACGACAACTACGAGAACCTCGGCGCCCAGCTCGCCAAGGAAGTCGCCACCAAGACCAACGACGTCGCCGGTGACGGCACCACCACCGCCACCGTGCTCGCTCAGGCCCTGGTCCACGAGGGGCTGCGCAACGTCGCCGCCGGCGCCAACCCGATGAGCCTCAAGCGCGGCATCGAGAGGGCCGTCGAGGCGGTGGCCGAGTCGATCAAGAACCAGGCGCGCGAGATCGAGGGCAAGGACGAGGTGGCGTCGGTCGCCACCATCTCCGCCCAGGACCCCGAGATCGGCCAGGTCATCGCCGAGGCGATGGACAAGGTCGGCAAGGACGGGGTCATCACCGTCGACGAGTCCAACACCTTCGGGATCGAGCTCGAGTTCACCGAGGGCATGCAGTTCGACAAGGGCTACATCTCGCCCTACTTCGTCACCGACCCCGAGCGCATGGAAGCGGTGCTGGAGGACCCCTACATCCTGATCGCCAACCAGAAGATCTCCTCGGTGCAGTCGCTGCTGCCGGTGCTCGAGAAGGTCATGCAGTCCGGCCGGCCGTTCCTGGTGATCGCCGAGGACATCGAGGGCGAGGCCCTCGCCACCCTGGTGGTCAACAAGATCCGCGGCACCTTCAAGTCGGCCGCAGTCAAGTCGCCCGGCTTCGGTGACCGCCGCAAGGCGATGCTCGAGGACATCGCCATCCTCACCGGTGGCCAGGTCATCAGCGAGGAGGTCGGCCTCAAGCTCGACAACGTCGGCCTGGACCTGCTCGGCCGGGCCAGGCGGGTCACGGTGACCAAGGACGACACCACCATCGTCGAGGGCGGCGGCACCGAGAAGGACATCAAGGGCCGGATCGCCCAGATCAAGGCGGAGATCGACAACACCGACTCGGACTGGGACCGCGAGAAGCTGCAGGAGCGGCTCGCCAAGCTCGCTGGTGGCGTCGGTGTGATCCGTGTCGGCGCGGCCACCGAGGTCGAGCTGAAGGAGAAGAAGCACCGCATCGAGGACGCCGTCTCCGCCACCCGTGCGGCCATCGAGGAGGGCATCGTCCCAGGTGGCGGCGTGGCCCTGCTGCGCGCCCAGACCGGGCTGGAAAAGCTCGATCTGGCCGGCGACGAGGCCACCGGCGCCAGCATCGTGCGCAAGGCGCTCGAGCTGCCCGCCTACTGGATCGCCCAGAACGCCGGCTACGAGGGCGCGGTGATCGTCGCCAAGATCCGCGACCTGACCGACGCCCAGGGGTTCAACGCCGCCACCGGCGACTACGGTGACCTGTTCAAGGCGGGCATCCTCGACCCGGCCAAGGTGACCCGCTCGGCGGTGCAGAACGCCGCGTCGATCGCGGCGCTGCTGCTGACCACCGAGACGCTGGTGGTCGAAAAGCCCGAGGAGAAGGAGCCCGTTCCCGCGGGCGGTGGCCACGACCACGGCGGCGGCTTCGGCATGTGACGCTGCCAGCAACATCGCTCGAGGGGCCCCGGCCAGCCGCCGGGGCCCCTCGGGCGTCGGCGCTCCAGGCCGCGAGCGCACGCTCCGAAGCAGCACCGTGGGCAGGCGCCTGCCTTGCCACCTGCCGGCCCGCGCCTGGCTGGATTCGCTGCGGTTCGAACACTTTGGGAGAACTGACCCAGCCTTTGCGCACATGTCGTAAGCTACGAATCCCCGCTTCCTCGCTTCATTCAGTCCGGATCGAGCCTGGAGGTCACCCTGTCAGCTGGCCGGTGGGTCGGTCCGGTGATCATGTCGCTCGTGCTCGCCGTGTTGCTCGCGGCCTGCTCGGCCGGCCACGACGCGACCAGCGCCTCGTCCGGGCGGCTCGGGGCCAAGCCGGCGGGGCCGACCATCCCCGCGAACACCCCGCGGTCAGGCGCGCACAAGCGCTGCCTCGCGCCGGCGGAGCAGAGCTCCGAGGTGTGGTTCGAGGCGGCCGACGGCACCCGCCTCTCCGGCGTCGTGCTCGGGCAGGGCAGGACCGGCGTGATCCTCGCCCACCAGCGCTGGTTCAACCTCTGCTCGTGGATGCCCTTCGCCCGTGAGCTGACCGAGCAGGG
>Ga0307320_10000651_pt1 | contig 12522 bp, 16 predicted proteins | sample ER_DNA_369_FD_194495 | JGI IMG/M metagenome (GOLD analysis project Ga0307320, IMG submission 194495) | Bulk soil microbial communities from the East River watershed near Crested Butte, Colorado, United States - ER_DNA_369 | ecosystem: Environmental > Terrestrial > Soil > Floodplain | place...
GTCCAAAAAGACCCCTCGCGCCTCGGCCGCGATCGCCCCGCCGCCCGCTTGAGCTGCAGCGCCGCGAACAGTCCGCGAGGGGGTTGGTGCGACAACCCCTTGAGAGGCTCGCTGCGCTCCATGGTCCGCGAGGCTAGCCGTGCTGGCCGCTGACGCCGACGGGCTACAGCTGCCTCTGGTCAGCCCTGCTCGGGCATTTCGGCGATCCGCAAAGGCCCGCGGCGCTTATGTATTGAGAGGTAGCGAAGGCCGTCGACGCCGGCACGGATCATCCGCGAGCTGCCTTTCTCGACCAGCAGTGCGCTCCCGCAGAGCAGCGCATGCTCCTGCCCGTCGACCTTGGCCACCCCGTCGCCCTTCAGCACCACGAGCAAGACATCGAGTTCACTGTTCGTGTGTTCGGCTACCTCGTGGTCCGGTGGCCACGCGAGAAGGGTCGCGTTTAGGTCACCGCTTGCCATTCCCCACAGCGGCCCCACCCCACTGCGACCCAGCAAATCCACCACTGCGTTCCGCTCCTCAGCCTCGCGCACAAAGCCCATTATTCGCGCATCCAGATCCGGAGCCCGGGCGTGCCATCTATTCGCAGTAACGAAGCCGCCCACCGTCTGCCGGCGAAGCCGCCCCGCCCGGGATACGAAGGGGCGGGCCCTCGCCACCTCTTGCAGGCTCAGCCGTTCCGTCTAGGTCACTTCGGACACTCGAGGATCGCTATCCATTCGAGGGCCAGGGACTGGGCGGGGTTGACGGCTCGGCCAGCGAGAGTGCTCAAGCACCTCAAGCCGGCTTGCGGTCCTGCGCATGAAGCCGGACGAGCACCGCGACGATGACGGCTGGAGAGCGTTGCCTGATCCGCTCAGCCCCGCGCGAGCTCGAGGTGGTCAAGGTCGCAGAGGGACTGACGAGCGAGTAGATCGCCGAACAGCTCTTTATCAGCAAGAAGACCGTCGATCGCCACCGGGCCAACATGCTGGCGAGGCTCGGCATGCGCAACCGCGTCGAGCTGACGCGCTACGCAATCCGCCGCGGGCTCGTCGTGCCTTTGAGGTTGCTACTCACCCTCTGGGCCGCGCGGAACCACGACCAGCGGCGACTGCGCCGACCGGACCAACGGACTGGAAACGCTGCCGAGCAGCACCGCACGCCATGATCCGTACCCCCTTGAGCCCACCACCAGCAGGTCCAGCTCGCCTGATTCGCGGGCCAACAGCTCCCGGGGGTCGCCATCCAGCAGCCTCGCTTCGGCGTCGATGCCCACGTCGAGCGCCGCCACCGCCCGGGCGAGCTCCTCCTCACATTGCCGCCGCAGCGTGTCGTTGATCGTCGCCGTCGGCAACCCGCCGCCTACCGCGAGGGATGCCGGCAGGATGCGCTCGTAGACGGCCAACACGCGTAGCCGCGCCGACGACGCCCTTGCGAGCTCGGCCGCCCAGGCGAGGGCGTGGGATGACTCGGGCGAGGCGTCGAACCCGCATCCGATCACCTCAAGCCTGCGGCTGGCGGCGCCATAGCCGGCCCGGGGCGATCGCCACAGGCGACGAAGCTCCCGAAAGCAGGCTCTCGCCGGTCCCGCCGATCAGGATGCGCCCGATCCTCGACCGATGTGACGAGCCGACCACGATCAGCGACGCCCCTTCTCGTTCCGCCAGTGCATGAAGACCCCTCGCGGGTGAGCTGTCGGTAACGAGCTGCATCCGTCGCTCCGGCGGCGACGGCAAATGCTCACGGACCTGCTCGAAGGTCAACTCGGCAACCTCACGCACTAGCCGCTCGTACTCCCCCGGCGCAAACAGGCTCGACAACTGCCGAAAGGGATGCACATATGCCAGGACCACTGAGTGTCCGAGCGCAGGCCCGAGCAGATCGGCGAGCGCCAGCGCCTCGACCGACCGGTCCGAACCGTCGACACCGACGACGACCGGCCCAAGATGTCGATCCGGTTCGCGCATGGCTAGGCAGCCCGGCGAGTCTCAGCCTGTGGGGTCGCAGGTAGGGGTCGCGGCAGAGCTGCGACCGGATCGCGCTCGCCGGATGCTGTGACGTCCACGTCCTTTCGTCCGCCGACCGGCTCGCCGTAATCGGAGAAGGCGGCGGTGAGAGCGCCCGCCAGGACCGCGACCGCCGCCATCAGGCTCACCAGCGAGAGCCCGAGCACCCAATCAGCTTCTGTCAAGCCAAGCAGCGCGATCGGCGCGACCACAAGTCCAAGACAGAGCGCACTGACTATCAGCAGTGCGGGATAGCCGGCCGCCTCAGCCGCTCGATGAAAGTTGAGGAAGGGATTGCCTGGCATGCCACCCATGTTTCACGATCCCAGCACCCGCGCCCATGCGGCCCAAACACCATCCTTGGTCGCGTTGTCCCATCTCCGCCCGGCGGGATGCACGCTGACACCCATTGCTGTCAACCCAGTTGGCCTCGACGCTTGGCGCATGGTTCAGATCGCGATCCGCTGCCATCCCCGTGTGCCGGTCTGCGCCGACGACCTTCAAGGTTGGCTCGAGCGGCAGGTGCACGAGCTTCGGGCCGAGGCACCGCACGCCACCGTGCGACTGTCGCGCCTCACGCAGGGAGGGCCAAGTGTCGACCTCGACATCGGCTGGCTGGTCGAGCTCGAGCTGGGCGAGGGCGAACCGCTGCTCGCCGAGAACCGGCTGGCGGACGCGCTCAGGGACATGCGGCTACTCGGCCTGCAGCCGACCCTGCTGGTCCCCGGTGGCGGCTGGATGAACGGGAGAGCAGCGTGACCGCTACCGCAATCGCAATCCCGGATGACCATCTCCGTTCCGGCGAAGTGGCCCTCGACCCCGAATCGCTCGAATGGCTTCGGGCGCTGTCGAGCACTGGACGCGAGCAGGAAGCCGCCGTCGAGCGCCTGCACGCGCTGCTCCTGCGCGCCGCCCGCGTCGAGGTCGCCCGCCGGCGTTCGCCGCTCGGTGAGGCCGACGATCTCGCAGTCCAGGCGGCCGACGACGCCCTCGTCGCCGTTCTGAGCAAGCTGCACACCTATCGCGGAGACAGCCGCTTCACGACATGGGCCTACAAGTTCGCCCTCCTCGAGGCCGCCGTTAGGGCACGTAGACGACCATGGCAAGAGCGCGAGCTCCCGTTGGAGTCAGACGGCTGGGCCCAGTTGTCCGATGATCGACAGGTGTCCCCGGACCGCCAAGCGGAGGCCTCCGAGCTCCTCGACGCCGTACGCGACGCGATCGCCGAGGTCCTGACGCCGCAGCAACGCTCCGTGCTCATCGCGATCACGCTCAACGACATCCCCATCGACGTGCTCGCAGAGCGGCGGCACACGACGCGCGGCGCCCTCTACAAGACCCTGCACGACGCCCGACGCAAGCTCCGCGCGAGATTGGCGCAAGACGGCCTCGCCCTCGCGCTGCCGCGCGGATAGTCCAACCCAGTCACGTCAGCCGGTTGAGGCGAAGCCACCGACGATCGCACCATAGGCGATGTGGGCGAGCAGGGTGGCGATCGGGGTGCCGCGGCCATAGTTGCGCAGCAGGAAGCCTGGCGGCTCGAGCAGCGGGCTGCTGTCGGCGGCGCTGAGCGCGCTGCCCATGCGGGGGTGAACGGCGGGGAGCAGCATGTTCACGAGCGCGGTGGCGGAGACAAGTCCGTGGAGGAGTCCTAGGAGGGCACCCAGCAGCCAGCCGCTCGTGTCGATAGCGGTGAAGATCGCGAAGTAGACGAGCGCAAACACTTCTCCGGCCACGAGATGCAGCAGATATCCAAGCGCCTTGGCGCGCGCGCGATCGCCGCTGATGGCGGTGCCGAGCAGAAAGGGCAGGTCGACGCGAGTGAGGCCCAGCTCGTTGGCCGCCCGCAAGCTCGTGGTCAGGATGAGCGTGCCGACGAAGCCTCCGGCAAGGGCTCCCCAGACGCTCACCGACCGCTCGCTCTTGAGATCGAGATCGCGGCGTGGATGAGCGCGAGATGCACCAGTCCCTGAGGGGTGTTGCCGAGGAACTCGTTGGTGTGGGGGTCGATCTCCTCGGCGTAGAGGCCGACGTCGCTGGCAAGCGGGACCAGTTCTTCCATCAGCCCAATGGCCTCCTCGAGGCGACCGATCCTGGCGAGGGCGTCGGCCAGCCAGAAGGAGCAACAGAGAAAGGATCCCTCCCCGCCGGAAAGGCCGTCGTCTCCGCTGTAGCGGGAGAGCAGCGCGCCGCGCCCGAGGTCGCGCCATATCGCATCCACAGTCGCCGCCAGCCGACCGGGGTCGGGGGCGTCGTAGCCGAACAAAACACCGAGAAGCAGGCTGGCGTCGAGCTCGTCGCCGCCGGCCTGGCGGGTGTAGCTGCCGATTCGCTCGGACCAGCAGCGCGTTTCGATGAACTCGCCGATCGCGAGCCGTTCCTGGCGCCACGTCGATGCGTGGTTCCCGGGCAGGTGCCCGGCGTCAGCCAGGCGAAGAGCTCGGTCGAGCGCCACCCAGCTCATCATCTTGGAGTGGGTGAAGTGGGCGGCCTGGCTGCGAACCTCCCAGATACCCGAGTCGGGTTGCCGCCAGATACGGCAGACGAGGTCGGCGGTGCCGGCGAGCCGCCGGCCGGTCTCGGGGTCGAGCCGCCCGCCGGCCTCGGCGTAGACCCAGGCGGTATGGAGCAAGTCGCCGTAGATGTCCAGCTGCCTCTGTGCGACGGCGTCATTGCCGACCCGGACCGGGCGCGAAGCCTGATAGCCGTGTAGATCCAAGGTGCTCTCGGGTGCACGCTCGCCGCCGTTTAGGCGGTAGAGGACCTGCAGCCGCGGCTTGCTGAGCTGCGAGGCGTGAAGCAGCCACCAGAAGAAGGCCTCAGCCTCGCTCGGACAGCCCAGCTGCAGCAGCGCGTCGAGCGTGAAGGCCGAGTCACGGACCCAGCAGAAACGGTAGTCCCAATTGCGCTCACCCCCGATCTCCTCGGGCAGGGAGGCGCTAGCTGCCGCAGCAATCGCCCCCGAGGGCGCGTGAAAGAGCAGCTTGAGTGCCAGCGCGCTGCGAATCACGGCGTCGCGCCATGGGCCGTCGTACGCGCGCTGCCCGGCCCAGCGCCGCCAGTAAACGGTCGTCGCTTCCAGACGTGCCTCGACCTGATCACGGCTCGGGAAGACCAGCGGCTCTTGGTGGGCGGCGCACAGCGCGATTACCGCTGAATTGGGTGCGTTGGCGTCGAAGCGCCCGAAGATCGATTCCTCGTCTATCTGCGCCTCGCCGGCCTCCCAACAGCAGACCGCCAGCGCATCGGTGCCTGCCACGGCGACCGGGATCCGGCCGCGGCGCTCCAGCCGTGGCGCAGCCGCCCCGTAGCCGAAGGCCGGCATGACGCGCCATCGCATTGGTACCCGTCCGGCGAGGCAGTCGACTCTCCGAACGAGCTCCCGCGTTGGTCCGAGATCGGAGTTCGGCAAGGCCATCGCGTCGGTGACCCGGACCACCCCGTGCCCGGTTGTGAAGATGGTCTCCAGCACGTTGGTGTCGGGCACATAGCGCCGCTCTACCTCCGCGGGAATCTCGGGCTCGAGTGCGAAGCGTCCGCCGCGATCGGCATCGAGCACAGCCGCGAACACGCTGGGCGAGTCGAGGTCGGGCAGGCACAGCCAGTCGATCGACCCGTCCCCTGCAACCAGCGCCACGGTTCGTCCATCTCCGATCGCGGCGTAATCACCGATGGGGACGTAGCAGTGCATGGGCCGCCCAGGCGTTGAGGCAGAACGCCGCCGCCGCGTGGCCCCGTTCAACGGTGCAGCCACGGGCTCAGCCCGACCTGCATTCGGGAAGAGCCTCTATTGGGCGTGATGCGTTTGAGACGTGCCCGCTTGGGTCTATCGCGTAGGTCGTCAGCGGCAGTCCGAAACCCTTCTCGACGTGCTCGATGAGCTTGTGCTCCTGCCAGTTGGCGTGCTCCGAGCTGCGCAAGGCGAGCAGGATGTGATCGGGCTTGAATTCAGCCACCGCGTCCGCGATAACGGTCAAGATGCTGCCCCGCAGGCCGGCCCCGGTGGCGTGGACGCCAATCGAGTCGAGGTGGCCCAGCACGATGTCGAGGCGGTCGTCGGCGATATGCCGAAACCCATCGACGTCGTCGGCGAGCCAAGCAAGTCGTCCGGGCAGCGTGGGCGTGAGCACATAGACCTCGGCCGCTGCCTCGATGGCTGCGCGAGCCGGAGGTGGAAGCTCATCAACGTCCGCGACGGCAGCATCGGCGACGAACAGCAGTCGCAAGATCGCCGGTCCACGGTTCTTCGGATCGCAGCTTTGAGCACCTGTCCGGCGCCGCGCGTTGGTCTGTTCCCAGTTCAGTCCAGCGGTACACGGCATGATTTGCGTCCTTTCACTAGAGCCGCCGCCGTTGTGCGACTGCGACGGCCCCCTCGGCGCGCCACACTCCATTAGCTGCGGGCGCCGGGGCGTTCTTACCCCTTAGGCAAGAAGTCACGTCCTACGAACAGTGCTGAGCAGGCGTCCCAGCTTCGAGGTAGCTCAGCGGCTCTGTGAGTCAGAGTGCTCGCCGGAGATACCCGCCGTGTCAGAAGCAACCAGGTCGAGCGAGGTCTCGACGCGGATCGCGTGCTCGCCCTGGGGCATGACATCGGCGGCTTCACCGAGCTGGCTACTGAGGTAGGGAGCGAGATAGCGTCCTGAGAGCTTGTTGGGCGGCCACCACAGGGCTTCCTCAGAGAAGATCGAGTCGTCGCCCCCTGCGCCGCTGATGTCAGCGCGCAGATAGCGTGCCGGGCCGCCGGTCAGCAGGACCCCGCGCAGAATCGGCCGAAATGGCTGCGGGTCGATGTCCTCGCCGGCCGACGCGGCGATCGCCTCAGCGACGGCGTCGGCCTGCTGGGCGGCGAGACCGCCCTGTTTGACCGGGAACGTCGTGGCGTCGCCCGCGGCGAACACATCGTCGAGGTCGGGAACCCGGCCGTGAGCGTCGGTGTGGATGAACCCGTCGCGTCCGGAGGGGATGCCCCGCAGTCTCGGGCCGACCAGGCGCGGTACGGTGACGATCCGGTCGACCGCCATGGACCGGTCGCCGGGGGAGACGTCGAGCCGTCCAGGGGGACTTGGTACGCCGTAGCTGCTCGTGTGCAGAGTGACTCCGGATTCGCCCAGAAGGCGGCGGATCGCGGCGCTGGCGGGGTTGCCGAAGATCCCGAGCGGCTCCTCCTCGGGGGTGATCAGGCTTAGCTCGACCTGTGACCGGTTGTGCGCGGCGCATTCGGCCGCGGTCATCAACGCCAGGTCATACAAAGGCAGCGGCCAGCTCGCCCCGCCCGGCTTTACGAACGCCAGCTTGTTGATCCGGCCCTCGCGGAGATGGTGGAGCAGCAACCGGTAGTTCGGCCCATCCCGGCCGCCGTGATAGGTAAGCACCCCTTGTGAGTGCCACTCGCGCTCGGGGTGGGCACCGAGGGCGAGCACGAGCCTGTCGTAAGGCAGCTCGTCACCATCCTTGGTGACCACGCGGTGCTGTCCGTGCTCCACGCGGTCAAGAGCTCCACGGTGCCAGCGGGCGCCGAGCTCGGCCGCGGTGTCCTCCAGCCTGAGGCCGCGCACGCGCTGGGTCTTGAACGGCTGCTCGGCGGCCATCGAGCGATTGACGAACTTCAGCTCAGGCGCCAGGATCGTAATGTCGACGCGCTCTCCAGCCAACGCACGTAGCGCCAAAAGCGTCTCCAACCCCGCCACCCCTCCGCCGGCGATCAACACACGTGCGCGAGCAGGGTTCTGAGAAGGGGGCGGGGCGGACACAGGCTCAGTGGCGGCCGAGTCGCAGCGGAGGGTCGTAGACGGAGGCGAGGCGTGCGAGGGTCAGGGCGGCGAGCATGAGCCCAAAGTCGCGCAGGGCGATGTCGTAGTAACCGGAGTGGGTAAGCAGGTTGAGGACGATACCCGCAAGCCAGCCGGCGACGATGTAGGCGCCGTAGCGCGGCTTGAGTGCGACGATGACGCCGGCGAGGATCTCGGTGGCGCCCACGAAGTACATGAAGTCCTGGCCGGAACCAGGAGCGATGTCGTTGATCCAGGGGGCGAGGTACAGCGGCCAGTCGACCATCACGTTGAAGAACTTGTCCAGGCCGAACGCGATCGGTGCCACCGTGAACGCGAGCCGCATCAGGGCGAACGCCTGATAGCGAGGGTCGCGCCAGTCGGCCCGCGCGCCGGCGGCGTTTCCACCGTTGGCAGATGCAACACGGTTGTAGGCGGGCGCATGTTTGTGGGGGGCTGTGATGGCCATGAGGAACCTCGCTTGTCGTTGCGCGCCGTCCGCTTGATGCGGGCGGCCTTTCGATGGGATTAGCGTCAGCGTGGGCGAGGGTCTTACCTGTGAGCGGCCGAGTTCAGCACTGGTGCGCAGACGCGCTTGACAAGCCCGGAGAGGCGGGTCGGTAGCCCCAATCGTTGTCGTACCAGGCGAGCACCGCCCCCATCCCGATGCCGCGTATCAGGCTTGACCCTTCGGCAGGCCGCGCCGCAGGACCTCCGCGAGGACGACGGCGTCGTTGTGCTCGGTGTCGTGGGCGGAGTAGACGAGGGTTAGCGTGCCCTTCCGCGCCCGGCACCGGAGGGCTGTGAGCTGTGGACGCTTGCTGCGGAGTTCATCGATATAGCGCAGGCGGAACTCCTGGAAGCGTTGCGGCTCGTGCCCGAACCACTGCCTGAGCTCGGGGCTAGGAGACAGCTCCTTCTCCCAGCCGTCGAGCTCGGCCTGCTGACGGGAGACCCCACGTGGCCACAGCCGGTCGATCAGCACGCGACAGCCGTCCGCTCGCGCCGCGGGCTCATATGCGCGCTTCAGCCGGACGTCCATGCGCCGCTCCCCTCACCGCTTTCTCTGCTTGGCGGCGCGTCGTCGCGCGTAGGGCTTCTGTCTGATCGTCATGGCACCTGGGCGGCCGGCGCCACGGGTCAAGAGAAGCAGAACGCGAGCATCCGGGTTGCGCCGGCTCCAGGTGCGGTCCGGCCGGAACGCCGGGATCACGCGCCCCGATCACGTCGAGTCAGCGGCCAGCTCAGCATGGGCGGCCAGATCCGAACACGGGTCGTCCGTCGTTGCGAGCAGCTGGATGCGGAAGCGCTCATACAGCGCGCGCGGTAGGCGTCCTGGGCCAAGCGTTCGGCGACCTGGTCGTAGATTGCGTCTGCGGTCTCGGCCGCCGGCCGCAACGTGACGTCGAAGATCTCCGCCAGTCGGCTCGAGCCACAGCCGAACCGGCGTGCCTCGATGGAGGTGCCAGCGCTCGCACAGGCGCCGCCACACTGCGCGCGCGACGTCCTCGGACAGCGGGCCCTGGCCGACGCCGAGCGCGTCCAGGGCGACGCCGTCCGCATGAAGCAGCCGTGTCACGTAATAGTCAGGCGTGACGAACAGCGTCGCCGGATCGGGGGACGGATCGTTGTCGAGCAGCACGCGCGGATTCGACGTGGCCATGTGGGGAGATCACCGGCAGGTCGCGCACCGCCTCGTACAACCGCCGCGCGATCGCGCGCTCCTCGCGCTCCGGCGGCAGCAGCCGATCCGGATGCAGGTTAAGCGCTGCGTCGACGGCGGCCACGCGCTTATAGTGCACCAACTGACGCGGCGAGGTACTCCACATGGATCTGCGTGACAGCGCCGCCTGGGCGATGGTGGTGCCGACGAGTATGGGTGTGCGACTTGCGCCGGGTGATGGGCAGCCGGTCCATTGCAGCCGCGTGTTTGGGTTGGAGGTGACCTCGGCGGAGACGAATGTCGCCTCGATTGCGTCCTTTCTCGGGTTGCCGGTGAAGGTGTTGACGGCGTTTGTCGCGGACAGCCCGATCGCGGCGTTGATCAAACATGATCTCGCCCGCCGGCACATGGCCTATGAGGGCCCGGAGGTACCGCAGGGCTCGGCATGGGGTCATCGGCATCAATTCAACATCGCCGACAGCGGTCGCGGTGGCCGCGGCCCGCGCGTTCATAACGACCGCGCCGGTGAGGTCGGCCGCGCGCTCAACGTGAACGACTTCGACCTCGACCGGATCTTCGGTGAGGAGGGCGCGCGGATCGTGCATCTGTCGGGCGTGATCGCTGCGCTGTCGCCGAACGCGAGCCGCTTCTGCCTCGAGGTCGCCCGGGCCGCGAAGCGGCACGGCACGCGGATCTCGTTCGACCTGAACCACCGCGCGTCGTTCTGGGAGGGCCGCGAGCAGGAGCTGCGCGCGATCTTTACCGAGATCGCGACCGCCGCCGACATCCTGGTCGGCAACGAGGAGGACTTCCAACTCGCGCTCGGCATCGCCGGCCCGGAGGCTGGCGGTGGCGCGGTGGCATCGAAGATCGACAGCTTCAAGGAGATGATCGGCCGCGTCCGCGAGGCGTACCCGGGCGCGTCGTATTTCGCCAACACGCTGCGCGAGGTCATCGACGCCAACCGGCACATGTGGGGCGCGCTGGCCTTCGCCGACGGTGCGTTCCATGTTGCAGAGCCGCGCGAGATCGGCGTGCTCGACCGGATCGGCGGCGGCGACGGCTTCGTCGGCGGCATGCTCTACGGAATCCTGCGCGGCTGGGAGCCCGAGCGGTGCCTGCAGTTCGGCTGGGCCACCGGCGCGCTCGCCGCCACCTTGCTGACCGACTACGCCATCCCGGCCGACGAGGAACAGGTCTGGAGCATCTGGGAAGGCAACGCCCGCGTGAGACGCTGACCCGCACGCGCCCCCGAGCCCCAACCTGGGCTGCTCGACTCGGAGCGTTCGACCTGTCGTGATTCTGGTCGAGATCGCCTTCGACTTCCTCGACCAGCGCCTGCTGATCACCACCAGTGACGGCCAGCAGCGCGTCGTGGAGCTTGGCCGGCGACCCGCCTGCGCCGACTTCTACCGCGACGTGTTTGGCGCCCTGCACGCGGTCGGCGTCGATGTCGAAATCCATGCCGAGCCCTTCGACCTCGGCGACAGCCCCCCGTTCGCCGAGGACACGATCAACGACAGCTACGACGCCGACGCGATCACCCGCTTCTGGCACATCCTCACCCGAACCGAGCACGCCCTAGCGAAGCTCGCTTCGCGTTTCAACGGCAAGGCCAGCCCGATCCAGCTCTTCTGGCACAGCTTCGACCTCGCGCACGCCCGCTACTCCGGGCGCCCCGCACCTGTCTCGGAGGGGGTGGACCCCGTCAGCGCCGAGGCCTACTCCCACGTCCCGAGCGGCGCGAGCGTCGTGGGAGGCGCAGGTCGGCGACGACACCCCCATGAGAGCGGTCCAGGACCACGTCCGAGCATTCGCCCCAGACCAGATCTTGCTCGCCCTCAGAAGCCGGGAACATGCCGACTGGCAGGAAAGAGGGCTCATCGAGCGGATCGAGAGCGAGACCGGACTCCCGCTCAGGGTTTTCGAGATCGATTCGCAGGGGCACGCTCGATCACCCTGAGGCAGGCCCGCTCCGGCGCTAGCTTCCGTATGAGGCGATGGTCTCCCCCTTGTGTGCGAACGCGCCGATCACCGTTGATTCCTCATATGGGAAGCTCAGCTGTTGTGGTTTGGGCATTGAGCCCCATGGCCGGGAGCGGACCGCTTGGCGACGATGGGTCCCATGGCTACTCCCAATCGTCTTCAAGACTGCGCGGCTGAGCTGGTCGAGGCAGCCGCAACGTTCCAAACGGTCGCTGAACAGCCGGCAAGCTATGCGGACGCTCCGGAATCTCTGGCATCACTCTCGCGAGCTCTTCGGGTGCTCAGCGCCGCCTGGTATCAACTCGCCGCGGATGCCTCACCCGGCATTGTGGCCCGACGCGGTGAGCGCGCATCAGAAGCGGGCTCGTGGCCCCGGGTCGACGGGCTCTCCCGCGAGCAAGAGAGTCAGCTCATGGCCACGCTGCACGATGTCGCGGCATCGTTCGCACGCTGCGCTCGCGTCTGCCGCGACGCACGGTCGACCGCTGCGCCGATCATCGACCGTCGCGTCGAAGCAGTACAGACGGGTGAGCCGCAGAGCGACGACGGATTCTCCTGGTTCGAGGGCAACCTGCCCTCGCCCAACGGGTGGCGTGACCGGGTTTCGACGACCGTTGAAAGTCTTGAGCCGAGCCGGGTGTAATGAACGCGCCGCGAATCGGGCACCGGAGCTGGCTCCCGAGCCGCCGGCTGGCACGACGGTCGCGTGGCGTGATTCTCGGCGGTGTCTGGCTTCGCTGCCGGGCCTGGTGGCGTGCGCAGCATCTCGACCGCCAGCTCGCTCGCGGCGCCGATCCAATGGGCAGCGACGAGCTGAGCCTTCGCACCGGGCAACTGGGCTCGGCCAGGACGAGGGAGCGCCTGGCATGTGCCCTGCGTGGCGCGGTGGAGTTAGCCGGCAGGCAGCCCGACCCTTGGCTGTCCTCTGCGCTGATTGGGCGCCAAGCAATCCGGGAGAACCAGGAGCTGCTCCTGGCGCTCGCCGAACGCCTGAGCACCCGCGAACCTGTCGGTGTCGAGGGCTTGGCGACGGCGTCGCTACTGATAACCGACCCCTCTAGCCCGCTCTATCACGATGACGCAAGCCTCTCGCTTGCCGTCACCGCATACGACG
>Ga0307320_10000652_pt1 | contig 12521 bp, 13 predicted proteins | sample ER_DNA_369_FD_194495 | JGI IMG/M metagenome (GOLD analysis project Ga0307320, IMG submission 194495) | Bulk soil microbial communities from the East River watershed near Crested Butte, Colorado, United States - ER_DNA_369 | ecosystem: Environmental > Terrestrial > Soil > Floodplain | place...
ACCCGTCCCGGTACGAGGGGTTCGGGTTCCCGGTGCTCGAGGGGTTCTCGGCCGGCGTCCCGGTGCTGACGTCGTCCGCGGCCTCGCTGCCCGAGGTGGCCGGCGACGCCGCGCTCCTCGTCGACCCGAACGACGTCGACGCGATCGCCGAGGGTCTCGCTCGCCTCTTCGACGATGCCGATCTGCGCCAACGGCTGGTCGGCGCGGGTCGCGCGCGTCTCGCGACCTTCTCGTGGGAGCGGGCTGCCAAGGCGACCGCCGAGACGCTCCGCAGCGCCGCGGGCCGTTCGGCGGGGGCTCGATAGACTCCGAGCATCCATGTGGACCCCCCTGCATCGGCGCGCGTTGCCGTGGGTCGTCGCCGTCCTGGGTCTTGCGATGATCGCCGCCGCGTGCAGCGAGAGCGAGGCGGAGCCGCGGCCGGCGTCGAGCTCACCGCCAGCGTCCCCGAGCCCGAGCGTGAGCACCATCGGGAGCCCCGACGCGTTCGATGCGACCGGCCTCGAGACGGCGACGCCGATCAAGCACGTCGTGTTCCTGATCAAGGAGAACCGGACGTTCGACAACCTCTTCGGCACCTTCCCCGGCGCGAACGGCGTCTCGACCGGGATGGCGTTCGGCGAGGCGAGGACGCTCACCCGCGGGACCGACGGCCGGCTGCCGGGCGACCTCCCGCACTGCTACACGTGCGCGCTCGCGGCGTGGGACCAGGGCGAGATGGACGGGTTCCTGCAGGGCGACCACGCGGCGTGGGCCTACACGCAGCTCCACAAGGACCAGCTGCCGAACTACTGGCACTGGGCGCGCCAGAACGTCCTGTTCGACAACTTCTTCGCGAGCGCGCAGGGGCCGTCGTTCCCCAACCACCTGTTCTCGATCGCCGCGACCTCGGGCGGCGCCCACGACAACCCGCGGCGCGTGCCAAGCCTCACCCACGGCTCGAACACGTTCGGCTGCGACGCGCCGCCGTTGCAGACGGTCGAGGTGTACGACAGCGAGGGCCGGATGAAGAAGGTAGCCCCGTGCTTCGACTTCCTCACCGAGGGCGACCTGCTGAACCGCGCGCGGATCCCATGGGCCTACTACGCGGCGAGCGAGGACCAGAAGGGCTACATCTGGTCGGCGTACTCGGCGATCCGCCGCTACCGGATGCACGAGGACCGCTGGCAGAAGCACATGTTCCCGGTCGGGGATGTCGTGCGGGACATCCGCGAGGGGCTGCTGCCGCCGGTCACGTGGATCACGCCACGCTTCGAGCTGTCCGAGCATCCCGAGTACAACTTCTGCCACGGCGAGAACTGGTCGACGAAGGTGATCGACGCGATCATGCGCTCTCCGATGTGGGACTCGACCGCGATCTTCCTCACCTGGGACGACTACGGCGGCTTCTACGATCACGTCCCGCCGCCGCAGGTCGACGACTTCGGGTTCGGGATCCGCGTCCCGATGATCGTGCTCAGCCCGTACTCGAAGGAGGGTGGGGTGAGCGGCGAGCTCGGCGAGTTCTCGAGCGTGCTCCGGTTCATCGAGGACAACTGGGGCCTCACGCAGCTCACCAAGCGCGACAAGCAGGCGACGCCGATGCTGTCGGCGTTCGATTTCGACCAGGAGCCGAGGGCGCCTGACCCGCTGCCTCTCCGCGACGACTGCATGGGCCCGATCTGGGCGCCGAACGACTAGGCCATCGAGCGAACTCGGCGGCCAAGTCCCCGTCGATCGTGAATCCGTCCGAGACGAGGCCGGCTCAGCGCTTCCGGGCCTTCCAGACCTCCTCGTTCGGCCACCGCCGGGCCCACTCGTGAGTGACCCACGGGTAGTGCGTGCTCGATCCCTCGGGCGCCTGGAGCTCGACGAGATCCTCGATCTCGAAGTCGTTCGAGCGGAGCAGGCGGATCCACTCGCCGTGCGGGATGTGGAACTCGGTCGACTGATCGTCCTCCCAGTCGAACTGGTGCATGCCGAAGTGGTCGCGATGCAGGCGCTCGTCTACGGGTGCCTCCTCGTTCATCGGCGAGCAGATCGCGCACAGGTAGGAGTTGCCGAGGAACGCGAGCCGTCCGCCCGGCCGCAGGATCCGCGCGGCCTCGGGGATCCACGCGTACGGGTCGCACCAGATCGCCGCGCCGTATTCGGAGATCGCGTACTCGAAGGTCTCGTCGGGGAACGGCGTGCGTTCGGCGTCGCCGTGGATCAGCGGGAAGGCCAGGTCGAACTCGGCCTGGAACCCTCGGGCGGTCGCGAGCTGGACCGGCGAGTTGTCCAGGCCCACCGGTCGAGCTCCTCGCCGTGCGAGCCACGCGGAGACGTAGCCGGTGCCGCAGCCGAGCTCGACCGCGTCGAGACCCTCGACGTCGGAGAGCATGCCGACCTCGGCCTCGGGCACACCCCAGGTGCCCCACGTTGGCTCGTCGTCCGCCCAGGCCTCCCGTCCGGGCTCGACGAACTCCTCGGCGAACCGGTCCCATGCGGCGCGGTTGCGGATCACGTGGTCCTCGGTCACGGCGAAACGATACTGGTCGCAAATCGAGCGAAGGAGGCCGGCCGTGATCGCACGGATGTGGTTCGGACGCACGAAGGCGGAGGACCACGACGCGTACCTGGTGTACCTGGAGGAGAGCGGGGTCGCAGAACTCCACGCCACACCCGGCAACCGGGGCGTGATGGTGCTCCGCCGCCTCGACGGCGACGAGGCCGAGTTCGGCGTGATGTCCCTCTGGGACTCGCTCGACGACGTGAAGGCCTTCGCCGGCGAGGACGTGGAGGCTGCTCACTATTACCCCGAAGACGAGCGCTTCCTCCTCGAGTTGGAACCGAGGGTGAAGCACTTCCAGGTGACCCGGGAGAGGTAGGCCTCACCCGAGCGTGCCGCGAGGTCATGCTGATCGGGCTGATGACATCGGAGGCCGTGTACCCTCACGCCCGTGACCAGCGAGAACGATGCTCGAAGCGCGCTCGAGCGCGAGATCTACTGGGCCGAGGACGCCTCGGCTCGGTCGCGGATGGATACCTCCGAGGTGCGCGACCTGCTCCACGACTTCGCGATGCTCATGCGGGCCGACGAGAAGCAGGCGGTCCCCCGCGGTGAACCCGAGCTCGGGTCCGGGTCCCGGTTGCGGCGCAAGACCAAGGTGCTCGAGTTCCGTCTCCTCCGGCCCATGCGCCGCCGCAACGACCGGCTGCTGGCCGAGTTCGGCGAGCTCACCGCCGCGCTCGCCGACCGGGTCGTCGCGCTCGAGACCGAGGTGAGGGAGCTGCGGGTCAAGCTCGGGGAGCACGAGTGAGGATCGCGGTCGTCCACCCCCAGACGCCGTTCGTGCGCGGGGGAGCCGAGACGCACACCGAGTCCGTCGTCAAGGCCCTCCGGGAGGCGGGGCACGAGGCCGAGGAGGTCGTCGTCGCGGGAAAGTGGTACCCGGCGACCGAGATCGTGCACCAGATGGCGGTGTGGCGCGCGCTCGACCTGTCCGAATCCAACGGGCTGCCGATCGACATGGTGATCGCGCTGAAGTTCCCCGCCTACCTCGTCCCGCACGAACGCAAGGTCGTGTGGCTGATCCACCAGCACCGGACGGCGTACGAGCTGTGGGATCACCCGGAGTTCGCCGACCTCGGCAAGCAGATCGAGGGGCCGCAGGTGCGCGACATGGTGCAGCAGAGCGACCGGATCGCGCTCGGCGAGGCCAAGCGTATCTTCACGAACTCGAGGAACGTGCAGGACCGCCTGTGGAGCTCGCTCCGCCTCTCGAGCGACGTGCTCTACCACCCGTCGCCGATCGTCGAGGCCATCCTGCCGCTCGACCCCGGACCGTACGGCGACGCGATCGTCTTCCCCAGCCGGCTCGAGGGACTCAAGCGTCAGGCGCTCGTCGTCGAGGCGATGCGGCACGTGAAGACCGGGGTTCGGCTGGTGCTCGTCGGCAACGGTCCCGACGAGGACGGCCTCCGCGAGCAGATCGAGAGACACGGGCTCCAGAACAAGGTCGAGCTCGCAGGTCGCGTCACGGACGAACGCCTGCACGAGCTCTACCTCGGGGCGCTCGGCGTGTACTACGGGCCGTTCGACGAGGACTATGGGTACGTGACGCTCGAAGGCTTCGCCGCGCACCGGCCTGTCGTGACGCTCACCGACGCCGGGGGACCCCTCGAGTTCGTGACCGACGGCGAGACCGGCCTGGTCACCGCGCCCGAACCCCAGGCGATCGCCCACGCGTTCGACCGCCTGTTCTCGAACCGCCCGCTGGCGAAGAAGATGGGCGAGACCGGCAACGAGAAGCTGCGCGCGACGGTCCCGGGCTGGCCCGACGTCGTCGCGCGTCTGACGGAGTAGCCGTGAACCGACTGACGGAGTAGCCGTGAACCGACTGACGGAGTAGCCGTGAACCGACTGACCACCCCGATCTTCGGCGCCGTCCGCAGGCTCTACCGCTGGGACCACCAGATGGACCCCCGCGCCGCGTGGCTCTCGCCGATGCCGCCGGCTCGCAGCGGGATCGCGACCTACTCGCAGGCGGTGCTCGGGGGGCTCGCACGGATCGGCTACACCCCGGGCAAACACAAGATCCAGCCGTACTGGCCGATCAAGCACAAGCACTGGGCGACGGTGCCGTGGCACACGATGGCCGTCTACCACCTCGGCAACAACATGGAGTTCCACGGCGACATCTACGACCTCGCGATCCGAACGCCCGGCCTCCTGGTGATCCACGACCTCGCGCTCGACGACTTCGTGATGGGCATGGTGGCCACCGCGCAGCCGTTCGGGCACCAGGCCCTTCGCGAGGGGCTCCTGCTCGCGCCCCGCCTCCACGGGTTCGAGGAGGCCGAACGCAACGAGCCGCTCCGCGTCCCCTACATCGCGCACGCCGCCCGGAACGCGCGGGGGATCGTCGTCCACTCGCCCTTCGTCGAACGCTACCTGCGCACGTTCGGCTGCAAGACCCCGATCTACGTCGCGCCGCACCCGGTCATCGAGAGGGAGCTGGACGTCCGCAGGGCCGAGGGGCGCGCGCGTGGGATCCGCGGGTCGCTCGAGTCGATGGGGATGCGGACGCTGATCGGCGTGTTCGGCGACCAGAACGCCGCCAAGCTGATCGACGTCGTCCTCGAGGCGATGGTGCACCTGCCCCAGGACGTCCACCTCGCGCTCGTCGGCCGCCGGATCCCCGGGTACGACACGGAGCCGCTGGTGCGTGCGAGCGGCCTGGGGGCGCGTGTGTCGCTGCACACCGACGTCTCGGACGAAGAATTCCTAGCGTGGATGTGCGCCGCGGACGTCGCGGTGGATCTGCGCTACCCGCACCGCGGGGAGGTGTCCGGGTCGCTCTCGCGCTCGATGCAGTGTGGGCGTCCTACGGTCGTGAGCGCGACCGGGACCTACCTCGACCTCCCCGAGGCCGTGGTCGTCCGCGTTCCGGCGGGGCGGCTCGAACCCGGGGAGCTCGCCGACGCGCTCCGTGGGCTCGTCGAGGATCCCGAACGCCGCCGTCGGATCGGCGACGCGGCACGAACGCGCTCGGTCGAGCTCGCGGCGTCCGAGGCGACCGCCCGTGTCTACGCCGATGCGATGGACGCCACGATGGCGCTCCTGTGGGACCCGGCCCGGCGCGCGCTCGCCCGGTGGGGCGGGGCGCTCGTCGACCTCGGGATCACCGAGGAGGGGCTCTCGGAGGGGTACGGGATGGCCTACGCCCGAGCGCTCGACGAGTTCCGGCCGCCGGGATCGGCCGTCTCATCCTCGACCTGATCGCCATCGGACGCGATCAGTCTCGTCGTCGACCGGTCAGGCCACGACGGCCGGAGCCCCGGCAACCTGATCCGGAAGGTCGTACCACGACCCTTCGCGCTCTCCACGGCGATCGACCCGCCGTGGGCTTCCACGATCGCCTTTGCGATGGACAGGCCGAGTCCCGTCCCGCCGTTCAGCCTGGCCCGGTCCGGCTCGATCTTGGAGAACGGTTCGAAGATCCGAGGGAGGTCCTCGGCGCAGATGCCTCTGCCCTCGTCCGCGACCTCGAGCACGAGCGCGTCTCCCTCCCCCCGACACCCGACGCGGATGCAGCTCCCCTCGTCGGTTGCCTCCACGGCATTCTCCATCAACGCGTCGAGCGCGGTCTCTAACCGTTCGCGATCGGCGGAGATGGTTCCATCGACCCCGACCCGAACCTGCCACGTCCGCTCGGCCGTGGGGCCCCATCGGCGCATCAGCCCGACAACGAGAGGCTCGACCTCGATCTCCGTCCTCGAGAGGAAGGCCGGATCCTCCGCGGCGGTCAGGATCAGCAGGCGCTCGGAGAGGCTCGAGAGGTGCCCGAGCTCGTCGAGGACGACCTCGGCGTCGATCGCGACCTGCCCGTCCACACCGGCATCGCGGATGAGCTCGGCATGACCGCGGGCGACCGTGATCGGGGTCCGGAGCTCGTGCGAGGCGTCGCGAACGAACTCTCGCTGCCGTTCGAGGAGCCGATGCTCGAACTCGGCCAGCCTGTTGGTCTCCTCGATGGCCGCCTGTCTCCGATGGGCATGCCACACGATCGCCACGAACATCGCGGCCATCAACGGGACCTCGGTCAGCTCGTCGAGTCGCTCGTTGCCGCGCGCCACGGTCCAGGCGAGCGCGGCACCGGTGACGACCATCACCACGAGCAGGAGAAGCATCGTGGTGCGCAGCCGCCACACCCGCAGCCCGTAGACGAGCGTGAGGCTCACCCAGATGAAGTGGAAGGGGATCGTCTCCCAGTCTCGGAGCATCACGATCACGACCACGTTGGCAGCGGCAAAGGCCGCCCACGCGATCTCGACCCAGCGTCTACGGACCATTGAAGCGATAGCCGACACTTCGCACCGTCTCGATCACATCGGTCCCCAGCTTCGCCCGGAGGCGCCCGACGCAGACGTCCACCACGTTGCTGCCGGGATCGAACGAGTACCCCCATACGTCGGCGAGCAATCGCTGACGCGTGCAGACCTCTCCGTCCCTCCGCATCAGGTGCTCGAGGAGCAGGAACTCGCGTTCGCTGAGGGTCACCTGGCCGCCTCCGGAGTCCGCGACGCGCCGCGTGAGATCCAGGGTCACGCCGCGCGCATGGAGCAGCCGCTGCTCGGGACCGGACGCGGGCTGTCGGAGACGCGCCCTGATCCGCGCCACCAATTCGGCCAGCGAGAACGGCTTGGACAGGTAGTCGGACGCGCCGAACTCGAGGCACCGTACCTTGGTCTCGACGTCGGTCAGAGCGGACAGGATCAGGACCCGTTGGGTCGGTCGGGATTCGATGAGGCGTTGGAGCACCGACTCCCCGTCGAGGCTCGGCAGGAGCAGATCGAGCACGACGAGCTCGTAGATGCCGGTGCTGCCCAACTCGAGGCCCCGGCGCCCGTCCGTCGCGCTGTCCACGCGGAACCCCTCGGCGGAGAGGGCTCGGGCCACGAAACTGACGATCATCGGTTCGTCGTCGACCACGAGGACGCGCGACACACCTCGAATGCTATTGGCGAACGCGCCACCGAGCTACCCTTCGTGACGGAACCGTCATCCGACGAGGCAGGGATCATGAGCGAAGCGTGACGGTTGCATGACGCCCGCGTTATGTACGCCCGTGGTTGGAAGGGTTGTGCCTACAGTCGCGGACGGGTGACCACGCCTCACCCAGAACCCGTACCCGGCCGAAGGGAGGCCCCCGTGACGCGGCGCGTGCGATGGTGGTTGGTCGTTCCGATGATCCTGGGGCTCGCCCTCGTGACGGCGGGCTGCAGCAGCGACGACGAAGGTACGGTCGCGGTGACGCTCGTCGACTTCTCCGTCACCCCCGATCCGGACAGCGCACCGGCGGGAGAGACGACCTTCGACGTCACCAACGACGCCGAGCAGGTCCACGAGTTCGTCGTCTTCCAGACCGATCTCGCCGCAGACCAGCTCCCGACGGACGAGAACGGCGATGTCGACGAAGCCGGCGAGGGCGTGGCGCTCGTCGACGAGATCGAGGACATCGAGGGTGGGAGCACCCAGTCGCTCACGGTGAACCTGGAGGCGGGCAGCTACGTTTTGATCTGCAACCTGCCCGGCCACTACCAGCAGGGGATGCACGCGAGCTTCACCGCGAGCTAGCCGATCCTCGAAGGGTCCTCCTCACCTCGGCCCGGACCGGCGAGATCGGGCGGGTCCGCCGGGGGGCCGCGAGCGACGGGTGTCAACGGCGCCCCGTGCTCCCCGGATGACGTTTCCGTGCGTTCTCCACGGGTGCCGCGAAACGCGTTGCTAGACTCGCCACGCTGGGCGGCACGCACGTCACCGATCTGAACCAGCCTGCCGCCCAACGCCCATGGCCGACACCATCCAGACCGTCGAACGCACCTCCGAGTCGCCGCACCTCCGGGTCGGCGAACGCCTCCGCATCCTCGCCGCCCATCGCGAGATCCTGGCGAACCTGGTCCGCAAAGAGCTCAAGGTGAAGTACGCGGCCTCGGTCCTCGGCGCCGTGTGGTCACTGTTGAACCCGCTCGTCTACCTCGCGGTGTTCTCCTTCGTCGCGAAGGTCCTGGGCGCCGGGATCCCGAACTACCCGGTCTACCTGCTGTCGGGACTCCTCGCCTGGAACCTGTTCTCGGCCTCGATGGGCCCCGGCGCCCGGGCGGTGCTCGACAACGCGAACCTCGTGAAAAAGGTTGCGTTCGCGCGCGAGATCCTGCCTCTGTCGGCCGTCGGCGTCGGCCTCGTCGACTTCGCGCTGCAATCGGCGGTGCTGCTGCTCTACATCATCGTCTCGGGCTACGGCCTGCACCTGCCCGAGCTGGCGCTGTGGCCGCTCGCGTTCGTGACGCTCCTGGTGCTCACGGTGGCTCTGTCGCTCTGGTTCTCGGCGCTGAACGTACGCTATCGCGACGTCGGGCACCTGCTGAATATCGCGCTGCTGGTGTGGTTCTGGGCGACCCCGATCGTCTACGCCGAGTTCCAGGTGCAACAGTTCGTCCAGCGCGGGACGTGGTTCGGGATCCCGCGGCTGGCGTTCTACCTGCTGAACCCCATGGTCGACGTCGTGGCCGGCTTCCACCGGGCGCTCTACGGCTTCGTGGAGCCGATCGCCGGTCAGGAGCCGGTCCTGTTCGACAGGAGCCTCGGGTGGGTCGCCGGGATCCTGACGATCACGTTCGTCGTTTCGCTCGTGGGACTCCGGCTCGCGTGGGGCTACTTCTTCAACCGTTCGGGCGACTTCGCGGAGGAGCTGTGAACGCCGCGATCGAGGTCGCCGACGTCTCGAAGCGCTTCCGCATCTACCGGGACAAGCCGACGTCGCTCAAGCAGCGCGTGCTCTCCTCGCGGAGCCGAGCCGAGGACTTCTGGGCGCTCCGCGACGTCGCGCTCGATGTGGGCGAGGGGTCGACGTTCGGGTTGATCGGGCACAACGGCTCGGGCAAGACGACGCTCCTGAAGTGCGTCGCGGGGATCCTGCGGCCGACCTCGGGGACGATCCGCCAACGCGGCCGCCTCGCGGCGCTCCTCGAGCTCGGCGCCGGGTTCCACCCCGAGCTCACCGGGCGCGAGAACGTCTACCTCAATGCCTCCTTCCTCGGCCTGTCGCGCAGGCAGACCGACGCCGCGTTCGACGACATCGCCGCGTTCGCGGAGCTCGAGGACTTCATCGACAACGAGGTGAAGTTCTACTCGTCGGGCATGCTGGTCCGGCTCGGGTTCGCGGTGGCGGTGCACGTCGACCCGGACGTCCTGCTGATCGACGAGGTGCTCGCGGTCGGAGACGAGGCCTTCCAGGCCAAGTGTCTCGACCGCGTCCGGGCGTTCCAGCGCGAAGGACGCACGATCGTGCTCGTGACGCACGCGCTCGACACCGTGATCGAGATCTGCGACCGGGCAGCGATGCTCCACCACGGCGAGCTGCACGCGGTCGGAATGCCCGCCGACGTCGTGCGCGAGATGCGGTACGTCCTCCTCGGCGTGACCGATCCCAACTTCGTCCCCGAGGAGGGCACCCGCGAGGCCGAGATCGCCGAGGTCCAGATCGTCCGCCCGAACGGCTCGAGCGAGGGCGCGATCCTGCGCGGCGACCCGCTCACGATCGTGATCGACGTCCGCCAGCACCAGCCGCTCGACGACCTGGACGTGGACTTCGCGGTCCTGGACGGGGCGACGAACCATGCGGTGCTCGACGCTCGCACCTCGCGATCCGGTCTGGATCTCGGGCGGTTCGAGAAGAAGCGCGTGCGCTTCCGGATCGAGGCCTTCCCGTACGAGCCCGGGAAGTACTGGGTGACGGTCGGGTTGTCGAACCGCTCCACCGGGCACCTCTACCACGTGCAGACCCAGCGGTATCTGTTCGAGGTCGTCGACGCGCCCCGCGTGCAGGAGCGCGTCGAGGTCTCGGTGGCCGTGGAGGTCGAGGACCTGTGACCGAACCCGCGACCCACCCGATCACGACGCGGACGAAAGGGACCCCACCGATGCTGATCGTGCTGATCCTGTTCTCCGTCACGCTGGCCGCGGTCGCGCAGCTGGCACTCAAGCATGGCATGAACCTCGTGAACCGCGAGCTCGTGCCGAGGACCTTCTCGCTGAACGGTCCCTCGCTTCGGGTGGTCGTCGGCCAGCCGTTCGTCTGGGGCGGGCTGTTTCTGTTCGGCCTGTCCGCCCTCGTCTGGTTGCTGGTGCTGTCGCGGGCGTCGCTCTCGTTCGCCTATCCGTTCGCCGCGCTCACGTACGTGCTGATCCTGCTCTTCGACGAGTTCGTGCTGGACGAGACGGTCCCGCCACTACGCTGGGCGGGGGTCGCGTTCATCGGCGTGGGGATCATCCTCGTCTCGCAGACCCAGCACTCGTGACCCGATGAGGGCCGTCGTGCTCGTCGGAGGTGAGGGCACACGCCTGCGCCCGATCACCGAGACTCTGCCCAAGCCGCTCGTCCCGCTCGTGGACCGGCCGAGCCTCGATCACGTGCTCGACCACCTGGCGGGGCACGGCGTGCACGAGGTCGTGCTGTCGAGCTCGTACCTGGAGGCGACCTTCCACGCGTTCATCCAGGCGCGCCGAGGCGACCCGTCGATCACCTGGATCACCGAGACCGAGCCGCTCGGGACCGGAGGCGCGATCGTGAACGCGCTCGAAGCCTTCGACACGGACGGCCCCTTCTTCGCGCTCAACGGCGACATCCTCACCGACCTTGACCTCACCGAGATGCTTGCGAGGCACCGCGATCGGGGCGCCATGGGGACGATCGCGCTGACGCACGTCGAGGACGCTCGGCCGTACGGCCTCGTGCCGATGGACGCCGACGGGATGGTGCTCGAGTTCCGAGAGAAGCCGTCGGAGCTCGTGCCGGGCGACATCAACGCGGGCACCTACGTCCTCGATCGCGACGCGCTCGAGGGCTGGACCCGCGGCGAGAACGTGTCGATCGAGCGCCAGATCTTCCCGGCGCTCATCGCCGCGGGACGGCCCCTCGCCGGGTTCCCGTCCGGGGCGTACTGGATGGATCTCGGAACGCCGCAGGCGTACCTGCAGGCGCATTTCGACCTGCTCGACGGCCGGGTGAGCGGCCACCGTCCGTACCCGTCACCGTTCGTCGGCACCGACGGCCGCATCGACCGGGGCGCGACGGTGAACGAGCACGTCGTCGTCGGGCCGCGCGCCACGATCGAGACCGGTGCGCGGGTGAGCGACGCCGTCCTGCACGAGGGCGCGGTGGTCGAACCCGACGCGATCGTCGATCGATCGATCCTCGGCGCCGGCTCCAGGGTGATGCGGGGCGCGTCGGTCAGCGGCTCCGTGCTCGGCGAGGGCGCGGTGGTGGGAGCACGCGCCTCGGTGCGCGATGGTCGCGTGCGACCGGGGGAGCGGGTCGAGGCGTAACCTTCGGTTCCGGCGGGACGTTGTGATACGGTGCGGCCCGCCCGACCATCCGCATCGAGCCCTTCGGAGCATGCGCAGAGCCCTCATCCTCGCCCTCCTCGTCGCCCTCCTGGTCCCTTGGGGTACCGGCGCGAGCCCGGCGGGCGCCGGGTCCAACCGCGAGCCCGACGGGCCGTCGCGGTTCCGGATGTTCGGCGCGGGGTTCGGGCACGGCCTGGGGCTCTCCCAGTGGGGCGCGTACGGCCTGGCGAAGCGGGGCTGGGGCCCCTCGAAGATCCTCAAGCACTTCTACTCGGGCACGCGGGTCGCGGGCGGGACAAACCCGCCGGCGAACCTTCGGATCGGGCTCGTCCAGGGCAAGGACTCGATCCGGCTCGAGGCGCAGGTCGGGCCGATCGAGATCCGGCTGGCCGACCCGCAGACCGGTTCGACGGTCGCGACGATCCCCGCCGGGGAGACGTGGAAGGTTCGCGCCGCGAGCAACGAGTACGTGATCACCGACCAGGCCGGCCAGGCGGTCGATCGCGTCGGGGGGCCCGCCGACCCGATCTACGTCGTCTACGGGTCGCCGGACTCGCACGTGCGCATCTCCGAGGCGGGGCACGCCTACAACCGTGGATCGATCGAGTTCGCCTTGTACTCGTGCGCCGGGGGGTGCGCGATGCGACTC
>Ga0307320_10000653_pt1 | contig 12517 bp, 12 predicted proteins | sample ER_DNA_369_FD_194495 | JGI IMG/M metagenome (GOLD analysis project Ga0307320, IMG submission 194495) | Bulk soil microbial communities from the East River watershed near Crested Butte, Colorado, United States - ER_DNA_369 | ecosystem: Environmental > Terrestrial > Soil > Floodplain | place...
CGAGGACGATGGCGGTCGGCGCAGCTACACCTTGACTGACGAAGGTCGCGGCTACGTGACCGAACACGCCGACGAGGTATCGGCTCCCTGGCAGGCCATGACAGAAGGCGGCGAAAGTGTCGACGAGCTGAAGCCTTTGCTGGGACAGGTGGCAGGGGCCGTGTGGCAGATCGTTTCCATGGGAACACCCCAGCAGCAGGCGAAAGGACGGGAAGCATTGGTGGAGTTCAGGCGGAAGCTCTACTCGATCCTTGCTGAAGACGACACTCCGCCGCACAATGGCTCATGACTCGAAACTATCCGGGCCGGGTGGGCCTCCCCCCTGGGAATGTGTTGTGGGTGTGGCCAACGCCCTACGGCCCGATGGATTCTCGACCATCCCAGAAGACCCAAATTCGCATCGGTGACGCCGAGCGAGATCGGGCCGTCGCCGCCCTCGGTGATCACTTCGCCGCCGGTCGGCTTAGCAATGAGGAGTTCGAGCAGCGCATGGAGCAGGCCATCAAGGCGCGCTTCAACGATGATCTGGAACCCCTATTCGCCGACCTGCCACGCACGGTGCAGCCGGACAGCGAGCCGAAGTCGCATCATCGGTCCGATATCCCTCTCGCGTGGGCAGCCATGTTCTGGTTGGCGCCACTGTTCGTGATCACCGCGGTCGTCGCGGCAGTCGTGCTCAGCGCCCCCTGGCTGGTCTGGATCTTCCTCTGGATGTTCCTGATCACCGGGCTGTTCCGACACCGCCGGCGTTACGTCGGACCACGCCACTACTACCACCTCTGACGTCGGCGCGCGGCGGTCGCAGGAAGCTTGAACTCCCCCGACCGTCGCCCGCCGAATGCGCGGCGACCGCCCAGGCTGTGGCGACATGGTGGGTGACTGGTGCGCACTCGATAACGCCCGCGCGTCCGCGGCGCATCGTGTTGGATGGGCCTGGTGGAGGCCTTCAAGGATGGGCGAAACTGGCAGATCGGATCGATCCGATGCCACCGGGATCCATGATCAGCCGGGCTGCCGGGATCGCGCGGTCGCTGGTCACCTACTACGGCCCGGTCTGGCGTCGCCGACGGTTCAAGGCCTTCTACGGCCAGTTCCTCGGAGTGGGTGATCTGGCGTTCGACATCGGTGCGCATGTCGGCAATCGGGTACGCGTCTTCCGCCGCCTCGGCGCCTCTGTAGTTGCGGTCGAGCCGCAGCCGGATTTCGTTGCGTTGCTGCGAGTGCTGTATGGCCAGGACCCGGCGGTTGTCATCGACAGCAGTGGAGTGGCCGCGCACTCTGGCATCGGGCAGCTACATCGAAGCAGCCGTACGCCGACCGTCTCAACCTTCGCCGATTCCTGGATCAACGATGTGCAGGCAGATCGACGATTCCAGCGGATCCGCTGGGACACGGTGCTCAGCGTCCCGCTGGTCACTCTCGATGAGCTCATCGCGCGGTATGGCAAACCGCGGTTCTGCAAGATCGACGTGGAGGGATTCGAGCATGAGGTGCTTGCCGGCCTGAGTCAGCCACTCTCGATGCTGTCCTTCGAATACATTCCCGTTGCAATCGATCGGGCCGTTGCGTGCGTGACACGGCTCAGTGCTCTCGGTGAGTACCGCTATCGCCACTCTCGGGTGGAAACTCATCGCTGGGCGGGCCCTACCTGGCTGGACCAAGACGCCATGATCAAGGTCTTAAGCGCAATGCCGGGCGATGACCGGTCCGGTGATGTCTACGCCGTCCGCATCGATCAGCTATCGCGACTCAACCAGCTCGATGATTGACCGAGCGCCTAGCGAAACGGATCGAGGGTCCGCGGGCTGTCGAACTCAGAGCCGGTAACGTGGGGCAGGTCGAGTGCGTCAGTGGCCAGGTTGGCAAGATCACCATTACGGATGGGCTGCTTGCCGCTATAGCTCGTCCGGCTACTGCCCGGACTGCGGAACGTGGGATTGAGACCGTACAGGTTGCGACCGGCGGGTATCCCTGCACCCCATGTCATGAAGGGAATCCGGAAGTTTTGCAGTTTGCTTGCCGTGTAATGCGAGGCACCTCGGCCACCATGATCGGCAGTCAAGATCACCAGCGTGTGGCGGCGCAGCGCGGGGTGGTCAGCGACGGTGTTGAGGATACGTCCGAGCAGCTTGTCCGTGCGCTTGACGGCCCCGAGGTATGGCTGGCTCATGAACCCGCGCGCATGTCCAACTCGATCCGGCAGGGAAAGATGGACGAAGGTGAACGTCCGCGGTTTTCGGCCCAGCTCGGCGGTTAGCTTGGCGACGAGCCGGGTGTTGTTGCGGTCAATGGTGAATCGATCGATCTTGGCACGACCGTTGTTTTCGCCTACTCGATCACGGGCGCCGTGGCTATTCCAGGTGCGCTGGTAGATCCTGAACTTTGTCTTGGCCATGAACACGGCCGTGGAGCCGCCATGATCGTGCACCACGTCGAAGACGCTGGCGACGTAATGCCCTGCCGCGCGATGGATGGTGCCACCGTTGTCGAAGTTCTCGGTGTATCCATGTCCACCACGCTGGGCGGCGGCTGGGCGCCCGGTCAGCATCGTCGTGTGATTTGGCAGCGTGCTCGTCTTCTCCCGATCGGTACGAGCGTTCAAGGTGTAGGCACCCTCGCGCATCAGCCGGTGAAATGCCGGCGTACGGGATTTTCCGAGCTTCTCGATGGCAGCGGGGTTGAGACCGTCGATGGAGATGGCGATCACATGATCAATTGGATTGTCGGCATCCTCGGGAGACTGATCATCTGCGGTGTGCGGAAGGATCGATGACTTGGCCGCAGACGGGGTAACGGGGGCGGGCGCCGGCGATACCACGCTGGGAGCAGGAATGGCACCCGGGTAGGAGGTGGTATGACATCCCGCGGCGAGGAAGGTAGCCGCGATCACAACTGCCGACCACGACGTCCGCGGGCGTCGAGAGATCATGGGTTCGACCCTAGTCCGGACCGCTGCGGCTGGAAACGCGCCGCGCCTCCTCGATGAGGCGGTTGATCCGTCTGAGTATCTGTCGATCATCGGCCCAGCTCGAGCAGTCCTCTCACCCGTTTCTTCGTGTTCATATTGACGCCGATGTCCGGGTAAGAAGAAACATCGCGAAAGCAATGGCAGCCGCAGTAGCCGCACTGAACGCAACCGCACCGCCCGCCTTGTTGATCAAGATAGCGACCAAGAAGCAGAACAGCGCGAAGCCATCGAGGCCAGGCACGATGCCGCGCAGCAGTGCGAGGATCCCCTCGTGACCAGACTGTGCCACGGTGAAGGCACATACCACGCTCAAGGCGATCGGAAAGGGCGCCAACGCCCCGGTCAGGGCCGGTCCTAAAAACGTCGCAAAACCAGTGATCAGCACAACCAGGACTCCAGTCGCAATCGCCCTGGCGGGCAGATCCCACCACGGTGTCGCTACCGCGAGCGGCGGTGGCTGGTCCATTCGCCGCAGCAACGTGCCTGCTCCGTGCAGCGCCAACAGGGCAAGCAGCAATGCGACGCCAGCCGGCACGGCTAGGTGTGACAAAGCGAGATCTGCCACAAGCACCGTGATCCAGCTAATCAGCAAGATCAATAGCCAACCTTGCCGTCGCGACAGATGCGCGAAGATCAAGGCGAATGCTGAGAGCGGCACAATTCCGAGGGTGGCAGCGCGGGCGGCATCAGCAGCAAAGCTGCGGCCGTGGTCCAGATACAAGATCAGCAAGATCGGGCCCGCGACGATAGGCAGCACGACCAGAATCCCAGCTACCTTCGGACCCCAGCGGCGCCCGGCAAGCGAGGAAGCAACCACCAGCAGCGGTGCGAGGAGCAGCTTCAACGCCAAGACGCTCATGGGCGGGAGTATCTCAGGGGCTCACTCGAGGGAGACACTGAGCGCATGGCGCCGCACCAGGTTCGGGTGAGGATGCTGAGCGGCTTCGACGTAGAGATCGACGGCGTTGCTGTGCCACCAGCTTCATGGCGGCTCAGCAAGGCGCGCTCATTGCTGAAGCTGCTGGCACTGACCGAGGGCAACAGACTGCACCGCGATGCCATCATCGAGGCGCTGTGGCCCGACCTCGGGATTGCAGCAGCGACCAACAACCTGCATCAGGTACTTCATTCAGCTCGTCGCGCCCTCGCCGCGGCCGGCGCGCCTATCGACGTCCTTCGACTGCGAGCCGGCATTGTCGCGTTGTGCTCCGACGGCGGCTTGGAGACGGACGTCCACGAGGTCGCGACCGCACTCGACAAAGCGATGGCCGAGGACGACCCTGACCTGCTGCTGGACGTCGCGAGACGCTGTTCGGTGGGCCTGCTGCCCGAGGACCGTTACGAAGACTGGGCACGTACTTACCAAGATCACATAGCCGGCATGTGTCGGACTGCCGTGCTCGCAGCCGTGCCCCGACTCGTTGCCCTAGGCAGGGCTGACGAAGCTGCCCGTGTCCTGCAGCCAATAGCGGACGCTCGCATGACCGATGAGCAGGTTCACCGCGCACTCATGGGTAGCTACGACGCAGCCGGCCGTCGCTGGGACGCCGTTGCGGTCTATGAATCGCTACGCGACCGCCTTGAGGACGATTACGCCGCCGCACCTGAGGTGGAAACAACGACGCTGTACCGGCGAGTGCTGTCCGGCCAGGCTGGCGCCAAGCCTGGCACATTCGTTCACCTACCGAGTCCGGTGACCCGGTTCGTGGGGCGCCATCGAGAAATCGACGAACTGGTTGCACTCTGCACCAGACACCGCCTTGTCACGCTCTGCGGCCCCGGCGGCGCAGGCAAGACTCGCCTTGCGGTTGAGGTGGCCAGAGCACTCGCGAAGACCTCCTCCTACGCCGACGGCATTTGGACGGTAGACCTCTCGGGCGTACGAGACGCCGGGCTGGTTCCGGCGACGGCCGCCTCCGCGCTGCGAGTCACCCTCTCTGGATCGCGGCCAACCGTGGCTGCGCTGACCGCTCAGCTCGGCTCGCGTGAACTCGTCGTGCTGCTCGACAACTGCGAGCATGTGATCGACGCCGCAGCAGCACTCGTCCGGGCGATTATGGACGACTGCCCCGGCATTACCGTCCTCGCCACGAGCCGGGAACCACTCCACCTGCCCGGCGAGGTCGCATGGCGAGTGCCGTCGCTTCGGGCGCCGGATCCATCCGAGCTCATCGATGCCAGCCGCTTGATCAATTACGAGTCTGTGCGGCTGTTTGTCGCACGAGCCCAAGAGGCTGCACCTGACTTTCGCCTCAGCAACGACAACGCGCCGACGGTGGCGCGCATCTGCCATCGCCTGGACGGCATGCCCCTGGCAGTCGAGCTGGCAGCAGCGCAAGCCGCATATCTGACACTGAGGCAGATCGCAGGATTACTCGACGATTCACTCACCGCCCTTGCGTCGCGGATTCGCGGTGTTCCTGATCGCCAGGCGACACTGCGGCGACGGTCAGCTGGAGCTGTGACCTGCTGAATGCCGATGAACGCCTGCTGTTTCCGCGGCTGTCGGTCTTCGCCAGTGGATTCACCCTGGATGCGGCGAAGGCCATCGCGTCAGAAGGACTGCACAGCCCCCTGCCCGACATACTCGCCGGGCTCGTTGACAAGTCGTTGGTGCTCGCCGGCACGCTCGAGACAGAGGACGCCCGATATCGGCTCCACGAGTTCGTGCGGCAGTATGCGGCGGAACGGCTCGAGCGGTCAGGCGAAGGACCGAGTCGGCAGAGCCTTCATTCTTCCTGGTACTGCGATCGGGCGGAATTGCTCGATCCCGACCGGGGCGAGCCACTGGTCGGTGAGCCGAGCCGGTGGTTTGCGGTGGAGCGGGAGAACCTGCGCGTTGCGATGGCCAACGCGCTCGAGGGCCGGCCGGAGCGAGCCTTAGTTGCAGCGGTCTCCGCATGGCGCTCATGGATGGCGTCGGGAAGGCACGCCGAGGGGTTGCAGTGGCTGCGTCGCGCCCTGGCCGCGTCGCCTGAGGTGTCACCGGTGCATGTTCGAGCGCTGTTTGCGACTGCTGTCTTCGAGGTACGCGTAGGCAGGATGGAGGAAGGACTCCCCTTAGGTCGTTCGATTGCCGAGATCGGCCACCGGGACGAGGACCCGTTGCGACGTGCCGACGCCGCTCATCTTCAATGCCTGCTTAGCTGGCTGGCCGCGGAATGGGAGACGATCAATGAGCTCCTCGACGCGGCAGACGCCGATCTTCACCATGTGCCACCCGTGCAGGCGGCTCATGATCATCTAAGAGCACTTGTTGCCCTATCGCGGGGCGATCCTGACACCGCACTCTCCTGGCTCGAGCGTTCTCTCGGCTGGTTGGCTGCGTCGCCGCGCGACACGCCACCTTTATTCCCCGTCTGCACCCTCGCGTTCTCAGTTGGGCGGTACGAAGAGCTCAACCTGCCGATTTTTGAGGAGACCATGCTGGTCGGGCGTCGCGTCGGTGCCGCGCAGGCCGAGGCGTACGTCATGTGCACCGTGGCGTTCGCCGCCCGCGCAGGCGGAAGGTTCAGCGACGCGGCCAAGGCCCTCGATCGCGCACTGCGGGTCTTCCAGTCGCTCGGCGACCGGGCCGGCGAGGCGTTCGCGCTCGCACAACGTGGGCACCTGCATCGGGCACTCGGGGAGCTCGCAGCCGCGATCGATTGTTTCCACCAATCGGCCGATCTCAGAGCCGGTATTCCCGACCAGCGCGGCTCCGCGATGTCGCTGTCTGGACTTGCGCTCGCCGAGGCAGCGCGCGGCAACCTGACGACGGCTCGGGGGTTCGCCGGTGAGGCCGCGCGGATGTTGGATCGCTCCGGCGATCGCCCCGGATTGAGCGGCGCGCTCGACAATCTTGCGGCGATCGAGATCATCTCCGGGCGCTTTGACCACGCTGTCCAGGCCGTCGAGAGGTTGCTCGCCCTACGCGCGGTCCCTGACTTCCATCGTTCTGTCGGCTGGAACCATCTGCTGCTCGCCCAGCTGCGAGACCGTACCAGGGACACCGTCGGCGCCGAAGCCGCATTCCGTGCCGCTCGAACCGTCTTCGATCAGATCGGCGAGCGGCATGGTCTTGCCGCCGTCGAGAACGCCGCCGCAGCTCGCTAAGCGATTGCAAAGCGGCGGAGATTTAGCCTGCCAAGAACGAATACTGGTGGCAGGAGATTCTCACATGACGATGACCACAGCGCTCGGGGATGCGACGGTTGCCGAGCTGCGATCAGCGGTCGCTGGCGCGGATCTGGTCGCCGCCGTGCGATTCGCCCTGAGGGCGGCGCCGAGCGAGCGGCCTACCCACCACAGACGTACGCTCGACTCTCGGAGGTCAGGCGCAGCTACGACCCGGACAATGTCTTCCGGTTCAACCAGAACAGCTCTCCCGCATCCGAGAACTAACCAATGATCAAGGAATGGGATGTCGTCGTGGTGGGCGGCGGCGCGGCGGGCTGTGTCTTGGCAAGCCGGCTGAGCGAATCTGCGGGCAGGTCAGTGCTGCTTCTCGAGGCGGGTCCGGACCTGCGTACGCCGATGCCTGACGACGTACGAGACGGTCAGAGGCCCACTTTCGATCATGACTGGGGTTACGTCTCCGAGCCAGTCCCTGATGCGCCGGGCCTGGCCCTCTTCCGTGGCAAGCTGCTCGGCGGCTGCTCGTCAACCAACGCCACCTTCGCGCTGCGGGGACATCCGGCGGACTATGACGGCTGGGCGTCCGCCGGCAATGCCGGGTGGTCGTTCGGCGATGTGTTGCCGTACTTCTGCAAGCTCGAGACCGACGCCGACTTCGGCTCGGCTGAGTGGCACGGATCTAGCGGACCGCTGCCGATTCGACGGTACGGCGACGACGAGCTCAGCGACGTCGCGGCGGCGAGCCTGGAGGCGTTCGAAGCGTGCGCATTTCCGCCGATCGCCGACGCCAACAAGCCTGGTGCCGTCGGTCTCTGCCGTATTCCGGTGAACGCGCGCGATGGAGTGCGGATGAGTACAGCGCTGGCCTACCTCGCGCTCACTGAAGGAAGGCCGAATTTGACTGTCCGCTGCGAGGCTCAGGTTGCCAAACTGATCTTGAACGGTACCCGTGCGGTCGGGCTACGCCTGCTGTCGGGAGAGCAGATTCGAGCTCGCGAGGTCGTGGTTTCGGCAGGTGCGTACGCGAGTCCGCCCCTCCTGATGCGCTCTGGAATTGGCCCATCGGCGGCCCTTCGGGCATTCGACATCCCGGTTGTTGCGGATCTTCCTGGTGTTGGACGGAACCTCATTGACCATCCGGCCGTCTCGATCGACCTGCTGTACAACCTGCCGGCCAAACCCCTCCCGGTGTTCCAAGTCGCCGCCACATTCCATAGTTCGAGCAGCGATTCGGCAGGCGCACCAGATCTACAGTGTTTCGCGGGCGGGCCGTACGACGGCGACCCCCCCACCTTTTTCCTCGGTACAGCATTGTTGAGGCCGCAGTCGCGAGGCAGCGTCACCTTGCGTTCGATCGATCCGACGGCGCCCCCCCGCATCGACCTCGGCTACTTCGGCGCGACTGGCGACCTTGATCGATTGATGGAGGGACTGCGACGGGTGCGCGAGGTTGCTCATGTCGGCGCAATCAAAGAGCTGTCGGAGGGCGTCGAGTTCGGGCCGGGTCCAGACGTTGACCTGCGGGCCTGGCTGCGGCAAAAGGTGTGGACCTATCACCACCCGGTCGGGACCTGCGCGATGGGGGGTGATCCCGAAGCTGGAGCGGTGGTCGACTCCGCCTGCCGCGTCCATGGCCTAACCGGTCTGCGCGTCGTCGACGCATCAGTGATGCCTGACATCCCGTCGGCGAATACGCATCTACCGACGATCATGGTCGCGGAGCGTGCGGCCGCTCTGATTGACCGAGCAGCTTGATAGTGGTGAGAAGTTGATCAGTAGCGCGCTCAGCTCACGACGTCGTAGTGCCGGACCGTAGGATCACGCTCGATGAGAAAACGATCATCCTCCGGATAGAAGACGGCTTGATCGATGTCCTCGCCGGCGAATGCCCGGATGCTGTCGCGAGAATCCCAGAGCGAAAACGTAATGATCTCCGATCGATCGCCGTCGTCACGACGTAGCATCCAGGCGCCCTGATTGCCGGGGGTAGCTCGGTACTCAGCCATCCCGGTGTTGACGATGTATTCGACGTACGCGTCCGCATCATCGCGTCGCACTACGCCTCTCCACATGCGGGCGATCATGCACTGACAGTATCGATTCCGCCCAAGCCGGCTGCTCGATCATGTGGTCGCTCGGGCAGTACGCCGGAAGTCTCGACCATGCTGGAGAGCCAGAAGAAACTGTCGGTCCTAGCCCCTAATGTGAATGTATGTTCGATGGGCAGACAGGTGGGCCAGATGCGGCGACCACCCTGTCGCTGGTAGGGCAGGCGCACCGCGCGGTGCTCGACCAGGAGTGCCGGCTGGTGGAGCTGGCGGCGCATTGGGCCGATCTGCACCATCCCGACAGCCAGGCACCTGTCGAGAAGACCCTGCCGGGCGCCGAACAGGGGCGCCAGTTGGGTGGGGAGGGTACGCCAGAGGTGTTGGAGTTCGCCGCCGCCGAGTTGGGTGCGCGGATGGAAACCAGCCACGGGTCAGCGCGAGCTTTGATGGCGGATGCGTTGGATCTCAGGCATCGGCTGCCCGAGCTGTGGGAGCTTATCCTCACTGGCAGGGTGCCGAGCTGGCGCGCCCGCACAGTCGCGCGGGCCAGCAGGCATCTGAGCCGGGATGCCGCGATGCAGGTGGACGCGGCGGTCGCACCGGCAATCACCGGGCTGCCGTGGGGCCGGTTCGAAACTCTGCTGACTGCCAAGATCATCGAGGCGGACCCTCATGCAGCTGAGGAGCAGGCGAAGATCTGGGAGGCGGAGCGGTTCGTGCGTTCCGGCCGCACCAACCAGTCCGGGTTGAAGTTGTTGATCGCCAAGGCCAACGCCGGTGATGTGATCTGGTTCCTCGCCACGGTGAACAGGATCGCTGAAATCCTACGATTGCAGGGCGACATGGCATCACCCGATGTGCGCCGCTCTAGAGCGATCGGCATTTTGGCCCAACCGGCATTGGCGTTGCACATGCTATGGGAGTTTCGCAACGAGCAGCGTCCCTCCGCCGAGCCGCAGCAACCCGACGAACCCATCGACAACGCTCCCCAGGCGCCATCCGATGACTTCACCACTGGACTCGTCGACGATCTTGTGGAGAGAGAAGCCGGCTGCGGCCGCGAAACTTCGGCCGGGCGCGGGTTGATCATCCAGCCGGCCGGCGTCGATCCCCAGAAATTGCGGCCCCAAGTCGTCTTGCACATCCATCTGAGCGAAGAAGCAGTATTGAGCTATCGCGACGGCAAACCCGGCATGTGCGTTGGGGTTGGCCGGTTCGAAGGGGTCGGGCCGGTCACGCTCGGACAGGTCCGCCGCTTTCTCGCCGACACCGGCTGCGACATCAAAGTTCGGCCGGTCATCGATCCCGAGGACACCCCACCGGCCGATGGCTACGAGATTCCGCGGCGGATCCGCGAGGCCATGTTCCTGCGTATGCCGGCCAGCTGCTTCCCGTACGCGGCCAACACTGGACGCCTGGAACTCGACCACGCTGTCCCCTACCTGCCGCCGGCCCGGGGTGGACCGCCGGGCCAGACCGGGGTCCACAATCTAGGTCCGCTCCTGCGGTTCGAACACCGCATCAAAACTCATGGCGGCTGGCGGGTCCGCCAACCCGAGCCCGGGGTGTGGATCTGGCGATCACCCCATCAGGCCTACTACTTAGTCACCAACGCCGGAACCCACAATCTCGGCGACGGACCCTTCGCGCAACGACTTTGGCACGCCGCAACATCTACCCGGCGTCGCGCTGCCATGCCCAGCGATAGGCCCGCAGGCTAGTCGGAACAAGCCCTTGTGGTTGGCCAATGACTGCCAGCGACACTCCGTGGGAACCGCCGCTCGCTGGGTCCGAGGTTCAGCAGCTCATCGGCGCCCTCAACCGTTTGCGCACGACCTTCCGCTGGAAGGCGGACGACCTCGACGCAATCGGACTGCAGACCCGCATCGGTGTCTCGACGCTCACCATCGGCGGCTTGCTCAAGCATCTCGCTGTTGTGGAGGACCACACCTTCACCTCCAAGCTCAGCGGGCAGCCGCTGGGAGAGCCCTGGAACACCGCCGAATGGGATGACGAGTTCGAGTGGCCGGCCCACTTTCCTATGAGAGCGTTCTGGCGCCGCCGTACAAGATCTCCTCGATCGGATCAGTCACGCACCCAGTGTGACTTTTGTAAAGAAGGTGCGCAGGTCGGCCGTGACGAGCTCGGGGACCTCGAGGGCGGCGTAATGGCCGCCCTTGTCGAACTCCGACCAATGCACGATGTTGGCGTTGTCGCGCTCGGCCAGCGGTCGAATGGTCTGGAAGTCGTGTGCAAACACTGCCACGCCAATGCGTCCTTGACTCACCGCCGGCTTGGCTCCGGAGTGGCTTTCGCTGTAGTGGTAGCGCACCGCGTTGGCGGAGGTATTGGTTAGCCAGTAGAGCGAAACCTGAGTCAGGACTTGCTCCTCCGTCACCAGGCTGGTTCCGTTGCCGAAGTTCTCGAACAGCTCGTTGTACGCCAACTGGCCGACCGGCGAGTCCGACAGCGCAGCCGCGATGGTCTGTGGTCGCGTGCCGTTCATCTGGTTGTAGCCGCCGACCGACTGGAACCAACCAAGGAACTCCAGAGCGGCGTACTCCTTTGGACCGAACTTCTCGAACTCGCCCGGGTCGCCGGAGGGAAACGAGAACAGCTGCAGCACGTGCGCGCCCAGGAACCCAGGCGGATCCAACACCGCTAGCTCGCGGGAGATCAGCGCGCCTCCATCGCTGCCATGCGCGCCGTAGGAGTGATAGCCGAGCCGGCGCATGAGGGTGTCGTAGGTTTGGGCGACGCGAGCCATCGTCCAGCCCTCACCGACCAATGGCGTACTGAAGCCGAAGCCCGGCATCGACGGAATCACTACATCAAAGGCATCTTCGGCCCGTCCGCCATGAGCGACCGGATCGGTCAGCGGACCGATCATGTCGAGAAACTCCGCGAACGACCCCGGATAGGTGTGCGCAAGCAGCAACGCAGTGGCACCGGCCTCCCTGGATCGCAGGTGGACGAAATGCACAGTCTGATCGTCGATCTCGGTCACGAAGTTCGGTACCGCGTTCATCCGGGCCTCCTGCGCCCGCCAGTCGAACTGCCGCCACTCAGCAACCATCTTCTGCAGGTACGCAACGGGCGTCCCGTAGTCCCAGCTGTCGTTCGGCGCTCCGATGGGATAGCGAGTGTTGGCGAGGCGGCGTTGCAGATCGTCGACCGCCTCCTGGGATATGGAGATGGTGAAGGGACGGATGGTGCCGGTCTCGCCGGCGCCTGATGTTGTGGTCATGCCTCAGACGCTAGGGTCCTTTTAGGACAGTTTCGTTCCTCTTTTCAGGAAGGAATCACCCTCGATGTACCAGACCTCCGGCCGACTGCTAGCTCTGCTTGGGCTAATGCAGTCCCGTGCGATGTGGAGCGGCAGCGA
>Ga0307320_10000655_pt1 | contig 12511 bp, 12 predicted proteins | sample ER_DNA_369_FD_194495 | JGI IMG/M metagenome (GOLD analysis project Ga0307320, IMG submission 194495) | Bulk soil microbial communities from the East River watershed near Crested Butte, Colorado, United States - ER_DNA_369 | ecosystem: Environmental > Terrestrial > Soil > Floodplain | place...
CAGCGTGGTTCGAAAACGGAGACGGGTCGGCACTGGAGCGCTACTCCGCTGACGTCCTCCGCCGCGTTTGGCGTGCAGAGCACTTCTCCTGGTTCATGACGTCGATGCTGCACAGGCTGGAGGACGGTGACGCCTTCGACGTCAAGCTCCAGCTTGCACAGCTCGCGTACGTCTGCAGCTCCGAGAGAGCGGCGGCGTCACTCGCCGAGAACTACGTCGGGCTCGAGCACGTCTAGCTCCTAGCTACTCGAGGCGCGCTTCTTCGAGGTCGAGGTCGCGTTCGACCCGGCGCATGACCTCGTCGCTGATTTCGCCTTCTCGCCGCAGGGTGCGCACCGCCTGGCGCTCCGCTTCGATGAGCTCGCGCATGAGGCGCCGATAGTCGGTCGACCGCTGCTCGATCAGCCCGTCGTCATCATCGTCGTGCTGGGCCAGGAAACGCGAGCGGCGGAAGTCGTACAGACCGCGCAGGCGCTCCGCGGTGTCCTCACGAACCCACTCCTCGTCCACGAGCTCCTCCAAGCGGGCAAGAGCGGCCTCGGCTGCGTGAATCCGCGCCATGATCTCTTCGCGCTCCGCGGCCCGGCGGTCGTCTTCCAGGTCGAGCAGGTCAATGAGCCTCGGCAGGGTGAGGCCCTCGATGACCACCGTTCCCACGATCACGCCGAAGGCCAGGAACACGATCAGCTCGCGGTTCGGGAACGGCGTACCGGCGTCTGTCGTCAGCGGCAGCGCGAGCGCAGCCGCCAGAGTCACGGCACCGCGTATGCCCGCCCAGGCGAGGACGACGTTCGGTTGCCACGGAGCGTCCTGACCGCGGTGGACGAGGCGTGGCAGCGGGGCGGTCGCGAAGATCCACGCAAACCGCGCGGCGACCACGGTCGTCGTGATGAGGACCGCATACCAGAGGAGGGTCGTCGTCGAGTAGCCGGAGAGGCCGTCCAGGATCACGGGCAGCTGCAGGCCGACGATCGTGAACAGGAACGCGTTCACGAGGAAGAAGATGATCTCCCAGACTGCGACCCCTTGAAGCCGGGTCCGCGCGGTCGTGAGCTCAGGCGTGTGCCAGCCCATGTAGATCCCGACCGTTACTGCGGCCAGCACCCCGGAAACGCCGATCGCCTCGGCCGGCAGGTAGGCGAAATAGCCGCTGAGGATCGAGATCGTGATCTCGACGGGCGGGTTGTCGAGCCGTCGCCGGGCCTCGCGGATGACCAGGCCGACGGCGAGGCCGACGACGATGCCGCCGACGATGTTCAGGACGAAGCGGCCTGAGGCAGCGGCCAGCGAGAAACTGCCGGTGACGACGGCGGCGACGGCGAACTTGTAGGCGACGAGGGCCGTACCGTCGTTGACGAGGCTCTCGCCTTCGATCAGGGCGACGAGTCGGCGGGGGAGCCCGAGCCGCTCCGCGATCGCCGTCGCCGCAGTCGGGTCCGTCGGCGAGACAATCGCCCCCAGGACGAAGGCGGCCGGCCAGCCGAGACCGGGGATCGCTGCGTGCGCCACGGCGGCGACAGCGACCATGGTCGTCAGCACGAGCCCGATCGCAAGGAGACCGATCGGGCGGACATTCGCTCGCAATTCGCGCAGCGGGCTGAAGAAGGCCGCGCCGTAGAGCAGCGGTGGAAGGACTGCGAAGAGGACGATGTCGGGCGGCAACTCGATGCGCGGCATGCCGGGCAGGAAGCCGAGCAGTAGCCCTCCGAGCACGAGCGGGATCGGATACGGAACCCGAATCACCTCGGCGAGCGCGAGGAGCGTGGCCGCCGCCACCAGGAGCCCGAGGAGGACGAGGCTGTCTGTCGCCGAGAAGTCCACCTAAGGCTCGAAGGACAAAAGGTCGTCGACCGTCTCGCGCCTTCGGATCAGCCTCGCCTCACCACCCGCGACGAGCACGGCCGCAGGTCGCGGTACCCCGTTGTAGTTCGAGCCCATTCCGAGCGTGTAGGCCCCAGTTGCAGGCACTGCCAGGACATCGCCGCGCCGTGGCTCGGGGAGCTCTACCCGGTCGATCAGGACGTCGCCGGACTCGCAGTGCTTGCCGCACACCGTGAACGTCGCGCTTGCCGGCTCGTCGGCCCGATTCGCGAGCAGGGCCGTGTAGCGAGCTCCGTAGAGCTGGGGTCGCGGGTTGTCCGACATGCCGCCGTCGATCGCCACAAACGTCGTCGCCTCGCTCGCCTGCTTGACGACCCCGACCCGGTAGAGGGTCAGGCCGGCCCTCCCGACCAGCGAGCGGCCGGGCTCGAAGATCAGGTCGGGAACAGGCAGATCGTGCAGCTTCCACGAGCGCTCGACGCGGTCGACGAGCGCCTTGACGAAATGCCCGACCGCCGGCGCGGGCTCGTCCTCGACGTACTGGATGCCGAGGCCCCCTCCGAGGTCAATGACGCTCGGCGTCCAGTCGAGCTCAGCCCGGCACTCGGCCGCGAACCCGGCGAGCCAGTCGACGGTCATCCGGGGCGCTCGGGTCTCGAGCAGCTGGGACCCGATGTGCGCATGGAGCCCCGCGACGTCGAGGCCGGCATCTCGCGCGCGGGCGAGCGCCTCCAGCGTCTGCTCGGGCGGGAGTCCGAACTTCGAGCCATGGTGGGCGGTCTTGATCGCGTCATGGGTCTCGGCGTCGATACCGGGCGTCGCGCGCACGAGCACTCGGCGCACTCCGGCTGTCGCCGCCCGCTCGATCTCGTCGAGCGCATCGAGCACGACCCACGCAGCGCCGGCCTCGGCAGCCGCGCGCAGCTCGTCGTCGCTCTTGTTGTTGCCGTGGACGACGATCTGGGGCCCCGGCACTCCGGCGCGCAGGGCAAACGTCAACTCCCCGAGCGTCGAGACATCGGCACCCAGTCCTTCCTTCGCGAAGAGCTGAAGCAGCGCCAGGCTCGGAAACGCCTTGACGCTGTAGGCCACGAGAGCTCTGGGCGCGGCGGCGACGTAGGCGCGGGCCTGTGCGAGGAGTGTCTGTTCGCAGTACACGAGCAGCGGCGTGCCGAATTCCTCGGCCAGCCTCGCGGCGCGGAGGCCACCAACGGACAGCTCGCCGTCGTCGACGACGGCGGAGGCGGGAAGGATCGCGTTCGTCATAGGTGCGCTCGATTCACCGTATAGGCCTCTCCTCGCCGTCAGTACTTCTCCGCAGTCGGCCGTGGCGATCTCCCGATGCCGGCGGCAGACAGGCAAGCCATCCTGACCAAGATGAAACGCTTCAGGACGAATCGCAGCGAGTACCTCGCGGAGTTGACGTGACCGATCGCATGGCTGTGGTCGCCAAGCTCCGGCCAGGCTCCCGCGAGCGAGCGAGTCAGATCCTTGCCAAGGGTGCGACGTACGATCTCAGCGAGACAGGTTTTAGGCGGCACAGCGTCTTCCTCGCCGAGGACGTAGTGATCTTCGTCTTCGAGGGCGCAGGCATCGAAGAGCTTGTCCGCGACCTCGTTGACGACCCCGCACGCTCGGCCGCATTCAGCGTCTGGGGGCCGCTTCTCGAAGGGACGCCCGCACTTGCGCGCGAGGAGTTCCACTGGGAAGCCGGTTAGCCGGTCCGCTGTGAAGACGACCTACGCGGTCAAGTGGCGTGAGCCCGACGGGCGGACCTATCTTGGGCGTTTGGCGTTCGGCCCGCGCTCGCTGAGTCTTGAGGGCCGCGAGCCGGACGGCTCGGTCGTCGACCGCCGGATCGGCTACGAAGAGGTCCGGCGCCTGCGCCTTAGCAGTCGCGGCCCCGACCGCCTCGACGCGCGCCCGACGCTGGTGGTCGAGCGGGCCGATGGGCCGTATCTGGTGACGAGCGCCGGAATGAGCGCCGGCATCGTCCAGGAGCTCATCGACCGCCTCACCGAGCTGCGCCTCGCGACGCCCTAGCGGGCGTCCGCAACACAACTGCGGTTTACCCGCAACCGGTGTGTGACGAGACACCGATGGAAGCGCTTGGCGCCGCGCCTACCTTGAGTCATCAACACGAACTAAGGAGGCACGAGATGAGAAAACTATTTGAAATCGGTGGTGTCATCGCCGGCCTGGTGATGATCACATTCGGCGTCGCAGCGATCTACATGGGCGTCGACGGCCGCACGACAGTGCGCGACAGCCTCAAGCAGGAGCAGATCGTATTCGGCTCCGCAGACGATCCGGCAGTCGCCAAGCACGCATCTCAGTGGGTCGACAAGCAGGTCACGACCGGCACCCAGGCGCGCGCCTTTGCCCAGATCATGCGCGAGCATGCGCTCGAGGGCTCCGGCGGCCTGGCTTACGCGCAAATGGGGCGGTTCGTGTCCGCGAAGGACCCGGAGAGCCCGGCCGGCACCAGTGACGAGGCGGCAGCGCTCAAGGATGCGAAGGGAAGCCCGGTCTCGAACTCCGCTCGTGATACCTGGGTGACCGCGACTGCGTTGTCGACGGCGCTGAACGTGTCCTACATGGCCGAGCAGATGGCCCTGTTTGGAATCGTCGTCGGGATCGCTCTTCTCCTGAGCGGCTTCGGCTTCATCATCCTGGCCCTCGGCGGTGCTCTTCGCCGCCGCGAGTGGGCGCCGCAAGTCGCTGCCAGGCAGGCGGCGGCACAGCCCTCGCCGCAGAGGGTTCCCGTAACCGGCTAATAGAAAGCTCGTGCCTAACGAACGAAGGGCGGCTCCGGCCGCCCTTCGTGCATTCGCGATCAGGGTCGTTACGTGTTGTCGTCGTCGCGCTCGAGCAGGCCTTGGTCGAGCGCGTAGCGGACGAGCTCAGCTCGCGTGCTGAGGCGCAGCTTCTGCATGATGTGCGCGCGGTGCGTTTCAGCAGTACGCACCGAGATGAAGAGCTTGTCGGAGATCTCCTGGTTGGTGTGGCCCAAGGCGAGCAGGTGCAGAACGTCGCGCTCGCGGTCTGAGAGCGGGTCCTGTTCGGCTCGCTCTCGCTCCTCGGCGTCGGCGGCGACGATGAGCGCGCCGAGCGTGGGGTGGACGTATCGTCCGCCACCGGCCACCTCGCGCACGGCGGCGACGAGATCCGTGTCGGCCGCCTCCTTCAGGACGTAGCCGGCTGCCCCGGCGGCGAACGCCTGGCGCACGTAGTTCGGGTCGTCCTGCATCGAGAGGATCAGGACCTTGGCGTCGGGGGCGTCATGGAGGACGTCGGGAATGGCCTCGATTCCGCTGGCGCCCGGCATGACGACGTCCATCAGGATGATGTCCGGCTTCTGGGCTCTCGTCTCGAAGACCGCTTGCTTGGCGTCGCCGGCCTCGCCCACGACCTCGATGTCGGACACCGACTCGAGCACCCTGCGTAGGCCGCTCCGGACGACCGGATGATCGTCGACGATCAGAACGCGGATCGGGGTCTCGCTCATAGCAGGGGAAGCTCGGCGACGATTGTCGTGCCGGCACCGTGGCTGGACTCGATCTTCAGCTTGCCGCCCAGGAGCGCCAGCCGCTCGCCCATCCCGAGGAGGCCCAGGCCGTCGAGGGTGCCGCCTGGGCTGAAGCCGCGGCCGTCGTCCTCGATCACGGCGGTAACGACGCCGTCCTTTCGAGCCAGGACGATGCTGACCGCGGTCGCCTGGGCATGCTTGACGACATTCGTCAGAGCCTCCTGGACGATGCGGTAGAGGGCTGTTTCGACCTCTGTCGGGAGACGGTCGCGGATCCGCGACTCGAGGTCGACGCGCATGCCCGTCTGCTCGGAGAACGTGTCGCGCAGTCGCTCGAGCGCCGCCACGAGCCCGAAGTCGTCGAGCGCCTTCGGTCTCAACTCCACGGCGATCCGGCGCACATCGTGCAGCGTCCCGAGGACCTGCTCGTGCACGCCGGCCAGCGCTTCGGCGCGCTCGGCGTCGCTCTTCGCCTCCTCGACCGCTTTCAGGCCGAGCAGCACCGACGTCAGCTCCTGCCCGGTCTGGTCGTGGAGCTCTCGAGCTAGCCGGCGCCGTTCCAGTTCCTGCGCCTCGAGGACGCGACGGAGCGCGTTGGCCGCTACTCGTGCCGACAGGTCGACTGCAACTGCGGCGCGCGGGGCAAAGGTCTCGGCCAGGCGGAGGTCATCGTCACTGAAGCGAGGGTCTTCACCCTCCTTGTCGTGGGCGACGATGACACCGATCGGTCGCCCGCCGGCAAGGAGCGGGACGTAGAGGCCGGTTCGCGCGCCCAGCGGTCGCGTCGCCTCATGGTCGACCTCGGAATCGTCGGCGAGCGAGTCGACCTGTTCGGCGCGCCGGCGCTCGAGCACCTGGCCACTCTTCGAGCTCGCCCGCTCGAGCTGGAGCCCCAAGATGTCGTCGCTGCCGACGCCGTCTGCAGCTTCGATTCGCAACGCTCCGCTTGGCCCGGGAAGCGCGATCGTCACCACCCGCGCACCGATCAGGCCGCGCAGCCGCCGGCAGATGAGCTTCAGCAGGCGCGGGAGCTCGATTTCGCCGGCCAGCGCCGTCCAGACCTCGTTCAACGCCTCGAGCTGCGCCGACCAGTTGGTTGCGTCTTGATAGAGGCGTGCGTTCTCGATCGCGACCGCTGCCTGGCCGGCCAGCGTCTCGACGAGCTCCTGGTCTTCCGCGCTGAACGGGCCGTCGGCCTTTTCGGTCAGGTAGAGGTTGCCGTAGGCGCGTCCGCGGAGGACGACGGGGACGCCGAGGAAGCCGAGCATCGGCGGGTGGTTCGGCGGAAAGCCGACCGAGCGGGGGTCGTCGGTGATCTCATTCAGCCGCAGCGAGCGGGCGTCTGTGATCAAGGCGCCGAGGATCCCGCGTCCGCGCGGCAACTCGCCGATCTTCTCCGCCTCCTCCCGGTCGATCCCCGTGTAGACGAAGCGCTCCAGCCCCTGACCGGTCTCGTCGATCACCCCAAGGGCCGCGTAGCGGGCACCGGTCAGGTCCGCAGCCGTCTCGGCCAGCTTCAGCAGCAGCGCATCGAGAGACAGCTCCGAGCCGAGCGCAATGCCGGCCTCGATGAGGCCGCGGAGGCGCTCACTGTGCGAGGTCCCCGGCATGGAGGGATTATCCGTTGGCTGCGGACTAACTTGCCTTCTCCCTGGCGGTCCTAATCTCTATGGGAGCTGGCTTCGCCACGGTGACGCGGGAGGAAGGCGTCACCGTCACATCCGGGGACGTGAACGGCTTCACGCTTGCGGAGCTGCAATTCCCGCCGGGATACGTGCAGCGAGCGTTCGAGCCCGACTCGTCCTACCTCGCGCTGGTGCTCGACGGAGCAATGGAGAAGACGTTTCGACGTCGATCTCTGTCGTTCGACAGGGGCTCCGCCCTGACCATGCCCGCCGGTACAAGGCACAGCGCTCGCTTCAGCTCCCGCGGAGCCCGCATCGTGATCGTCAAGCCCAGGGGTGTCTCGAGCTCGCTCGAGCAGCTCGCTGAGCTCCGGGGTAGCGGGTTCGCCTGGCTCGCCTGGCGGCTCGCCGCCGAGCTGCGCGCATCGGACGCGGGTGCGCCCCTGGCGGCGGAGGGCTTCGCCCTCGAGCTGCTGGCTGCGACGACCCGAGAGGTAAATGGCTTTCGCCGGTCCGGCCGTCGACCGGCCTGGCTGCACTTGGCGGAGGAATTGCTGCGCGCCAACGTGGGCAACTGCGTTGGCCTCGGTGAGGTGGCCTCGGCAGTCGGGGTGCATCCTGCCTACCTCGCCCGCGTCTTCAAGGCGCACTACGGCGTTTCGGTCGGGGAGTACGGAAGGCGCCTCCGGTTGGCGTGGGCGGCGACCGAGATCGCCCGCGGTGACACGCCCCTCGCCACGGTTGCAACTCAGGCCGGCTTCGCCGACCAGAGCCACTTCACGCGTTTCTTCAAGCGCCATGTGGGCATCACGCCCGCCCGCTACCGGGCGGAGGCGCAGCGAGACAGGCGCGGCGCGTTCCAAACTCCGTAAAGCACGTTCGAGACTGCCCGCTTGCCGCCACGCAGTGTGGAGTGACCCCACAAGGAGGAGCCTCCATGCACGTGCGCAGTGTCCTGGCGCTCGCCGGCGTTGCCGGCCTGCTTGCAGTCCCGTTCGCAGTTGCCTCGCCCGGTGGTCCGGTGCAATCCGCGACCGGGGGCATCCACTGGACCATCCCGCTGCCCAACCCGTTCGAGGTGGAGGTGCGAAATCAGCCGCTCACATTCACCGCCAGAAAGGATGCGGACGGGAACGTCACCGGCCACTTCACCTATCACCAAGTCGTCGAGGGCGAGTCGTTCAACTTCGGCGTCGAGGTCACCTGCATGAACATCTACGACGGCAATCGAGCCAAGATCGGAGGCGTGATCAGGACCAGCAACGATCCGACGATTCCGGTCGGCACGTTCGCCTGGTTCCAGGTCTTCGACAACGGCGAGGGAGCGGATGCGCCGCCGGATCGGTCGAGCCTCATCGGTTTCGGCAACGAGGCTGCGAACGAGGCGTTCTGCAACAGCCCGAACCTACCTCGCTTCGGTCCCTGGGACGTGCAGGGAAACGTCCAAGTACAACCGTAGGCGCTTCATCGCGACCGGGGCCTCGGGCGCGGGGCCTCGGTCGGTCGGCTCTGGCTCAGCTGGCTCGGCGGAGCTCTGCCTCGACCGTGCGGTACGCGTTGGAGGTCGGAGCCAGTTTCCGGAGCGCCAGCTGGAGCACGTTGTCCGCTTCTTCACGTCGACCTCGGCGGCGATGGGCCAGACCGAGGTTCGCGATGACCTCCCCTTCGTGCTGCACGTCACCGAGCTCGGCGAGGATCGCGGCGGACCGTTGAAAGAGCCCGACGGCCACGGCGTCGTCGCCGTCGCGGCTGAGTGCGAGAGCCAGGTTGTTCAGCGTTAGCGCGACGGAGCGGTCATCACCGAGCTCGCGAAGAATCGTGAGTGCAGCGCGGTGGTGTGCGACTGCCTCCGTTGTCGATCCGTCTCGGCGCAGGCGCACACCTGCTGTGTTCAGGCGACGAGCTTCGCCTCGGAGGTCAACGCGCCCGGTTGCTGAGCGACTACGCGCGTAGGCCGCGCCGGAAGCCTTCGTCACTACACGCAAGGCGCCGCTCCCCCGCACGGTCACTTTCACTTCATGGATCCAGCCGGTGCGGAACGAGGCGAACAGGGCTTGACGGACGTGTGGCGCCGCGACGATGGCTGCCGCGAGGGCGAGCACAACGGCTGCAGCGCCCAGGACGATCTCCACTAGTCCGCCAAGGCCGACCGCCGTCAAGAAGCCCGCAGTGAGAAAGGCGAGTCCACCCGCAGCGCCGAGCCGCTCGCGATGCCGCCTTGCTTCTGGCGACCTCTCGCAGAGCGCGTACCACAGCGTCGTTATGCGATCCGCCAAGCCCATAGTTGCAATCCCCAACCGGCCGGGTCCTGCGCTCCTTCGTGGGTCCGCTTGTTCTTCCTGCCCGATTGCGTGCGCTTGGTCGCCGGAAATTGTCTATGCCGGCGTGGCGTCGCGTTCGCGCTTGCGGCGCGAGCTCATCGTCTGGCGCTTCGTCCCCGAGAGCTCGACCTTGCGGAGGCGGATGCTCTTCGGCGTCACCTCCACGGCTTCGTCGTCGCGGATGAACTCCAGCGCCTGCTCGAGGGAGAGCGGGCGAGGAGGAATCAACCGGACGAGCTCGTCCGCCGTGGAGGAGCGCATGTTCGTCAGCTTCTTCTCCTTGGTGGCGTTGACGTCGAGATCCTCGCCGCGGGCGTTCTCGCCGACGACCATGCCCTCGTACACCTCGTCCCGCGGGCCGATGAAGAGCGATCCGCGCTCCTGGAGCGCAGCGATGGCGAACGCGGTCGTGTTCCCTCGCCGGTCGGCCACGAGGCTGCCGGTCGGCCGCGTTCGCAGCTCACCGTGCCACGGCTCCCAACGGTCGAAAACGTGGTGCATGATCCCGGCCCCGCGGGTCTCCGTGAGGAACTCGGTGCGGAATCCGATCAGCCCGCGCGCGGGCACGAGGTACTCCATCCGGGCCCAGCCGGTGCCGTGGTTGACCATCTGCTGCATCCGCCCCTTCCGCAGCGCGAGTAGCTGCGTGACGACGCCGATGTACTCCTCGGGGACGTCGATGGCGACGCGCTCGACCGGCTCGTTCTTCTTGCCGTCGATCTCGCGAGTCAGGACCTCCGGCTTGCCCACCGTGAGCTCGAACCCCTCGCGCCGCATGATCTCCACGAGAACGGCGAGCTGGAGCTCACCGCGTCCCTGCACCTCCCAGACGTCAGGGCTCCCGGTGGGCTGGACGCGAAGCGAGACGTTCCCGACGAGCTCCTGCTCGAGCCGGCTGATCAGCAAGCTCGCCGTCACCTTGTCGCCTTCGGTCCCCGCAAGCGGGGACGTGTTGATGCCCAGGGTCATGGCCAGGGACGGTTCGTCGACGGAGCTGACCGGAAGCGGCCGCGGATCCTCGGGATCCGCGATCGTCTCGCCGATCGTGACGTCGGGGAGACCGGCGAGCGCGACGATCTCGCCGGGGCCGGCTTCGTCGGCCGGGACGCGGTCGAGCGCCTCGGTGACGTACAGCTCGGTCACGCGCGCCGTCTCGATCGTCCCGTCGGCTCGGCACCAGGCGACCTGCTCACCCTTCCTGATCGTCCCGTGCTGGACTCGCAGCAGGGCGAGACGGCCTACGTACGGCGATGCGTCCAGGTTCGTAACGAGCGCCTGGAGTGGATGCTCCGGGTCGTACGAGGGCGGGGGGACCGTGGCGAGCAAGGTCTCGACGAGCGGCTGGAGATCCGGAGCGAGCTCGTCGGCTGCGAAGCCGGCCTGGCCTTCGCGAGCGTTGGCGTACACGATCGGGAAGTCGATCTGCGTCTCGTCGGCGTCGAGGTCGAGGAAGAGCTCGTAGACCTCGTTGACGACCTCCGCCGGCCGAGCGTCCGGCCGGTCGACCTTGTTCACGACGAGGACGACGGGCAGCCGCGCCTCGAGTGCCTTGCGAAGCACGAAGCGCGTCTGCGGCAGCGGCCCTTCGCTCGCATCGACGAGGAGCAGCACCCCGTCGACCATGGTCAGACCCCGCTCCACCTCGCCCCCGAAGTCGGCGTGTCCGGGCGTGTCGATGATGTTCACCTTGGTACCGCCGATCTGGACCGCAGTGTTCTTGGCCAGGATCGTGATGCCCTTCTCGCGCTCGAGGTCCATCGAGTCCATCACGCGCTCGGCAATGTCCTGGTTCGCGCGGAAGGACCCGGACTGCCAGAGCAGGGCGTCGACGAGCGTCGTCTTGCCGTGGTCGACGTGGGCGACGATCGCGACGTTCCTCAGGTCGTCGCGCCGCGCGAGGGATGCAGCGGGTGCAGGCACGACCGTCCACCCTAGCGGCGGTACCCTCCTGCGATGGCCGACGAGAAGGTGGAGCCGATGACCCCTGCGCAAAAGCGGCAGCTCGAGGACGAGCTCGCGCACCTGGAGGGCCCTCGCCGCACCGAGGCGGTCGAGGCGATCGCGACCGCCCGGGCGTTCGGCGACCTCTCCGAGAACTACGAGTACCACGCCGCCAAGAACGAGCAGGGTCTGCTGGAGGCCCGGATCCGGACGATCCGTGACCGGTTGGACCGGTCCGTGGTCGTCGAGCAGGAGCCGTCAGCGAGCGGGGAGGTCGGCATCGGATCGACGGTCGAGATCGAGGACGAAAAGGGCGGGCGGATGACGATCGAGATCTCAAGTGTCGGCGGGGTCTCGCCGGACTCGCCTCTCGGCCGCGCACTCCTCGGAGCGAAGCCGGGCGACGAGGTCGAAGTCGATGCGCCGAAAGGCTCCTGGCGGGCGCGCGTCGTGGCGATCGGCGAGGCTTAGGCTCTATTGCGCAGGGGAGGAGGAGCGAGGGCATGAGCGTCCCTCGCTCCTCTTGAGGTGGCAGGCCGAGCGGCCTGCGGAAGCGCTTCAGCTGCTCGCGATGCCGGTCTGTGGGAACACGACGATTCTGCGCCTCTCCTCAAAGGTGCGGATCGGGAGCGCCTCGCCGCAGCCGAAGCACCAACCAACTATCTGCCTCGCCGCTGGTGATCTCCAATACCAGTTTGTTCGTCATCGAGAGGTGGTCGCTCTTCATAGCGTCACCGTAGGGTTTCGACATGCGCGCCCCACCACGTCTCCGGGGCGGGCTTCCGGCTCGGCTCCTCTTGCTCGTCCTCGGCCTGTTCATGTTCGCGGCAGGCATTGTGGCCATGCTCGAGTCGCGCCTCGGCTTGTCGCCCTGGGACGTCCTGCATCAGGGCCTCGCTGAGCACACGCCGCTGTCATTCGGCCAGGCGAATATCGCCGTCGGCATCGTGGTGGTGGTCGCGGCCTGGCGGCTCGGCGCTCGCATTGGAGTCGGAACGCTGGCGAATGCGGTCCTCGTCGGCGCGTTCGTCGAGCTGCTCACGGCGTTTGGGCCCATCGACGCGCTCGCCGAATCGTCTCTCGGCGTTCGGATCGGACTCCTCGTATCAGGGCTTGTCCTCATGGGCGTCGGTACGGGCTTCTACCTCGGTGCGGACCTGGGTGCCGGTCCGCGTGATTCCCTGATGGTCGTCGGTGCTCGGCGGACCCCGTTTCGAATCGGCGTCGTTCGCGCCACGATCGAGGTTGCCGCCCTGCTGGTTGGTATAGCGCTC
>Ga0307320_10000662_pt1 | contig 12421 bp, 14 predicted proteins | sample ER_DNA_369_FD_194495 | JGI IMG/M metagenome (GOLD analysis project Ga0307320, IMG submission 194495) | Bulk soil microbial communities from the East River watershed near Crested Butte, Colorado, United States - ER_DNA_369 | ecosystem: Environmental > Terrestrial > Soil > Floodplain | place...
CTTCTTCATGTCGCTGTACATGCAGCTGATCCGCGGGTACAGCGCGTTCGAGGCCGGCCTCCGGTTCCTGCCGATGACCGTCATGATCATCATCGTCGCGCCCAACGCAGGTCGCTACGCCTCCAAACACGGCTCGAGGATCCCCATGACGTTCGGATTGATCTTGGCGGGCACCGGCCTCCTGCTCCTGTCGCGCATCTCGATCGACACGCCGTACCTCCTGCTGGCGCCGGTCTTCGTGATGATGGGCATCGGGATCGGCGCCACGATGGCGCCGATGACGGCCGCGGTCATGAACGCGGTGGGCCCCGAACGCGCGGGCCTCGGTTCCGCCACGACGAACACCGCCAGGGAGGTCGGCGGCGTGTTCGGCATCGCGCTGCTTGGCACGATCCTCACCACGAGGCTCAACGCCGTGTTCGCTCCCACACTGAGCGGGCTCGGCCTCCCTCCGACCACGCAGTCCGCGATCGAGGCGACGGCCGGACACGGCACGCTGGATCCCTCGCAGCTGTCCGGGCTCCCCACCGAGCAGCAGGGTGCGGTGGTCGCGGCCTTCCGCGACTCCTGGATGAGCGGCTTCCGCGTCTCGCTCCTGGTGGCCGGCCTGGTGCTGCTGGTCGCGGCGGTGGTCGCGAACCGGTTCATCCCCGGCCGCGCCCACGCTCGGGAGGTCACCGCGGCCGCCCGGGTGGACGGGTCGGCCCCCCTTGAACTGGCATAGGCTTCCCCTCGATGGAGGAGGACAAGGACCTCATCGAGCACATCGAGCAGCTCGCCCACGAGGAGCACGAGCTGTTCGACAAGGAATCTCGCGCCGAGGCCTCCACCAAGGAGCGCACTCGCCTCAAGGAGATCGAGGGAGAGCTCGAGGCCTCCTACGACCTGCTCCGCGCCCGCCGGGCCCGTCGTTCGGCCGGGCTGGATCCCGACGTCGAGCCCGTGATCGACGTGCGGGTGGCCGAGGAACCGACCCCCTAGCCGCCCGAGGCCGAACCCACGTGCGCGGCGGAGGTCGCGTTCACTCCGGCAGCGCGGGGTCGTCGAACCCGTACTGCTTGTGCGAGCCGTCGCAGAACGGCTTGTTGCGCGACTGCCCGCACCGGCACACGGTCTGGCGGTTGCGCACCTCGTACGGAGTCCCGTCTTCGGACACGACCGGGATCCCCCCGCGGATCCAGTAGTTCCCGTCGGGCTCGACGCCGATCGACGGCTCGAACGCGGGTTCCACCGGCTCGGGGTCGGGCAGGATCGCGAACGCGAGCCTCCCCGACGGGCATCGTTGCACCATCGCGGCGAACTCGGTCCGAACCTCCGGATCGTCCGCCTCCTCGACCATCTCCCACACGCCGGTCCGGACGTTGCGGCAGAACCCTGCATGGGTGCAGAGCGACAGGTCGTCGTACAGGACGTGGTTCGCCTCGCCCTCCCAGGCCTCGCGGCGCTGGGCGATCGGGCCCCGGTCCGCGGTCTCGGTGCCGTCGAACGGGATCCGCTCGTGCGTCTTGTCGCAGAAGGGCTTGGTCGAGGACCGGCCGCAGCGGCAGAGTTCGTAGACCTCGCCCGGGGTCTCGAACGCGGGACCCTCGTCCCATGCGATCGGCTCGCCGCGCTCGGTCTGCACGATCGCCGTGCGCAGCAGGGGTACCCCGCCCTCCACGCGGTACGGGCCGTCCTTGGTGACGACGATCCTGCGCTCGTCCATCCGTGGAGTCTAAACGGGCTGTCCGAGACCGCTCGCCTCGGGAGCGCCGGCCGGCTCAGGGGGGGAGGAAGGAGCCTGCGAACCGCAGCGCCCGCCAGGGGCGGCGCCCCGTCACGACGAACCTGCCCCTCGCGAGCCCTCGCCATCGCGTGATGCGCCCGTACGTCAGCAGGACCAGCGCCGAGGGCTCGGCCCGGATCGTGCAGTCCGCGTCGCCTTCGGCGGGCTCGATCGAGGCCGTGCCGTCGTCGACCCGAACTCGGAACGCCGGTCCGCCGCGGACCACGACCCGGTACGTCGTGCGGTCGCCGCGCGTCGCGTCTGGGTCGACGTACCAGGGCGCGAGCGTCGCCATGGCGCGGACGACCGTTCGGGCGTCGCCGCCCGCGATCGGCCAGGGGCGCCCGAGGGTCGTCGCCGCGTCGTAGCCGTGCACGATCAGCTCGCCGAGCAGCAGCCCGGAGGCGGTCGCGACGTCCAGCTTGACGCCCGAGTACCAGGGCAACGGGTCCGCGCCGAGCTTGCCGTGGGTCGTCGCGACGAAGCTCGAGACGTTCGATCGGAGCTCCTCGACCAGGTCGGCGAGGGGGCGCTCGTGGCGTTCGCGGACATCCCGCCGGTTCTCCTCGCTGATGCCGGCGATCTCGCCCTCGGGGACCGCCGCCCCCGACAGGTACGCCGCGAACCGACCGGACCGAGCCGCGACGTGGGCGACCAGCTCGCCGAGGGTCCACTCCAGGCCACCGACGCGGCGATCGGGCTCGTCGACCGTCGCGAGTAGGTCGGCGAGCCTGCGGCCGGCCCGCTGGATCGCCTCGGCGGCGGGCCCGAGCTCGATCCGGAGCTCCGGGATCTCCGTGACGCTCATGGGCTGACCCTCGTCGGGGCGGACTCCCGCATGCCCCGATCCTCGCCCGTGGATGCCCCGATCGGCAAGCCGGGGCGACCTGTTAGCGTGCTCGGGTGGCCGCGCTCGAGCCTGCACGTCCGCGGTTCCGTCTGGTCGCGGTCGCGCTGCTCGTCGCGGGCGCGGCCTGCACCCCGACGCCGGCACCGAGGGCGGACCGAACGACATCCGAACCCGCGACCGCGCCGTCGGGGCCCACCGCGTCCGCGACACCCACGTCCGAGGCTCCCTCGTCGGCCGTCATCCGGTCGAGCGGCGGCTCGCTCCTGGTTCGCGGCACATACCCGCGCGTCGCATCTCGGTGCGTTCGGTACCACCCGCCCCGGCTGCTGGCCCGCTACCCGGGGACGCTTTCGGTCAAGCGATCGGACGACGGCACGCTCGCGCTCACGGTGACGCTGCCGTTCGAGGACTACCTCGAGGGCATCGCCGAGGTCCCACCGTCGTGGCCGCGTGCGGCGCTCGAGGCGCAGGCGATCGCGGCTCGCAGCTACGCGCTCGCGACCACCGGGTGGGAGGGCGCCGAGGGCGAGGCGCTCAAGACGCCGATCTGCGCGACGACCTCGTGCCAGGTGTACCGCGGGATCCCCGTGCCGTTCGATCCGACCGTCAGGCGGTGGTTCGCCGCCGTCCGGCATACCTCGGGCGAGGTGCTCCTCTACGGGGACCGCCCCGCCGACACCGTCTACTTCTCCACCTCGAACGGCCGGACGTACGGGAACGACGAGGTGTTCGGCAGCGCGCCCCTGCCCTACCTGCGTCCGGCGGTCGAACGCGACGACGGAGCGTCGCCCGTGTCGCATTGGCGCGTCCGCGTGCCGTTCGACGACCTGGCGACGTTCCTGCACGAGGCCGGCGAGTGGCCGCAGCACCGGACGGTCTCGAGCGTCGGCCTGGAGAGCTCGACGGTCACGGTCCGGGGCGAGAGTGGGTCGCGCTCGATGGACCTGACCACGTTCCGAGACGCCGTCAATGTCTGGGGACCCTGCCTGAAGCCCGGACGCTACCCGCCCTCCCCGCTCCCGGTGACGCTTCCGTCGAGGTGGATGACGCTCTCCTCGAGCGGGGGCGCCGCGGTCGCCGTCGGACGCGGCTGGGGGCACGGCGCCGGGATGGTGCAGTGGGGTGCGTACGGCAAGGCGCTCCGTGGGCTCCCGGCCTCGGACATCCTCGCCTACTACTACGGGGGGCTGCGGCCGCAGATCTATCCCGAACCCGGGCTGATCCACGTCCGGGTCGTGAGCGGCCTCACCTCGATCCGCGTCGTGCCGTCCCGACCCCGCGCGACGCTTAACGGCGAGGCGCTCGGCTCCGAACGCGTGACGATCACCGGCGGCGGCGAGCTCACCGTGACCACCCGGCCGTGACCCGGCGGACGCTGCTCGTCGCGGCGGTCGCGGTGGCCGTCGCGGTCGCGTTCGCCGACTCGTCGATCGTCGTGCTCGCGCTGCCCGAGCTGTATACGCGGTTCGACACCACGATCGAGGGCGTGGCGTGGGTGATCACCTCCTACAACCTGGTGCTGGCGATCTGCGCGCTCGCTCTCGTCCTCGTCGTGCACCACGCACGGGCCAACCGGCTCCTCGCCACGGGCACGGTCGTGTTCCTCGCCGCCTCGATCGCCTGCGCGCTCGCGGACTCGATCGGGGTGCTGATCGCCGCGCGCTCGGTTCAGGGTCTCGGCGGGGCGCTGCTGCTCGCGGGCTCCCTGCCGGTCCTGGGCGCGCTCGCCGGCTCGACCGCGCGCGGCGTCGCGATCTGGACGCTGGCCGGCACGTTCGGCGCGGCGGTGGGGCCGGCGCTGGGCGGCGCGCTCACCCAGCTGTTCGACTGGCGCGCGATCTTCGTCTTCCAGGCACCCGTCGCCGGCGCGGCGCTGCTCGCGACGTTCGGGGCGCACGTCGCGGCGATCCTGCGGGAGGGGTGGCGGCCGAGCCTGCGGCGAACCCTGCCTGGGAACGTCGCGCTGGCGTTGCTCGCGGGGGCCCTCGTGGGGACGCTGTTCCTCGGCGTCCTGCTCGTGATCGACGTGTTCGGCCTCACGCCGATCCGGGGGGCCGCGGTCGTGAGCGCGATCCCGGCCGCGACCCTGCTCGCGCGGTCGCTGGCGGCCCAGCTCCCGGCCGCGCTCGCGATCGCCTCGGGCGCCGCGTTGCTCGCTGCAGGGTTGATCGGGCTCGCGTTCCTGCCGTCCGGCGATCTGGGATACACGCTCGCGTCGTTCGCGCTGTGCGGGTTCGGGCTCGGGCTGGCCGTGCCGGGTCTCACGCACGCGGTGCTCGGCGGTGACGGCGCGATCGCGCCGAAGGCGACGCTCACCGTCGGCGTCCGCCATCTCGGGCTGGTACTCGCGCTCGCGATCGGGGCGCCGTTGCTCGCCGGCGACCTCCTGTCGGGCGCCGACGTCGCGAAGCTGAACGCCACGGCCGTGATCGTCGACGGCGAGATCCCGGGGACGACCAAGATCCCCCTGGCTCTGGACATCCGCGACGAGCTCGAGCGCGCGCCGAAGGGCGAGATCCCGGACTTCGCGGCGTCCTTCGAGGAGGCCGGTGCGGGGACCGACGACGCCGTGCGGCAGGTGCACGACGACCTGGTCGAGGCGATCGAACGGGCCGTCACGAGGAGCTTCCGACCGTCGTTCCTCTTCTGCGCGCTGCTCGCGGCCCTCGCGCTCGTGCCGATCCTCGTGTTCCGGAGGCGGTGGGCCGCGTGAGTCGCCGGACCGCGATCGGGGTGCTGGTCGCGCTGTTCGTCGGGGCCGCGGGCCTCATCGCGCTCGAGTTCGCGAACGGCGCCGCGGACGCCGGGGCGCTCGCCATACACAACCCCTGCGAGCCTCGCTCCGCGTTCCCCGGCGAGGGCATCGACGCGACGCTGCAACGCATCGTATCCGACGGGCTCGACGGGGCGGCCTGCGAGCTCGGAACGAGCCGCGAGGAGCTCGTGCTCTCCCTCGCGCCGGGCTCGGGCGTCGAGCCGATCCCGTGGGACGACGAGACGATCGAGCGCGCCGTTCGGGCCGGCCTCCTCGAGTCGATCGACGACGCCGAACAGCGAGGGTCGCTCAACGGTCTCCTGGCCGTGGCCCTGCGTCAGGTCGTCGAGCACGCGCCGGTCCAGTGGCTGATCGACGGCGGCCAAGGGATCGCGGGGCTGCTCGACTAGGGTTGGCTCGCAAACGGTTCGCGATGAAGGTGGGAAGGGGGACAACGTGGCGGTGGATCGATCGTACGTGGATGTGAACGCGGCGGCGCTCGGCCGGCTACGGGCGTTCGTCGAGAAGGCGGGCGACGCCGATCTCGAGCATCCGATGAACGACGGCTGGACGGTCGCCACCGTCCTGGCCCATGTGGCGTTCTGGGACCTGCGGATCGTCGCGTGCATCGAGGCCTGGAAGCCCGACGGAACCGGGCCCGTCCCCACTTACTACGACGACGCGGTGGACTGGATCAACGACTCCGTCAAGCCGCTGATCTCCGCGCTCGAGCCGCGTGTGGCCGCGCGCGTGACGGTCGAGGCCGCCGAGGCGGCCGATCTCGCGGTGGCCGGGCTGTCGGACGAGCTCTACGCGAGGAACGAGTCCCTCGGCGGGCTCGTCAACCCCGACCGCGCGGATCACCGGCTCGAGCACCTGGACGAGATCGAGCAGGTCCTGTCCCGCGACTAGGGCGTCCGAGCCGCCGACGCGAGCGTCAGCCGACGAAGGTCCTCGCCTCCTCGACGAGCCCCCTCCATCGACGGGACGCGCTCGCCGGGACTGACGCCCACTCCTTCATCGGACGCCCCTTCCCCGCGTCGAAGCGCCGAGCCACGCCCGCGTCGACGAGCTCGTCGACGCGATCCCTGGGGAGCTTCACGACGAGCTCACCTCGGACGAGCATCGCGAAGATCTTCCCGGAGACCCGCAGCCCCTCGTTGGTCCCGAACCCCGTTCCGCTGGTCACGCCGCGTTTCGAGAGTTGGCCCCTCGCGATCGGCTCCCACAGCTGCTCGGCGGTCCGAACCATCACGCTACGGCCGGACGCGCGTCCGCTGGTCGGGCCGGCGCTCTGGGTCCAGCACCCCGTGCTCGGACACACGCGCCCGGTAGAGGCGCAACGCCGCGGGTGGCTGGACATCCTCGACCGTCCACCCCTTCGCGCCGTGAGAGACCGAGACGCGGGAGAAGATCTCGAGGCCCCGCTCGAGGTCGGCGCCCGTCGGCTGCTCGGCGACGGCCGACATGTACACGCCCTGCCCCTCGCCGACCGGTGCCTGCGAGTCGAAGACCACGATGCTCAGGTCCGCACGGACCGCGAGGTTGCGCGAATGCTGCGCCTCCGGCGAGGAGACCCAGTGGAGCTCCGAGTACCCCGACGGCGCGTAGTAGACGGGCGAGACCCACGGCCGTCCACCCTCGTCGGCGGTCCCGAGCACCATGTACCGGTTGCCGTCGATGATGGCCCGCGCGACGTCGTCGAGATCCATCGTCCCCCTCCGGAACGCGGCTCAGCTCGTGAAGAACTCCGTCAGCACCGGCGCGAGGAGCGTCGGATCGACCTCGTGGGTCTGGCCCTCCATCGTGAGGCGGCGAGCGTTCGGGAGGACCTCGGCGAGCTGCCGGGCGGCGTTCCGCAGCGAAGGCGGGCTCGCCCCGCCGTCGATCACCAACGTCGGGAGCGTGACCGAGGACCACCGATCGGCGGACAGCGGCTTGCCGACCATGTTGTCGCCCATGATCACCCCGTCGTACCAGAGCGTGTGTGCCAGGGCCTCCAGCGACGGCCAGAACGGTGACTCCCTCATCGACGGGATGGCCTCGGCCGGCACGCCGACGCCCGTGGTCATGAAGTACTCGACCGCCTCGCCAGGGCGATCGGTGGCCGCCAGCTCCTTCAGATGCGACACGTAGTCGTCGGGCAGCGGCGGGCGCGAGTCGTCGACGATGAACGGCGGCTCGTAGAGCACGAGCCCGGTGATGCCCGGGGTCTCGAGCGCGGCTTCGAGCGCCAGCACCGCGCCCGACGAGTGGCCGAACGCGAACGCGGCCCCGCCGGCGCGCTCGACGAGCGCCTGGAGGTCCTCGACCTCGCGTTCGACCGCGTACGGCGGCGTGTCGCCGCTGTCGCCGCGGCCGCGGCGGTCGTACGCGTACACCTTGAAGCCCGGGGCGAGGAGTTCGGACAGCGTCGCGGCGGCCTGTCGGGTGTTCAGCGCGCCGCCCACCGCGATCAGCGGTGGCCCCTCCCCCCGCGTGTCGAACGCGATCGTCGTCCCGTCGATCGAGGTCGCCGTGTTCATCTCGTTTCCATCGTGAGGTCGTCGATCCTGTGACGCGCCGAAAGGACCGTCGCATTGAACCTCATGCCGCGTCCTCGCTGGCCGGCGGGATGTTCTGGTTGCGCCGGAACACGTTCGTCGGGTCGTAGCGTGCCTTGATCTTCCTGAGCCGATCCCACGTCGGCCCGGGGTAGGCATCGCGGATCCGCGCCTCGCCATCGAAACCCAGGAAGTTGACGTACGCGCCGTCGTCCCCCTGCTTGAGGGCGGTGGCGAGGCCCTCGACCCAGGGGCCGTGCACCTCGATCTCGTCGGGACGTTCGTAGACGGCGGCGCAGTTCACCATGATCCTGCTCCGGCGGTGCGCGAACGCGGTCGCGTCCACCGGCACGCGCGCCATCGCACCCCCGAGCGTCCGCAGCTGCGCGACGCCCATCATCGCCGTCGAGGTCGCGAGGTGCTCCAGGATCGTCTCGGCCTCAGGACGGCCGATCGACTCGACGAACATCGTGTGCGCCGTGGCGACCGGGTGGTAGTCCTCCTCCTCCGGCGGGTAGACCTCGGGGTACGGCATCGGCCGGAGCAAGTCGGCCAGCGGCTCGGCGAGCGCTCGGAACGGTGCCAGGGCTCGCTGACCGGCCTCGACGTCGCCGGCGTACGTCATGAGCGCCATGATCGAGAGCTTGCCGTGCAGCTCCTCGGGCACGAACGGCATCGGCGGCGCCCGCATCACGTTGGCGATCGACGAGAGCTCCTCGGGCGCGGTCTCGGCCTCGGCCATGAAGCCCTCGATCGTGTCGACCGTCGCGGGGAGCATGAGCATGCCGCCGACCACGGTGTCGAGCGGATGCAAGGCGAACCTGAACCGGGTCGCGACGCCGAAGTTCCCCCCGCCTCCGCGGATCGCCCAGAACAAGTCGGGCTCGTGCTCGGCGTCCACGTGGCGGAGCTCGCCGTCCGCGGTCACGATCTCCGCGGCCAGCAGACTGTCGATCGTGAGGCCGTGCTTGCGGACGAGGTAGCCCACGCCGCCTCCGAGCGTGATCCCCCCGATCCCCACCGAACCCGTGTCGCCGAACCCGACCCCCAGGCCGTGAGCGTGCGTCGCGGTGGTGAACTCGAGCGCGGTCAGGCCCGTCTGCGCCCACGCCGTGCGCCCCTCGGCGTCGACGTCGATCGCGCGCAGGCCGGCGAGGTCGATCACGATCCCGCCATCGGACACGCCCTGTCCGATCACGCTGTGGCCGCCGCTCCGCACGGCGAGCTCGAGCCCCGTCTCGCGCGCGAGCGCGATCACGCGGGCGATGTCCACGTCGTCGGCGACCCGGACGATCACCGCGGGGTGCAGGTCGAACCCGCCGTAGAAGACGGCGCGGGCCTGGTCGTACCCGGCGTCGTCGGGTCCGATCACCGGCCCCCTTACGTCGGCCCGGAGCTTGGGGATCGAGATGCTGGTCGGGGTGGTCATCGATGGCCTCCTTCCTTGGCTACGTCTCTCGACCTCGGTACGAACCCGAACTCATCGGTCGAGACGCGTCCACGCGCCTACTCCTTGGCAACTCAGGGGGGGTTTCCGTTCTTCCCTGCCGCGTACGCGTGCCGGTGAGCGATCGGCCCTACTCGTCGTCGAAGTCCCAGACGCGCAGGTGGCCGGGTTCGAGCCGGCCGATTACGGAGTCGTAGCCCGCCTCGTGCACGTACTCGAAGCCCTTCTCCGGACCCACGTACCTGGTGGCGATGCGGACCGCATCGGAGAGGTCGCCCGCGTCGAGCAGCCGGGCTTCCGTGCGGAGCTCGACACCCCTGAGCGGATCCACGGATTCGGCCACGACGATCGTGGCGCGTGGATCGCGACGCAGATGCCGGGTCTTGACGTCATCGGCCGCGAGCCACAGGTTGAACCCGCCGTTCCGCCACTCGTGCCACACCGGCGAGAGCAGGACCGATCCGTCGGAGCGAAGGGTCGCGAGGACGGCGACGAGCGGCTCGTCCAGCAAGCCGCCCACGTCGTCGAGGGTCAGGTTCGTGCGCACGGCTCACGATAACCGGGCCGGCGAGTCAGCGGACAGGCTCCGAGGAGACATGCCTCGGCGCACGAAGACGCGCCCGCCGGATCAGGCCACCTACGTCGGCTGTGGGTTGCCCGAGTCGAGAGGAGTCTGCTAGGACTGGCTCATCTCCGATCTCCAAGGAGGAAAACATGCGACGACGCATGGCGTTCGCCTGCGCCGCGCTCGCGATGGTCACGGCCATCTCGGGCACGACGGCGATGGCAGTCGGCAACGGCGGATTCAAGACGGCGCAACCCTCGATGCTCACGGCCATCAAGAGCGGGATCACCGTGACGCCGCTCCTGACCGTCGGGGACGTGTTCGGGGACAGCGGCTTCCGGTTCGAGGCCATCCCGGACGGTATCTCCCTGCGGAACCGCGGCAAGGGGCGGGTCGACGTCTACGTGAACCATGAGACGAGCAAGGTCCCTTTCCCGTTCAACACGGCCACGCCGACGGCGTCCAACGGCGAGAGTGACTTCGACAACTCGCAGGTGAGCGCGCTGATCCTGAACAAGAACTCGGCCGGCGTGCTCGACGGCTCGTTCGTGATCCCGAGCAGCGGCGGCTTCCAGCGGTTCTGCTCCAACTACCTCGCGACGGGCAAGGAGGGGTTTGACCGCGACATCCTGTTCACGAACGAAGAGTCCCCGGACTACGTGTTCCGGCAGGAGGACTCGTGGCCGCCTCCGATGGGTGACCCGGACGAGGAGGAGAACGGCGTCGTGCTCGCGCTCGACGTCAAGAGCCGGCAGTACCACGTGATCTACGGGATGGGCCGGCACAACCACGAGAACAACGTCCCGATCCCGGGGTTCGACGACCTGGTCGTCCTCTCGGGCGACGATACCTTCACCAGCGGCCCGCTGACGATCCCGCCGGGCGGACTCAACCTGGAGACGAGCGCGGCCTCCCAGTCCCAGCTGTACTCGTACATCGCATCGGACACGGACTCGCTGCTCGCCGACGAGGGCGACCTCTGGGCGTTCGTCTCGGACGACCCGGCCTTCGACGATTACTACGACTTCGTCCCCGGATCGGCCACGTCGGTGAGCGGGCACTTCATCGAGGTGCCGAAGGACATCGCAACCGGGAAGAACCCCGACGGTTCGGAGATCAAGGCGGCCGATCTCGGCTATCCGTTGCCGCCCACGAACGGCAGCTGGCAGCGGGATCTCCGCACGACCGTCCCGACCGGCATCGACGGCCCCCAGTGGGTGCTCGAGTACTGGAGCCAGCTCCACAACGTGTTCGACTTCGTCCGCGTCGAGGACATCGCCTACGACAAGCGACCCGGCATGGGCAACGTCGTCTACGTCGTGGACTCTGGGAGGGGCACCGCGCCCACCGTGGCTCCATTCTCGGGACCTGGGATCTCGACGAACGGACGCGTGTGGAAGATGGTGCTCGACCCGGACGACCCGAAGGTCGTGGACTCATTGAGCATCGCGGTCGAGGGTGACGACTCCCCGGTCAAGACCCTGAACGAGATCCACCAGCCGGACAACGTCGAGACGACGCAGACCGGCCTCTTGGTGACCGAGGACCCGGGATCGAGCCAGCAGTTCCCGCCGAACTCCACCGATCCCAACGCGACCACGGCGCGGCTCTGGTACGTCCCGTTCTCGGGTTCTCCCGAGGTCGTCGTCAAGATCGACCAGACGGCCGACGGCGAGGGCACCGACGTCGACGGCCGCGCCGACGGCAACTGGGGCGCGTGGGAGACGACCGGGATCGTGGACGCCTCGGCGGCGTTCGGAGCCGGAGCGTTCCTGATCAACGTCCAGGCGCACACACTCTGGGTGGAGAAGGCGCCTGGTCCGGACACGTTCATCGACAGCGAGACCGTCAACCCGGACTTCACGTACAAGCGCGAAGGAGGACAGCTGCTGCTGATCCGCATCCCCGGGATCTGACCGCAGCGCACGTACGGAACAGGGGGCGCCCCTTTGGGGCGCCCCCAGTTCGAAAAGGTCCTTCTACGTGGTTCCGACGACCGGGTGCAGGAAGTGTTCGAGCGCCGGCGAGACCGGCTCCAGGGCCCACGATAGATCGAAGCTCGTGACCGACGGATGCCGGAAGTGCTCGAGGGCCGGAGCCACGGGCTCGAGCGCCCACCAGAACCAGGTCGTCGAGGCCGCTCCGGCGCCCGACGCCCAGAACGACTTCTCGATCGCATCCGGGCCAAGCCCGTTCTCTTGGACCTCGCCACAGCCCACGCGAGGCATGCAGGCGATGGTTGAGGGCGTAGCGCCCGGCAGGCTCAGGGATCCCACGACCGCGATCACAGCCACCATCGCAACCAGCGCAGACACGCCCACGCGCGCGACCTGCCGCCGTTCCGGGATCGGGTACGTGCCGACGTGTGCGGTCTCGATCTTCGCGCTCATGGTTTCCTCCCCTCGTCGAGGCTGCCCGGGCAGCACGTCGAACCTAGCCCGGGGAGGGGGCGGCTTCGGTGTTCGGTGGTACGAAGGGGAGGTGCCGTTGCACACC
>Ga0307320_10000663_pt1 | contig 12414 bp, 15 predicted proteins | sample ER_DNA_369_FD_194495 | JGI IMG/M metagenome (GOLD analysis project Ga0307320, IMG submission 194495) | Bulk soil microbial communities from the East River watershed near Crested Butte, Colorado, United States - ER_DNA_369 | ecosystem: Environmental > Terrestrial > Soil > Floodplain | place...
GATCCGTGACCATCGCATCACGGCCGACGAACCCCGCGACGAAGGGGGCGAGGACACGGGACCGAGTCCACAGGAGTTGCTCGCCGCCAGCCTCGCTTCTTGCACCGCCATCACGATGGAGATGTACGCGAACCGCAAGGGCTGGGACATCGGAGAAGTGGTGGTCGACGTCGACTACGAGCCGGCGCAGCGCGGCTCGCCGACCCGCTTCACGATGGACGTGGAGCTGTCGAAGGAGCTGCCGGAGGCTCAGCGCGAGAAGCTCATGCAGATCGCGGCGAAATGCCCGGTGCATCGAACGCTCGAGGGCGAGGTCATGTTCGAGGAGAACGTGGCGCTGAGCTAGACCGCGCGGCGCCGCTCCCACATCTGGAACGACCCCAGCCCCTGATAGCCGAGCCGCTCGTAGACGGGGCGACCGAGCTTCGTCGAAACCAGAGTGCTTGTCTGCAGGCCTCGTTCGGCCGCGTCGGCCAGAGCGTGCGCGAGCAGCTTGCCGGACAGTCCCCGCCCGCGGGCCTCCGGAGCCACGGCCACCCACTCGAGGTCCGAGTTCGAGCCGTGATCGCTCATCAGCAGGCAGCCCACGGGGTCGCCGCGGGCTCGTGCCACGTAGATGACGGCGTCGTCGATCGAGATCCCCGGCAGCGTCTTGGCGAATGAGTCGTCGCCGTAGCCGTAGGCCAGGTCGTTCAGCTTGGCGAGGTCGTGCAGGCTGCCGCGGTCGGTCCATTCGACGTCGAGCTCCGGGCGCTCGGGCGGGTCGGCGAGCGAGCGCCCCATGGCCTCGGGCTCGGCGTCCAGCACATGACCGCGCTCGGCCAGCAGAGTCGCAGCGTCGGCGTCGCCATGGCGCACCCAGACCGTCCACTGAGCGCCAATGGACTCATAGGCGGCCGCAATCTCGTCGTAGCCGTCGCCGAGGGCGCCCGCGCGCTCGTAGGTGACCGAGTTGAGCACCGAGCGTTCCGGAGCGGCCGGGATGACCGCGGCCACGACCCCCTCGCGTTCGATCAGCCGCGCCCCCTCGGAGCCGCGCGAGAGCACGCGGAGGAAATGGGTGAGTGCTGCGTATGCGGCGTCGAGCACTCAGCTCACCGTGGCGCCGGCGGCGCGCAGCTCGGCGAGCGCCCGCTCGGAGTCGCCCTCGTTCACCTCCACGCCGCGGACTCCGGCTCGCTCCACGGTGACGTCGAATCCGTGCCGCAGCGCGTCGAGCGCGGTGTTCTTCACGCAGTAGTCCGTGGCCAGCCCGACGATGGTCAGCCGCTCGATGCCACGTTCGCGCAGCAGCGCCTCGAGCCCGGTCTCGTCGAAGCCGGAGTAGCCCTCGGTCTCGGGGTTGTGGCCCTTGTCGATGACGACGTCGAGCCGCTCGTGGTCGAGATCGGGATGGAGCTCGGCGCCGTCGGTCTCCTGAACGCAGTGCACCGGCCAGGTGCCGCCGTGGCGCTCGAAGGAGCCGTGCTCGGGCGGGTGCCAGTCGCGGGTGGCCACCACGAGCTCGAAGCGAGGGTCGGCCGCGAGCGCGTTCACGTGCTCGGCGATCGCGTGGCCGTCGGGCACGGCCAGCGCTCCACCGGGCGTGAAGTCGTTCTGGAAGTCGACGATCACGAGGGCCTCGGCCATGTCGCGATGATATTGGGGGTGCGGGAGTACCTCCTGACCCCAGAAGCGGCCGCCGCGATGGACGCCCCGGGAAGCACGGACGCCGCCGTGCTGGTACCGCTCTTCCCCGATCCCCTGACCGCGGTGTTCACCGAGCGCCGCGCGGACCTTCGCCGTCATGCCGGTGAGATCTCCTTCCCGGGCGGGCGCCAGGACGAGCCCGGCGAGGATCTGCGGCAGACCGCGCTGCGCGAGGCCGAGGAGGAGATCGGCCTGCCGCCGGACGCGGTCGAGATCGTCGGCGCGCTACCGCCGGTGGGTACGTTCGTGACCGGCTACCGCGTGTTTCCCTTCGTGGGGACGATCGAGCGCGGTCACGTGTGGAAGCCGGCGGAGGCGGAGGTCGCCCAGGTGCTCGAGTTCGCCCTGGAAGACCTTGTCGCCGGTCACGAGATGAAGCGGCTCGTACGCAAGGGCGTGCCGATCAAGACGCCGACGTACAGCGTCGACGGCCACCTGATCTGGGGAGCGACCGCGCGGATCGTGCAGTCGCTCCTCTAGCGGCTTGGACCGCTGCTCTAGGTGTTCTTCTCGATCGGAACGTTGACCATGTTCCCCCACTCGGTCCAGGAACCGTCGTAGTTCCTCACGTCGTCGTTGCCCAGCAGCTCGTGGAGGACGAACCAGGTGTGCGCCGAGCGCTCGCCGATGCGGCAGTAGGCGATGATCGGGCTGCCGTCGATCACGCCCTTCTGGGTGTAGAGCTCGCGCAGCTCGTCCGATGACTTGAACGTGCCGTCCTCCTGGACCGCCTGGGCCCACGGCACCGACGCCGCGCCGGGAATGTGGCCCGCACGCTGCGCGCCTTCCTGCTCGTAGCCGGCCATCGCGATCAGCTCTCCCGAGTACTCCTGGGGAGAGCGCACGTCGACCAGGCGGATGTCCTCTCCGAGCGCTGCCTGCACCTCGTCGCGATAAGCGCGGATCGCCTCGTTGCCCTCCTGGGCGGTGAACTCCTGAGCCTCGTAGCTCGGCACGTCGGTGGAGGTGGGCCGGCCCTCGGAGATCCACTTCTCGCGGGGGCCGTTCATGAGCTTCACGTTCTCGTGGCCGTAGTAGAGGAGATACCAGTACGTGTAGGCCGCGAACCAGTTGTTGCGATCCCCATAGAGGACGATGGTGTGGTCGTTCGACACGCCGTTGCTGCCGAAGAGCTCGCCGAACTCCTCGGGGCCGAGGAAGTCGCGCTTGACCTGATCCTGGAGATCGCGCTTCCAGTCGAAGCCGATTGCTCCGGGGATGTGCGCCTCGGCGTAGAGAGCGGGATTCTCGTCGACTTCGACGATTCGAACGGAGTCGTCTGACAGGTGGTTCTCGACCCATTGAGTGTCGACGAGAACATCCTTCGCGTAGTCGGCCATCGGGTGCCCCTCTTCAAAAACTCGGGAAAAGCCTGTGGGATTGGCTCCATTTCTAGCACTCGGCCGACAGCAGCTCCGCCACGGCGGCGTGCATCTCGGCCAGCCAGGCGCCGCGATCGGCAGGGTCGACCGCGCTCACGGCGACCGGCATCCGCCAGATCCGCCCCGCATCTCGCACCAGCCGGGCGCCGCTGCGAAGGATCTCAGCGTCGACCGGGCCCGCACCTTCGTAGACGAGCCCGCGTACCGGCGTGTCGACCAAGCGTTCGAGCAGCGTCTCGAGGCGCGGGCCGTGGAGATCGGCCGCCGACTCACCGTCGACGCTGCCCATGAGCCAGCAGACCGCGCTCACCCCGGCCAGCTGCCCCATGATCGTCCCCAGCCGATCGGGGTCGGCCACCACTCCCTGCGCCCCGGACGCTTCGATGTCGGCGAGGCGGGCGGGGTCGCGCGTGGTCCCGCGCACGGCCTGGCCGGCATTGACGAGCGCTCCGGCGAGCGCCCGGCCGCGGCAACCGCAGCCCACGATCAGAACGCGCGCCACGTCAGGGGCCGTCGCGGGCCCGCCGGCGCAGCTCCTCGCGCCAGCGCTCGTCCTCGGCCACCTGGGCGCGGACGTCCTCTTCGGTGCGCTCCGGCCGGCCGCTTGCGCGGCGGCGGGCGTTCTGGGCCTCGAGCATCTGGTCGACGTCGTCGAGCTCCAGCTCGGCCTCGACCTCGGGGGAGCGGGTGGGGCGCCAGTCGACCTGCTCGGCGCCCGACCCCGGATACCAGCGCCCCAACGCCAGCAAGATCACGAGCGCGACCACGAAGCCGAACAGCACGAAGACGGCGAACTGGTCGATAGGGGGCGAGTGTACGCTCCCTCGGCATGTCTCAGGCCGTCATCCTGGACGCGCTGCGCACCCCGATCGGCCGCTACGGCGGTGTGCTCTCGAGCGTGCGCCCCGACGATCTGGCTGCCCGGGTGGTGCGCGCGGCGGTCGAGCGCAACGGGCTCGATGGCGCCGAGGTGGACGAGCTCTACATGGGCAACGCGAACGGAGCGGGAGAGGAGAACCGCAACGTCGCCCGCATGGCCGGACTGCTGGCCGGGCTGCCGGTCGAGGTGCCCGGCGTGACCGTCAACCGCCTCTGTGCCTCGGGGCTCGAGGCGAGCGTTCAGGGCGCGCGCCAGATTCGCCTGGATGAAGCCGGGCTGGTCCTGGCGGGCGGGGTCGAGTCGATGTCGCGAGCGCCGCTCGTGACCCTCAAGCCCGAGCGCGGCCTGGCGCGCGGCAACCTGGAGCTGGTCGACACAACGATCGGCTGGCGCTTCGTGAACCCCCGCATGGCCGAGCGATACTCGACCGAGTCGATGGGTGAGACCGCCGAGAACGTGGCCGAGCGCTATTCGGTCTCCCGCGAGGACCAGGACGCCTTCGCCCTCGAGTCGCACCGGCGCGCCGTGGCGGCCGGCGAGGCCGGCCGCTTCGACGACGAAATCGTGACCGTCGACGTGCCCCAGCCCAAGGGCGAGCCCTTGACCGTTCACTCCGATGAGGGCCCGCGGCCCGACACCTCGCTGGAGAAGCTGTCGAGACTCCAGCCGATCTTCAGGGAGGGCGGCAGCGTGACCGCGGGCAACTCGTCGCAGATCAACGACGGCGCGGCATGCCTCGTGCTGTCGAGCGAGGAGCGCGCCCGCCGGCTGGGCCGCGAGCCGCTCGCCCGGATCGTCACCTCGGCGGCCGCGGGAGTCGACCCGGGCCTGATGGGCGTCGGACCCGTGCCGGCGGTGCGCAAGGCGCTCATCGGGGCCGGCTTGGCCGTGTCCGACATCGACCTCGTCGAGCTCAACGAGGCCTTCGCCGCCCAGGTGCTGGCCTCGATGCGCGAGCTCGGGTTCGAGCACGAGCGCCTCAACGTCAACGGAGGAGCGATCGCCATCGGCCATCCGCTGGGCTGCTCGGGCGCGCGCCTGCTGGGCACCCTGGCCTGGGAGCTGCGGCGTCGCGGCGGGCGCTACGGCGTGGCGACGATGTGCATCGGCGTCGGGATGGGCATGGCGGCCATCATCGAGAACACCGCCGCCTGAACGAGTGCGACGATGCCGGGGAGCGAGCGGTACGGCCCGCCGTCCGGCAGCTCGCGGCCCCGGTAGTCGCGCGCGATTGCCGATGTTACGCTCTGCGGGCGCTTCGCCCAGACCGTCGGCGGGCGCCCTCCGGCTCCACTACTTGGTCGGCGGGATTCGCCGATCAAAATCAGTCGAACGTCAACTCTGGGAGTCGAACATGTCGATGCGCGTGCAGGGGGCGAAGGCGCCGGTGATGGCTTCACCGGCCTTGGACGCGGGACCGGCTGACGGCCTCCCGGGAGGTGCTTTCTGGAAGCCGATCCTCGCCCCGTACGCCCAGCCACAGCTGGGACGCAGTCTCCTGGATCTCGCCACGTCTGTGGTGCCGTACCTGGGGCTTTCAGCCCTCATGTACTTCGCGCTCGACGTGTCCTACCTGGTGGTCCTGGCGCTTGCCGTGCCCGCCGCCGGCTTCCTGCTGCGCACCTACATCCTCTTCCACGACTGCACTCACGGCTCGTTGCTGCCCTCGAGGCGCGCCAACGTATGGGTGGGCAGGGGCTTGGCGCTGATGGTTTTCGCGCCGTTCGCGAGCTGGCGCCACAATCACGCGGTCCATCATGCGACCGCCGGCGATCTGGATCGGCGCGGAGTGGGCGACGTCCCCACGCTGACCGTCGCCGAGTACCACGACCTGCCTTGGCGAAAGAGGCTTGGATACCGGCTCTTTCGGAACCCGCTCGTGATGTTCGGCCTCGGGCCGATCTTCGCGATGATCGTGCAGCCGCGCTTGACGTCCCGGTCGGCTCGTGAGCGGATCCGCCGGAGCGTGATCGGTACGGACATCGCGCTGCTCGTGTTAGTCGGACTGCTGTGCTGGATCATCGGGTGGCGCGAATACCTGCTCATCCAGGTCCCGACGGCTCTGCTTGCCGGCAGCGTGGGGATCTGGCTCTTCTATGTGCAACACCAGTTCGAGGACACCTACTGGCAGGGCACGGGCGACTGGACCTACGCGGATGCGGCGCTGCGCGGCAGTTCGTACCTGAAGCTCCCGAAGCCGCTTCAGTTCTTCACCGGCAACATCGGTTTGCACCACGTCCACCACCTCAACGCCCGCATCCCGAACTACAACCTCCAGCGCGCGCACGATGAGAACCCCATCTTTCACGGTGTTCCCACGCTCTCCCTTTGGGACGGTCTTCACGCCGTACGGCTCAAGCTCTGGGACGAGGACCGCGCCCGCCTGGTGACCTTCAGGGAGGCGCACGCCGCCTAGGTCCCGGCGTTCGAGCCCGTGGCCGACCGAGACGATCTCGAGTTCACCTACTCGCTGATCGATCGGATCTTCCGGCTCAGCCTGGGAGAGCAGGCGGACTTCAGCGGAGCCAAGTACGACGGGGACTTCTCGATGGGCCTCGATGAAGCACAGCGGCGCAAGCACCAGTACATCTCCGAGCAGATCGGCATCGGCCCGGGACGGCGGGTGCTCGACCTCGGCTGCGGATGGGGCCCGCTGCTCAACTTCATCCGAAGCCGGCGCGCCACCGGGGTCGGCATCACTCTTGCCTCCGCTCAAGCCAAGACGTGCACCCGCAACGGGCTGGACGTCCACCTGGCCGACGCCCGCAAGATCACGCGCGACAGCTTCGGCCCGTTCGACGCCGTCGCGAGCCTGGGTGCCTTCGAGCACTTCTGCTCCCCCGAGGAGCATCGCGCCGGCCGCCAGGACGAGATCTACCGGGGACTGTTCGCCAGGGTCGCGAGCCTGCTGCCCGCGCGCGGCCGCTTCTACCTCCAGACGATGGTTTTCGGACCCAACATGATTCCGCTGAACCGGATTGACCTCCATGCGCCGCGGGATTCCGACGCTTGGTACCTCGCCCTCATGGGCCGCCAGTTCCCCGGCTCCTTTCTTCCCTACGGCCAAGAGCAGGTCGTGCAAAGCGCCAGGCCACACTTCCGCTTGGTCTCGAGCAGCAGTGGCCGGCTCGACTACATCGAGACCATCCGCCAGTGGCGGGCGCGATTTGCCGAGCCGAGCCTAAGAAAGACACTGCTCAAACTCGAACTGCTCCCTCGGTGGCTGACCAACGCCGACTTCCGGCTGGCGTTCACCTCGGGCGTCAGTGCCAATAGCGTCTGCTTCGAGCGGCAGCTGCTCGACCATTGGCGGCTCGTGTTCGAGAAGGAGGCATGAGCGCCCTCCGCCAGTATCTCGTGCCCCTCGGCGATCCCAGGACTGCTTGTCGGCCACGACCGCGTTCATCTTGCAGAATCCACAACACATGATCGACTTCGAACTCACTGACGAACAGCGACTGATCCGGGAGACGGCGCGCGATTTCGCCGACGGGGAGATAGTCCCGCGAGCGCGGGAGAACGACCGCAACGAGCACTTCGATACCGAGCTGGTGCAGAAGATCGCCGACATGGGCTTTCTCGGCGCGATCGTGCCGGAGGAGTACGGCGGGCGCGGCGTGGACTACCGCACCTACGCCCTGATCGTGGAGGAGATCGGTCGCGGCTGCTCCGCGATGCGTACGGTGGTCTCGGTCGTGACCTCGCTCGTGTGCTCGTCGATCGTGCGCTGGGGCAGCGAGGAGCAAAAGCAGGAGTGGCTGCCGCAGCTGTGCTCCGGGGAGGCGCTCGGCTGCTTCGGTCTGACCGAGCCCGACACGGGGTCCGACGCCGCGAACCTCAAGACGCGGGCCAAGCAGGTCGACGGCAAGTGGCGCATCCGCGGCGGCAAGATGTGGATCTCGCTGGGCAACTTCTCCAAGCTCGCGCTCGTCTTCGCACAGACCGATCCCGAGAAGAAGCACAAGGGCCTAGCGTGCTTTCTCGTGCCGACCGACCAGCCCGGGTTCACGACCCAGGAGATTCACCACAAGTTGGGGCTCAAGGGCTCCGACACCGCCGAGCTGTCCCTCGACGACGTCGAGGGGGACATGATGGGCGAGGTCGGCGACGGCTTCAAGATCGCGATGAGCGCACTCGACTCCGGACGCTACAGCGTGGCCGCCGGATGCGTGGGCATCTGCCAGGGCTCGCTCGAGGCGTCGGTCGCCTACTCGAAGGACCGCACCCAGTTCGACCGCCCGATCGGCTCGTTCCAGCTCGTCCAGGAGATGATCGCGGACATGGTCGTGCAGACCGAGGCGGCGCGCGGGCTGGTGTGGCGCGCCGGCTGGCTCAAGGACCAGGGCAAGCCCAGCACGACGGAGACCTCGATCGCCAAGCTCTACGCGACCGAGGCCGCGGTCAAGTGCGCCGACCTGGGCATCCAGGTGCACGGCGGCTCGGGCTACGTGGACGACTACCCGGTCGAGCGCTACCTGCGCGATGCGCGGGTGACCACCCTCTACGAGGGGACTTCGCAGATCCAGAAGCTCATCATCGGGCGTGCGTATACGGGCCTGAACGCACTCGTGCCGTGAGCCTCGTCGAGGCTGAGACACGCGCGGCGGTGGGGCTGGCCCGCCTCAACCGTCCCGAGGCCCGCAACGCCCTCTCCCCCGAGCTGATGGAGGAGCTCGCGGCGCTGCTCGAGCGCTGGGATGAGGATCCCTCGATCGGGTGCATGGTGATCGCTGGCGGGGACGAGTGGTTCGCCGCCGGGGCGGACATCAAGGCGATGGCCACGCGGAGCTTTCAGGAGGCGCTGGTGTCGCCCGCCGCGCGCTTCTGGCCCCGCCTCGGGGCGCTGCGGACCCCGCTGATCGCCGCCGTGTCGGGCTACGCTCTCGGCGGGGGCTGCGCGGCGCCCTCCGGGCGCCGACCGCTCGCTTCGCTCGCTGAGCGCTGCTCTGCGACATGATCGTGGCGTCCGAGGCGGCCGAGTTCGGCCAGCCCGAGATCCTGCTCGGCATCATTCCCGGCGGCGGGGGCACCCAGCGCCTGGCCCGGGTCGTGGGAAAGCAGCGGGCGATGGAGCTGGTGCTGACCGGGAGGCGCATCTCCGCCGCCGAGGCGAAGGAGCTCGGGATCGTGAACCGGGTGGCACCAGCCGACGGCTGGCTCGAGGCTGCCCTCGGGCTGGGGGAGGTCGTGGCGGAGCGCCCGCCGCTGGCGGTGCGGCTGGGCAAGCAGGCGGTGCTCGCGGCCGACGAGACCCCTCTGAGCGCGGGCCTCGACCACGAGCGACGGCTGTACGAGCTGGCAATGGCCACGGAGGACCGGGTCGAGGGCATGAACGCCTTCCTCGAGAAGCGCAGGCCCCAGTTCCACGGCCGGTGAGCGAGGTCGTTCTCGGCGTCGTGGGCGCCGGCACGATGGGGGCCGGGATAGCCCAGTTGGGTTGTGCGGCGGGCATGCGCACGCTGATGCACGATCCGGTCGCCGACGCCCTGCATCGCGGCGGCGAGGCGGTCGAGGGCGGCCTTTCCAGGTGGGTGAAGAAGGGCCGCACCGACGCCGGCGCGCATCAGCGCCTCGAGCTCGCCGGCGACCTCGAGGCGCTCGCCCCCTGCGAACTGGTGATCGAAGCCGCGCCCGAGCGGCCGCAGCTCAAGCGCGAGCTGTTCGCGCGGCTCTCGGAGATCTGCCGGGAGGGGGCGGTGCTGGCCACGAACACCTCCTCGATACCGGTGACCTCGCTGGCCCGGGCGGCGCGGCGGCCGGAGAACGTGGTGGGAATGCACTTCTTCAACCCGCCGCCGCTGATGAAGCTGCTCGAGGTGATCCGGGCCGAGCAGACCGGCGAGGCCGCTCTGGCGCTCGCTTGCGAGGTCGGCCGCGCCATGGACAAGCGGGTGATTCGTGCCGCCGACGGGCCGGGCTTTCTGGTCAACCGCTGCGGGCGCCCCTTCGGCGCCGAGGCCCTGCGGCTGCTGCAGGAGCGCATAGCCGGTCACGAGGAGATCGACCGCATCTGCCGCATGGGCGGGGGCTTTCGCATGGGTCCCTTCGAGCTGATGGACCTGGTGGGGATCGACGTCGGCTTCGAGGTGGCCCAGTCCTTCACCGAGCTGTCCTTCGGCGAGCCGCGCTGGAAGCCGAGCCCGATACAGGCGCGCATGGTGGCCGCGGGGCGGCTCGGGCGAAAGGCCGGCCGCGGCTTCTACGAGTACTCGCGCGAAGGACCCCACCGCACGCCCGACCCCGACCCGCCCGCCGTGGGCGCGGGCAACGCCAGGGCGGCGACCATCCTGGGCGCCGGCCCGCTGGCCGGCGATCTGCGCCGGCGGGCCCGCGCGGCCGGCGTCGAGGTGCTCGACGGCCCCCCTGCCGAGGTGGTGATCGACGCGGGACTCGCCCCGGCCGCGGACCCGCCCGGCGGCGCGCCGCTCGCCGTCCTCTGCGCGGCCGGCAGCCTTGCCGCTCGCGGGCAACCCGAGGCGGTCGGCTTTCATCTCCTGCCCCCGCTCGCGGACTGCCGGCTGGTCGAGCTGACCAAGCTGCCGGACACGTCCCCCGCCGCGGCCGAGGCAGCCGAGAGCTTCTTCGCGGGCTTGGGCTTCGAACACATCTGGGTAGGGGACGCCCCCGGCCTGGTACTGGGCCGGATCGCCTGCCAGCTCGTGAACGAGGCATGTTTCGCCGTCGGCGAGGGCGTGGGCGGCGAGGCCGACGTGGACCTGGGCATGACGCTCGGCCTGAACCACCCCCGCGGGCCGTTCGCCTGGCTCGAGGCGATCGGCGTCGAGCACGTGTGCACCCTGCTGGACGCGCTCTGGCGCGAGCGCCGAGAGGAGCGCTATCGCACCGCTCCCGTGCTCCTTCGCCGGGCTATGCTGGCCGGGTGGCGACCGCCGACCTGACGGTTCTGGCGCTCGGGCGCCAGGGCGCCGGCGCCAGCGAGTACATAGCCGAGATCCAGCGCCGCCTTCGGGCCCAGAAGCGAGTCCGCTTTCGCATGCACGCGATGGGCACATCGCTCGAGGGGCCGACGGACGACATCCTCGCCGTCGTGGGCCAGCTGCACGCGGTGCCGTTCGAGGGAGGGGTGCCGCGGGTGTACACGGTGCTCAAGCTCGACGAGCGCCGCGACCGGCCGAACCAGAGCCTCGACGACAAGGTCCGCGCGGTCGAGGACCGCCTCGGCGGCGACGTGAGCTAGAGCTGGGCCGCTAGAGCTCGCGGACCGCGGCGTTCAGCTTGGCGCGCGACCTGCGCAGGTCCCCGGAGCTTCGGATCAGCTCGAGCGTGGCTCGCCGGGCGGCCTGGGCATCGCCCTTGTCGGCCGCCTCGGCGATCTGCTCCAGAGCGCCCTGCACGTCGCCGATCGACGACACCAGCTCGTCCTGGTCCCCGGCGAGGTCGTCGGGCGGCTCCAGGTCGTCGACGTCCTGCTGGACCTCGCCGAGCTGCTCGGCGTAGTTGTTGAAGTCGTCGGCGAGCTTGGCGTCGCTGCTTCCGCTCGCCCCCTGGATCGACTGGCCCACGTCCTGTCCGAGCCCGCTGAGCTTCTGGCTGAGCGGCGGGAAGTCCTCCTTGTACTTCTCCTCGTCGCTCTGGCCACACCCGGCGGCGAGCGCCAGCCCCAGGACCACCGGGAGGAACACTCGTGGCCTCACGGCGCGTCAGACTAGCGCGCACGCACGTTGTCCCTCGCGGGGACGACGGGCTCGGGTTAAGCTCGAAGCGCGCCTATGATGCCGTCCCCCAGTGGCCGCGACACGCGCGGCTCCAGATCCCACACACGATCCTTTGCCTCGGCCCTGGGGTATACGGGCCTGCCGGCGACCGGCACCTCGGGGGCGCGGGCGAGCGGCTCGGAGATCGAGCAGGCATGCCGGTCGCTGGGTCTTCGTCTCCTCGATCTGGTTCCCGAGGAGGTCCCGGCGAACGGAGAACCGCGCCAGCGCCCGGGCCTCGAGGAAGTCCTTACGCGCCTCGAGGCGGGCGAGGTCTCCTGCCTCGTGGTCCGCGAGCTCGAGCTCTTGAGCCGCCGCGTCGACGAGCTGGCCTCGGTAGTCGATCGGCTCGAGCAGGCCGGGGCCCGGCTGGTCGTGCTCGACGTCGGCCTCGATAGCGCGAGCTCGACGGGCCGGCTTGCGCTGGAGCGGCGGCCCGTGGCGCCCGCCAGTCGGTCCTCATACGCAAACGGATCCGTCGCCGAGCGCGCTGAGGAGCCGCCGGTGACGGGGCAGGTCGTCGCTCCCGCCACGCACGCTCTCGGGTACGTCACGCCGCCCACGGAGGCGCAGGGCGAGCACGATGACTTCGAGGAGCAGAGTCAGGGCATCCGGGACCGATGCGACGAGCTGGGGCTCGAACTCCTGGACGTCGTCCGTGAAGGACAGGTCGAGGGTAAGGCGCTCGAGCGGCCTGGTCTCTCGATCCTGGTCGAGCGGATCGCGGCCGGAGAGGCCGCCTGCCTCG
>Ga0307320_10000664_pt1 | contig 12413 bp, 13 predicted proteins | sample ER_DNA_369_FD_194495 | JGI IMG/M metagenome (GOLD analysis project Ga0307320, IMG submission 194495) | Bulk soil microbial communities from the East River watershed near Crested Butte, Colorado, United States - ER_DNA_369 | ecosystem: Environmental > Terrestrial > Soil > Floodplain | place...
AGTGACTCGTACGCGGTTGCGAGGGCTTCCACCTCGCCGCCGTCGACCCGGGCGCCGGAATCGACCGCCACGATCGCGATTAGGCCTCTCATTGTGGGCTGGGCCGCGTCGGGGGGGTTCCTGCGCGGCCGGATCAGCGGCCGCGGGCTGCCCGCAACCAGCCTCGAAGCATTCCCAGCCCGTACGCGATGTGGAACGTTGGATAGACGGCAAGGACGTACGGCAGGAGGCGGAGCGGCTCTCCGTGAGCTATGAGGCTACGGGTGCCGAACACGAGTGCTCCTGCGACGTAGGCCGCGACCTCGGCAACGAGGACGATCCGGGCCACCGGTATGAACACCGCGGCAGGAACGAGGATCGCAAGCGACCCGATGAAGGCGAGGGGGGCGAGACTGCGAGCACTCAGCACCTGGCGGTGCTTGAGCATCACCGGAACTTTCCACAGGCCGTACTGAAGGTACTGACGGAAGGCACCGCGGTAGGAGCCGCGCGGCGTGTAGAGAACCTTGATCGTAGGGTCGAGAATCACACGCCCGCCGGCTCGCCGGATTCTCAGCATCATCTCGTCGTCCTGGTTGCGATGGAGCGCCTCGTCGAAGACGCCTGCACGGCGGAACGCCTCGGGCCGGAAGGCGCCGTAGGTGACCGTGTCCGATTCCCGCCGTACCTCCTCGTTCCCGCCCCACATCCAGCCGATCCCGCCGAAGGGGCTGTCCATCGCGCAGGCGACTGCGCGTTCGATCGGCGTGCGACCCTGGGGGATGACGATGCCGCCGACGGCGAGGGCGTCCGTTTCCTCGGCTGCCCGCGCACAGAGGCGCAGATAGTCCGTTGGGTAACGGGAGTGACAGTCGAGACGGACGATCAGATCCCCCCTCGCACGTTCGATGCAGAGGTTGAGACCATGCGAGACCCAGCCGGCGGGATTGCTCAACACGGTCGCCGCCACCCCCGTGCGCTCGGCGGCCTGGTCGAGCTTGGCGACCGAGTCGTCCGTCGAGCCACCGTCCGCGACCAGGACCTCGATCTCGCCTGAGAAGTCCTGGGCGGCGATGTCCCCGAAGAACGATTCGACATGTTCGGCCTCGTTCAACATCGGCGTCATGATCGAAATGAGGGCGACCGCTCTCGGGTTCGGTGCCTCGTCAGGCATGCGCTGCGCAGTTGGCGACACCATGCCCTCATCTTAGGGCGTTAGCACGTGGGTGGAAAAGGCGAGAAAATGGGTGCATGCGCCCGCTCGTCCTCTGTTATCACGCCGTCTCCGACTCCTGGAACCACCAGCTCTCGGTTCGCCCCGAAGCATTCGAGCAGCTGCTGAGGAACCTCCACCGCCGGGGCTTCCGCGGAGTCGGTACCGAGGCTGCGCTCGAGGGTACCCACCGCGGCCTGCACGTCACGTTCGACGACGCCTTCCGCAGCGTCGTGAACGCGCTCCGGATTCTCGAAGAGCTGCGTGTGCCGGCCACAGTGTTCGCGTGCGCCGCGTACGCCGACGAGGGCCGGCCACTCGACGTGCCAGAGGTCGCCGTCGAAACTCAGGCCTATCCCGAGGAGCTCTCTACGATGGACTGGGACGAGCTTCGAAGCATCGTCGAGCGCGGCGTCGAGATCGGATCGCACACCGTAAGTCACCCGCACCTGCCCGAGCTCTCCGATGCCGAAATCGAGATGGAGCTTGGCGACTCCCGAGCAAGGCTCGAGGACGGCCTCGGGCGGCCCTGCCGTTTCCTCGCGTACCCCTACGGCGAGCACGACGCCCGTGTCCGGGCCTCTGCGCAGAGAGCGGGCTACCGGGCTGCCTTCGCCCTCGCAGGCTCAGCGGTCTCCCGCGATCCATTCGCGCTGCCCAGGGTCGACATCTACCGCAGGGACAACGCCTTGACCACCAGGCTCAAGACCTCGGTTCTCCGACGTCCGGCTGCGGCGTTTCGACAGGTCGTCCGGCCAAAGTAGCGAGGGGACTACCTGGCGGCGGCCGCCACGTGCTCGTCGGCCTCCGAAGCCGCCGCCCGAGTGTGCCGGATGACGTCCGCGAGGATCTGCTGGAGATCGAAAGCCGGCTCCCACCCGATTGCCGTCTTGATCTTCTCGGTCGATGGGATCCGGTGCAGCATGTCCTCGATTCCGCCGTAAACCTGCTCGTAAGGCACGAACGTAAGGCCCGACTCGCTGTCGGTTGCAGCGATGACGCGCTTGGCGAGGTCGAGGATCGAGATCCGGTTCGTCGATCCAACGTTGAAGATCTCCCCCGACACCGACTGGTCGTCCATCAACCCCTTGAGCGCGCGGATCGCATCCTGCACGTGGCAGAAGCACCGGGTCTGCATCCCATCGCCATAGATCTCGAGCGGGCGCCCGTCGAGCGCGCTGGCCACGAACCTCGGGACAACCATTCCGTACTGGCCTGTCTGGCGAGGGCCGACGGTGTTGAAAAGGCGCACGATCACGCAGTCGAGCTTGCGCTCGTCGTGGTAGGCGAGGGCAAGGAACTCGTCGATCGCCTTCGAGTCTGCATAGGCCCACCGACGGGCCGTTGTCGGCCCATAGATGCGGCGGGCGGACTCGTCGAGTGGCTTTTCCTCGCGATGGTCGCCGTAGACCTCGGACGTGGATGCGACGAGGACGCGCTTTCCGTAGCGGGCGCAATATTCGAGGACGGTCTCGGTGCCGTGGATGTTCGTCAGAAGCGTGTGGACGGGCTGCTCGACGATGAGCCGCACGCCGACGGCGGCCGCGAGGTGGTAGACGACGTCGCACTTGTGCACGAGCTCGCTCAGGACCGAGGGCGAAAGGACAGACTCGATGATCAGGTGGAAGTGCGGGTTCTCACGCAGATGGGCGATGTTCTCCAGCGATCCGGTCGAGACGTCGTCCAGCGCGTAGACGTCCCAGCCGTCCGCGAGCAGTAGCTCGGCGAGGTGCGAGCCGATGAAGCCCGCGCCGCCGGTAATGAGCGCCTTCTTCCCGCCCATGGGCTGAAGTGGCGTGACAGTTCCTTCGGGCACCATTTAGCTTCCTCCCGTCGTCGTGCGCCGGCCGGGGGCGCTGCCATTCGGCTTCGCCGACATGTGCCCGTTGCTGCCGTTGCCATCTCCATTTCTGTGACCGTTGCCGTTCTCGCTCCACGCGCTGACGGCTCGCTCGTAGTCATCCTGGCGCCCGATGTCGAACCACAGGTCGTCGGAGCGGTACGCTCCGACCGGTAGGCCCGCTTCCAGCAGGGCACCGACGAGGTCGGGGAAGTCGAAGTGGCTCCCATCGGGGACGTGCGCGAGCACCTCCGGCTCCATCACGTAGATGCCCATGCTCACCGACGAGACGATCTCGGGCTTCTCTTCGAACGCCCGCACGCGCTGCGTGACGTCGACGTGGAGGATTCCGTAATCGATCTTGACCGACCGGTTGTGCGACGCGATCGTGAGGGCGTTTCCTTGCTCGCGGTGGTAGCGGACGAGGTCCGCGAAATCGAGCGTTGTCAGCACATCGCCGTTCATGACGATGAAGGTGCTGTCGAGATCGTTCATCAGCCTCAGCGGCGCCGCCGTGCCAAGAGGTTCATTTTCGGGGACATAGGTGATCTCGGCGCCCCCGGTGAAGCGGTTGTCGAAGACGGCGCGGATCAGGTGCGAGAGATAGCCCACGCTGAAGCGGATGTCCACGACCCCGGCCTTTTCGAGCTGATCAACGACGATCTCAAGGATCGACTGCTCGCCGACTGGCATCAGCGGCTTGGGGAGGATCGTCGTGTACGGCGCCAGGCGTGTGCCGCGCCCGCCGGCCAGCACGACCGCCTTGACCTCCTTCAGGCTGCCCGCGCCGTTCGATTCGGCGCTCTTCCTTCGCCGCCCGCCGCTGGCATTGGAAACGTCGAATGTGCTCGACACCGTTATGCCTCCGTCCGACCGAGCGCGACGGTGGAACTCTGGCCTCTGGGTGTGCGGAGGCTCATGCTCCCCGTCTGCCGATGCACAGCTACCTCGCGCCTGAGTACAACGGCAAGGGCGGTCCAGCCCAGGACTCGCAGGTCCATTGCGAATGACCGCTGCAAGGCATAGAACTGATCGATTTGAACTTTCTGCGGGAGGATCTGCCTCACGTAGTGCCCGACGCGGTCCTCGGGATCGAGCACGAAGGCTTCACGAGCAAACGCAATTTGCGAGAGGCCGGTCATGCCGGGGCGAACCGTGTGGATGACGGCAAACTCGGAGGGGTGAAGGCTGATGAAGGCGGGATCCTCTGGGCGAGGCCCGACGAGGCTCATCTGGCCGCGAAGCACGTTCCACAGCTGCGGGATCTCGTCAAGCTTCGTCTGCGCCAGGAACGCGCCGATACGCGTGAAGCGCTCGTCGTCCCATGAGGCCAGCACCGGCCCCGACGCGCCGTCGTGCATCTTTCGGAACTTGAGCATGGCGAACGTGACGCCGTTTCGGCCGACCCGTGGGCAGCGGTAGAAGCAAGGCCCGCGGCTCTCCAGCTTGATCGCAACCGCGAGGAGGAGGACGAGTGGGCTCAGTAGTAGGAGGAGCGTCGCCGACACGACGACGTCAAGGACGCGCTTTAGTGCGCCGTCGAGTGTCGTGGTGGTGATGCTCCGCCGCTTGCGCTGGATGAAACTCGCCGCAAACGGGCCGTCAACCGAATCGTGCCGCAAACGATTCCCCTCTCCCGCCCCCAGAGCTCCCCCGTTACGCTCTTGGATCAATGTCTTTGTCCTTCCGCGAGGTTATGGCATTTTCATGCGGTTTCGTCAAGTTTGGTACGCCAAGTTTGTGTAAAGCTTTCGTTACAAGGAACCGGTGAGCGGGACCGAGACATCCAGATGGGTCGTGCCGCTCTCGGACGTGCGGGTTGACGCCGAGCTGCGTCAGGCCGTGGCCGAGACGCTCGGCTCGGGCTGGTGGAGCATGGGCCCGCGCGTCGCCGACTTCGAGCGCGCCTTCGCCGAGTTCATTGGCATCCCGCACGCGCTTGCCGTCGCGAACGGCACTGCAGCCCTTCACCTCGCGCTTCTCGGCGTCGGTTGCGGCCCGGGTGACGAAGTCGTTTTGCCCTCGCTGAACTTTGTCGCGGCCGCGAACGCGATCGCCCACACCGGCGCGACGCCAGTGTTCTGCGACATCCTCGGCGACTCCGACCTCAACCTCGATCCCGAGGACCTCGCCTCCGCGGTGGGACCGCAGACGAAAGCCGTGGTCGTCCTCCACTACGCCGGCTTCGCGTGCGATATGGGCGCCGTGCGCGCCTTGGCGGCCGAGCGCTCGATCGAGGTCGTCGAGGATGCGGCTCACGCCCCTGGCGCGACCTACGAGGGGGAGGCGTGCGGCACACTCGGGCGCATCTCGTGCTTCAGCTTCTTCTCGAACAAGAACCTGCCGGTCGGCGAGGGCGGCATGATTGCTACGGCGGACGAGGAGCTAGCTGAGCGCGTCCGCCTCCTACGCTCCCACGGGATGACGACGCTGACGTGGGACCGGCATCGTGGGCACGCCGGCAGTTACGACGTCGTCGCGCAGGGGTTCAACTACCGACTGGACGAGATTCGAGCTGTGATGGGGATGGTTCAGCTCAAGCGGCTGGGCGACGAGAACAGGGCTCGAGAGCGGATCGCAGCCGGCTACCGCGAGGCTCTCGACGGTGTCGACGGTTTGACGATGCCGTTCGATGGTCACGACCCAGCCGCGTCTTCACACCATTTGGCTGTCGTCCTCCTACCGGCTGCTGCCGACCGCGACGCCGTGCGCGCGGCACTCTCTGAGCGGCGGATCCAGACCAGCGTGCACTACCCGCCGATCCACTTGTTCACCCAGTATCGCGAGGCCGGCCGAAGGCCCCTCCCGAGGACGGAGGATGTCGCGGGTCGGCTGCTGACGCTTCCGCTCTACGCACACATGGACCAGAGCCAGGTGAACCTCGTCATCGAGGCCCTGCGCGAAGCTTTGCCTTAGGTCCGGGATCGAGCGGTTTCGTGCGGGCTAAGCGGCGAACCGCTGCTCGGCCCGCGCGCGCGCCTTGGCGGCCTCGACCTCGCGGTCCTTCGGGGGCGCCGAGGTCACGAGCTGGCCGAGGAGCCGTGCCGAGACCTCGGTGACAGCGTCGACGGCCTCCTCGAACGCCTTCTCATTGGCCTTCGACGGCTTCGTGAAGCCGCTGATCTTGCGGACGTACTGGAGCGCCGCTGAGCGAACCTCTTCGTCGGTCGCGGGCGGGTCGAAGTTGTACAGGCTGCGAATGTTTCGGCACATGACGCGATGGTAGCGCGAAGGCCCGGAATCGCTCTGGAGGCAAAAGCAGGATTCCGCTTACTATCTGAAGAATGAAACGGGTTTTCGCGCCCTTTGCGCACCTGCACGTGAGCGCGCGGCTCGCCATCTCGCTGGCGCTGGTGCTCTTCGCGGCCGTCGCCGTGGCGCCCGCGGCCGGACCTCAAAAGCGCATCAAGGACAACGTGCGCATCGCCGGGCTCAACGTGTCGGGGCTCGACGTCGGGCAGGCGCGACAGCGCGTGGAGACCGCGTTCGGGCGGCCGGTCAAATTCCGCTTCGGCAAGCTGCGCTGGCAGGTCGCGCCCGCCAGGCTGGGGGCCGAGCCGCTCGTGGACGAGGCAGTCTCGAAGGCCCTCCGGTCCCACAGCGGAGACAACGTCGACGTGCGCGTCGCCGTCGACAAGCAGCAAGTGCGCAGATACGTGGACGCGCTCGATCGGCGCTTCGGCGTGCCGGCGCAGAACGCAACGCTCGTGGGGCTGAACGGTCTCAGGCCCGCGATCAGCGACGAGCGCTGGGGACGCACGGTGCGACGCGGGGCCATGACCGCGGCGATCACGCGCGCGCTCCGCACGCGCATCCGCGGGCGGATGCCGGTCGTGCTCAGGACGATCCGCCCGTCGGTGACGAAGGCGGGTTTCGGCCCGGTCGTCGTCATCCAGCGCGGGTCGAACCAGTTGACGCTCTTCGAGGGCTCGACCGTCGTCCGGAACTTCGGCGTCGCCACCGGCACGGCGGAGTACCCAACTCCTTCCGGCACGTTCAGCATCGCCGACATGCAGAAGAACCCGTGGTGGCGCCCGCCCGACTCCGACTGGGCGAAGGACAAGAAGCCGATCCCGCCCGGCCCTGGGAACCCGCTCGGCACCCGCTGGATGGGCCTGAGCGAGCCGCTCGTCGGCATCCACGGCACCCCCGACGCGGCCTCGATCGGCTACTCGGCCTCGCACGGCTGCATCCGCATGCTCATCTCCGAAGCGACCTGGCTCTTCGACCACGTGGACGTCGGCACGCCGGTCGTGATTCTCTAGGCGCTGCTCCTAGCGTTCGCCATCGTCGCGGCGATCTTCTGGCTGCCGACCGGCTGGGGCATCGTGGCGATCGCGGCTGGGCTGACGATCGAGCTCGGTGAAGCCGCTTTCTGGGTCTGGCTCTCGAAGAAGCGGAAGCCGACGACCGGGGTCGAGGCCCTTGCGGGAGCGGAGGGAATCGTCGTCACCGAGTGCCGCCCTACTGGCCGAGTGCGTGTCGCTGGTGAGGTCTGGCGCGCCACCTGCCCCGAAGGGGCGAGTGCCGGAGACGAGGTCGTCGTCGAGCGGGTCGAGGGCGATCTGACCCTGCTCGTGAGCCGGAAATAGACTGCAGCTGTGGCCAAGGTCGACGAGGTAACGGTCGATCAGCCGCCCCTCGAGTGGGATACGCCGCTCTTTCGGACAGCCGTAGCCCAGCTCGAGGAGGCGCTGACGCACGCTCCCGAGGTCGATCCGGGGATCGCCGAGCGCCTGCGCAACCCCGAGCGTGCTCTCATGGTCAGCGTCCCGGTGCGGATGGACGACGACTCGTGGCGCGTCTTCGCGGCCTACCGTGTCCAGCACTCGAGCGTGCTCGGCCCGACGAAGGGCGGCGTCCGCTACGACCACCACGTGTCCCTCGGCGAGTGCGCGGCCCTGGCGATGTGGATGACCTGGAAGTGCGCGCTCCTCCGGCTGCCTTACGGCGGTGCGAAGGGCGGTGTTCGCTGCAATCCGCGGGAGATGTCGCCCGGGGAAGTCCAACGGCTGACCAGGCGTTTCACATCGGAGCTGCTGCCGGTCATCGGCCCCCAGGAGGACATTCCCGCGCCGGACATGGCCACGAACGAGCAGACGATGGCCTGGATGATGGACACGTACTCGATGCAGATGGGGTACGCGGTGCCCGAGATCGTCACGGGGAAGCCGGTCTCGATCGGCGGCTCGGTGTTTCGCAGCGAGGCGACCGGCGCCGGTGTGGTGATGGTGACCGAGCGCGCGTGCATGCGGCTCGGGTGGCCCTTTGCCGAGCAGCGCTTCGTCGTCCAGGGCTTCGGGAACGTCGGCGGGGTCGCTGCGCGGGAGATCGCCGCGCGCGGCGGCAAGGTGCTGGCCGTCTCCGACATCTCCGGCGGGATTCACGACGAGAACGGGCTCGACCTCGAACGCGTGACCGCGTGGGTCGCGGAGCACGGGTCGCTCGACGTCTACCCGGCCGAGCACGTTTCGAACGCGCAGCTGCTCGAGATCCCCTGCGACATCCTCGTCCTCGCCGCGCTGGAGGATCAGATCACGTCCGACAACGCAGGCCGGATCAATACGAAGATGATCGCCGAGGGGGCGAACGGGCCCACGTCGTTCGAAGCGGACGCGATCCTCGCCGACCGCGGGATCATCGTCCTCCCCGATGTGCTCACGAACGCGGGCGGCGTCACCGTCTCCTACTTCGAATGGGTACAGGACCTCGGCCGGCTCTTCTGGACGCGCGACGAGATCCGTGCTCGCCTCGCCGAGAAGCTGAACGACGCGTTCGACCGAGTCTGGGAGCTCGCCGAGCAGAAGGGGCTGACGCTGCGCAGCGCGGCGCTGGTCGGCGGGATCAGAGAAGTTGCGGGCGCACTCGCCGCGCGAGGGATCTACCCGTGACGGTCGTCCGCGAGGCGATGATCACCGACCCGCGGGTGTGCAATGCGGACGCGACCGCGCAGGAGGCGGGTGAGGCGCTCGCGCGGCCCGAGGTACGGGCCGTCTTCGTGTGCGACGACGGCCGGCTGGTCGGTGTGGTGACGCGGAAGACGCTCGTCCGCGAGGTGGTCGCCACCGGCCGGGACCCGGGCGCGACGCCGCTCGCCGAGATCGCCGAGGAACCGCACTGGACGATCGAAGCAGACATGCCCGTCGAGCAGGCGTTCCACTTCCTCGAGGAGCACGACGCCGAGCGTGTGCCGGTGGTCGACAACGGCCGGCTCGTCGGCGTCCTCTCGCGCGAGCTCCTGCAGCGGCGCCTGGCCGAAGACGAAGAGCCTCAGCAGCAGGTGTAGGCGCCGGGCGGGGCGTCGCCCTCGACCGGCTCCGGCAGAGCGGCGGCTTCGAGCGCGGCGCCGTGGAGGATGTCGCGCTCGCTCGCCACGATCTCTTCGAGCCGGAAGTGGGCGAGCACCTCGCGCAAGATGACCGCACCGGCGACGATCACCGGGGCACGGTCGGGATCGAGAGCCGGGACCTGGCGCCGCTCGGCCAGCGGCATGGCAGCGAGCCGGGAAAGTTGCTGCTGGATCCCGCCGAGGGTCAACCGATGACCGTGGACGCGCTCCGGGTCGTACTCGGCGAGCGCGAGGTCGAGGGCCGCCAGCGACGTGATCGTGCCGGCGACGCCGATCGCCCGGTCCGGGCGGAGCCCGTCCGGCAGAACGCTGCGCACGGCCGCCGCGCAGGCTTCGAGCTCCGTCTCCGTCGGTGGATCTGAGGGGAGATGGCGCTCGGTCAGGCGCACGGAACCGATGTCGAGGCTCACGCGCTGGTCGCTGCCGATCAGCTCGGTCGAACCGCCGCCGATGTCCACGACCACCGTTGAGCGGCCGGTCTCGCCGACTCCGCGCAACGTGAGCTCGGCCTCTTCGTCCCCGGAGAGGAGCCGTGTCGCGAACCCGTAGCTCCACTCGATCTCTCCGAGGAACGCTTCGCCGTTCTCCGCGTCGCGGACGGCGCTCGTCGCCACTAGGAGTGTGCGCTCGGCGCCGAGGGACTCCAGCTCGCGGCGGTACTCGGTCAGGCAGTTCCGCACCCGTGCCATCGGCAGCGGCAGGAGTTGCCGGCGCGTATCGACCCCTTCCCCGAGCCGGGTGATGCGCGTGCGCTTCACGACCTCGTCGATCTGGTCCCGGTCCACATCCGCGACGAGGAGTCGCGTCGTGTTCGTGCCTTGGTCGATTGCGGCTACTCGCATTCGAAAAGGTTAGTTTCCAGCGGTTTCGTAGGGTACGTCGGTAGGTCTAGAATCGTTTCTGTGCGACGCGCGTGGGCAGGTTTCCAGCGCCGCGAGGGACTCAGGCAGATCGCCATCGTACTGGCGTCACTGGGGGCCTACGAGGTCGCGCGGAGCTTCATCGAGCCCGATTGGGGCGCCGCGATTGCGAACGCGGAGCGCATCGCCGAGCTCGAGCGTGGGCTCTCATTCGCCTGGGAGCAGTCGCTCCAGCGCGCGTTCCTCGGCGTCCCCGAGCTGGTCGAGGCGATGAATGTCTTCTACTTCGTCGGGCACTTCGTGCTGACCGGCGTCTTCTTCCTGTGGCTCTACCGCTCGTCGAGCGAGGGCTTCCGCAGCTTCCGCAACGGGTTCATCGCTGCGACTGCGATCGCGGTCGTCATCCACTGGTGGTTCCCGACGGCGCCGCCGCGTGTTGTCGGCGACCTCGGAATCATGGACACGCTCCGCGTGTTCTGGGACGTCGACATCGGCTCGCCCCACGCGTCGGCTTTCTCCAATCCGGTCGCCGCCGTGCCGAGCCTGCATGCCGGCTGGGCGGTCGGCGTGGGGGTGGGCCTCGTTCGGTTCGCGAAGCGGCCGGCGTTGCGCGTGCTCGGGGTCGTCTATCCGGGGGTCGTGATGCTGACGATCGTGGTCACCGGGAACCACTTCATCTTCGACGCGCTGGCCGGGATCGCAGTGCTCGCGGTGGGCTTCATGGTCATGGAAATCCCCAAGATCCGGCGCCGCGCACTGGTCTGGCATACTTGAGCGAAGCGACGCGGGGTGGAGCAGTCAGGTAGCTCGCCGGGCTCATAACCCGGAGGTCGCAGGTTCAAATCCTGCCCCCGCTACTTACAAAGGCCTCGGAAACGAGGCCTTTTCTTCGCCCGGCGGCTAACCATCAGCTCAGAGATCAAGCGAAGACGGGCGTCTGAGGCCTGAATCGCCCGCAAGGAGCGCCCTTTGCCGTCGACGGGAGGCTGCGCCGTCCGCTTCCGCCGCTATCTTCCCCGGCTTCGCTCGTGGCCAGGACTGACCCCCGCCACATCGCCCCCTCGTTTCTCGCCGCCGCCAGTTTGATCGCGTTGGCGTTCACGGCAGGACCCGCAGCCGCGGCATCGGCCCCTCACGGCACATCGACCGCGAAGTCATCAGCGGTCGTGCGCGCGTTCGCGCCGGCCAAGCCGCCCCCGGCCAAGCCGCCCCGCCTCTCGCGCAATAAGAAGGCGCCCCCGGCCAAGTCGCCCCGCCGGTCGCGCGATAAGAAGGCGCCGACGATGCCCCGCCGGCTTGCCGTCACCGCGACAGGCGCGACAAGTCTCACTCTCACTTGGAAGCGCTCGACGGACAACGTGCGTGTAGTGAGGTACCGGCTGTACCGCAACAGGACGCTCGCCGGAGCGACGTCGAAGACAAGCTATGTACTCTCCGGCCTCCGCTGCAAGACGAGGTATGAGCTCTCGGTTCAGGCCTTGGACGCTGCCGGCAACTCTTCGCGCAAGACATCGATCAGGCTCTCGACGAGAAGGTGCCGGCCACAGCCGCCGCCTCCACCTCCACCGCCTCCACCGCCGCCGCCGCCACCTCTGCCGCCGCCTCCGCCTCGCTACAACTGCACGAGCGAGGTCTCGCCGGGCCAGTCGATCCAGGCCGCGCTGGACGCCGCTAGCCCCGGCGACACCATCTGCCTGCACGCAGGCAGCTACACGCAGGAGCCGGTGGCGTACGTAGGAGGAACCGAAGGTTCGCCCGTGACCCTCATGGGCTACCCCGGCGAGAATCGACCGGTCATTTCGCCACCGGTCGGCCTCGCAGGCGATCACTACCCGCTGCGGATCGCGGCCAACTTCTTCAGGGCCACGCACCTCGTCCTCGAAGGCTCATACGCAAACAACTGCAATTCGACGAACGTCTATTTCGTCGGCGCCGCCCACGACGCCGAACTCTCCGACTCCGAGGTCCGAGGGTCGACTGGCGGTTCAGGCGTCTTTACGGAGCCCAGTTCGGCGCGGCTCAAGATCCTGCGCAACCGCGTCCACGACAACGTCGACCTGAAGAACTGCTCGGGCACGCAAGCCCACGGCCTCTACGTTCAGGGCACTGGGAATCTGGTCGCGAACAACATCGTCTACGATCACTCCGATGGCTATGGCATCCAGGCTTACC
>Ga0307320_10000665_pt1 | contig 12411 bp, 10 predicted proteins | sample ER_DNA_369_FD_194495 | JGI IMG/M metagenome (GOLD analysis project Ga0307320, IMG submission 194495) | Bulk soil microbial communities from the East River watershed near Crested Butte, Colorado, United States - ER_DNA_369 | ecosystem: Environmental > Terrestrial > Soil > Floodplain | place...
ACGAGGCCGCGCACTCGCCGCGCGTCGCTACGACAGCTCTCTGAGGACCGCGTCGCCGAATTCGGCGGTGCCGAGCTCGCCGTCCGCCTCGTAGGCGTGCCACACGGCGGCGCGCAGGCGCTCGGCGTCGTCGGCCCGCCCGAGGCCGTGCTCGAGCATGAGCGCGGCAGAGAGCAGCATCCCGACGGGATTGGCGATTCCCCGGCCCGCGATGTCCGGCGCCGAGCCATGGACCGGCTCGAACAGACCGGGACCGGTGTCCGAGAGGCTCGCCGACGGCGCGAGTCCGATGCCGCCGGTGAGCGACGCGGCGAGATCGCTCAGGATGTCCCCGAACATGTTCTCGGTCACGATCACGTCGAACTGGTCGGTGGCGAGCACCAGTTGCATCGCCGCGTTGTCGACGAGCATGTGCTCGAGCCCGACGTCCTCGTAGTCGGCCGCCACCTCGGTCATGACGCGCCGCCACATGCGCGACGTGTCGAGGACGTTCGCCTTGTCGACGGACACGACCCTCTGCTGGCGCGCTCGCGCGAGCTCGAAGCCGCGGCGGGCGATGCGCTCGACCTGGCGCGGGTGGTACTCCATCGTGTCGTAGACCGTTCCGTCCTCCCGCACACCGCGCTCCCCGAAGTAGAGACCGCCGACGAGCTCACGCACGATGAGGACGTTGACCTGCCCGTGCTCCGAGGGGCGCAGGTTCGCGTACACGTCGAGCTCGGCGCGAAGGCGGAGCATGCCCTGCTCCGGACGCACCTCGGCCGCATCGAACTCCGGGTCGCCGATCGGGCCCTTGAGGACGGCCTCCGATGCCTTGCAGGCGGCGAGCGTCTCCTCCGGGAGCGAGTCGCCCGTGTCCCGGATCGCCTGCGCTCCGAACGCGTGCTCCTCGAGCTCGAGATCGGGAGCCGCCTTCTCGAGAGCGCGAAGCGCCTCCCGCATCACTTCGGGGCCGATCCCGTCGCCGGGAAGCACCACTACCGTCACGTGAGCACGCCGAGCCGCTCCAGAACCTGATCCGCGTCAGCGTCGATCCCGATCGGATCGAGGCGAGCTTCGACGGGGCGGGGCGTCTTAAGCCCGTCGCCGGTGACGACGAGCACGACGCGGTCGTCCACACCGAGCTCTCCCTCGTCGACCGCGCGGCGAAGGGCGCCGAGGGAGACTCCCGCGGCGGTCTCGCCGAAGATCCCTGCGCACTCGGCGAGGAGCCCCATGTTTGCGCCTACGTCGTCCTCCGCGACGGCATAGACCGCGCCTCCGGTCCTGCGGGCGGTGGCGGCGGCCTTGTCCCCGTCGGCCGGGTTCCCGATCGCCAGCGAGCGAGCAATGGTTGCGGGCCGCACCGGCACGACCTTCTCATCTGAGGCAAATGCCGTTGCGACGGGGGAACAGCCTTCGGCCTGGCCGCCGAAGAGGCGCGGCGTGCGTGCGTCCACGAGGCCGACCCGCTGCAGCTGGTCGAAGCCCTCGGCGATCTTCGAGTAGAGGGAGCCCGAGGCGATGGGCGCGACAACCGCGTCAGGCGCGTCCCAGCCGAGCTGCTCGGCGATCTCGAACGCGACGGTCTTCGATCCCTCGGCGTAGTACGAGCGCAGGCTCACGTTGACGAACCCCCAGGGAAGCTCGAACGAGAGCTCGATCGTGAGGCGGCTGCAGTCGTCGTAGGTTCCACGGACGGCATAGATGGTGGCACCGTAGACGGCGGTGGCGACGAGCTTCTCGGGCTCGAGGTCGGCCGGGCAGAAGACGGCCGCCCCGATCCCCTCGGCCGCGGCCCGCGCGGCGACCGCGTTGGCGAGGTTTCCGGTCGAGGAGCAAGCGATGGTCTCGAGGCCGAGCTCCCGTGCCTTCGCGGCCGCAACGGCGACGACGCGGTCCTTGAAGGAGTGCGTGGCGTTGGCGGTGTCGAGCTTCAGCCAGAGCTCGCCGACTCCGATCTCCTCGGCGAGGCGCGGCGCGCCGACAAGCGGCGTGAAGCCGGGGGCCAGCCGTGCTTCGGCCGGGGCTTCGACGGGGAGGAGTGGCGCGTAGCGCCAGATGGACGTGGGTCCGGCCGCGATCGTCTCGCGCGAGACCGTCCGCGCGAGCTCGTCCCAGTCGTAGACCGGGTCGAGAGGGCCGAAACAGGCGGTGCAGGTGCCGATGTCCTCGAGCGCGTATTCGGTTGCGCAGCTACGGCAACGGAGAGATGTGGCGGGCATTTCTGGCTCCTTTCTCGCTGACATCCTCCCGAGCCCTGAGGCTCGGCCGGGTTTGGCACCTTGCTCGTCGGAGTAGGTTGCCGAGGCTTCTAAGGGCCGGTTCCCTCAGCCTCTCTTGATGCGAGCGGGGCCGCTGCCCGTCGCTCAGGTCTGAGTATAGGACGCCGGTTGGGCCCGAGTCACTGCCCCTTCGGAGGCAGATGAGACGAGCGCCGCGTACTTGGCGAAGACGCCGTTCGTGTAGCGCGGGGGAGGGGGGCTCCAGCGGGAGAGCCGCGCCTGGAGCTCGTCGTCGGAGAGCTCGACCGAGAGCGTGCGCGCCTCGACGTCGATGACGACTGTGTCGCCGTTCTCGAGCACCGCGATGGGGCCGCCGCGCGCCGCCTCCGGCGAGATGTGCCCTGCCATCAGCCCGTGGGTCGCGCCGGAGAAGCGCCCGTCGGTGATGAGCGCGATCTTGTCCCCGAGCCCCTCTCCGACGAGCGCGGCCGTGACATGCAGCATCTCCCGCATCCCCGGCCCGCCCGCCGGTCCTTCGTAGCGGATGACGACCACGTCGCCTTCCTTAATCCCCTCTTCCTTCACTGCGGCGAAACACGCCTCTTCCGAGTCGAAGACGCGCGCCGCGCCGCGATGGGAGAGCCGTTCGTGCCCGGCGAGCTTGACCACGCAACCCTCGGGCGCGAGGTTCCCGCGCAGGACCGCCAGCCCGCCGATCGGCTTGATCGGGGTCTCGATCGGCACGACGACCTCCTGGCCGGGCTTCTCCTCGACCGCGGCGGCAATCTCGCCGAGCGAGCGGCCGTCGACGTTCGGCGAGTCGGCGTGCACGAGCTCCTTCTTCAGGAGCTCTCGCGCGACGAGCGCGACTCCGCCGGCCTCGTAGACGTCGGTGGCGACGTACTGACCGCCCGGTTTGAGGCTTGCGACGATGGGCGTCTCCGCCGCGATCCGGTCGAAGTCGTCCAACTCGAAGGGAACGCCGAGCTCCCGCGCGATGGCGAGCAGATGGAGGACGCCGTTGGTCGAGCCGCCGGTGGCGACGATCGAGGCGGCCGCGTTCTCGAGCGCGTCGCGCGTGATGATCTGGGACGGTCGCAGGTCGCGGCGCAGGAGGTCCATGGCCAGCCGGCCGGCTGCCTCGGCCGCTTCGGCCTTGGACGGATGCAGCGCGGGAATCCCGTTGAGTCCCGCGGGGCTGATCCCGAGGAAGTCGAGCGCGGTGGACATCGTGTTCGCAGTGAACTGACCGCCGCACGCGCCTGCGCCCGGACACGCGACGCCCTCGAGCTCGTGCAGGTCCTCGTCGCTCATCTTTCCGACGGCGTGGGCGCCGACAGCCTCGAAGACGTCCTGGATGGTGACGTCGCGCCCGCGGAAGCGCCCCGGCGCGATGGAGCCGTTGTAGAGCGCGAGCCCGGGAAGGTCGAGGCGAGCGAGCGCCATCACAGCGGCGGGAATCGTCTTGTCGCACCCGACGAGGCAGACGAGACCGTCGAAGAGATGGCCGCGCGCGACGAGCTCGATCGAGTCGGCGATCACTTCGCGCGAGACGAGCGAGGCGCGCATGCCCTCCGTGCCCATCGAGACGCCGTCCGAGACCGCGACGGTGTTGAACTCCATCGGCGTTCCGCCCGCCGCGCGGATGCCGCGCTTCACGTGCTGGGCGAGCTCGCGCTGGTTCCAGTTGCACGGCATCGTCTCGATCCACGTCGTAGCGACGCCGATGATCGGGCGCGCGAGGTCGTCGTCCGTGAAGCCGATCCCCTTCAGCATCGCCCGCGCGGCCGCGCGCTCGGGGCCGTCGGTGAGTGCCGCGCTCTTCCGTTTGTCGGGGTCGCTCATGCCTGGTGGGCTCCTCGCTCGGAGACTGTGAAGCGAAGCACACTCGCGTCCGCGAAGCGGCGGGCGAGCTCCTCCTCGCAGGAGTCGGCCGCGTCCGTCCGCACCCAGACGATCACGCTCGTGCCCGAGCCGGAGAGCGTCGCGCCGAGCGCACCGTCCGGGAGATCGGAGCGCACCCTCTGGAGGAGCGGTGCGTTCTCGGCGCGGTAGGGCTCGTGCAGCCGGTCCTGAATCGCCTCGGCGAAGAGCTCGGCAGAGCCCTGTGCGAGGGCGGCGCCGAGGAGCGCCGCGCGGCCCGCGGTGAAGGCGGCGTCCTCGAACGGCACCGAGTCGGGAAGGGAGTTCCTCGCTTCGGCGGTGGACACGGTCGCCTCGGGGACGAGCGCGAACGGTACGGCCGGAAGCGAGTCGGCGACGCGGACGATGCGGTTCTCCCACGTCAGGCAGACGCCGCCGGCGAGTGCCGCGGCGAGGTTGTCGGCGTGGCCCTCGAGCTCGACGCCGATCGCTAGAAGCTGCTCAGGGTCCGGCTCTTGGCCCGCGGCCAGGGCGCCCGCGACCAGTCCGAGCGCGATCACCGCCGCGCTCGACCCGAGGCCGCGCTCGCGTGGGACCCGGCTCGTGAACTCGAAGCGCTTGCCCGCGACGGGAGCGAGCCTGGAGAACGCCTGGACGCCGAGGTGCGACTCATCGAGCTCGTCGTCGCCCTCTTCGACCTCTAGCTCGTTCCAGAGGTCGAGCGCGGCGGCGACGCAGTCGAAGCCCGGCCCGATGTTCGCCGTCGTCGCCGGAGCGCGCACGTGGATCTTCATGCGACTGCGTCCGGGTCCTTGAGGCCGTGCCCGGTGATCACGCAGACGACTTTGGCACCTCGCGGCGGGTCGGCGAGAAGGGCCGCCAGTCCGGCGGCAGACGAGGGCTCGCAGAAGAGGCCCTCTTCGCGGGCGAGAAGGCGCCAGGCGTCGAGGATCTCCTCGTCGGGAATCGACGGCGCCGCGCCGCCCGAGTCGGCCAGCGCGCGCTGCGCCTCCGACTCGTGCGCGGGCTCGACGATTCGGATCGCGGATGCTGCAGTCCCGGCGCGGTTCTCGGCCTGTGCGGCGACAAAGCGGGGAAGCGTGCCGAGCTCCCCGAAGCCGAGCGCGTAGGCGCAAAGGTTCCCGCCTCCGCCGTACGGAAGCGCGAGGACATCGGGCGCGCCACCGAGTTCCTCGGCGATCTCGAATGCTGCCGTCTTCTGCCCCTGGAGGCGGAGCGGGTTGAGCGAGTTGACGAGGACATGCGTCCCCGCCGCTTCGAGTTCCTTCGCCTCTGCGAGCGCCTCCCCGAAGTTCGCGCGAGTCTCGACCTTCGCCCCGACGGCGCGCGCCTGGGCGAGCTTGCCGCGCGCGACCGCGCCTTCCGGCTGGAGGATGACCGCGTCCAGGCCCGCACGAGCCGCGTACGCGGCGGCGGAGGCGGCGGTGTTCCCGGTCGAGGCGCAGACGACGGAGTGCGCACCGTCCGCGAGCGCCTGCGTGACCGCGACGGTCATGCCGCGGTCCTTGAAGCTTCCGGTCGGGTTTGCGCCTTCCCATTTCAGCCACACCTCGGCGCCCGTGCGTTGGGAGAGCCGCGGCGCGGGGAGGAGGGGGGTCGAGCCCTCGCCGAGCGAGACGATCTTCGCGTCGGCCGTCAGGGGCAGCCGGTCGCGGTAGCGCTCTGCGAGGGGAGTCACGCCTTCGGAGGTTAACGTCACGCCCAGCCGAGGCCAGGGACGCCGCGGTCGGAGATCACCGGAAGCGCGGAAGGGGGAGCCGTCGACTCCTCGAGCTCGGCGATCTCCTCGAGCGCAGCGTCGAGGTCGCCGGCGGGCGCCTCGTGGGTGACGATGTGAAGGGTTGCCGAGCCGTTGTCCTGCTTCTGCACGAGGCGTGCGATCGAAACGCCGTGCGTGGCAAGGCGGAGCGCCACGTGGGCTAGCACGCCGGCGCGGTCCTCGACCTCGATGCGGACGTAGAAGGGCGAGCGGAGCTTGCCGGGGTCGAGGCGCTCGACAGTGCGCCAGCACGCGTCGTTCTGGAGGAAGCCGGTCCCCGTCGTGCCGATGATCGAGACCATGTCGGCGACGACGGCGGAGGCCGTTTCGATGCCGCCGGCGCCCGGGCCCTCGAGCGTGATCTCGCGGATGGCGTCGCCCTGGAGCATGACGGCGTTGAAGGCGCCCGCGACCGCGGCGAGCGGATGCTGCCGGTCGACGAGGGCCGGCTGCACGCGGACATCGAGCCGGCCGTCGACGAGGGTTGCGGCGCCGACGAGCCGGACGGTCATGCCCATCTCGCCCGCCGCCTCGACCTCGTCCGCCCCGAGGCCCTGGATGCCCTCGTAGTCGACGTCGGCGAGGGTAACGCGCGAGCCGAACGCGACGGTGGCGAGGATCGCCATCTTCGCGGCCGCGTCCGCGCCCGAGACGTCGTCGGTCGGGTCAGCCTCGGCGAACCCGCGCGACTGTGCCTCGGAGAGCGCCTCGTCGTAGGTGGCGCCGCGTTCCATCTCCGTGAGTATGAAATTGGTTGTCCCGTTGACGATGCCGAGGACGCGGTGGACGTTCGTGACGACGAGCGCCTCTCGCAGCACCTTGATCACCGGAATCGCGGCGCAAACGCTCGCCTCGAAGCGGAGCTGAACGCCGCCAGTGGACGCAGCCTCGAAGAGCTCGGCTCCCCGTTGCGCGACGAGCTGCTTGTTGGCGGAGACGACCGGCTTGCCGGACTTCAGCAGGTCGAGGACGTACTCCCCGGTCGGCTCGATGCCGCCCATTACCTCGGCCACGAGCGCGATCGACTTGTCCTCGATGATCGAGGCAAAGTCGGTCGTCAGGACCTCGGGATCGGGCTCGTACGCGCGCTCCTTCGCGGGGTCGCGGACGAGCGCCTTGACCACGCGCAAGCGGTGGCCGGTCGCGCGCTCGATGTCGTCGGCGTTTTCGTGAAGGAGTCGGTTTACCGCCGACCCGACGGTCCCGTAGCCCAGAAGGGCGACGGGGACGTCAACGGACGCCATGAGCCTCCGCGCCGAGAAGCCCTTCGCGGCCGGCGAGGTCGCGGAGCTCCTGTCCGACCTGCTCGACCGGATGCTTGGCGGCCATGCGCCTGAGGGCAGTGAAGCGCGGCCGCCCAGCATCCTCCTCCGCGATCAGCTCACGGGCGAACGAGCCGTTGCGGATGTCCTCGAGCAGCTTCTTCATCGTGGTCTTCACGTGCTCGTCGACGATGACCTGGCCACGGGTGAGGTCGCCGTACTCGGCGACGTCGGAGATCGAATGACGCATGTACGAGAAGCCGCCCTCATAGATCAGGTCCACGATCAGCTTCATCTCGTTGATGCACTCGTAGTAGGCGATCTCGGGCTGGTAGCCGGCGTCCACGAGTGTCTCGAAGCCGGCCTGCATGAGCGCGCAGACGCCGCCGCAGAGGACGGCCTGCTCGCCGAAGAGGTCGCTCTCGGTCTCCTCCGCGAACGTCGTCGCGAGCATCCCTGCGCGGCCGCACCCGATGGCGGTCCCGTAGGCGAGCGCGAGGTCGAAGGCGTTGCCGCTCGCGTCCTGCGCGACGGCGACGAGGCCCGGTGTGCCGGCGCCGGCCTCGAAGAGCTGGCGCACGCGGTGGCCGGGGCCCTTGGGCGCGACCATGACCACGTCGTGGCCCGTGCCGGGCTTGATCTCGCCGAAGTGGACGTTGAAGCCGTGCGCGAAGAGAACCGCGGCGCCGGGCTCGAGGTTGGGCTCGATCTCGCGCTTGTAAACGCCCTTCTGCACGTGGTCGGGCAGGAGGATCGCGACGAGCCGGGCGCCCTGGACGGCGGCGGGAATCGCCTTCACCGTCAGCCCGGCTTCCTCTGCGGTCGACCACGAGTCGCTCCCGAGGCGCAGGCCGACCTCGACATCGACGCCGGAGTCGCGCAGGTTCAGCGCGTGCGCGTGTCCCTGGCTGCCGTAGCCGATGACGGCGACCTTGCCGTTCAGAAGCTCGACGTTGCCTTCGCGGTAGACCGTTGCTGCCATGATTTCCTTTCGCTAGCGGAGTACGTGTTGACGTCGGGGCGCGCGCGCCGTGGACGCACGGGCGAGGCCGATGCGGCCGGTGCGCGCAAGCTCCTTGAGGCCGTGCGGGCGGACGAGCTCCTCGAAGGAGTCGAGCTCCTCCGGCGAGCCGACGACCTCGAAGATGATCGCGTTCGGACCGAGGTCCGCGACCCGGGCGTTGAAGACCTCGGCGAGGGCGAGCAGCTCGCCGCGCCGGTCGGCGGGCGCGTTGACCTTGAGAAGGGCGAGCTCGCGCTCGATCGCTTCGCCAGGCTCGAGCTCGTTCACGCGCAGGACGTTCACGAGCTTGTGCATCTGCTTCTCGATCTGCTCGATCGACTCCTGCGCGCAGTCGACGCGCAGGGTGATGCGCGAAACGTTCGGGCGCTCGGTCGGGCCGACCGCAAGGCTCTCGATGTTGAAGCCCCGTCGCGCGAACATGTTCGAGACGCGGGCGAGGGCGCCGGGGCGGTTCTCGACGAGTACGGAGAGCGTGTGCGTCATGCCTCCACCCACTCCTCGGCGTCGAACTCGATGCAGTCGGAAGCTGCGGCGCCCGCCGGGATCATCGGGAAGCACTTCTCCTCGGGGTCGACGCGGGCGTCCACGACCGCCGCGCGGCCGCAGGAGAGAGCCTCCTCGAGCGCGGGCTCGAGCTCGTCCTCGGAGGAAACGGTGAAGCCGGCCGCGCCGTAGGCCTCGGCGAGCTGCGCGTAGTCGGGCACCTGGTGCGTCAGGTGCGTCTGCGCGAAGCGCTCGTCGTAGAACATCTCCTGCCATTGGCGCACCATCCCGAGCCAGCCGTTGTTCACGATCACGACGACGATCGGAAGCCCTTCGAGAGCCGACGTTGCGAGCTCCTGGCACGTCATCTGGAAGCAGCCGTCGCCGTCGACGCAGACGACCGTCGCGTCGGGGCGGGCGGCCTTCGCGCCCACAGCAGCGGGGACGCCGTAGCCCATCGTCCCCAGCCCTCCGGAGGTGATGAATGAGCGCGGCCGGTCGCAGACGAGGTACTGCATCGCCCACATCTGGTGCTGGCCCACGCCGGTCGTCCAGATGACGTCGTCGCGACCGGCGGTGAGGTCGCGCAGCGACTCGAGCACCGTCTGCGGCTTGAGGTTGTCGCTCTTCGTGTAGCGGTACGGGAACTCGTCGCGCCACCCGTCGACCTGCCGGCGCCAGGCCTCGGGGCCCTTGCCGTTGGAGGCGCGGAGCTTCCGCACCTGGGTGGCGAGCTCGCCGAGGGCGGCCTTGAGTGGGCCGACGACGGGGATGTCCGCGCGGCGGAGCTTGCCGATCTCCGCCGAATCGATGTCGAGGTGGATGACCTTCGCGCCGGCTGCGAACGCGGAGAGCTTCCCCGTTACCCGGTCGTCGAAGCGCGAGCCGACGGCGACGAGGAGGTCGCACTTGTTCATCGCCCAGTTCGCCCACTTCGAGCCGTGCATCCCGGGCGCGCCGTAGGCGAGCGGGTGAGAGTCGGGGAATGCGCCCTTCGCCATGAGCGTCGTGATGACGGGGATGCCGCCTGCCTCCGCGAGCTCGCGGAGCTCGGTGCAGGCGTCCGCGTTGATCGTCCCGCCGCCGACGTAGAGGACGGGCTTCTCGGCGGCGGCGAGCGCTTCCGCGGCCGCTGCGATCTGGCGCGGGTGCACGCGGACCGGCGGCTTCCAGCCGGGGAGGTCGACGTCCTCCGGATAGCGGAAGTCGAACTCGGCCTCTTGCACGTCCTTGGCGATGTCGACGTGGACAGGCCCGCTGCGCCCGGTCTGGGCGACGTGGAAGGCCGCTTTCAGGACTCCGGGCAGCTCCTCCACGTTCTGGACGAGCCAGGAGTGCTTGACGATCGGGAGCGTGATGCCGACGGCATCCGTCTCCTGGAAGGCGTCGGTGCCGATGAGGTTCGTGCGCACCTGGCCGGTGATGGCGACGAGCGGCGTTGAGTCCATCCAAGCGTCGGCGATCGGGGTGACGAGGTTCGTCGCTCCAGGGCCGGACGTGGCGATCGCGACGCCGACCCTGCCCGACGCGCGGGCGTAGCCCTCGGCCATGTGGCCGGCGCCCTGCTCGTGGCGGGCGAGGACGTGGCGGACGCTCGAGCCGCGGGCGAACGCGTCGTAGAGCGGCAGAATCGCGCCTCCGGGGATGCCGAAGGCGATGTCGACCCCCTCGGCCTCGAGCGAGCGCAGGATCGCGTCGGAGCCGAGCATTTTCATGCGGCGAACTCCGTGTCCCTCCGGGCCGAAGGGAGGCCGGCGAGGAGGACGTCCATGAACTGGCGGGTCGTGGCGGCAGCGCCGGTCACGACGAGGTCCGCCGTGCGAACGCCGTCCCCGATCGCCCGGGAGACGCCGCGCTCGAGGGTCTCGGCCGCGGCGCGCTCGCCGAGCCCCTCGCCGAGCATGACCGAGGCGGCGAGGAGCATGGCCGTCGGATTGGCCACGCCCTGGCCGGCGATCTCGGGCGCCGAGCCGTGGGTCGGGCCGAAGATCCCCATGCCGTTCGCGGACATGCGGCCGGAGGCGACCATGCGCACGTCCTCGTGCGCGAAGGCCGCCATGTTGGAGAGAGCCTCTGCGAAGACCTCCTGCGTGGCGATGACGTCGAACCGCCCCGGGTCGGTTGCGAGGATGGGGAGGACGAGCTCGACGGGAACGTGCTCCACGATCACGCCCTCGTGCCGTTCGGTGGCGGCCTGCACGGCTGCGAACCACTCCTGGCTCGTGCCGACGGAGGTCACCTTGGCCCGTCGCTCGCGTGCGAGTCGGAAGGCCCGTTCGATGGCGACCTGCTCGGCGTCTTCGACGACGGGGCTGACGAGCGCGACGTCGCCTTCGGGGGCGAGGCGCACGCGCGTCAGGCGCCAGGTGAGATCGAGCTCCGCCTTGACGCCCTCGAGCGCGGGCTCGCGGGTGGCGGCGATGAGCACGGCGTCCGCCTCGCGGCACGCGGCTCGCGTGGGGGGAGGGAGCGGGTGCCCGAACCTGCGGACGGCGTCTCCTCCGAACGGGACGTGCGCCTCGTCGACGGCGAACCCGTGCAGGCGCGAGACGGCCTCGACCGCACGGCTGGCTTCGGCCATGAGCTCAGGGCCGATTCCGTCGCCGGCGAGACAGGCGATCTTGTAGCGACGGGCTCTCATGGGACGGCGGCCTCCCGTTCGAAGACGTCGTAAAGCGTGACCTGCTTACGTTGGTCGGCAAGCTGCTTGAAGCGCTTGAACGCTTCGTTCAGCTCGTCGCCCTCGATCTGGATGCCGGCCTCCGCGCAGGCGAGCGCGAACGCGTGCCGGCCGGAGTGCTTTCCGAGCGGGAGCGTCATCACGAGCCCGAGCTCGGTCGGGTCCATGATCTGGTACGTGTCGGCGTCCTTCAGCATCCCGTCCTGGTGGATGCCGGCCTCGTGGGCGAACGCGTTCGCACCCACGATCGCCTTGCAGCGCTGGACGCTGTAGCCCGTCAGCTTCTCGACGAGATGCGAGGTCTTGCCGATCTCGCCGACGACGATGCCGGTTTCGGTCTCGAAGGAGTCGCGGCGCACGCGCAGGGCCATGACGATCTCCTCGAGGGCCGCGTTCCCGGCTCGTTCGCCGAGCCCGTTGATGGTCGCCTCGATCTGGGTCGCGCCCGCTCGCACGGCGGCGAGCGAGTTGGCGACCGCGAGCCCGAGGTCGTTGTGGCAATGGACGGAGAGGGAAACCTCCTCGAGCTCGGGGCAGAGGTGCTGGATTTCGAGCAGGAAGCTCGCGTACTCCTCCGGCAGGCAATAGCCGACGGTGTCGGGGAGGTTGATCGTCGTTGCGCCGGCCTCGATCGCCTCTCGGCACACCTTGGCGACGAAGCGTGGGTCGGAGCGGGTCGCGTCCTCACAGGAGAACTCGACCTCGTCCGCCTTCGCGTTGGCGTAGCCGACCGCCCAGCGGGCCTGCTCGAGCACCTCGGCGGGCTCGAGGCGGAGCTTCTTCTCCATGTGGATGGGGCTCGTCGCGATGAAGACGTGAATGCGGGAGCGCTGCGCGTCGGCGAGCGCCTCCGCGCTGGCGTCGATGTCTTCCTTCTTGGTGCGGGCGAGAGATGCCACCGCGGGTCGGTCGACCGCGGCCGCCACGGCCCTCACGCCCTCGAAGTCGCCCGGCGAGGAGACCGCGAAGCCGGCCTCGACGACGTCGACTCCGAGGCGCTCGAGCTGCGTGGCGATCTCCGCCTTCTCATGCGGCTGCAGCGCGATGCCCGGGGACTGCTCCCCGTCGCGCAGCGTCGTATCGAAGATGGTGATCCTGCGTGCTGCCACTGCTCC
>Ga0307320_10000666_pt1 | contig 12410 bp, 11 predicted proteins | sample ER_DNA_369_FD_194495 | JGI IMG/M metagenome (GOLD analysis project Ga0307320, IMG submission 194495) | Bulk soil microbial communities from the East River watershed near Crested Butte, Colorado, United States - ER_DNA_369 | ecosystem: Environmental > Terrestrial > Soil > Floodplain | place...
CACCGGCACCCAGGCCGCCCGTGAGGCCGGGAACATGATCGACCTGGACTCCAACCCGACCAAGCTGATCGAGATCGTCGAGGTCGGCAAGCAGCTGCTGATCACCAGGGGCGCGCTGACCACCTTCTCGATCGCCAACGACGTCGCCAAGTACTTCGCGATCCTGCCGGCGATGTTCGCCGCCACCTACGCGGTCGCCGGCGATCCCACCGGTCCGCTGGACCAGCTCAACATCATGCGGCTGGGCACCCCGGAATCGGCGATCATGAGCGCGGTGATCTTCAACGCGCTGATCATCCCGCTGCTGGTCCCCCTTGCCCTGCGCGGGGTGCGCTACCGCCCGGTCGGCGCCAACGCCCTCCTGCGCCGCAACGTGTGGCTGTACGGGTTCGGCGGCATCATCGCGCCGTTCATTGGCATCAAGCTGGTCGACCTCGTCGTCCACAACCTCCTGGGCGCCTGACCGTGACCACCCGCGGGACCCTGCGCGTGTACCTCGGGATGGCCCCCGGGGCCGGCAAGACCTACTCCATGCTGGGCGAGGGGCAGCGGCGCAAGGCACGCGGCAGCGACGTCGTCGTCGCCTACGTCGAGACCTACGGTCGGCTGAAGACCGAGGAGATGCTCCGCGGCCTCGAGGTCGTGCCGCGCCGCACCATCACCTACCGCGGGGCGACCTTCACCGAGCTGGACCTCGACGCCGTCCTCGCCCGCCGGCCGCAGGTCGCGCTCGTCGACGAGCTCGCCCACAGCAACATCCCCGGCTCCAAGCACGACAAGCGCTGGCAGGACGTCGAGGAGCTGCTCGACGCCGGCATCACCGTGATCAGCACCGTCAACGTCCAGCACCTGGAGTCGCTCAACGACGTGGTCGAGCGCATCACCGGCGTCAAGCAACGCGAGAGGATCCCCGACGAGGTGGTCCGCCGCGCCGCCCAGATCGAACTGGTCGACATCACCCCGGAGGCCCTGCGCCGCCGCATGGCGCACGGCAACATCTACCCTGCCGAGAAGATCGACGCCGCACTGACGAACTACTTCCGCACCGGCAACCTGACCGCCCTCCGCGAGCTCGCGCTGCTGTGGGTCATCGAGCGGGTGGACGAGGGCCTGCAGCGCTACCGTAACGAGCACGGCATCACGCAACCATGGGAAGCACGCGAGCGCATCGTGGTCGCGCTGACCGGTGGCCCGGAGGGCGAGACGCTGATCCGCCGGGCGGCCCGGGTCGCCGCCCGGACCTCCGGGGCGCAGCTGCTGGCCGTCCACGCCGCCAGCAGTGACGAGCTGACCGGCGCCGACCCGGCCGAGCTGGCCCGCCAGCGAACCCTCATCGAGTCGCTCGGTGGCAGCTACCACCAGGTCGTCGGCGACGACGTCGCCCGGACGCTGCTGGAGTTCGCCCGGGCCAAGAACGCCACCCAGATCATCCTCGGCGCCAGCCGCCGCGGCCGGCTGGAGACCTTCCTGGCCGGCGAGGGGATCGGCGCGACCATCACCCGGCTGTCGGGACCGATCGACGTGCACATGGTCACCCACCAGGAGGCCAGCGGCCATCATGGGCCTCGGCTGCCGAAGCTGCTGGGCAGCGGGCTCACCGCGCGCCGCCGGCTCCAGGGCGCCCTGGTCGCCGCCGTCGGGTTGCCCTTGCTCACCCTGGTCCTGACGAGGCTGCAGGCCGGGCTGAACCTGTCGAGCGAGATCCTGCTCTACCTGCTCCTCGTGGTCGGGGTCGCCCTCGTCGGCGGCTTCTACCCGGCGCTGGCCGCCGCGGTCGCCGCCAGCCTGCTGCTCAACTGGTACTTCACGCCGCCGGTGGGCACCTTCACCATCGCCGAGCGGAACAACGTGCTCGCGCTCCTGGTCTTCGTCGTCGTCGCCGCGGCCGTCAGCGCCGTCGTGGAGCGGGCCGCCCGCCGAACCCGTGAGGCCGCCCGGGCGGCTGCGGAGGCGGCCACGCTGGCCACCCTGGCCGGCAGCGTGCTGCAGGGCGCGAACCCGCTGGCCGCCTTGCTCGACCAGCTTCGGGAGACGTTCGGGCTGGCCACGGTGAGCCTGCTCGAACGCCCGACCGGCCAGCTCGACGACACCGGCTGGCAGGTCGCCGCCGCGGTCGGGCAGGCCCCCCCGTCCGCGCCCGGTGAGGCCGACGTGCAGGTGCCGGTCAGCGACACCGTGACCCTGGCCGCCACCGGGCCCGCCCCCCGTCCAGAGGACCTCCGGGTGCTGAGCGCGTTCGCGGCGCAGGCGGCCACGGCCCTGGAACACCAGTACCTCTCGCAGCAGGCCGAACAGGCGCAGGGGGCGGTCGAGGCCGACCGCATGCGCACCGCCCTGCTCGCCGCCGTCAGCCACGACCTGCGCAGCCCGCTCGCCTCGGCCAAGGCCGCGGTTGGCAGCCTCCGCAGCCGCGATGTCACCTGGACACCGCACGACCGCGACGAGCTGTTGGCCACCGCCGACGAGTCCCTGGACCGGCTGATCCGGTTGGTGGAGAACCTGCTTGACCTGAGCCGCCTGCAGGCAGGGGCGCTCAGCGTGTTCATCCGGCCGGTGGCGCTCGATGAGATCGTCCCGCTCGCCCTCGACGACCTCGGGCCCGGGGGCCACGACGTCGTCGTCCGGCTCCCCGAGGACCTTCCCGACTGCCTGGCCGACGCCGCCCTCCTGGAACGAGTCGTCGCCAACCTCATCGCCAACGCCCTTCGACACAGCCCAGCCGGTCGCCCGCCGCTCCTCAGCGCCAGCACCCTGGGCGACCGGTTCGAGATTCACGTCGTCGACCACGGGCCCGGCATCGCGCCCGCGCACAGGGACCAGATGTTCGCTCCCTTCCAACGCCTCGGCGACACCGACAACACCACCGGCGTCGGGCTCGGACTCGCCCTGTCCCGCGGCCTGACCGAAGCGATGGGTGGAAGCCTGACCCCCCAAGAGACGCCAGGCGGGGGACTCACCATGATCGTCAGCCTGTCCCGCGCGGGGAAGCACCCACCGGCGCCGTCGCTGCCGACGTCGCCCAGCCAGGCCGCACCATGACGCGAGTGCTCGTCGTTGACGACGAACCCCAGATCCTGCGTGCCTTGCGTATCAACCTGGCCGCCCGCTCGTACGACGTCGTGACCGCCGCCGACGGCCGGCAGGCGCTTGCCGCGGCCGCCAAGGCGCTGCCGGACATCGTCGTGCTCGACCTGGGGCTCCCCGACATGGATGGCATCGACGTCATCCGTGGGCTGCGGGGCTGGACCGCGACCCCGATCATCATCCTGTCCGGGCGCAGTCAGAGCGCCGCGAAGGTCGACGCCCTCGACGCCGGCGCCGACGACTACGTCACCAAGCCCTTCAACATCGACGAGCTGCTGGCTCGCCTGCGGGCGGTCACCCGCCGGGTGCCGGTCGGCGACGACACGCCATGCGTGCGGATCGGCAACTACCTGGTCGACCTGCAGGCCCATCGCGTCACCAGCGCCGCGGCCACCGATGCCCAGCGCCCACCGGTCGATCTGCACCTGACACCGACCGAATGGCAACTGCTCGAACAGCTGATCAGGAACCCGGGCAAGCTGGTCAGCCAGCGGGAGCTGCTGCTGACGATCTGGGGGCCGAAGTACGTCGAAGAGACCCACTACCTCCGCCAGTACATGGCCCAGCTCAGACGCAAGCTGGAACCCGACCCTGCACGCCCCCGCCACCTGCTCACCGAGTTGGGCATGGGCTACAGGTATCAGCCCTGAGGGAGCACAGCATGGCAAGCAGATTCACCGAGGAGGTCGATGGCGAAGGCGTCGCCTGGGCCGCGGCCGGGTTCGTCGCCAGCCTGCTGATCGGCGTCGTGGTCGAACCGTTCCGCAGCACCGTCGGACTCGAGAACGTCGCGCTGGGCTACCTCCTGGTGGTCGTGGTCACCGCCGCGGTCGGTGGGCGGGCGGCCGGGCTCATCTCGGCGCTCTCGGCTGCCCTCTCCTATGACTTCTTCCTGACCACTCCCTACCACTCGCTGAGGATCGACTCGATCGCCCAGGTGATCACGGTCGCGCTGTTGTTCGGCACCGGCCTCGTGGCAAGCCTCGCCGGGAGAGCCCGCCGGCGACAGACCGTCGAAGCAGACACCCAAGCCGGCGTGATCCGCCTCCTCAACGCGATCACCCGCGCGGCGGCCGCCGGCGAGAACAGCGACCATCTCGCCGCCGAAGGCATCCTCACCCTCCTGGACGCCCGCCGGGTCGTGATCCGGCGTGGCGGTCCAGACAACGAGGTCGTGGTCGCCGACATCGGCGAGCCCGAGGCGCCACTCGACGTCGGCAGCCTCACCCAGCTCGATGCCGAAGGTCACATCCTCGACGGACGGCGTCGGCCGCCGAGAGGGTCGGTGGTGCGGTGGATGCGACCCCAGCAAGGGGCCGTCCTCCAGCTCGTCCGGCACCGGCAGCCCGTTGGTCGTCTCCTGGTGATCTTCCGTCAGGACCATTGGATGCCGCCGGTCATCAGACTCGCCCTGGCCACCGTCGCCCATGCCCTGGCCACGACCACCGGGCCGGCCGTCAGCCACGACCAGTAGGCACTTGCCTGGATCTCAGGTCGGCACGACGAAGCGGTAGCCCATGCCCGGTTCGGTAACGAGCAACTCGGGCACGGAGGGGTCGTCGAGCTTGCGGCGAAGGCTCGCCATATGGTCCCGAAGGTATCGGCCCTTCTGCTCGGACCCGGCCCCCCAGAGGCGTTCGGACAGAAAGCGGCTGGTGCACAACCGGCCCTCGTTGGTGGCCAGGATCTCGAGCAGTCGGTACTCGGTGCGGGTCAGTCGCACCGGCTGCCCCCACCGGGTGACCAGGCCGGCATCAAGGTCGATGCAGACGGGGCCGACCTCAATGGTTCGCGGCCGGTTGAGGCGCTGGGACTGGCCATGCCGCAGCGCCCCGCGGATCCGGGCCAGCAGCTCGGTCATGGCGAACGGCTTGGTGACGTAGTCGTCGGCGCCAAGGTCCAGCGCCGTGGCCTTCTTCCGCTCGTCGTCGACGGCAGTGAGGATCACGACCGGCGTCGTCGCCCAGGCGCGGAGGCGGCGAAGCACCTCCAAGCCGCCGACGTCGGGCAGGCCCAGGTCAAGCACGATGCAGTCGGGTTGCTGGGTCTCGATCACGGTCAGGGCGGCCTTGCCCGAGGCGGCGGTGAGCGCCTCGTAGCCACGTGCGCGCAGGTTGGCGGCGACCGCGCGGACAATCGACGGCTCGTCGTCAACCACCAGGACCCTGGCACCCATGCCCCGAGCATAGGGTCGTCCCGGGGGGACGCCCGCCCGTATGGGGCTTCTTGATGGCTTCTTTGCGGGACGCCACCGGTCCTTAACGATTCCTTTGCATCCGGTCGACACAGTGGGTAGCGGCCGAGTCCCATGCCTTGTCCCATGTCCCAAGGGTGGCCGGCCAAGGATCCAGCCGTCATCCAGGAGCGCCATCCTTGTCCGTTGAGCCCAAGGCCCCGCTAAGTCCGCTGCCGTCCCGTCCGAAGCGGTCGCGGCGCTATGAGTCGTTCGGGTACCGCGCCAAACGGGTCCTGCTCGGCCCGGCCCTCCGGACCTCCCAGCTGGCCCACCAACGCATCACCAAGCGGGTCGCGCTGGCCGTGTTCTCCTCCGACCCGATCTCCTCGACCGCCTATGCCACCGAGGAGATCCTGCTGGTGCTGGTGTTCGCCGGGGCGGCCGCAACCGGGTTGGCCCTGCCGATCTCGGTCGCCATCGCCGGGCTGCTCGGCATCCTGGTCCTGTCCTACCGGCAGATCATCAAGACCTACAGCTCCTCGGGCGGGGCCTATGTGGTCAGCCGGGACAACTTCGGCGGGCTGGTCGCCTCGATCGCCGGGTCGGCCCTGATCATCGACTACATCCTGACCGTGGCGGTGAGCGTCTCGGCGGGCACGGCCGCCCTCACCTCGGCCTTCCGCGTGCTGGAGCCGTGGCGGGTGCTGATCGCGGTCGGGTTCGTGGTCCTGCTAGCCTGGGGCAACCTGCGCGGCCTGCGCGAGTCGGGGCGGATCTTCGCCGTCCCCACCTACCTGTACGTGCTGGGCATGGCCGTGGTGGTGGTGTGGGGGATCTGGCGCTGGGCGTTCGGTGGGCTGGGCCCCATCCAGTACGCGCCGTCCGAGGCGCCGCAGCTGGAAGGCTTCGGGGCGGCGCTGGTCCCGGTGTCGCTGTTCCTCATCCTGCACGCCTTCTCGGCCGGGGTGACCGCCCTGACCGGCGTGGAGGCGATCTCCAACGGCGTCTCGGCCTTCAAGCAGCCCCAGGCCCGCAACGCCCGCACCACCCTGGTCGGCATGGCCGCCATCATGGCGTTCCTGTTCATCGGCATCACCTTCCTGGCCACCCGCTTCGACGCCCGCCCGTTCACCGACGGCAACCCCACCCTGGTCGCCCAGCTGGCCCGCCACGTGCTCGGCAACCCGGCCGCCTTCATCGCCATCCAGGTGGCGACGCTGCTCATCCTGGTCCTGGCGGCCAACACCTCGTTCTCCAGCTTCCCGCTGCTGGCCTCCTTCGCCGCCGACGACGCCATCCTGCCCCGCCAGCTGCGCAAGCGCGGGCACCGGCTGGTCTACTCCAACGGCATCCTGGTGCTGTCGGCGGCGGCGGTGTTCCTGGTGATCGCGTTCCGGGCCGACACCCACCACCTGATCCCGCTGTACGCCATCGGGGTGGTCACCTCGTTCACCCTGTCCCAGTCGGGCATGGCCCGCCGGCATCTGCGCCTGCGCGAGCCTGGCTGGCGCAAGGGCCTGCTGATCAACGGCGCCGGTGCCCTCATCACCCTGGTCGTCCTGGTCGTGATCGCCATCACCAAGTTCGCCGACGGCGCCTGGATGGTCTGTCTCGCCATCCCAGCCCTGGTGCTGCTGCTGCAGCGGGTCCAACGCACCTACCGCTCCGAGATCACCCAGCTCAAGGTGGAGGCATCCCAGCGCCTCGCCCCACCCAAGCCCCGCCACGAGGTCGTCGTCCTGCTGGAGGACCTCGACCAGGCGGCCATCGGCGCGTTGCAGTACGCCCGCCAGCTCAACCCGCTGTCGGTCACCGCCCTGCACGTCGCGGTCGACCCCGACCACGCCCGGGAGCTGGCCCACCTCTGGGCCAAGGTGAACATCCCCATTCCGCTGGAGATCGTCGACGCCCCGGACCGCAACCTGCCGGCCACCGTGGAGGAAACGGTGGCCGAGATGGTCCGGCCCGACACCGAGGTCACCGTGCTGGTGCCCCGGCGGCGCTTTGTCGGCTTCTGGCGCCGCGTGCTCCACGACCAGACCTCGGCCGAGCTGACCAAGGTCCTCGGCGACCTCGAGAACGTCAACGTGACGCTCGTTCCCTACCGGCTTCGCCGCCGCGGTGGGCTCAGGCCCGTCCCATCCAACAGCGCCGAGACGGCCGCCACCCGGTCGTCCAACCGTCGGTCCTCCCCATGACCTCCCAGCTGCGCAGGCGAACCAGCCTCGACGGAGAAGGCGTCACGTGGGCTCTGGGCGCCTTTGTCGCCAGCCTGCTGATCGGGCTGCTCGTCGAACCCTTTCGGGGCACCATCGGACTGGAGAACGTCGTCATCCTCTATCTGCTCGTGGTCGTGGCCGCGGCCGCGATCGGCGGCCGAGCGGCCGGCATCGTCGCCGCGCTCTCGGCCGCCCTGGCCTATGACTACTTCCTGACCACCCCCTACCACACGCTGGTCATCGACACCCTCGCCCAGGTCATCACCGTGGCCTTGCTGTTCGCCACCGGCATCGTGGTCAGCATCGGGGGCCGGGTTCGCCGCCGGTCGGCAGCAGTTGCCGAGGCGCACGCCGACGCCATCCGGCTCCTGCACCGGGTCACCGAGACCGCCGCGGCCGGCGGCGCCGTCGACCGGGTCGCCGCCGAGGGCCTCCAGCGGTTGCTGGACGCCCGCCGTGTCAGCGTCCTCCGCCGCGGCCCAGATGGTTTCGCGGTCATCGTGGACGTCGGTGACACCCGACCGCCACTCGATCTGGAGGCGTTGACCCACCTGGATCGTGAAGGCCGCATCCCCCCGGGGCATCACCGTGTCCTGGACGGCGTCATGGTCCTGCCGCTCGAGGGGGTTGCCCTCGACCTGGTTGCTCGCCAGCAACCGATCGGCTACCTGGTCGTCATTCCCGGCCGTGACGTGCCGGCCGACCGGACGGTCCGGCTCGCCGTGGCCGCCATGGCCAACGAAGTTGCCGTCGCGGCCACCGGGCAATCCCAGCGGTGATCCCGACCCCAGGCCTGCTCGACGCGCGGGAGGCGTAGTTGGCCACGACCGCCATCCTCATGGCGGCTTGGTACGATGAGCCGCAATCAAGGCGCGGGTCGCCCCGCAGGTGGATGAGCATGACAGTGTGCAGTACCCGGTTGACCTGGTCTTGAGGAGTACGGTAACCGTGGCCGTCGCGCGTGGCGACCCCGCCTCCTCGGCGGCCTCCCGTCAGAGCCGACGCCGAAGCTACTGCGGGAAGGTGCCAGATCGCGCCGGAGGACACCTCCCGCTGGATCGGCTGGCTACGCCTCCTCGACGGCGGCCAGGGCGGGGCCGCACGCCTGGCCACCGCTGCGGCGGTCTGGAGTTCGAGGTCGAGGAGGGTCCGAGCTGACCGACGAGCGACGCCCCCGGCCCAACAGTTCTCCCCGTGAACGGCCGGTCAGCGACGAGGAGTTCCGGGCCGCGTTGGAGCGGGAGACCGACCTGTCGCTGCGTGAGGATCCCGAGCGGCGACGGTACTACCGGGCGGGGGACTTGCCGCGTTCCGGGTCGCCCAGCGATGACCCGGCCGCACCCTGGCATCATCGCGGCGAGCTGCTCACCTGGAACGGTGAGACCCTCACGGTCGCGAAGTGGTCGCAGCGGACGGGCATCCAGGTCAGGACCTTGCTGCAGCGGTGCCGCAAGGGCTGGTCGGTCGAGCAGGTGCTGACGACGCCGCCCGGAGGTGAGAGGTGACCTGGACGGTTCAGGCCGAGCGATAGGTCATGGCGGGAGGGCGGCTTGGAGCTCGACCCGGAGGCTGGGAGTGAGGACATCCCCGGCGCGGCTGACCAGCATGGTCATCTCATAGACGACCACCCCTACGTCGCAGGAGGAGCCGGCCAGCACCGCCAGGCAGGAACCGTCACTGATCGCCATGACCAGCAGCAGTCCCCGGTGCATCTCGACCACCGTCTGTTTGACCAGCCCGCCGTCCATGCACCGGGCGCCACCCTGAGTCAGGCTGGCCAGCCCCGAGGCGATCGCGGCGAGTTGGTCGGCCTGCGGCCGGTCCAGGCGGTCGGAGACCGCGACCGGTAGGCCGTCGGCCGACAGCACCATGGCATGGGCCACTCCTGGGGTGCGATTGGCGAGATTCCCGACCAACCAATTGAAGTCGGCGGCTTCCCTGCTGAGTTGCGACATGGCGGTCCTGACGCTGGGCGTCGCACAGCGGTCGAGCCACCCACCCCGTCGTCGGCCCGCTGGCCTCTACAGGTCGCCGACCAGGCGGCCGGGCTGCGGCCACGTTGGCAGTGGGAGCATACTGCGGGACCGCATCAAGACAACACGCTGAGTCCTGTTGGATGATCCGGGTTCCCCCTCGGCGCCACGGCCGCTACGCTTGCTCCCCAGCCCTGGAGGGCCTGTGCCTGCTGATCGTCTGACGCAGTCCGCCACACCTCGCGTCCTCTCCACGCCGACCACGGCCCATCCCGAGGTTCGGGTCAAGCCGCGGCTGCGCGGGGTGTTCCATCAGTACGCCTTCTTCGTCTCCCTGGTCAGCGGCACCCTGCTGGTCCTGCTCGCCGCCACCACCAGGGCCTCGGTCGCGGCCGCGATCTATGCCGCCTCGGTGTCGGCCCTGTTCGGGGTCAGCGCCCTGTACCACCGCGTCACCTGGACCACCCCGGCCCGACGGCGCATGCGCCGGCTGGACCATTCGATGATCTTCCTGCTCATCGCCGGCACCTACACCCCGGTCGGCCTGCTGGTCCTGAACGGCACCCTGGGCACGGTCGTGCTGGCCGTCGTCTGGGGCGGAGCCCTGGCCGGGATCGTGCTCGAATTGGCCTGGACGACGGCGCCCAGGTGGCTGGGCGGGACCGTCTATCTGGCCCTTGGCTGGGTGGCGGTGGTGGCCACGCCGCAGCTGTTCGCCCGCCTCGGGGTGGCCGGCGGGCTGCTGATCGTGGCCGGCGGGCTGGTCTACTCGGCCGGGGCGGCCGTGTACGCCCTGCGCCGCCCCGACCCGGTGCCGGCCGTGTTCGGCTACCACGAGGTCTTCCACTTGCTGGTGATCGCCGGCGTGGCCGCCCACTTCCTGGCGATCAGCCTGTTCGCGCTGCCCACCGGCTGACGCGCCTGTGGACCCGCAAGGACGGGGCGCCAACAGCACCCCATCGCCCGACTGAGGCGGCATGCCCCGATATCCGGGTTGGTAGCGGTCAATGGCCGCACGCGCTACGCTTGAGATAGCACAGGTTCACGGTTGACTTGGTAGTTCACAGTCGAGCTTGTCCCTTTGCCGCCAGCGCCAACCGGCGTCGGCGTGATCGGTACCTCCGAGACAACGGAGGGAGGGACATCCAGCATGACTGTTGGAACCGTGAAGTGGTTCAACGCCAACAAGGGTTACGGCTTCATCCAGCCTGAGTCCGGCAACGACGTCTTCGTCCACGTCAGCGCCATCCAGGACGGCGGCTCGTTGCAGGACGGCCAAGCCGTCGAGTTCGACATCACCCAGGGCCAGAAAGGCCCCCAGGCGACCAACGTGCGGGCGGTCGCCGCCCAGTAACCCGCCACGGTGGAGCGCTCCCCGACTGGGCACGCGCGGCGACTGGTCCGGTGGTTCGGCCAGCTGCCTGCCAAGGGAGGAGGCCGCGATGGCCCCACTACTGCAGTCCGCCACCACCCCGTCGGAGGGCGACGCCGTTGTCACCGTGCGCGGCGACATCGACGCTGAGACTGCTGGCCAGTTGTGGCAGTACCTGAGCTACCTGGTCGGCCAGGGCCACCATCACATCGTGTTGGACCTGCGGGGCGTGATCCTGATCGACTCGGCCGGGGTCGAGGTCCTGGCCCGGGTGTCGGCCTGGACCCGCCGCAAGGGCGGCGAGCTGGTGCTGCGGTCGGTGAGCCCGGTCCTGGCCGAGCAGCTGGAGCTGGCCAGCCAGGCCGAGGCCCACCGGCATCATCCCTCGGCCGCCGGCGACCCGCCACCACCCGCCGCGCAGTGACCGGTGTAGATGGCTCCATGGCCGACAGGGCATCGCAGCGACCTGGCCAGCTTCCTGGAGGAGTCGTAGCGGCCGAGTGCCGCACTCGGAGACGCAGGACCATCACTGCGATGCGTCAAGGCTGAAGCAGATGACGCGAGGAGTTGATTCGAGTATGGCCCGTCTTGGTGGTACGCCGAGGGTGCTGCCCGATCAGCCGGTTGCGACGGTCGATCCTGAGGTCGAGCGGCTCGCCCGCGTGCTGGTGGAGGGGTTGATCGAACGATTGGCGGCCGAGCCTGCGGTCCCTGCCACCAGCCTGCTCGACCACCTCGCCGAGCAGCTGCAGCAGGCCGCCAACCTGCGTCGCCTCAATGTGATGCGCCGCATCCCTGGGTCGGCGTCGGCCGCCTGGTCGCCCGCGACCCCACGGCGGACCGCGTCGCGGACTGCCTCGGGAGGGCAACCCCCAACAGCAGGTCCAGGTTGACCGGCGAGGGCAACCGGGACGGAGCGACCGGCGAGTTGACCTGGAACGAAGCGAGGACCGAGCACCTACCATGAGTCCAGAGCCAGCGCCGACGACGGCCCGGGTGCCCCGAACGACGGGCCGCTGGAGTGAGTACACCCAGCTCTCCCGGCAGATCAAGCAGGCCGGCCTGCTGGACCGTCGGCGCGGCTGGTACCTGGCCAGGATCGGTCTCAACCTGGCCCTGCTGGCCGGCGGATGGGTCGCGTTCGCCATGCTCGGGGCGTCGTGGTGGCAGCTGCTCATCGCCGTCTATCTGGCGGTGGTGTTCACCCAGCTCGCCTTCATCGGCCATGACGCCGGCCACCGGCAGCTCTTCCGCTCCCGGCGGGCCAACGACCAGGTCGGCCTGATCCATGCCAACCTGCTGGTCGGGGTGAGTTTCGAGTGGTGGGTGGCCAAGCACAACCGCCACCACACCAACCCCAACCACCAGGACCTGGACCCCGACATCAGCATCACCGCCCTGGCCTTCACCACCGACCAGGCCACCGCCAAACAGGGGCTGGTCCGGCTGATCGCCCGCCATCAGGCCTGGCTGTTCTTCCCCCTGCTGCTGCTGGAAGCGGCCCACCTGCATCTGGCCAGCACCAAGGCCATCCTGCGGGGCTCGGGCCGGGCCAACACCGTCGAAGGGCTGTTGCTGGTGGCCCA
>Ga0307320_10000671_pt1 | contig 12351 bp, 9 predicted proteins | sample ER_DNA_369_FD_194495 | JGI IMG/M metagenome (GOLD analysis project Ga0307320, IMG submission 194495) | Bulk soil microbial communities from the East River watershed near Crested Butte, Colorado, United States - ER_DNA_369 | ecosystem: Environmental > Terrestrial > Soil > Floodplain | place: USA...
GCCGGTTCCGTCGGAACGGTCGGTTCCGTCGGAACGGTCGGCTCCGGCTCGGCCGTCGATGCCCCTCCGGTCTCCTCGGTCCCGGTCGAATCGGCGAAGACGGTCACGCCGGCGGGCGCTCGCGTGGCGAGCGCTGCGCCGGCCGCAAGGAGTGCGGCAAAGGCGAGCAGGTGAGCCATTCGGCGCACCAGGTCCTGAACGAACTGCCTCAAGTCTCCGTGCTGCCTTCGCAAGGGGGCGCCTCCTCCGGGCCGGGGCGCAGACCCCGGATCCACAACTCGAATTGCGCTTCAACTATCCCCTCACGGCCCTCGGCGCATCACCCTCCGGAGGTCCAGTGGCAACTAGACCTGCGGGGGGTTTCCCGGCTCGAACCGCGTTCTATCGTCGCTTGCATCCTGCTATTTAGCGCCACACAAAACGGCGCCCGATCGGTTGAGAGGAGGTGAACTGGAATGCGCACATGGTTTGCCTCAATTCGCGACGAGGACGGTCAGGCGCTGGTCGAGTACGCGCTGATCCTGGCTCTGGTGTCGATCGCTTCGATCGCCATGCTGACGTTGCTCGGCACGGACATTGGCGAGATTCTGACGTCGGTTTCTGACGCTCTTAACGCCGCCTAGAACGAGCAAAACGGGGATTCCCGGCACCGCCTGGAAGCGGCGACGCTTCCGGGGCCGGTGCCGGGAAGGCTCCATGTAGGAGGAAATGCTTTGGTCAAACAACTTCGAGAATTTCACGCGGCAGGCGCCGGCGACGACGGTCAGGCGCTGGTCGAGTACGCGCTGATCCTGATGCTCGTGGCGCTGGTCGCGGTCCCCATCCTGGGGGCGATCGGTGTTGACCTGGCAGCGAAGTTCGCAGACGTATCGAGTGCGCTCTGACCGATGCGGCGGATATTGACCAAGTTCGGCCCGGAGGACGGCGCCTCGCTCGTCGAGTTCGCCCTGGTCCTGCCGGTTCTCGCGCTGCTCCTCTTCGCCATGCTCGATTTCGGCAAGGCCTTCAACTACTGGATCGACGAGACACACCTCGCGAACGAGGGAGCTCGCTGGGCCGTCGTCAACAGAAACCCGGGTGGAGGGTCGCTCCAGCAGTACCTCGTCGACCAGGCGACGACCGACGAGCTCCGGAACGGCGGGACGGCGTCCATAGCCAACCCTGCCGAGGTGTGCATCAGCTTTCCGAACGGCACTTCGAACGTCGGCGACCCGGTGCTCGTCACCGTGAGCGCGACGTACAACTGGCTTCCGGTCATCGGCCTCGACGTCGCCGAGACCACGATCACCGGCTCGTCGCACATGCGGCTTGAAGCTCTCCCCACGAACTATTCGGCGGGGTGCTCCTGATGGCCTCGGCGCGGGACGAGCAGGGGGCTGTGCTCGTCATGTTCGTGCTCTGGCTGCCGGTGCTTCTTGCCTTCATCGTGTTCGTCGCGGACGTGGGCAACTGGTTCGTGCACAAGCGGCACCTCCAGATGCAGGCGGACGCCGGCGCACTCGCCGGAGGCGGCCTCTTCACCGTGCCTTGCGGCGACGCGCCGATCGTCGCCACTGCGCGCAAGTACGGCGGCGACCCGAACGCCGTGGCGCCTTACAACCTGCAGGTGCCGCCGACGGATCCGAACAACGTCCATGTCCTCATCAACTCGACGAGCTACTGGAACCAGGGAGGCAACGACTACACGGACGGCGGTCAGCCGTGCGCGGCGAAGATGGTCGACCTCAAGCTCACGGAGGCTGATCTGCCGCTGTTCTTCGGCGTCATTCCCGGCCTCAGCGTCGTGCCGGCGATCAACGCGCATGCGCGAGTGTCGGTGCAGCAGCTCAGCTACGCAGGCGGAGGCCTCCCGATCGCGGTACCCGACGTCGACCCGACGAAGGCCCAGGCGAAGTTCATCGACGAGTCCACGGGCGCGGTACTTGCGACGACCACCCTCACGAACACCGGAGTCGCGAACGGCCTGTCGATCTGGGACAACAGCGCCTCTCCCGTCTCGATACCTGTGAACACGTCGCACATTGGGCTGCGGGTGACGCTGAGCGGGACGACCTCGACGACCTGCGGAGATCCGCTCGTCGACTGCTACGACCTCGGCTCGACCAACGGCATCGTCCACGTCCGCGGTTGGTCGAGCAGCGGTAGCGGCGCCCAGCCGAACCCGCCGCTCGCGCGCGACGTGACGCTCTCCCAGGGCACGTGCTCGGATCCATACTTCACATCGTCGACCTCGACGTGCTCGATCGGGGTCAGCGCTGTCGTCGACTTCGGCGTAGCCAACCCGACGGCCGTCGGCGCCAGGGTCAGCGCCGTGGTTGCGGGCCACACAAACTTGCTCACGTATGTCGCCGCCACCGGCCGCTGGGAGTCGACCGGGAACAACTTCTTCTCGATCGACCCAGGCGTCGGGCCGGTGCCCGTCGAGTTGAAGTGGGAAGAGAGAGGGATCGGCAGCGTCAACGGGCAGCCCTGCACCAACGGAGGCAACAACCCTTGTCAGGGGTCATTCGGCATCGTCCAGCGTTCCTTCAGCGCGAATGAAACGCGCTCCGGTCCGATCAAGCTCGCCCAGGTGTGGGAGAACAGTTCGTTCTGGAAGAACTCATTCCAGACCGGGACGGCGCACGACCTGGTCGTCAAGATCGGGATCATCCCGAACCTGCAGAACGCGAGCGACGTCAACGATCCGATCGTGACGCTGCGGGTGGCCGGCGGAAGCCAGAACCAGTCGCTGGACTGCGACCCGGACTGGAGCAACCTCGCCGACGAGTTGGCCAACGGCTGCCGGCCGCACTACACCCCGAACACCGGGAACGCATGTCCCACATCGGCGTCGACCCTCTGGGCGAGCCCGGAGCCTTGGGATTGCGTGGCAATCCAGACGGGAGGCGCCACCAACCAGGTGCCCAAGGGGCTCAACCTGCGCATCCTCGGGGACGAGAAGGCGAACACCTGCACGTCGCCCAACAACTGGAGCATGTTCCCGAACATTCCGCCGGGCGACCCACGGGTGCTCAACGTCTTCATGACGCCCTTCGGCTCGTTCGGCGGTTCCGGCAACGACGTCTTCCCGGTGACCAAGCTCGGCACGTTCTACATCACCGGTTGGACTGGGCAGGGCCAAGGCTTCAACAACCCGTGCCAAGGCAACGGCGACGACCCCGTCCCGAACAACGACGCGGGGAACATCGTCGGTCATTTCATCAAATACATCTTCGGACTAAACGACGGCGGCGGCAGCGGCGAGGTGTGCGACTTCAACGCCTTCGGTAGCTGCATCTCCGTACTCACCGAATAAGGAGGCTCGAACATGCAGATGGTTCAAAAAATGCTTGCGACTCGAGGGGGAACCGTTGCGGTAGGCGGCTTCGCGGCAGCGTTCGGAGCGCTCCTTCTCCTCCTGTACCTCGCCCAGTACAGGAGCAGCGTCGACGAGTCCGGCGAGCCGATCACGGTTCTCGTCGCCAAGTCACTGATCGAGAAAGGAACGCCCGGCGACATCGTCGGGATCAAGGGGCTCTTCCAGACGACGGACGCCCCTCGAGACCAGCTCCAAGACGGCGCTATCACGGACCCCTCGGCCCTTCGCGGGCGGCTCGCGACCAACGACGTCTATCCGGGCGAGCAGTTGACGACGGGGGACTTCTCCGCGTCGGCCAGCGGGGCGATCGGAACCGAAATCGCCGGGAACCAGCGCGCGATCTCGGTGCCGGTCGACAACGCACACGGGATGGTCGGCCAGGTCCGAACCGGTGACCGCATCGACGTGCTCGCCGGTTTCAACGTGACCCAGGGCGGCGGCGGAGGCGGAACTCCGGTCATCAAGGTCCTCAGCCAGAACGTCCTCGTGCTCGAGGCGCCGGCGCGCGGGAGAGCGGGCGGCGCGACCAACATGGATGCGAACGTCGTCCTGAGAACGACCTACCGCGAGGCGTCCGAGATCGCCTGGGCCGTGGACAACGGCAAGATCTGGCTCGTCCTGCGCCCCCGCGCCGGTGCCCCTCTCAGGCGGCCCCAACTCGTTACGCCCGCGCAGCTTCTCGGCGTGAGGCCGGTCGGGGTGCGGCCATGAGCGAAACCATCCGCACGCTGATCGCACTTGACGCCGACTCCGACCGAGACGTCGTGCAGTCAGCCCTCCCGGCTGAGGCCGCCATCCAGATCGTCGGTTTCGTCGAGGGGTTCGAGGAGAGCTGGAACGCACTCCAGGCGACCTCGACCGACCTGCTCGTTGTCGCCTGCCCGGGCTACTCGGACCGCGCCCTGTTCTTCATCGAGGGCGCCGTCAAGCAGCATCCGGACCGGCCGATCGTCGTTGTCTGCGAGACCTCGCCGAACGGCTTCGTCCGGCGTGTCTTCGAAGCCGGCGCCGATGACATCGTCACGCTGCCAGAGTCGCCGGAGCGGGTTCTCTTCGCCCTCCAGAAGGCGGTTGCCCGAAAGCAGGGTGCGGCCGTCGCGACGGGGCTCGCGCTCTCGCCGATGATCTGTGTGCTCGGGCCGAAAGGCGGCACCGGAAAGACGTTGACGTCCTCCAACCTGGCCGTCAGCCTCGCCAAGAAGGGCCGGAAGGTCGCGTTGGTCGACCTCGACCTCCAGTTCGGCGACATCGGTCTCGCGTTGGGGCTGAAGCCTGAACGGACGATCTACGACCTGGCGAAGTCGGCGGGCTCGCTCGACGCGGACAAGGTCGATGACTACCTGATCGAACATCCGTCCGGGGTGCGTGTGCTCATGGGGCCAACCCGTCCCGACCAGGCGGCGGCGATCACGGTCGAGTTCCTCCGCGAGGTCTACGCGAATCTCCGCTCGACGCACGACTTCGTCGTCGTCGACACGGCGCCTGGATTCACGCCTGAGGTGATCGCCTCCGTCGACAGCTCCTCCCACATCTGCATGGTGGGAATGCTCGATTCGCTGTCGCTCAAGAACACGAAGCTCGGACTGGAGACGCTCGAGCTGATGGGGTACGACCCGGAGCGCATCCGGCTCGTTCTGAATCGGTCAGATACACGCGTCGGGATCGCGCGCGACGAGGTCGAGGCGATCATCGCCAGGGTGCCCGACATCCTCGTCCCGAGCGACCGCGACATTCCGCGCTCGTTCAACGAGGGCGTGCCGATCGTCAGCGCGAAGTCGAAATCAGAAGCGGCCCGAGCATTCGTCGCGCTGGCGGCTCTCTACGTGGGGCCCGTCGCTTCCGCGAACGGATCTCATCGCCGCAGCCTGCGGCGGAAGAGGAACGGGTAGATGGAGCTTCACGAGCGACTCTCGACGGCGCCGCCCGTAGGCGTCACCTCCGGTGTGGATCCGTTCTCGGAGATCAAGAACCAGATTCACCTGGGCGTCATCGGCGATCTCGGGCCGCAGCTGTTCAACGTCAACATGGACCCGAACGCTCTGCGCGACCGCGTCACCGCGGACATCCGAGCGCGTCTCAGCGAGGAGGTCGGGATCTCGCGCGACGACCGCGAGCGGCTGACCTCGGAGATCGCGGACGACATCCTCGGCCACGGGCCGATCGAGCGGCTGCTTGCCGACGAAAGCATCACCGAGATCATGGTCAACGGGCCGTTCGACGTCTGGGTGGAGCGCCAGGGGCGGCTGTTCGAGACGACCGTGCGCTTCAACGACGAGTCGCACCTGCGGCGAATCATCAACAAGATGGTGGCCCAGGTGGGCCGGCGGATCGACGAGTCCTCGCCGATGGTCGACGCGCGGCTGCCCGATGGAAGCCGTGTCAACGCAGTGATCCCGCCCCTCTCACTTTCGGGGCCACTGGTCACGATCCGCAAGTTCAGTAAGCGGCGGTTGGACCTGGGCGACCTCATCCGGCTGGGCACGATGAACACGGAAACGGTCGAGTTTCTCCAGCGCTGCATCCTCGCCGAGCTGAACATCCTGATTTCCGGCGGCACCGGCTCAGGCAAGACGACGCTGCTGAACGCACTCTCGACCTCGATCCCCGACGACGACCGGATCGTGACGATCGAGGATGCAGCCGAGCTCAGGCTGAACCAGCGTCACGTCCTGCGCCTCGAGGCGAGGCCCAGCAACATCGAGGGCGAGGGCGAGATCCCGATCCGTGAGCTCGTGCGCAACTCGCTGCGCATGCGGCCGGATCGGATCATCGTCGGCGAGGTTCGCGGCTCGGAAGCGCTCGACATGCTCCAGGCCATGAACACGGGTCATGACGGGTCGCTCTGCACGGTCCACGCGAACACGCCACGCGACGCGCTGGCCCGGATCGAGACCATGGTGCTGATGGCGGGCTACGAGCTGCCGGTCCGCGCGATTCGGCAGCAGGTCGCCGCGGCCCTGGACCTCATCGTCCATCTCGAGCGCCTGGAAGACGGCTCGCGACGGGTCACCGCGATCACCGAGGTGCAGCGCATGGAATCGGACGTGATCACGTTGCAAGACATCTTCGAGTTCAAGGTCTCGGAGGTGACGCCGGAGCGGATCGTCGTCGGGAACCTGAACCCGACGGGGCTGCGGCCGGCGTTCCTCGACAAGTTCGAGAAGCGGGGCATCACACTTCCAGTCAGCCTGTTCAAGAGCGACGATCGTCCCTCGTTCGAGGTGGCGCGATGAGGCGCGCGACCGTCGCGGCAATCGCACTTGGCGCGCTCTGGCTCCTCGCCGGCGCCGCCCTCGGCGCCGCCCCGACCGGCGGAGCGGGTGTAGGGCTGATCGAAGCCGACGCGCGTTTCCCGGACCGCGCCTTCGTCTTGACGCTGCCGGACCAACGGCGCCTCGGCCCACGGCAGGTCCATGTCTTCGAGAACGGCACCCCGGTCTCGAACGTATCCGTCGTCCCGATGGCCAAGGGAGAAAAGGCCGACTTCGGCGTCGTGCTCGTGATGGACGCCAGCAACAGCATGAAGGGGAGTGCGATCGTGGACGCGACCGCAGCCGCCCGAGCATTTGCTGCTCGACGCGCGGCCAAGCAGCAGCTCGCGATCGTGACGTTCAACCGCAAAGCATCCGTCCTCCTTCCATTCACGACGGATGCAGACGCGATCGCCGCTGCGCTCGCCAATCCGCCTCCGCTCGCGCAGGGCACGCACCTCTACGACGGCGTAGCGACCGGGCTCCGGCTACTGCGCAACGCCAAGATCACCGTCGGCGCCGTGATCGTCCTCTCCGACGGCGCCGACACGGGCAGCTTCGTCAGCCTCCCCGGAGCGATCGAGAAGGCGAAAGCAGATCGCGTGCGGATCTTTTCGGTCGGAATTCGCTCCCGCTCCTTCCGCGCCGAGCCGCTCGAGAAGGTCGCCTTCTCGACGGGTGGGGACTACTCGGAGGCACGCTCGACAAGCGAGCTCGCCCGGCTCTACGCTCAGCTTGGGGCTCAGCTGTCGAGCGAATACCTCCTTCGCTATCGCTCGCACGCGGGGCCGAACATGAAGATCCGCGTCACTGTCCGAGTCGACGGACTTCCGACCTCGGCAGTCAGCGGCTACGCAACACCACCGTTGCCCGAAGGCCCGGCGGCCAAGCCCTATCACCGGCCGCTCTCGGCGGCGTTCTGGCAGTCCGGGGTGACAATGCTCCTCATCGCCCTCCTCTCGGCCGCGCTCTTCGCCGTCGGTGTGATGATCATCGTGCGTCCGCGACGAGGGAACCTGCAGAGCCGGATGGCGCATTTCGTCTCGCTTCGAATGACTGGTAGCAAGGAGTCAGACGACATCCGGCTCACCGGCAGGATGTTCGCGGGCGCCGGGCGCTCGCTGGAGACGACGAAGTGGTGGGCGCGCTTTGTCGACACGCTCGAGCTCGCCGAGATCCGAGTGCCGGCCGTGCATCTCCTCCTGTGGACCTTCGTCGGAACGTTCTTCACCATGTGGCTGCTCGCCGTTGTAGGCGGCTCGCTGCTCTTCAGCGTGCTCGGGCTGGCCGTTCCGTTTGCGGTGCGGATGGTGATTGTCCGGAAAGTCGAGAAGAAGCGCGCCCGCTTCGCCGACCAGCTTCCGGACAACCTGCAGGTGCTCGCTTCCGCGCTCCGCGCGGGCCACAGTCTCGTCGGCGCGCTGAGCGTCGTGGTCGACGACGCGGCGGAGCCGTCGCGGACGGAGTTCCGCCGCGTTGTCCGCGACGAGCAGCTGGGCATCCCGCTCGAGGCCGCTCTCGAAGTCGTCGTGCGCCGAATGGACAACCGCGATCTGGCGCAAATCGGCCTCGTGGCCGCGCTCCAGCGTCAAACGGGCGGAAACATGGCGGAGGTCCTCGACCGGGTTACGGAGACGATCAGAGAACGGGCCGAGCTGCGCCGGATGGTGCAGACGCTGACGGCTCAGGGCCGGATGTCACGCTGGGTCGTCTCGGCGATCCCGGTCGGCCTGCTCGTGGCGATCTCGGCCTTGAACCCGACGTACATCGCCCCGCTCTTCACCGAGACGTCCGGGCGCATCCTGCTCGTGGTCGCGGCGGTAATGGTCGTCAGCGGCTCCCTGGTCATCAAACGCATCGTCAACATCAAGCTGTGAAAAGGAGCGGACAATGATTCTCATCCTGATCCTCGGTCTGCTCCTTGCTGGAGCCTCGGTCACTCTTGCCGCCCGTGCGCTGGCGATGCCGCGAGCGCGCGCGGCCGAGACGATCGCCCAGATCGACGACTACGGCTATGCGAGCCCAAAGGCACCACAGAGTCGTCAGGGCCCGCTGAGCGGTGCGCTCGACAACCTCGCCCACGGCGCGGGCTCTTGGGTGGCGAAGCATTTCGGGAGCATGCGCGAGGCGAAGCTGCGCGACGAGCTGATGGCTGCCGGCATCTACGGCCTGACTCCCCGGAAGTTCGTGGGCTACCGGATCCTCAGCACCATTTCCATCCCGACCCTCTGGCTCTGGTCCGCCTCCACCACCGGCTATCCCGCCGCGCTGACCTTGGTCGGGTTGCTCTTGTGCACGGCCATCGGCTGGCTGGGTCCGATGATGATCGTCAAAAGGCGCGCTCAGCGCCGCCTCGAGCGGGTCGACTACGAGTTGCCGGAGCTCATTGACCTGCTCGTCGTCACAGTCGAGGCCGGGCTCGGGTTCAACGGTTCGCTTCAGGTCGCGTCGGAACGACTCCACGGGCCGCTCGGCGACGAGCTGCGCCTGGCTATGCAGGAGCAGACGATGGGGCTGACGACGAGCGAAGCACTGAGCAACATGCTGACGCGCTGCCAGACGCCCCTGATGCGCTCGTTCGTGCGCGGAGTGCTGCAGGGCGAGACGCTTGGCGTCTCGATCGGCAAGATCATGCGCGACCTCGCCACGGACATGCGCAAGCGGCGACGCCAGTCCGCCGAGGAGCGCGCCCAGAAGGCGCCGGTCAAGATCCTCTTCCCGCTCGTCTTCCTCATCTTCCCCGCGATGTTCCTTGTCCTGCTGGGGCCGGCCGCCTACTCCTTCGCGGGATCGTTTGGAGGTTGAAGTGAGTCGACTCGCCATCACCGGTCTGTTCGTGCTCATTGCGTTCGCCGCAGGACTCAACGCGCTCGACTCCTTCCAGAGTCTGTTCGCCGAGCCGACGCTTCGTTCTTGGGCAGTCGCGGGCTACTCGGTTCTCAAGGCCGGCGTCGCCACCGCGTTCAGCGTCTTCGTGCTCCTCCGAGCACCGTCGCGTCGGCCTTCCCGGGACCCGGTCGCTTTTGCGTCGTGCGCGATCGCGATCGGCGCCGTGATCGCGCTACAGGGGCCATCCAGCTCGGCGTCGACATCGCTGGTCATCGTGGGCGAGCTGGTGGCACTGGGCTCGTGCGCCTGGCTGCTCGTGTCCGCGCTGGCGCTCGGCCGTTGCTTCGGTTTGCTGCCCGAGGTCCGCGGACTCGTTACGCGGGGGCCCTACCGGCTCGTCCGTCACCCCGTCTACCTCGGTGAGTTCGGCGCCTGCGCCGGGCTCGTGCTCGCCGCTCCCAGCTACTGGAACTTCGGTGTCGCGGCGGCGTTCGCCGCGGCGCAGGCGACGCGGATCCGGCTCGAGGAGCGCGCCTTGCTCGCGGAGCTACCTGAATACGCCGAGTACGCCGCGCGGACGCCGCGCCTCGTGCCTCGGATGCGCGGCATCTCGATCGGCAGCCGGCTGCAGAGGGCGACGCTCGTTGTCTTTTGGCTTGCCGCGGCCGGGCTCGTTGCCTCTCCGGGAGCGGATGCCGCGCTCAAGGCGCCGGCTCTAAGCTCGCCGGCCGCAGCCGCGCAGGTCGCGTTGGTGCCCGCGTTTGCCTGGAACCCCGTCGCGGGAGCGGACCGCTACGAGTTCCAGATCGCGGCCGATGCGGGGTTCAACGCGCCCGTACTCGGCGCGGGCTACGACCGGTTCTTTACGAAAAACGCGCGCGCAACACTGAAGAAGACCGTGCCGAACGGCGTCTACTGGTGGCGGGCGCGCGCCGCGACTGAGAAGGGCGTCGTCTCGAAATGGTCACAGATTCGTTCGTTCCGAAGGGCGTGGACTGCGACGGCCGCCCTCCAGTCGCCGGCCGACCATGCCGTGGTCAGCTATCCCCTCGTGCCGCTCAAGCTCTCCTGGTCGCCGGTGCTCGGCGCCGCGAAATACGAGGTCGCCATCGCTACCGACCCGCTCCTGGGATCGCTCGTCGGCGGAAAACCCGTCGAGACCCAGGCAGCGAGCTTCACGCGCGCGGGGGCTCTCGCGACCGGCACGTACTACTGGCGAATCACGCCAATGGACGCCCAGGGCAACAGGGGAGCGCCGTCACAGGTCTGGTCGTTCATGTGGTTTTGGCCCTCGGCGACGAGCGTGCGCTTCGACGATCTCGCCTCGGAGCCCGAGGTCGTCGATCCACAGTTCTCATGGGACGCGGTTCCCGGCGCGGCCCGGTACGAGGTCGAGATCAACTCGTCGCGCGACTTTGCGCCAGGGTCGCGCATCTGTTGCACGACCACCATCCTCGGCACGTCGCACTCGCCGCTGCGGGTCTTCAGAGACAACACGCTCTACTGGCGCGTTCGGGCGTTCGATCCCGACGACAACGCCGGTGTTTGGAACGAGGGCCCGCAGTTCGTAAAGAGGTTCGACAAGGTGCCTCCCGTGACGGGCACAAGCATCAAGGGCATGCGCATGCGCGACAACCTCCAGGACCCCGGGGCTGATCTCTCGCCGAATCCGGGCTATCAGACCGAGGTCCCGATCGTGAGATGGGATCCCGTGCCGGGTGCGTCGAGCTACGAGGTCGAGGTAACGCCGTATGACAGCGGCCTGGGCTACTGCAACTGGTCGAGCACGCACCGCTGGCTCGTCAGGACCGCCGTTACCGCTTGGTCGCCGCTCGGGACGGGTCGGACGGGTCGCCCGCCGTTCGGCAACCCGGGCAGCGTCGCCGGGGACTCCACCGCGCTGGCGAGCGACCAACGGTATTGCGCACGAATTCGGGCGCGCAGCAACCGCGAGGCGTCGAACAACGAGGTCTACGGGGACTACACCGAAGTTGACAACGGCACGGGCTGGGCGTTCCAGTGGATGGGATACGGCGCCGGCGCTTCGTGCACCCCCTCCTGCACCCCGGGCTATCTCGGCTCCGGCGACTACGTTCTTCCGGCAGGCGGCTCGACGCATGGGCAGACCCCGCTTTTCACCTGGAGGCCGCTGGCCGGGCGTGCGAGCTACTTCGTCATCGTCGCCAAGGACCCGTCGTTCACGAATATCGTCGACTACGCCTTCACTCAGCTCCCGGCTTATGCCCCGAGGACGAGCGTGTTCCCGACCACCTACCCCGACGAGACGACGTCGTACTACTGGGTCGTGTTGCCGGCTGCGGATGCAAACGGGAACGGGGCCGTGGGGAACCCGTTCCAAGGAGTGCCCCAGATCTTCGACAAGCGATCGGCACCACCCGCCCGGCTCGGCCCTGCGGACGGGTCGGTCCTGACGTCGCAGACGACCTTCAAGTGGACACTCGCGCTCGGCGCCCGGCGCTATCGGCTGCAGGTCGCGCAGGATCCGACCTTCGGCGATCCGATCGAGGACGTTCTCACGGATGCAACGGCCTATACGACGAACACGACGTACCCCGCGGACACTGTTCTCTACTGGCGCGTCCGGGCCGATGACGAGAACCTGATCGGGCTCACGTGGTCTTCGACAGGGACGTTCCAGAGGCGCTTGCCGGTGCCGATCCCGAGTCCCTTCAACCCAACACGTGGCGACTTCATCCCGACGTGGACGTGGGACTCGATCATCGGCGCTGTCTCCTACGACGTCGCGGCCGATCTTCCGGACGGCACCCACCGCAACATCACCGGCCTGCGCACCGCGGCTTTGACCCCGATCCTCATGTACGGCACCGGGCTCTTCCACTGGAGGGTTCGGGCGAACTTCCCCAAGGCTCCAAACGGCTCCGTCCCAGG
>Ga0307320_10000676_pt1 | contig 12299 bp, 11 predicted proteins | sample ER_DNA_369_FD_194495 | JGI IMG/M metagenome (GOLD analysis project Ga0307320, IMG submission 194495) | Bulk soil microbial communities from the East River watershed near Crested Butte, Colorado, United States - ER_DNA_369 | ecosystem: Environmental > Terrestrial > Soil > Floodplain | place...
CGAAGAAGAAAGCTGCCGCGGCCGCCCAGGGCGTGGTGCCTGGACGGCCGCGGCCAGCTCAGCCCTGTGTCGTCAGGGCGTGGGGTCGAGGTAGGAGCCGCTGTAGTTGTCGAGGTTGCCGAAAGTGGGCGGGCAGTCGGTTAGCGGGGACGGTGCGGGTATCGGGGACCCGTCGATCAGAGACTGCCGGTAGGCGTTCACCGCGGGGCAGACCGCCGCATCGCGCGCGTCCATCCAGATCACGATCCCGTAGTCACGCGCGGCCGCGGCGTACTGGTAGTCGTAGATCAACTCGCGGTTGAGCGTCCGGGTCGTGCCCCTGGCGTCGCCCACCGCCCCCCGGTGCAACGTCGTGAAGCTCCCGACCGTACCAGCCACTCCGACGTCCGCATGGCGGGCAACCCCCTGCATCCGGCGTGGGTTGGCGGTGGTCGTCTGGAACGGGTCCAGATAGCCGTTGTAGACCAGGTACAGGTCGCTGCCGTCGGGCGAGATCGCCACCGCCGAGTTGTCCGCCCGGTCGCCGGCCTCGGCCGCGTTGACCGGGGTCGACCAGGTTACTCCGTGGTCGGTCGAGGTCTGCACAAGGGCCTGCTCGTGGTTGAGCGCACCGTCGGGCCACGTGAGCACAGCCGTGTCGGTGGCGTCGACGCCGGTCGGGGCTCCGTTGGCGATGCTGAGGCTGGGGAAGCTGTCGGTGCGGGTCCCGGCGAACCCGTCGAACACGATCCGGCCCGACACCGGGTCGAACACCCCGACGTCGTGCACCGTGGCCACCGGCCGAGGCTTCTCGAAGTTCGAGCCCCCGTCGAATGAACGGGCCAGATAGAAAACGCTCTGGCCGCCGGCGGTACCTTCCCAGACCACGTAGACCACACCGGTGCTGTCGGTGCGCACCGCGCAGCCCTGGCGGCCGCCCGACTGGGCGCTGCTGGTCGCCGAGGTAAGCTGGCGCTGGCGCCAGGTGCTGCCGCCGTCGCGGGAGGCCGAGAGCACGATCGGCTGGGGCGGGCCGCCCACGCTGCGGAAGGCGGTGTTGCAGAGGTACACATTGCCGAAGAAGCGGCTGGTTGCAGCGTTGTCGGCCCAGATGTCCTCCTTGTCGGTGAGCAGCGCGGCGTTCTGGCGGCTCACGATGACCGGGTCCATCCAGGCGCTCTGGACGCCGGCCGCTGCCGCCGCCACGTTGTCTGTGCGTGACACGGCGGCTGCCGAGGCGCCCGTGAACGGCGTCTGACCGGTATTCGGGAAGGCCAGGTTGGCGTAGTACAGCCGCGAGCCGTTCGCCCAGGAGAATCCGCCAGGGCCGGGCTTCGGGCCGAACGCAAGCGCCGGGTCGCCGTGGGAGGACATCCCGTTCTCGAAGTAGTTGGGCAGAGTGTGGATGTCGCCGACGTGCGTCGTACCATTCTGTGCGGTCAGGCCGGTGTAGGTGGGCTGAGTCCAGGTCCCGCCGCTGTCGAACGAGAAGTAGATCCCGGAGATGCCGATGTCGGGGGTGAGGTCACAACTGCTGCCGTTGCACGGCGAATTGTCGACCAGATCGTTGGCACCGGCGGCCAACACTGCCGGGCTGTGCGCGTCCATGGCGAGCGCGGGCTCGTTGGAGCCGTTGGGCAGGTAGGGGGTGGCGGGGCTGCCGACCGTTACCTTGCTCTCGGCGGACACCGCACTGGCGAGCGGGGTGACGGCGAGACCTGCCGTCAGTAACAACAACGTCATAAGAATGCCTAAGCGACGAGCCATCGTTCGCTTCCTCCCCTTGTGGACATCGGGGGGAGCATAACTGTCCTCAAGCGGCAACTTGAGCTTCAAATGCCTACTGGGCAAAGTCCCGTTTTTGTGCCCAAACCTACGCGTAAAGCCCCCAACCGGGCGGTATTTCAACCACCCTCAGATAGCCGTTAGGTGTGTTTGGGAGCCCGAGGCAACCAGGTCAAGTCCCCGGGCCGGTTGCCCCTCTTTAGGGGAAAGAGGCCGGGCTCCCGGTCCCTATGTTCGGCCGCCGGCAGATTCACTCCTGCTGCACCCTTGACGGCTGTCCGTTTCTGGCGAGAGTGAGAAGTAGGGGGCGGCGCGTGCGGCAACTTGGGGAGCAACTGCGGCTAGTGGAAATCGAAGTAAGCGACCCAACCCTGGTCGACGACTTGATCGAGTCGCTGCGAGCGGCGCAGTTTATCGTCGCACGCACCGGGACGAAGACGGTGGACGCTCGTTTCGGATGGCCGCTGCGTGAGGATGCCGCTCGCCTTGAACTCGACCTGTACCTCCGCGTCTGGTGTGCAAAGAACTGGGGAGCTCGAGCGATTCGCGTGGACTGAGGAGCAGGGAGGTGGAATCTCGGGCCGTACGCCGGCCCGGACCTGGATTCCACCTCCCTACTCGTCTGAAGTGCGGCCGGACGTCGCGAGCTTTAGCCGGCCTCTGGGCTCTCAGGCCCTACCTTGAACGGGCCAAACTCTCGCCGCGCGCAGTCGGGACAATAGACCACGATTTCTTCGTCGTCTTCGGTGTCCGGGTCGCTGACGAGGTACGCCTGCCAACCGGGCGCGGCCTCGCCCGCTTCCTTGCGGCACTCGACACACTGGAGAGCACTCTTAGCTCGTTCCATGACGACGATCGCCTACCACCGAGGACTATTTGTAAACGTTCTGTCAAGACACGTAGCGTCTTGCGCTGCGCGGGACGAAACTTGGTGAGGCGGGGAGCAGGTCCTAGATCACGGCTTCTTGGCCGACTCGGCTACGCTTGGCGACCGGCGGCGACGGACTGATGGCGCCTTCTTTGCAGGCGGGCTGCGGCGAACGGACTGAGCATCGAGCTCATTCGCCGTCTTCAGGCGCCTCTCTGTGCGGTCGAGGATCCGCAGAAGGAGGTCCGCGAGCAGCACGACCTCGGCCGCGAGAGTGGGGTCGTCGTACTCGACCTGCCGGTGGCTCGATGGATTCTTGAACACGCCAAGCGCGCCCGAGAAGAGTGCCATCGTTGCCTTCCGCTCGCCCGGCTCCAACCTAGGGTCGGCGAGCGGTCCGCCCTCTTTGAACGCCGACTGCGTCAGGGAGACTCCGATGTCTTCCTTACCCGCTTTGGACAGCTTCCGGACACGGATCTCCACCTCGCGCATCGCGGCGAGGGCGGCGAGCTCGTACTCGCCGAGCAGGAACTGTCGCCGCACGCGCGTCGCGATGATCGGGTGGAGGTCGACGTCGATCCGCTCCTCGGCACGTAGGAGCGCGGGGCCGTCCTTCGCCGCGAGGACACGCTCGCCGCGGCGGGTGATGAACGCGAACTCGCCCTTGTCGCCCGGCCTCCGTGCGATGAGCAGGCGGGAGGCCAGCCAGTCCCACGCCTCCGCGATTGCATGGAGGAAGGCGGCTCCCTCGCCGCCGGGGTGGTTCTCCCACGACCCCACCCAGGTGGCATCGTGCCGGTTCAGGAGGTGGATCTGGCCCCCGTCATCGACCAGGTGGAGAAGCTGGAGCGCGAGGTCGTCCACGGGAAGTTCCACCGCCTCGTCGCCGGGCGGGATGTAGCTTTCGGAAACGGAGACAACCGCGCGTGACTGGACCTCAAGGCCCGGAGGTCCGAGCACGATTTCGTAGGGATCGGCGGTGACCTCGATGGATCCAGGCTTGGACATGATGGCCCCCTGTGTTGACGGCAAAGTTCAGAGGCCGCAGTGGAACGACGATATACCTTCTCCATCGAACGCTCAACGGCTCCGCCGAGCCTTCGGCTTGGGGAGATCTGCAAAACGAACCGGGGCGACCTGCCCGAAAGGGACTGGCGCACAGCTCGACCTGGCCTGATTCAGGCGGCGTCCGGCGACGCCCGGCGACGATCCTGATCGGCCCTGCAATCAGGGGTCTTTAGGCTCGAGCCCTGCTATCAGCCGCCGATTTTGCCGATGCGGTGGTGCCACGGCCGCCACCACAGGTAGAGCCCGGCATGGTCGCTGCCGCCTTCGCGAGCGATCCCGAGCACGTCCCGATGGTCCGGTTGGCCTCGTTTCTCGTGCATCCAGACCATGACGGCGTCGTCGCCTTCGAAGTAGCAGAGTTTACGGCCGCCTGGGCGGCCGGGGCCGTGCTGCCACGAGTCTTCGCCGCCCCAGCTGAGCCCGTTGCATGCTCCCTGGTCGCGGGCGATGCCGTGGGTCTCGCGGATCGTCTCGTAGGCAGCGTGGAGGCTTCTCTCGTCCGGGTAGACGGAGATCTGCCACCGGTCGGGCATCCGTTTGGTCACATCGGGGGGTTGGACGCAGACAGCGGTTTCGTCTGCGCCGGGATCGGCGACTGACTGGATCTGACAGGTGTCCCAGGCCGGTTCAGGGACGAGGGCCGCGAGCACCGGTTCCCCCGCCGGAATGGTCGGCTCGCTCTCGACCGACGCGGATGCGGTCTCCGTGTTCGTGTTCGCGGCCGCCGGGTTCACCTTGTCGTTGCCGCCGGTCAGGTAGACGACGGCTCCAGCAGTGGCGGCAGCGATCAGCGCGACTACGGCGCCGAGTCGCCATCCCATCTTCTTCGAGGCTGGTGAGCCGAAGAAGAACACCCACCGGCTCGGCTCCTTCTCGTCCTCCCACGCGACCCGCATGACGTGAGTGGGGCCGTCGATCCCTTTCAGGTTCGCCTCGCCTCGGTCGACGTAGCGGAGCCCTGGCAGCCGCCCTGCAAGGCGCGCCGTTCCGCCAGACGTGAGAACCTCGTCGCCATGTGCGAGCGCGGAGAGACGGGCGGCTACGTTGAGGGCTGCCCCTCGGTAGCCCTCGTCCACTGGCACCGCCTCACCCGAGTCGAGCCCGATCCCGACGTGCAAAGGCAGTTCGGCATCAGCGTCCGTCTCATTCGAGAACATCGCCTGCAAGTCCATTGCGGCACGGATCGCCTGTCGGGCCGACTCAAACATGGCGAGCGCTTCGTCGCCCCGGATCTCGATCAGGTTGCCGCCGCGCATCTCGACCCCGTCACGGACCAGATCGGCGAACTTCGCGGCAAGCCGCGCAGCGGCCTCATCGCCGTATTCCTCGGTGTAGCGGGTGTAGCCGCGGATGTCGGCGATCAGGAAGGTGCGGACAGGACCATGCGTCGACGCCACAGGCGGGAGTTTATCGCCGCGCGTTCGCCCTCCAATCGCTTGGCGTCGCGGCCCCGAAGTGTTGAGCTCCCGACCGTCGCCGCCCAAGAGGCGAATCGACGCGGCCGCCGCCTCGCAGAGCCGGCGGGGCATACGTTCCAGCCAACCGGCGGAACGAGCTGGCTCAGGCCTCTAAGCGTCCACCGTGGAGCACCCAGGTCCAGCGCGCTAGAGTAAATGACGGGATGCGTTCTCGGGACATCGCCATCCTCGCAACAACCCTTCTCTTGGTGATCGCCGGGGGAATCGCGGCGGCCGTGACCTTCAGGGGCGACGCCAACGAGACGACCCTCAAATCGGCGGCGACGTTGCTCGCAGCAGGGGACATCGCCGAATGCGACCACCAGGGCGACGAGGCGACCTCCCGCATCCTGGCCGAGTATCCGAGCGCCACAATCGCGACGCTCGGTGACAACGCCTACCAGCACGGGACGGCTCAGGAGTTCGAGAGCTGCTACGGCCCCTCATGGGGGAAGTTCAAGGACCGGACGAGGCCGGCGACAGGCAACCACGACGAGTCGACGAAGAACGCGCAGGGCTACTGGGACTATTTCGGAGCGCGAGGCGGTCCGTACGACAAGTACTACTACAGCTTCGACCTCGGCTCGTGGCACGTGGTCGTCTTGAACAGCGACTGCTGGCGCGTGGGCGGTTGCGACCTCGACGACCCGCAGGCGCAATGGCTCCGGGAGGAGCTACGACAGAGCGCACGACGTTGCACGCTCGCGTACTGGCACCGGCCGCCGTTCAGCTCCGGTCGGTACGGCGAGCCCGAGGAGACCGGGCGCGTCCGGCCGCTCTGGCAGATCCTCTACGAAGAGGGTGCCGACCTCCTCCTGACCGGCCACGAGCACAGCTACGAGCGGTTCGCCCCCATGGACGCGGCAGGAAACCAAGACGATGCAAACGGGGTCCGTTTGATCGTTGTCGGGACGGGTGGCGGAAATCTGCGGCCGTTTGAGAACCCTCCGCTGGCGACGACGGTCGTCCGAAACGACGACACATGGGGAGTGCTGAAGCTCACGCTCTCGGTGGGGGAGTACAAGTGGAACTTCCTTCCTGTGAAGGGCTCAACCTTCACCGACTCCGGCTCGGGCACATGCCACTAGCGCCGCGGATAGCCACATGAGCCGCTATCTCGTCACCGGATGCGCCGGCTTTATCGGCTCCCACCTCGCGCACGATCTCCTCGAACGAGGCGACGACGTGATCGGCATCGACTCGTTCACCGACTATTACCCGCGGAGCTTGAAGGAATCGAACGCCGCCCGCGCGAGCGGCCGACCAGGCTTCTCGCTTCGTGAGGTCGACCTCGTCGAAGCGGAGCTCGAACCGTTGCTCGATGGAGTGGACGGCGTCTTCCACCTCGCCGCCCAACCTGGAGTGCGCGGGAGCTGGGGAGATGGCTTCGGCGTTTATCTACGCGACAACGTCCTTGCGACGCAGCGCCTTTTCCAGGCGATCTCCGGCGCCGGGATCCGCGTCGTCATGGCCTCGACCTCCTCGATCTATGGGAACGCGGAGCGCTATCCGACGCGAGAGGACATCTCGCTCAGCCCGATCTCTCCGTACGGCGTCACGAAGCTCGCATGCGAGCGGCTCGCTCAGTGCTACGCCGAGTGCTTCGGGCTGAACGCGGTCGCGCTGCGGTACTTCACCGTTTACGGACCATCACAGCGGCCCGACATGGCGTTCGCGCGCATCACTGCTGCGCTCGTGAAGGGCGAATCCTTCACGGTCTACGGCACCGGCGAGCAGTCGCGCGACTTCACCTACGTCGGCGACGCGGTCAGCGCCACGATCGCAGCGATGGAGCACGCGGCCGCCGGCCGGGTTTACAACGTCGGTGGCGGGAGTGAGGCCTCGCTCAGGGCGGTGATCGCGATTTTCGAGCATCTGAGCAGCCGCACGCTGGATGTGCGCTACACGGAGGCCGCGGCCGGCGACGTTCGCCGGACGGCCGCCGACACGACCAGGATCCGAAGTGAAGTCGGCTGGGAGCCGAAGACGTCGCTCGAGGCCGGTCTGGCGGCGCAGCTCGCCGATGCGTTCGAGCGCGCGGGTGACGACGCCGGCAGGGCGTCTCTCCTCGAGATGCTTAGCCCGGGCGAGAACAATGCAGCCACGGGGCAGCCCCGCCGGAGCCCGGCGGAGTGATGAGGCTCTCCCTCATCGCCTGCACCCGCCGGCCTCCACGACCGAGAGGCAGGATGCTAGAGAGCCCAGTAGACCACGAGAAAGCCGAGCAGGGTCCCGACCGGAATCATCGTTCCCACGAGCGCGATCTGAAGGCGGCGATGAACGAGGAGCCGCGCGAGCGGTCCGACCGGGATCGCCGAGGGCGGTATGGCCGAAAGGCCCAGGAGGAGCAGGGAGACGGCGAGCGCGGCAAACAGAAAGGGCAGGCCCGCCTCGACAGCCTCCTTGAGCTCGGAGTAGTGGTTTCCGGCGGCGAGCATCACCGCCCGCCGGGAAATCGCTCGAGTAGAGCCTCGCTCATCTCTTCGCCAAGCTTAATCGCCCCGGCGCTCCGGACGACTCGACCGGCGGGGGAACTGCCACGCGATCGCAAAGCTATACCTAGGCTGTACTCGTGAACCACGCGGTTGCCTCACCCGATCCGGGCAGCGGGCGAGGGGCGCTCGGACGAGCTGACTTCCTCGACGCGGCCAAGCGATGGTGGTGGCTGCTCCTCGTCGCTGCCGTCCTGGCGGGCGGGATGGCGTATGTCGTCACGTCCGGCGTCCCGCCCAGGTACGAGGCTGAGACGCGTCTCCTCGTCGGGCCTGTCAGCGGGGACAAAGACACGCTGACGGCGGCCGGCCAGCTCTCCCAGACGTACGCCGCACTGGTGACGAGCGAGCTGGTACTCGCCGCCACCAAGAAGGAGACGGGCCTGACGCTCTCACTCTCCCGGCTACGGTCGAAGATCGACGTCAACGCGAACGATGTGACGCGGATCCTGACCATCCGCGTCAGCGACGGGGACCCGGACGTCGCGGCGACGCTCGCGAACACGCTCGCCAACGAACTTGCGGTCTTCGTCAAAAAGGGACTCGGGCCGTCCGCCGGCGGCGCCTCCACCGGAACGACTCCCAGTACCGACACGGGTCCGACGACGACCGGGGGACAGAACGGTGGGACACAGTCCACCAATGCTCAGGCCTCTGCGGCGCTCGCGAGCCAGGTGCAGGTCATCGACAAGGCCATTCCGGCGAGCAAGCCCGTGGGTGCCGCGACGTACCTGATCGTGCCGGGGGCCGCCATCGCCGGCGTCATCGGCGCGCTTGCGCTCCTCGTGGCGCTCGACCTGCTCGGAAGCGGCGTGCGGGACCGGGAGGAGCTCTCCCGTCTCGCCGACGTCGACGTGCTCGGCTGTGTCGACAGCCGCCGTGGGTTCTGGCGCGGAAACCGCGACGGTTCGCCGCTCATCGTCGTCCGCGAACCGGAGCAGTCAGCGGCGGTCGCGTACCGACTCCTCGCGACGACGATCGAGAGTGCCCAAGGCGATGAGCCGCTCCGTAGCTTGCTCATCGCAAACACCGAGCGCGGCGATGGCGCCGGCGAGCTCGCCGCGAACCTCGCCGCGGTCGCCGCGAGCGGAGATGCGCGCGTCACGCTCGTCGACTTCAGCGACGAGCATGAGATCGGCCGCCTCTTCGGCGTGAACGGCGCCCTCTCGAAGCGAGGGCTCACCACCAGGGCACGACCGATCCGCCATGGCAAGGACATGATCGACCGCTTCCGCCTTGTCGAGAACCGCGACATCCTGCTCGCTCTGCCGCGAGACCGCGGACGTCAGCTCGACCGGGAAGAGGCTGAAGCGCTGCTCGCCTTCCTGCTCGAGCAGACGGATCGCGTCATCCTCACGGCTCCACCCGTCGACCGCTCCCCCAACACACTGGTGTGGGCGCAGGTCGCGGACGCCACGGTGCTCGTCGCTCAGACCGGCCGCACCAACCGGAACAAGATCGGACCGGCGGTGGAGACGCTCCGCATGATCCAGGCCAACCTTCTCGGGGCGGTCCTGAGGGACCAAGGGTCGGCCTGATCCACGTCGCCAGTCCGACAGGGTCCGTGCTCGAAGGCACGCTCGGGACGAGCTTCGTGCCGGGGAGCAACCTCAAGGGCGACCTGGCCGGCGCGAACTGGTGGTACCTCCTCCCATCGCTCGAGGCAGAGCGAGTCGTTTGCCTCGGCGTTCCGTCCCGCGCTGCGCTCTCGACGCTCTCGCGCGCGTCAAAAGAGGTCGTCGTCTGCGCGACGACGAGCCGCTCTCGAGGGCTCAAGAAGTTCGAGCGCGCCTTCCCTGGTATTCGAGTGGCTCGGGTCGCCCGTGGTCAGGGCCTGCCTCTTCCCGATGGCTGCGCCGACGTTGTCGCGATTGTCGGCCGGGCGTGGGCGAGACAGATCGGCCGCAATCCGATTCTTCTCGACCACGTGGCCAGGACTCTGCGGCCCGGGGGAACGGTGTACGTCGAGCTCGATCGCGTAGCAGGCAGCCGCGGCCGGCGGGCGATCGTGGAACGCTTCGGACAGCCGCTTCTGCTCTGGCTGGGGCCGGCGACCGGCGAAGTTCGGACCGCGGCTCCCGCGGACCAGCTCTCCGCGGTTTCCTACCTCGAGCACAGGTGGCTCCGCCGTCCAGTCTCCCGGCAGATCCTCCGCCACCCTGGGCGCTTCGCGAAGCGTCACCCGCTCGCAGTACGGTTGGCCGGGCGGCGAGGCATCGTAGTCGGCGTACCGTCTGATCGGACGACCGGGCAACAGCCGCCACCCTTGCCCGGTGCGCTCGCAGGGCGCGCGGAGATCGGCCTGGACGGTCGCAACTGGGCCTTCTCGGCTCCGGGTGCGTACAACTCGCAGAAGGTCCTCTATCTCCTCTTCGACCGGCAAGGGGAGCGGCCGGAATACGTCGTGAAGATGACCCGCGATCCGGCGTTCAACGGGCGTCTCGAGAACGAGTGGCGCGCTCTGACGCTTTTGGCGGAGCAAGGCATAGGAGACGTGGAGACACTCCCACGGCCCACGTTCCTCGGCCGGAACGCGGGCCTGGCCGTGCTCGGGGAGACCGCCGTCGGCGGGGCACCGTTCCTCGAGCGGACGGAGGCGACTGCACAATGCCCTCACGCCCTCGACGCCGTCGAATGGCTCGTCGACCTCGCGGGTGCAACCGCGGGCCGGCCGGTCGGCGCCGCAGAGGCCGCGGCTGCGCTCGGGATGCTTCGCGACCGCTTCCACGAGCTCTACACCCCCGATCCCGGGCTCCGCAGCTTCCTCGGTGACCAGATCGACCACGTAGCCGCAAGCGCGTCGGAGTTCCCGCTCGTCTTCCAGCACGGCGATCCCGGGTGCTGGAACCTCGTGGTCACTCAATCGGGACGCCTGGGCTTCCTCGACTGGGAAGCCGCGGAGCCGAACGGCATGCCGCTCTGGGACCTCTTCTACTTCCTCCGGAGCTACGGCGTGGCCGTGTCGCGCGCGGCGGGCACGCACGATCCGACCGAGAGCTTCGTCCGCCACTACCTCGAAGAATCCGACCTCGGTGTGATCCTCGTCGACGCGGTCAGGTTGGTCTGCGAGCGAACGCGGTTGGACCCCGGCCTGGTCGAGCCGCTCTTCTACACCTGCTGGATGCACCGGGCGCTGAAGGAGGCCACCCGCCTACCGCCGAACCGGCTCGAGAGCGGAACCTACGTCCGTCTCCTTCGCCTGTGCGCCGCCCGTCGCGACGCCCCTGGTCTGCGGCGCCTCTTCTCACTCTCCCTCTGACGAGGCCGGAACCGTGAGGATCCTCATCTGTACGCTCGAGGCACCGCTTCCACCACCGAACGGGCTTCGCCTCATGGTCTCCGCCCTCGTGCGGGAGCTACGGCGCGAGCACGACGTTCGTATCGTCGGCTTTCGCGCGCCCGACCAGAAAGAGGGTGCGGACGATGGATTCATGCGCCTCCTGCCGCGACCGAATCCGAGCCCAGTCAGCGATGTGGCCTGGCTCCTCCGGGCCGCGGCGAGGCGCCGACCGCTCCACGCCGACCTAATCGCTGGGCGCATCGCCGGGCCGCTCTTCGAGGAGATCGAGCGCTTTCGACCGGACGTCGTCCACGTCGCGTCGGGGCGACTCGCCGGGCTTGGGAAGCTGCTCTCGGGGCGCCCATCCGTGCTCGCGGCGCTCGACGCCTGGCATCTGAACGTGGAGGCCCGAGCCCTCCTGGCAGGCGGGGTCCGGCGCCGGCTGCTTCTCGGCGAAGCCGCCCGCGTCCGCCGCTTCGAAGCGGCCGAATACCCGCGCTTCCCCCGGATCGTGGTCGTCAGCGACGCCGACCGGGAGGCGCTTTTGGCGGTTGACCATCGCCTCCCGATCAGCGTCATCCCCAACGGCGTCGATGTCGAGGCTTACGCGCCGGACCCGGCGGCCGTCCGGGACCCGGACCGGATCGTGTTCACCGGGGTCATGAGCTATGCGCCGAACGTGTCGGCGGCGGAGCTTCTGGCAAAGCGCGTCTACCCGAGAGTCCGGGCCGCCCGGCCCTCTGCCCGGCTTGCGATCGTGGGTCGCTCGCCGGCGCCACGAGTGTCTGCACTCGCAGGCCCGGGAGTGGAGGTCACGGGCGCGGTTCCCGACATCCGTCCGTGGCTCACCTCGAGCCGGGTGTACGCGTGCCCGATGGTCAGCGGCACGGGTATCAAGAACAAGCTCCTCGAGGCTATGGCCAGTGGGCTTCCCTGTGTCGCCACCCCGCTGGCCTTGCAAGGGATCGACGTGGAGCCGGGCCGGGAGCTCCTCGTCGGTGCCGACGAGGAGGAGCTTGCAGCGCACATCGTCAGGCTGCTCGACGACAACGCGCTCGCGCAAGAACTCGGCCGTGCGGCGCGCAACTACGTCTCCGCAAACCATGACTGGGGCGCCGTGGCCCGATCCTACGTCCGCGTGTATGGGGAAGCCGCGGAGGGTTAGCCGCTTTCGCCTCGACGAGACACGCTCACGGCGCGGATGCGGCGCAGCGTCAGGAAGGAGTACGCGGCGAAGGCGAAGGCGAGGCAGAGCTCCGGCCATTCGCCGAGCTTCGTCACGGTGTAGCCCGATTCGGGGAAAAAGATGTATCGCAAGATCTTGTAGCCGAAAACGACGAAGAAGCAAGAGGTCAGGAACAGCGGAGGAA
>Ga0307320_10000679_pt1 | contig 12287 bp, 9 predicted proteins | sample ER_DNA_369_FD_194495 | JGI IMG/M metagenome (GOLD analysis project Ga0307320, IMG submission 194495) | Bulk soil microbial communities from the East River watershed near Crested Butte, Colorado, United States - ER_DNA_369 | ecosystem: Environmental > Terrestrial > Soil > Floodplain | place: USA...
GTCCCCGCCGCACGCGCGAGCACGGCTCCTCGGCCGCGCTCCCAGCGAACGTCGAGAGCTTCGAGCTCGAGTGGTGCGTGGGCCAGGGCGGCGGCGGTCCTGGCCAGAGCGTCGGGTGCGTCGCTCCGGAAGACCGCCGTCGCCCGCGTTGCAGGCCGCGGATGGAGGCGCACCGCCACACCGAGGATCAATCCGAGCGTGCCGAACGAGCCCGCGAAGAGCTTGCCAAGGTCGTAGCCGGCCACGTTCTTGATCACCTTCCCGCCTGATTTCGCGACCGTGCCGTCCGAGAGAGCAACCGTGATCCCGATCACGAGGTCGCGCGGCGCCCCGTAGCGGTGGCGAAGAGGTCCGGAGTCACCGGTCGCGACGATCCCACCGATCGTCGCAGCAGCCCCCGCCCCGAGCGGCGGGTCGAGTGCGAGCATCTGACCCGCCTCGGCGAAGACGTCCTGCACGTGCGCGAGCCGAGCCCCCGCCTCGAGGACCGCGGTCAGGTCGCCGGCGTTGTGCTCGCGGATCGCCGCGAGCGACTCGGTCGAGAGGTCCAGATCGGAGCGGCCCGTGCCGCCCCACGCGAGCTTCGTGCCTCCGCCGACCGGCCGGACAGCGCGGGCCACTTCGCCGCTCGCCTTCAGGAGCTCGGCGGCCTCCTCGTACGACGCGGGCTCCAGCATCACATCCTCTCTGCGACACCATCGCGCTCGAGAGGATGCTGCCGGTAGGGGCCCGGCACCTCGCCGCAGAGCCTGGGCGTCGGCATCACCTTGCCGGGGTTGGCGAGCCCGTCCGGGTCGAACGAGCAGCGGAGCCGCTGGAAGGCGTCGAGGTCCGGCTCGGAGAACATCGACGGCATGTAGTGCTTCTTGTCTATCCCGACCCCGTGCTCGCCGGTGATCGACCCGCCCGCGTCGACGCAGGCCTTCACGATCCTTCCCGCCAGCTCCTCCGCCCGCTCTGCCTCGCCGGTTGTGCTCCCGTCGTAGCAGACCAGCGGATGCAGGTTCCCGTCTCCCGCGTGGAAGACGTTTGCGACCTGCATCCCGTACTCCGCCGACAGCTCGTCGATCAGGCGGAGCACTTCGGGCAGACGCGTTCGAGGCAGCACGCTGTCCTGGACGTAGTAGGTCGTCGAGATCCGGCCCATGGCGCCGAAGGCCGCGCGCCGGGCCTTCCAGAAGAGCTCTCGCTCGCCCTCGTCGCGGGCCACCCGCACTTCGATCGCATCGGCAGCCCTGCAATGGGCGACGACCTCGTCGAGCCCGGAGGCGCATTCGGCTTCGGGTCCGTCCAGCTCCACGATCAGCGCCGCGGCCGCATCGAGCCTGTAGCCGGCGTGCGTTGCCGCCTCGGTCGCCTGGATCGAGAGCCGATCCATCATCTCGATCGCCGCTGGAACGATGCCGGCAGCGACGATCTCCGTCACAGCCTGGCCCGCCTCGTCGGTGTGGCCGAAGAAGGCCACGAGCGTTCTGACCGTCTCGGGCACCGGAACGACGCGGAGGGTCACCTGTGTCGCAACGCCGAGCGTCCCTTCGGACCCGACAAAGGCGCCGACGAGATCGTAGCCGGGGGAGTCGAGCTCCTTGCCGCCCAGCTCGAGGAGCTCACCGTCCGAGAGAACCACCTCTAGACCGGTCACGTAGTTCGTCGTGAAGCCGTACTTGAAGCAGTGCGCGCCACCCGAGTTCTCGGCCACGTTCCCCCCGATCGAGCAGACCACCTGGCTCGACGGATCCGGCGGGTAGAAGTGGGTCGGTCCGACCGCGCGCGACACCTCGAGGTTGGTTACACCCGGCTCGACCACGATCCGCTGGTTCTCGAGATCGACTTCGACGATCCGGCGCAGCCGCGACAGGACGATCAGGACGCCCTCCTCGTGAGGAAGCGCCCCTCCGGAGAGGCCGGTGCCCGCCCCACGGGCGACCCATGGAACGCTGGACTCAAAACACGCGCGCACGACCTGCCGTACCTCCTGGGCCGAGCCGGGGAGCACGACAGCTCGTGGGGCCACGCGATACTGGAGGAGCCCGTCGGACTCGTACGTCCGAAGCTGGTGGGGGTGCGTGACGACATGCTCGTCGCCTGCGATCTCGCCCAGCCGGTGGATCAGCGGATCGACGTCCATCCGCGCCCATTCTGACCGGATCCGTAGGCTGAGGTGGACCGCGGCTAAAGATCCCGGCAGGCCGGGCCGATGGAAAATTCATGAGGACACGTCGCGCCTTCGTACTTCTCGCGCTGCTCGCGACCCTCGCGGGCGCGGAAACCGCGTCCGCCGCGTCCTGGGCGCGCGCCGAGATCCGGGTCGCCGTTCAGAGCGGCCTCATGGGCCCGAGCGTCACCGGCTTCCGTCCCAACTCGGCTTTGACCCGACGCGACCTGGCGCAGATCGTCGCAGGAATCACGCAGAAAGAGCAGGTGGTGGTCGACCCTGGCAAGAGGGTGACCGTCGCGGAGCTCGACCGGGCGCTCGTCCGCGCCCTCGGCCTCGGCCCCGCCGCCCAGAAGGTTCGCGCCGAGCTCGTGGCGTCCGATCTCCGACCGCCGAGCCGGGCCGGCACCGAGGTCCTCGCGCGGCTTCTCGGGCTTCGCTACAACCATCCGCAGCAGGACGACGACCTCGAGCTCCTGCCGAGTAACTCGGTCACGCGCGCTGAGACCGCCTACTCGGTCGCCCAGCTCGTCGGTTTCGACGACTGGAAGCTTCAGTGGGCCAACGACAAGGCGTCATCGTTCAATCTGCCCGCTCTTACGGCATGGCAGACGCGGGTCCTTCGCAGGACGGTCCGCTTCGTCGGCTATCCCTATGTCTGGGGCGGCACGTCGGAGTTCGCCGAATCGCCCTTCGGAGTCGAGGCCCGGGGCGGGTTCGACTGCTCCGGATTCGTGTGGCGCGTCTACAAGCTCGAACGGTGGACAGGCGCGCCGATGCTCGGCTCGACGCTGCTCGGGCGCACGACCTATGCGATGAGCAGGGAGATGCCGAAGGCCCAGCGCATCCTGCGTCGGAGCCTTCGGCCCGCCGACATCGTCTTCTTCGGGGATCTGGGACCACGCTCGCGTCCGGCACAGATCGGCCACATGGGGCTGTACCTGGGTGGTGGCTGGATCGCCCACTCTTCGAGCCAGGGCATGACCCTGGTTCCACTGGAGAACTGGTGGGCCGACAGCTTCGCCTGGGGGCGGCGCCCGCTCGCCGAGGCCGGTCTTTCGTAAAAGTCTCGCAAGACAATAATCCCCCGATTGAGTGATGACCCGCTAAAGGGTGAGATTGATACTGCTTTGTGCTGGCGTCCACTCAAAAGGGGATCACGATGCTTCATTGGAAACTCACAACGGCCGTCATGACAGCTCTTGTCGTCTGCTCCGCCTTCTTCGGCGAGCTCGACGGCTTCATCTGGAGCTAGTCACCCAGTGAACGGCACTTCCGCCCGCTCGGCTCCGAGCGCCGCGGAGCACGCACAGCCGGAGGGGTCTGAGACCCTCCGGCTTCTGCCTGTCGTCGTCCCGGTGACGGCTGCCGGAATCGCCGTGCTGGGCGCGGCGGTCTGGAGCCTGATGACGTCCACTCCGTCGCTCGGGTCCTTCGCGGGCCTCCTGGCCCTTCTCGTGGCCTCGGTCGTCGTCGAGGCCTACCCCGTGCCCGTCGAGGGCGTTCCGGCTGGGTCGGTCTCACTCGGCGCCGTGTTCATCGTCGGAACGGCCGTCGTCTACGGCTGGGTGCCCGCCGTCGTGATCGGGTTCGCGACGCGGGCCCTGGTGGACATCCTGGACCGGCGGCCTCCGATCCGATTCCTCTATAACGCCGGCGTGTACGCGCTCGGCGCTGCGGGCGCCGGCGCGACTGCGTCGCAGTTCGGCGGCAACGAGGTCGTGGACGTATTCCTCGCGGTTCTGGTCGGAGCCGGAACGTTCTACGCGACGAACGTCCTACTCGTCGCGCTCGTTATCTCCGTCTGGGCCCGAGAGCGTTTCTTCGGAGTGCTCCGCCAGTCGGTCTACTGGACGTTCGTCCCGTTTTCGATCATGGCCTCGGTGAGCCTCATGCTCGCCGTCCTCTGGGATCGCTCTCCGCTTCTCTCGGCTGCTCTCATTGGCCCTCTCGTCGCAATCGCTCTTTATCAGCGCTCCGTCCACGAGTCTTTGAAGGCGATGCGCCTCGCGCTCACCGATCCCCTCACGGGGCTCGGAAACCACCGCCACTTCCACGAGCGGCTGCAGCGCAGCCTCGACGAGGCGCAGGAGGACGGCACCCCCGTCACGATCTGCCTCATCGACATCGACCACTTCAAGCAGATCAACGACCGCCACGGTCATCCGGTCGGAGACCGCGTGCTGGCACAGGTTGCGAGCCGGCTCCGGCAGGGCGGCGAAGCGTTCAGGCTCGGCGGCGATGAGTTCGCGATCCTTCTGCCTGGCCGAGCCGGAGAGGACACGTTCAAGATCGCCAATGCCGTGCTCGACCGGGTCGCCGCCTCTCCGTGCGAGCACGGCAGCACGGTCAATGTCTCCGCCGGCATCGCCACGTATCCGCAGCATTCGCTCGACCGAAGCGAGCTGGTGCGGGTGGCCGACAACGCGCTCTACTGGTCGAAAGAGCATGGCCGCGGGCGGGCACACGTGTACCGGCCCGACGTCGAGGAGCTGGCCGAGCTTCGCTGGCTCATCGATGGGCGGGATCGAGCCGCCTGCCTGCGTGCCGCCTCGAGTCTCGCCCACGCCGTGGACGCGCGCGACGCCTACACCGGCAGCCACTCCTACGTGGTCGGCGAGCTGGCCGCCCGCGTCGCGATCCGCATGGGCCTCGAGCACGAAGAGATCGAGCTCCTCCGGCTCGCGGGCAGCCTGCACGACCTGGGCAAGCTCGCGATCCCCGAGGAGATCCTGCGCAAGCCCGGCCCGCTGACCGAGGCGGAACGGCTTGTCCTCGAGCGCCACCCGCAGATCGCGTTCCGAATGCTCGACTCGCTCGGGGTCGAGCCCGTCGCGGATTGGATCCTCCACCACCACGAGCGATGGGACGGAACCGGCTACCCCCACCGGCTCTCGCGCAACGACATCCCGCTCGGGGCGCGAATCCTGTTCGTCGCAGACGCGTACGACGCCATGACCACGGATCGCGTCTACCGCGGCGGTCTCTCGCACTTCAGAGCCCTCGCAGAGCTCGACCGCTGCTCAGGCACGCAGTTCGACCCGAATGTCGTCGAGGCATTCAAGACGGAGTTCGCGGTCAATGAAGAGCTCGAGCCCTCCCTCCTCGAAACCGCCTAGTTAAGCCCCGCCTACCAGGCGAAAGTATCGTGGCGGCAGATGCGCCGTCTCCGGAGCGCGCTCGTGATCGGGGCCGTCGCCCTCGTGGCCGTCGCCGCAGCGGTCGATGGCATCCGCGGGGGCGAGCGGGAGCCCGAGCCTCGAAGTCCTGGAGCCGACGCCGTCGACGTAGCATCGACGCCCGAGTCGGTCTCGGGAACGCTCGTCTACCTCGACCGCCACTGCCGCCTGCACAGGATTGCCCTTCCGAGTGGAGCCGATGCGAACGCTCCCCGCCAGGTCTCATGTGGACTCACCCTCGATCCAGCCGGCCGCCTCGCAGAAGATGATGAGACCTGGCAGCCCGGCGGCGCCCTCTCTGCGCGCTGCATTGACGGTCACGTTGTCGTACGTGCGTCGGGGGGAGAGCCGATTCTCCGCCGGCGCGGCTGCTCACCCGCCTGGAAGCCAGACGGCAGCCTCACCTACGTCGTCGACGGCTCGTTGCGCCTTTCCTCGCGCCTCCGCGACCGGCGGCTGCTTCTCTCCGCTCGGGACGTGAGCCGCGCCGTCGGGCCGGCACGGGCGACGATCGGACCGACACGCCTTCGCGAGGTTGCGTGGCTCGACGACCGGCGCTTCGCAGCCCTGCTGACGACCAATAAGCCTCCCGGGCCGGAGGGACTCGACCTCCTGGTCGTCTTCGATGCGCGACGACCCGTGCGCGGAGCGACGTTTTTGGCACCCCGCCTCTCGGGTCTCGTCGCGAGCCCTCGGGGCGGTCACCTCGTGGTTCGGACGGGACGCGGCCCACGGGAGGCGCTCACCTTTTTCGACCGAAGCGGAGCCCCGTCCAACCTCTCGTTCGTGAACGCCCATGCGATCGCGTGGTCACCCGACGAGCGCTGGGCTGTCGCGGCCACGCGGCGGAGCATCCTCCTCTTCCGGACGACGGGGCCATACCTGCGCGTCCGCCGGTTCGCGATCGTCGCGACCGATGTCGCCTGGGTGCGCTGACTTACAAAGGGATGTTTCCGTGCTTGCGCGGCGGACGGCGCTCACGCTTGGTCAGCGCCGTTGCGAGCGCATCGCAGAGGATTGGGCGGCTGCGCCTCGGCTCGATCACGTCGTCCACGTAGCCCCGCTCGGCAGCCGTGTACGGGTTGGCGAACTGGGCCTTGTAGTCCGCGATCAGCTCGGCCCGGCGCGCATCCGGGTCGTCCGCCTCCTCGAGCTCCTTCCGGAAGACGATGTTGACCGCCCCCTCCGGCCCCATGACGGCGACCTCAGCCGTCGGCCACGCGAAGTTGAAATCGGCGCGTATGTGCTTCGAGCTCATGACGTCGTAGGCGCCGCCGTACGCCTTGCGCGTGATGAGCGCGATCTTCGGGACGGTTGCCTCGCAATAGGCGTAGAGAAGCTTTGCGCCGTGCCGGATAATCCCGCCCCACTCCTGGGCGGTTCCCGGGAGGAAGCCGGGGACGTCAACGAAGGTGACGAGAGGCACGTTGAACGCGTCGCAGGTGCGGACGAACCGCGCCGCCTTAACGGATGAGTCGATGTCCAGGGTTCCCGCCAGCGCCTTCGGGTTGTTGGCGACAATGCCGACGGGGTGCCCGCCCAGACGCGCGAAACCGCAGAGGATGTTCTCGGCCCAGAGCTCGTGCACCTCGAGGAACTCGCCGTCGTCGACGATGCCGGCGACGATCTCTCGCATGTCGTAGGGCTTGTTCGCGTTGTCGGGCACGATCGTGTCGAGGGCGGGGTTCTCGCGGTCGATCGGGTCGGAGGGATCGAAATAGGGCGGCGGGTCGACGTTGTTCTGCGGCAGGAAGGAGAGGAGGTAGCGAGCGTCCTCCAGGCATGCCTCTTCGTCACGTGCCGTGAAGTGAGCCACCCCCGACTTGGAGGCGTGTGTGATGGCCCCGCCGAGCTCCTCGAAGGTGACCTCCTCCCCGGTCACGGTCTTCACCACTTCCGGCCCGGTGATGAACATGTACGAGCTTTCCTCCACCATGAGAACGAAGTCGGTCATGGCCGGGGAGTAGACCGCACCACCCGCAGTCGGTCCCATGACGAGACTGATCTGCGGGACGACGCCGGACGCCTGGACGTTGCGCCAGAAGATCTCCGCGTAGCCGCCGAGTGAGACGACCCCTTCCTGGATCCGGGCACCCCCCGAGTCGTTGATCCCGATCAGGGGGCAGCCGAACTTCAGGGCGAGGTCCATGACCTTGCAGATCTTCTCCGCGAAGGCCTCGGAGAGCGTGCCGCCGAAGACGGTGAAGTCCTGCGAGAAGACGAAGACCTTCCGGCCGAAGATAGTGCCGTAGCCCGTTACGACCGCGTCCCCGTACGGCCGGCGATCCATCATTCCGAAATGAGGATTGCGGTGGCGGACGAACCGGTCGAGCTCGACGAAGCTTCCCTGGTCGAGGAGCTTCTCGAGGCGCTCGCGGGCCAGAAGCTTCCCACGCTCGCGCTGGCGCGCGACCGAGCGCTCGTCGCCGGCGTGAAGCGCCTCTTCTTGCAAACGCGCTAGCTCGGCGAGCTTTGCCTTGGTGGTGTCATCCGCCGGGCCCGTCCCCGCGGGGCTCAGTGGCTCGCGGCCGCCGGCCGCGTCGCCCGGCGCTGACTCGATCGTCGAGCCGTCCTCGGTCGTCGCCATGTGCGTGAGCTTAACTTCGTTGCAGTTCCGGCACGGAACGGCGCACCACACGCGCGAACCAGGGCGCTACGCTCGATGCGGGGGAAGCACTAATCAGGGGGCCCCCCGGGGGTACGGGTCAGCGGCCCGGGGCGTGCTGGCCGTCGTACGTCCCGAACTCCTCACGCAGGACACCGCAGATCTCACCGACCGTGCAGTTCGCGGCCAACGCCTCTCGCATCGGGTACAGGAGATTTCCGGTGCCGCGTGCGGTCTCGCGAACGTGCGCAAGGGTCGTTTTCGCCGCACCGGCGTCTCGCTCCGCCCGGACGCGCACCGTCCGCTCGATCTGCCGCCGCTCGGCCTCAGGATCGAGCGAGTGCAGCTCGACCTCGGACTCGTCGCCCTCCTCGTAGCGGTTCACCCCCACGACCACTCGGGCGCCGGAAGCGACCTTGCGCTCGTGCTCGAATGCCGCCTCCTCGATCTCGCCCTGCACGAAGCCGCGCTCGATCGCCGCCACGGCACCGCCCATCTCGTCGATCCGGGAGATCAGGTCGCGCGCGCGCTCCTCGAGCTCGAGGGTGAGCGCCTCGATGAAGTACGAGCCGCCGAACGGGTCTGCAGTGTCCGTGACTCCCACCTCGTTCGCGAGGATCTGCTGCGTGCGAAGAGCGATCCGTGCGGAGCGCTCGGTCGGGAGCGCGAGGGCCTCGTCGTAGGAATTCGTGTGGATCGACTGCGCGCCGCCGCTGGCCGCCGAGAGCGCCTGCACCGCGACCCGCACTACGTTGTTCTCGGGCTGCTGGGCGGTGAGCGTCGACCCGCCGGTCTGCGCATGGAAGCGGAGCGCCTGCGCACGCGGATTGGTCGCCCCGAAGCGATCACGCATGATCTCGGCCCACAGACGCCTGGCGGCGCGGAACTTCGCCACCTCCTGGAAGAAGTGGTTGTGCGCGTTGAAGAAGAAGGAGAGCCGAGCACCGAACTCGTCCGGTGAGAGGCCCGCTTCGACGGCGGCCTGGCAGTAGGCAATCCCGTTCGCAAGGGTGAACGCAAGCTCTTGCACGGCCGTCGAGCCGGCCTCGCGAATGTGGTACCCGGAGATCGAAATCGTGTTCCAGCGCGGGATCCGCTTGTGGCAGTACGCGAAGAGATCGGTCGTGATCCGCATCGAGGGCCGCGGAGGGAAGATGTAGTTCCCACGCGCGATGTACTCCTTCAGGATGTCGTTCTGGGCCGTCCCGCGGAGCGCATCGGCCGGAACCCCTTGGCGCTCGGCGACGAGCTCGTATAGGAGGAGCAAGAGCGCCGCGGGCGCGTTGATGGTCATGGACGTCGAGACCTCGCCGAGCGGGATGTCTGCGAAGAGGAGCTCCATGTCCGCAATCGAGTCGATGGCCACTCCGGTCCGCCCCACCTCCCCGAGCGCGTGAGGATCGTCCGAGTCGTAGCCGAGCTGAGTCGGGAGGTCGAAGGCGACCGAGAGGCCAGTCTGCCCCCGCTCGAGCAGGTAGCGGAACCTCTCGTTCGTCTCCTCGGCGGATGCGAACCCTGCGTACTGGCGGATCGTCCACGGCCTGCCCCGGTACATGTCCGCGTAGGGCCCACGCGTGAACGGGAACTCGCCCGGTAGCTCGAGGTCGAGCCCCGAAACGTCCGCGGAGGTGTAGACCGGCTTGACCTCGATGCCCGAGTCCGTTTCGCGCCGGTTCTCCTCGACGGCCATCAGCTCGAAAGGCTACCGCCCACCCCGCGGGTAGGCTGCCTCCGTGCGGGTTGTCGTCAGGCTTTTCGCCGGCCTGCGCGAGCGGGCCGGCACTGGAGAACAGCAAGTAGAGCTTGCCGAGGGAGCGACAGCGGCCGACGTCTGGGCCTCGCTCCCCGACGGCCTCGGCGAACGGCCCGACGGGCTGGTTCTTGCCGTCAACCGTCGTTACGCGGCCGAAGACACGCCGCTGGCGGACGGCGACGAGGTGGCCCTCATCCCCCCGGTCTCGGGTGGGTCACCGGTCCGCCTGACCCCGGAGCCGATCGACCTCGCAGCGGTGGCCGCTGAGGTCGCCGACGAACAGGCCGGCGCCATCGCGACCTTCAGCGGAACCACCCGCGTCGAGTCGCGCGGCCGCTCCGTTCGCCATCTCGACTACGAGGCGTATCCGGGCATGGCCGAGGAGGTCATGGCCGATCTCGTCGAGGCGCTGAAGGCCAAGTACGAGCTCTGCGAGGTGGCGATCGTCCATCGCACAGGTCGGGTCGGAATTGGCCAGACGAGCGTCGCAATCGCGGTCTCGGCCCCGCACCGCGGCGAAGCACTGGCAGCGTGCGCCGAGGCGATCGACACGCTCAAGCAGACCGTGCCGCTCTGGAAGAAGGAGGCGTACGAAGACGGCGAAAGTGCGTGGGTGCGCGGTTCCTGAGCAGTTTGGGGTGGGAGGGGTCACGGGCTGGTCACTCCCAGCGCGGGGACGTGTCGGGGAGGGGTGTGGGGGTGGGGGTCCCGCGCTGCTCCCCGCTCCCCTCGGCAGGGCGCTCGGGGCGATCCCGTAGCGATCGTTCGCCTCCGGGGGAGGTCGCCTGACGATCATGAGGCGGTCCTGATGCTCAGGATGGCGGACGAGCTCGTCGAGGAGCGCATCGCTGAGTGTGTAGCGTCTGCGGCGTGACCCTGTTCGTCGTCGACTGCGACACGCTGCTCCGGATTGCGGCCGGCGAGACCGAGGTCGCCGCCGAGCACAAGCTCGTCGCGCCGACCCTCGTCCGCTCGCAGGCGCTGTCGGCGCTTTACCAGGCTGCCCGCCGGGGTGAGATCTCGGCCGCCGAGGGAATCGAGCGGGTGACGCGAATCAACTCGCTGAAGGTTCGCTTCCTGGGCGACAAGGTGCTTCAGCGGAAGGCGTGGAGGGTCGCGGATCAGCTGGGGTGGGCGACGACGTACGACGCCGAATTCGTCGCGCTGACGCAGTTGCAGGCGGACGTCTTCGTCACCTCCGACGACGATCTGGCGCGGGCGGTCTCGGGCCTCGTCGAGACGGCGACGATCGACGCGCTGCGCACGAGTCCGTCCTGAGCACCTCGATGTGCTCGCGGAGGCGCAGAATCACCTCGCCGATGCCGACGAAGCTCTCGGGGTCGTCCTCCCGGGCTCGCCCGATATGTGGAGCCCTGTCGTGTGTAGCTCCGGAAGAAGGAGGCATACGAGGGCGGCGAGGAGTGGATCGGACGGGGATCATGAGCGGGCGAACCGCCAGCTACGCTGGCCCGCCGTGAAGAAGGATCTCGCCCACCCCGGCTGGACCTGGAACCTTCTCCAGGCTTCGGCTCTCCGTCCGGGCGAGCGCGTGCTGGTCGTGGTGGACGAGCCGCTTGCAGAGGCAGGCTCACAGCTCCTCGCCGCCGCGCGCGACACTGGCGCCGAGCCCGAGCTCCACCTCTGGGCAGGAGAGCGCCCGCTCCCCCAGGTGCCCACGGCGATGCTCGAAGGCGCCCGGCACGCTGATGTCCTCTTCTCCCTCCAGCAGGAGCCGAGGGGAGACGAGGCTTCACTCCGCTCCAAGCTGAACGAGACGACGCTCCGCCACGGCGGTCGTGGCCTCTTCCTCGGGTTCGTCGACGCCGCGCTGCTGGCGGACGAGCTCTCGCTGCCCCCACCAGATCTGACGACGGTCGCCGAAGGGCTGCTCGCCCAGGTTCGGGGCGCCGACTCCATCCGGCTCCGCAACCCCGCCGGCACCGACCTCTCCTTCCTGGTCACCGGCCGACCCTGGCTCACTGATGCACGCCCACTCGGGCCCGGAGAGTACGGCAACTACCCGGGCGGGGAGATCTTCGTCGCGCCGCTGGAGGACTCGGCCAACGGCGTCCTGGTCGCCGACCTGACCGTCCCATACACGGTCGAGGGTCTCGTCGACGAGCCGGTGGTCCTCCGGTTCGAAGCGGGCCGTGTGACCTCGATCGAGGGCGGCCGCGCCGCAACGATGCTTCGGGACCTGGTTGAGAAGGCGGGAACCGGAGGCAACGTCATCGCCGAGCTCGGGATCGGTCTGAACCCGAGCGTCAGGCCGCGCGGACACGTGATGCTGGACGAGAAGGCAGCCGGTACGGCGCACGTCGCGATCGGCCACAACGCGGGCTCGTACGGTGGCGCGAACCAGGCCTCGATCCACGTCGACTGCATCTTTTCGTCCCCGGAGATCGAGGTCGACGGCCGCCCGCTCGAGCTGCCCGCCTAGGCCGAGAGCACGCGCGCGTGCAGGTTCGGAGGGCGCTCGTTCCCGCTTTATCAGGATGCGCGGGAACCTCTTGAACAAGAGGCACGAAACCTCTAGGTTGACTCGGACTCTCGGGAGAGGGTCAGGAGATCTGGGCTCAGCCGCGCCTTGCCTAT
>Ga0307320_10000683_pt1 | contig 12254 bp, 10 predicted proteins | sample ER_DNA_369_FD_194495 | JGI IMG/M metagenome (GOLD analysis project Ga0307320, IMG submission 194495) | Bulk soil microbial communities from the East River watershed near Crested Butte, Colorado, United States - ER_DNA_369 | ecosystem: Environmental > Terrestrial > Soil > Floodplain | place...
CGCCGCTCCTCGCCGCGGCCTTGGGGCGGTGGCACCGGCTGGCTGTGGCGGTCGGGCTCACGGTGGCCGGCTTTGCCCTCACGAGCCCCTTCGTCGTCCTCCATCTCGGCCAGGCGGCGGGTGACGCCTGGCGCGTCCAGGGGGCCGCCCGCGAGGGCTGGCTCGGCTTCGAGAACGATCACGCGGCGCCGATCGCCTTCGTCGCGCGGCTTTGGGACGGGCTCGGCCCGGCTCTCCTGATCGCGGCTGCGGGGCTGGTGGTCGCGCTCGTCCATCGCCGCCGCGCCGATCTGGTGCTCGGGGTCTTCGTCCTCGTCTACTTCGCCGACCTGATGACGCTTCATGCCCACTTTGATCGCTACCTCCTGCCGCTCGTGCCCGCGCTCGGGGCGCTCGCCGGACGGCTGCGCGCGCTCGCGCCCGTCATGCTGCTCATGCTCGTCGTGCCCTTGACCTGGTCGATTCGAGACGCTCGCGAGCTGACCAAGACAGACGCGCGCGTCGCCGCGCACCGCTGGGTCGAGGGGAACCTCCGCCGCGGCGCCATCCTGGCCACCGACCCGTCGACGCCCGACTTCGAGGGCTTCCGGGTCGTCCGGCTCGAGCTACCCCGGCCGGGCGAGCCGCCGGACCCAAAGCGGGACGTGGCTAGGCTCCGCGAGCTCGGTGTCCGTTACGTCGTCGTTACGGGCGCAATCGAGGACCGGGTGCTGGCCGCGGCCGGTCACTACCCCCGCGAGACGAGCTTCTATCGCGACCTCGAGCGGGAGAACCGAGTCTACGCCGTTCACTCCGGCCGCCTCGGGGGCCCCTGGGTCGAGATTTACCGGCTATAACGAGCGACTGCCTGATTTGCAGGGAGAACGTGTCGAGCGGTGTGGCCCAGGCCTCACCCAGGCCACACCGCGACGTCAACAGATCTGTCGCCAGTACTCGCGATCGGATACGCCGTCCTTGATGGACAGCCAGTCTCCGCAGACATTCCAGACGATCTGCTCAAGGCTATCGACCCGATCACTCACGTCGATCGCGTCCGTGCCAGCCCTTCCGGGTATGCCTGTCACGCCGACAGGCCACGTCCCGGCGCACGACTCCTACCTGCCCGACTGCCCGTGCCTGCCAGGCCTAGGCGGGATGCCCGGACTGGAGGCGGGCGGTTACCCAAAGGATGCAGTCGAACACACGGTCGCGTACTGGTTCTGCGACCCTCCACGTGCGATGGATATCGATCCAAGCGAGCTCGCCCGAGTCCTACAGCGCGTCGCCCTCGCTGTCGATGAGAACACTCGCCTGCTGAGCAAGATCAACGACCTCCATCGCGAAGCGACCGAGCTCCACGGAGAACTGTGTGAGGCGTTGACCGATCTTGAGCAATTACTCAAGCGCATCGCGGTCGACTGACGCTCTGCCAAGCGGCAGTGTTTCAGTGGCTCCCGCTCGAAGCCTCGGAAAACAGGCCCCTCGCGGCCGCGCTCTTTGCGGAAAGGCTGCAGGATCGGAAAGGGACTGAAGGACGGGCCTGACCCGCGTAGCCATACCGGCCCAGGGGCCCTCTTGCTCCTCTCAGGCCTCGGGGGCCACGCTCGCCCGGCTCGCCCTTCTCAGGTCGGGGAGACGTCGAGGATCTTCTTCAGGCGCTTGATCGAGCGGTGCGTGCTGCTCGTCGAGGCCGACGTCGCAGATAATCGCGAGCCGGGTGGCGATCGACATCACGTAGCGCTGTGGGCGCCGATAATCGCCGCGGCTGCAAGTGTCGGGCGGCCGTCGACACGGGCGGCGCCCTTGAAGCCGACCTGCCCGTTCTCGGCGTACAGCTCTTCCAGGCGCTCGACGCCAACCCCGCGCACGCGGCGGATGCAGTAGGCGAGCTGCCAATTCCCGAAGGCAAGGCTCTTGGCGCTTGCGGCCGGCGCAGGCATCGCCGCACCGATGTAGACCGGCCTGCCGAAAAGCGTCGGCTCGGCGCTTTGCAGGGTGGGGAAGGCGAAGGCGCCCGCGCTGTCGAGCGTGCCCGCCAGGCTGGCGTAGTCGTCCGGGTGCAGTACCCAACTTGCGCCTGCCCGATAGGGCGCCGCCAGCGCCTTGTAGAAGGCCTGGATGTCGGCCGCCTTGTAGAGGAGCGAGGAGCCGACGGCGGCGGTTGTGACCGTGTACGGGCTCGAAGCATGGACGATCCCGAGCGGCTGGCCCGTTCCCGTGCCGGTCGAGAAGGCTGCGTCCTGTAGATCGCCGAGGCGACCGCCGAGCTCGAGCGCCAGGTACTCGTCGAAGGGAACACCGGCATCCTGCGCGAGCTCCTCCGTGGCCTTAATCAGAGTCGCGCTCTTGAAGGCGCTCAGGCTCGTCTGGCCGAAGGTCAGATCGGCAAGCGTGTAGCCGGCGCTCTCGGCCGTCCAGACGGCCGCCGCGTCGGTGGTGCGAGTCGGGAGGAACAGGGGTCGCCGCTCTCGGTCTGAATCTCGAAGCCGAGTTGCGCGATCGCGCTCGCGGCTCGTGCGGCGGCGATGACCTTCGCCTCCAGATCCGTCGGGACAAGGAAACCGCCCGCGGTGCTGGTGGTCTTATTGAGGACGCGGTACTCCTCCTCGGTAAAGAGGCGCCGGGCGGCGACGTTGGAGGGCGCCATCACATAGCGCCAAAAGAGGCTCTCCGGATCGTCTTGGCGGGCGTAGCCGTTGCCGTCCTCGACGTGTGCTCGGTACTCCTCGAGCGAGGAGGAAGGCTGGCGGCGGGCTACGACTCTCGGCGTCACGCCGCCCCGGGGCCGTAGAGCCAGCGCTGAAGCTCGGCTTCGTCGATGCGAATCGAGGTGCCTTGTTCCCAAGCCGCAGCGCGGGAATCTCGCCGCGCTCGATCTTGCGGCGAACGGTCATCGGATGCAGGTCGAGCAGGGCGGCGGTCTCTTTGACCGTGAGCAGCCGACCTCTGTCAGCGTTCGTGAGTATCTCCACGCTCGGTAAATCGGCTAGTGCCGAGTAGAAGTACGCTCGACGCGTGGCGCGCAGCGTGGAGCGGCAGCCAAGAGCTCACCAGTGGCCGCTGAACGTCCTCGACTGCCCCGCCTGCGGCTGGCGGAGCTACCCGAAGGCCGAGCCCGCAGGCAACGGCTCCGTTAGGTGGGCCGTACCGGCGACGTGCCTGAACTGCGGCCGGGGAGCCAGCGGCGGGGTCGAACTCTCGGCCGGCGGGAGCGCTTCCCCGCCTTCGCTGGCCCCTAGGTCAGCCTAGAACCGTCCAGAGCGGAGCGCTATTGGCGGTTCGGGGCGTGGCCGGAAGGCCGCTGCTCGATGCTTATGCGATCGGCTCGCCGTTGCTGCTCGAGCAGCACGCGAGCGAGCAGGATTCTCCAGAGCTCGAGCTGCTTCAGTTTCGCGAGCTCGTCGAGTAGCGCCGTAGCGTCCTTTGTTCGCACTAGCCGCTCGAACTCCGAGGACGCCTCGTCCAGGCTCTTCACAACTCGCTCGATTTCAAAGCGGTCGTCGGTGTCCGCTGCCATCGCCGCCGCAGCATATTCCAGGCCACACCGGGGCCACACGAGCCCGGCGTTTGGCGACCCATACGGCAGGGACGGACGGCGTGGTTGAGCGAAACCGCGTGGCTCTGCGAGCCTTACGCTTTACCGGCTATAACGTGCTCCTGATGCAGAGGTTGGGCGTAGCGCTCGTCCTGATCGGAGTTGCACTCGGACTCGTCGGCTGTTCCGGTAACGAGAGCAAGCCGGCTGCCGCGTCGCCCCGCACCGCCGCGCGGTGCCCGGACGCCTGGAAAGCGGGTTGGCAGCGGCTCGCGAACAGGATCCACGCTCCGGTCTACTGCCCGACGTCGATGCCGAGCCCGCTCGACGGGAAGATCGGCGGCGAATGGGACAACGGCGTCTCCGTCGATCCGGACCGCAGTTACCTGGTCAGCTTCCTCTGGCACGAACCGCCGAGCCAGGACGTGCACGTGAACTTCCGCGGTTATCCAGGCCACACAGCGGTACCACGGTGCATTGATGTGCAGACCGTCGCCGGTCGGACACGCCGTCGCTCGATCCCTTGCTTCAGCGACCCGCGCGGGCGACGCCGGCTCGGCAAGCTCCTCGTCACGGTGTACACGGTGAATCGCGACGCCGACCAGTGGCACGTGCTCTACGCGTGGCGCACGCGGGGCAGCCTCTACGCGGTCAGCGAGCACGTGGCAAAACCGCTGACGTACCGGCGCGTGGTCGCGAACCTCGACCGCCTGGTCGAGGGGCTCGTTCGCATCGACCCGAGTACCTGAACGTGCGACTGACGAGGCGCGACCTGCTTGCCGGCGGGGCGGCCGCCGCCGCTCTCGGCGCGGCCGGGATCTACGAGCTCGTCGAGCACCTGGGCGACTCACCGACGCGGCTGCCCACCGCCGATCGAGCCCCGGAGCAGCATCTCCTGCACGGACTCCGCGTGATCGAGGACGAGGGCGTTGAGGTGATCGTTCCGCCACTCCACCACCAGCTGGTGACCGCGAAGCTCCGAGTCGAGCCGCGTCGGGCCGAGCTTCTCCGAGCGCAGGCCGCCCTCGAGGAGGCCCTGCTCCGGCTGGACGACGAATTCGAGTCGAGCGCCCGCGGTCTCGGCGTCACGGTCAGCTGGGGGCTGCCGTATTTCGACCGCTACGTTCCGGCGCAGGCACGCCGGCATCTGCCGGTCGACCTCCGTGCGTCGGCCTCGCGGGAGCGGCCCGTACATGCGCTGATCGACGCGGTCCGCTTTCCGAGCGATCCGGACGATGTGCTGCTCGAGGACAACGACCTCGCGGTGCTGCTGCGCAGCGACGAGCTCGAGCACGTCACCGACGGTGCGCGCGCGATCTTCGGCGAGCTCGACGCGCTCTTCGAGACCACGAGCATCCGCAAGGGCTTCGCCGCCGGCGGTTACGACGGCGGACGCAGCCTCCCGAAGCAGATGGCGGTCGCGGCGGGCGTCCCCGGCGCCGACCTGATCCCGGACACGGCGGAGCTCTTCCTCGGCTTCACCTCGACCCAGAAGGACGGGCTCGGGCCGCTCGGGATCGCAAACTTCGAGACTCTCGGGCTCGTCGACCTCGGCCCGCGGAACTACTTCCGTGCCGGGACGAGCATGCACGTCTCGCACATCTTCGAGAACCTCGAGGCCTGGTACCTGGACTTCGACTTCGCCGAGCGCGTGACGACTACCTTCAGCCCGGAGCGGCGTGCGCGGGCGGGGACACAGACCGTGCCCCAGAAGCCCGGGGCCGTTGCCGACTCGAGCCGAGTCGCGCGCGATTTCCACCGCCTCGGCGCCATCGGTCACAGCGCCTCGATCCAGACCACTTCTCGGCTGCAGCGCGACGTGGTTGCCGCGGACGGCAAGGTCTACAGCAAGGGAACCGCGATTCCCCAGCGCGCCGATTTCAACACCCTCGACAACCCATTCTTCTGGAGCGGGCATCCCGAGCGCGACCGGCAGGAGAGCGAGCCCGCGGCCGGCGTCCACTTCGTCGTCTTCAACCCGACGAGCGACGACTTCCACCGCAACCGGCTCGCGATGGACGGGGTGCTGCCGGACGGGACGCGTCTCCCATTCGAGCCGCGGGCCCGCGGCCAGGGCCTCAACTCGGTGCTCCAGACAACGCACCGCCAGAACTTTCTCGTACCGCCGCGCCGCCGGCGCTCGTTTCCACTCGTCGAGCTGCTGTCCTAGCCGAAGAACGCCTTCGCGACGGCGTACCAGTCGTCGGGCACCGTCTTCAGCTCGGCCGTCGCCTCGATGAGAGAAACGTCGACGATCCGGTCACCCTGGAGCGCTGCCATCCGGCCGAAGCGCCTCTCCTGGACGAGGTCTGCCGCCTTCAGCCCGTAGCGAGTGGCGAGCACGCGGTCGCGGGGCGTCGGGCTTCCGCCGCGCTGAACGTGGCCGAGGACGGTGACACGCGTCTCATAGCCTGTGCGCTCCTCGATGTCGCGTGCCAGCTCGTGGCCGACTCCGCCCAGCCGGACATGGCCGAACTCGTCGGCCGCTGTCTCCTGCGCCACCTGTCGGCGCTCGCCCGACTCGTACGTCAGCTCGTAGCCCTCGCTGACGACGACGATCGAGAAATCCTTCCCGCGCTCGTGCCGGTGCTGGATCTCCGCGCAGGCCTGCTCGACCGTGACCGGGTGCTCCGGGATGAGGATGACGTCTGCGCCGCCGGCGATGCCGCTCATGACCGCGATCCAGCCGGTGTGCCGTCCCATCACCTCCACGACCATCACGCGGTTGTGTGACTCGGCTGTCGTGTGCAGGCGGTCGATCGCCTCGGTGCAGATCGAGACGGCGGTGTCGAAGCCGAACGTGTAGTCCGTGGCCGAGAGGTCGTTGTCGATCGTCTTCGGCACGCCGACCACCGGGAGCTCGTACTCTGTATGCAGCCGGGCCGCGACACCCAGCGTGTCCTCGCCGCCGACGGCGACGAGGGCGTCGAGGCGGCCGTCCCTGAAGTTCACCAGCACCTGCTCGACGCCGTTCTCGACCCGGAACGGATTCGTGCGCGAGGTGCCGAGGATCGTCCCACCCCGCGGCAGCAGGCCGGAGATCTCGCGGGGGCCAAGCGGCTCGAACCGGCTCTCGATGAGTCCGCGCCAGCCTTCCCGGACACCGACGACCTCGTAGCCGCGGTCGAACGAGCGCCGAGCCACCGCGCGGATGACGGCATTCAGGCCGGGGCAGTCCCCGCCGCCCGTGAGGATGCCCACGCGCTCAGCCACGGCTGCAAGTCTCGCAGGAACCCACGGCTATCATGGTCACGCGCGCCGAAGTGGCGGAACTGGTAGACGCGCTGGACTCAAAATCCAGTGGGGTAACACCCGTGTGGGTTCGAGTCCCACCTTCGGCACTTAGAGGCGGTTTCGAAATGAGCCGGCTTGGATCGACCGGTCATTTCAGACGGGTGCGCGGGAAACCCGCGCGCCCTGATGGTCGGCACCGCGAGCGGCGCCTTAGCGGCGGCAAGCCAAAGCACGCGTGACTCAGGTTCTGGTTCCGGGTTGAAACTGCCGCCGAATCTCTCGATACTTGCCCCCGCGCGGGCGGATGCCGCGGTTGCAGCCGTCGCTTCCGCCGGACTTGCACACCAGGTTACGGAGGAGGCAGCAGGTGAGAAAACGTGGATCGACCTTGTTACTGGGGCTCGCGGCCGGCGCGCTCCTCACTTTCGTAGCCGCAGGTTGCGGCGGCGGTGGTGGAGGCGGCGGCGGTGGAGAGGCGACGGCGCTTCCGTCGGCCTCGTGTGGGCCGGTGCGGTATGGGGGAGACGGCAAGCCAGACCTGCTGATCGCCTCCGACTTGCCGCTCCAGGGCGCGAACCGGTCGCTGACGACGGAGATGGCAGACGCCGTCGAATTCATTCTCAAGCAGCACGACTTCAAGGCCGGCGGCAAGACGATCGGCTACCAGTCCTGTGACGACGCGACCGCACAGGCCGGGAGCTGGGACTCGGCGAAGTGCTCATCGAACGCGCGAGCCTATGCGAACAACAAGTCGGTGATCGGAATCGTCGGGACGTTCAACTCGGGCTGCGCCAAGCTCGAGATCCCGGTTGCGAACCGGGCGCCGGACGGACCGCTTGCGATGGTCAGCCCTGCGAACACGTACCCGGGGTTGACACAGGGTGGGCCGGGCACCGAGACCGGTGAGCCCGAGAACTACTATCCGACTGGCACACGCAACTACGCGCGCGTCGTTTGGAACGACCAATTCCAGGGTGCCGCGAACGCGCTGCTCGCGCGGGAGCTCGGGCTGACCAAGGTCTACGTCCTCACGGACAAGGAGACCTACGGCAACGGCATCGCGAACCTCTTCGGCCAGTACGCGAAGAAGCTGAACATCCAGGTGCTGCCCGGCACCCCACAGGCGTGGGACAAGAAGGCGTCGAGCTACGACGCGATCGCCACGAAGGTCAAGGCCTCCGGAGCAGACGCCGTCTTCCTGGGCGGCATCGTCTGCAACAACGGCGGCAAGCTGATCAAGGACCTGAAGGCAGGCCTCGGCCCGGATGTCCAGATCTTCGGCCCCGACGGGTGGACGCCGATCTCCGCGACCGTTGACGGAGCCGGCCAGGCCGCCGAGGGCATGTACATCACTCAGCCGGGCATTCCACCCGACCGGCTCAAAGGCGCGGGGAAGAAGTTCGTGACGGACTTCACCGCCGAGATCGGCCACGAGCCCGACCCGTACACGAACTATGCGGCTCAGGCGACCGAGGTGCTGCTCACCGCGATCGACAAGGCCGACGCCGATCGGGCCAAGGTTGCGGAGAACCTCTTCAACCTCGACGTCAAGGACGGCATTCTCGGCGACTTCAAGATCGACGAGAACGGCGACACGACCCTGGGCACGGTCGCCGTGTTCCAGGTCAAGGGTGGAAAGGGAGTCTTCGACAAGTTGATCACCCCGGAGCTCAGCTTCGTTAAGGGCTAAGCCGCGGGTTCGCAAGCTCTAGGCTGGGGAAGGACATTGTCCTTCCCCAGCGCTTCTTAGGAGGTCCGAGTGGCAACGGAGCAGGCAAGGATCCGCGTCCTACCCGGGTTCCGTCCCGATCCGCTCACCCTGCTCGGACTGCTCTTCGTCGCGCTGGTCGTCTTCTGGCTTGGCGTCAACTTCGTCAAGGACCCCTCCGATTTCTACAGCCTCTTCCTGATCGGTCTCACGAACGGGGCCGTGTACGGGCTCGTCGCGCTCGGGTACTCGCTCGTCTACGGCATCCTCGAGCTGATCAACTTCGCGCACGGCGACGTCTTCATGCTCGGAGGGATGCTGGTCGCCACGATGACGACCTCCTGGGGCCTGGCGGGTAAGTCCTCCGGCGTCCTCTGGCCGCTGATCCTCCTCATGCTCGTGATCGCGATGGCCTTCTGCGCGACGATCAACACGACGATCGAGCTAGTCGCCTACCGCCGGCTCCGAAACGCGCCGCGGCTCGCGCCGCTGATCACCGCGATCGGCATGTCCTTCATCCTCCAGAACGTCGGGCTGGTCTGGAAGGGAGCCCGGCCGACCTCCGTGCCGAGCATCCTGCCGACGGGAGAGGTGTTCTCCGTCGGCGGGGTCGCCTATACGTGGAACAAGCTCATCGTTCTCCTTTTCACGATCCCGGTTCTGGTCGCGCTGATCTGGCTCGTGCAGCAGACGAGGCAGGGGAAGGCGATGCGCGCGACGGCCCAGGACCGGGAGGCGGCCGCGATGATGGGCATCAACGTCAACCGGACGATCTCGTTCACCTTCCTGATCGCGGGCGCTCTGGCGGGGGCGGCCGGCCTCCTGTACGCGCTCTACATCACGAATGTTCGCTTCGACGAAGGCTTCCGGGTGGGGTTGATCGCGTTCACCGCCGCCGTCCTCGGGGGCATCGGCAACCTGCCGGGGGCCGTGCTCGGGGCGCTCGTCATCGGCCTCGTCGAGGCGTTCAACAACGGTCTCGGCTGGGCGACGCCGGGCAGTGACTGGACGCAGTCGATCATCTTCAGCATCCTCATCCTCATTCTCGTTTTCCGTCCCGAGGGCCTCCTCGGCGAGCGGACTCCGGAAGGGGCTTAGCGGTGTTCGGGAACCTCCTCGCAGGTATCCGCGCCCGCTGGCCCGAGTTCGAGCATGAGACCCGGAGGCGCGTCGTCCGCGGCGGGATCGTTGCCGGGGCAGCTTTTCTCATCCTCGCGCTGACCGGAGCCGCGTCCCTCTCGCTCGTCGTCACCTTCGCGGTCGCGCTCGCCCTCTACGTCCCGGCCTGGAACCGTCTGCCCCGCGGCCGCTGGGTCGTCGTGATCGGGGTGATCCTGATCGCGGTTCTGTATCCCTTCTACCAGGCGAACATGTTCGAGATGCCGCTTTTCGGCGGGTTCCCGAGCGTCGACACGGGCGTGACGATGCTGATCTTCATCATGATGGCGCTCGGCCTGAACATTGTTGTCGGCTACGCGGGCCTGCTCGACCTGGGCTATGTCGCCTTCTATGCAATGGGCGCCTACACCGCCGCCTGGTTCGCCTCTCAGCACTTCAGCGGCAAGAACGTCCACTTCGGCTCGGTCGGGGTCAATCCGGCCGCGCCGGGCATCCATATCTCGATCTGGCCCGTGCTCTTCATCGCCGCCATCTTCACCGGCGTCGTCGGCGTGATCATCGGCTTCCCGACGCTTCGGCTACGCGGCGACTACCTGGCGATCGTCACGCTCGGCTTCGGCGAGATCATGCCCCAGGTGGCCCGTAACGGCGACAATCTCTTCGGGCAAAACCTGACGAACGGCCCGCAGGGGATCAATCCGATCGACCCGCCCGGCTTCGGAGACACGCTGAATAACGCCACGGGGCTGCCCGCGGATTACCTGACGTTCAACACGACGTTCCTCGGCCACGACGTCTCGAGCGTCGAGCTCTTCTTCTGGACGGCGCTCGTGCTCGTTCTCTTCACCGTCTTCTGCAGCGTTCGACTCCGCGACTCGCGCATCGGGCGCGCCTGGATCGCCATCCGCGAGGACGAGACGGCGGCCGCGGCCATGGGCGTTCCGCTTATGCGAACGAAGACCTGGGCATATGCGGCCGGCGCCTTCTTCGGCGGGATCGCCGGCGCGTACTACGCGAGCTTCAAGAGCGGCACCTTCCCCGACGACTTCTTCTTCAACATCTCGATCTTCATCCTCTGCATGGTCATCCTCGGCGGGATGGGCAACATCTGGGGCGTGATCCTCGGCGGTGGCTTCCTTGCCTATCTGAACCAGGAAGGACTCGGCAACATCGGCGGTTGGCTGAACCGGCACTTCAGCGGGGCGAGCACGTCCTCGGACAAGTGGTTCACGATCTGGCCGCATGACATCGACGTCCCGCTCTACCAGTTCGGGATCTTTGGCGTCATCCTCGTGCTCGTCATGCTCTTCAAGCCGGAAGGGCTGATCCCGAGCGAGCGCCGCAAGGCCGAGTTCCGCGAGGGCGTCGCCGACGAGCCGTTCTACGACGTTCAGCACTGATGCCCGACCTCTTGACAGCCGAGGGCGTGCGGAAGGAGTTCGGAGGGCTCGTCGCCGTCAACGACGTCGACTTCACGATCCCGGAGCGCTCGATCGTGAGCCTGATCGGCCCCAACGGAGCCGGGAAGACGACGTTCTTCAACATGCTGACGGGCGTCTACAAGCCGACCGCTGGCAAGATCATCTTCGATAGCGGCAACCTCACGGGCAAGCCTCCGCACGCCATCACCGAGCGCGGCATCGGCCGGACCTTTCAGAACATTCGGCTCTTTCAGAACATGACGGCGGTCGAGAACACGCTCGTCGGCATGCACTCGCGCCTCTCCGGCGGCATCGTGCGGAGCGTCCTGCGGACCCCGGGCCTGAAGCGCGAGGAGCAGGACGCGCGCAAGCGCGCCCTCGAACTGCTCCAGTACTCGGGCTTGCGCGGCCGGAACGAGGAGTACGCGCGCAACCTCCCCTACGGCGACCAGCGGCGGCTCGAGGTCGCTCGTGCGCTGGCGACCCAGCCGAAGCTCCTCCTGCTCGACGAGCCGACGGCCGGCATGAACCCGCAGGAGACGGGTGAGTTCATCTCCTTCGTCTCGCGGCTACGCGAGGAAAAAGGCCTGACGATCCTGCTCATCGAGCACGACATGCGCGTCGTCATGGGAGGCTCGGACCGGGTGACGGTCCTCGACTACGGCGAGAAGATCGCGGAGGGGACGCCCCAGGAGGTGCAGCGTGACGAGCGGGTGATCGAGGCCTATCTCGGATCGGGGGCGCTGGCCGGATGAACGCGAGCCGCAAGCCGATCCTCGAGCTCAACGACGTCAGGACGTTCTACGGCTCGATCGAGGCGTTGAAGGGGATCTCGATCGACGTGCACGAGGGCGAGATCGTGACCCTGATCGGAGCGAACGGCGCCGGCAAGTCGACGACACTGCGCTCGATCAACGGCCTCAACCATCCCCGCGAGGGAACGATCCACTTCCAGGGCCGCAACATCACCGACGAGTCGCCGCACAACGTCGTCAAAATGGGCATCAGCCAGTCCCCGGAAGGCCGACGTCTCTTCCCTCGGATGAGCGTGATCGAGAACCTCGAGATGGGCGCGTTCCAGCGTTCCGACCGCGCTGGAATCCGCGAGGGCATGGAGCGTGTGTTCACGCTCTTTCCTCGGCTCGCCGAACGTCGTCACCAGAAAGCCGGGACGCTTTCCGGCGGAGAGCAGCAGATGTGCGCGATCGGCCGCGCACTGATGGCAGAGCCCAAGCTGCTCATGCTCGACGAGCCGTCG
>Ga0307320_10000684_pt1 | contig 12251 bp, 6 predicted proteins | sample ER_DNA_369_FD_194495 | JGI IMG/M metagenome (GOLD analysis project Ga0307320, IMG submission 194495) | Bulk soil microbial communities from the East River watershed near Crested Butte, Colorado, United States - ER_DNA_369 | ecosystem: Environmental > Terrestrial > Soil > Floodplain | place: USA...
CGATACGTGTTGTCGTGGAACCGGATGTTGCGACCATAGGATGCGGCCGACCCGGTGTCGTCGACCTGGCCGATCAGTTGGTCCGTCGACAACGTCACCTGGTTGTCGTGCACGTCGATGTTGCGGATCAGATGGGCCCCGTGCGGCGACGGCCAGTCGTCGCGCCGCTGCTGCACCAGCACGATGGCGTTCTGGTTGCCGGCCAGCCAGTTGCCGTGGATCTCGACGTCGGGCGACGCCGCCACGCGGATCCCGGCGCCGCCCCAGCCAGGCAGCGGCTCGGCGCGGCCGTTGTCGGTTACCCGGTTGTCGCGGATCACCGCCCGGTAGCTGATCTCGTGGAAGATGCCGTGACTGGTGTTGGCGTGCACCACGTTGCGCTCGATGGTGGTCCCGATGTTGTTGATGTCGGTCCACAGGCCCGGGCCCGTGTTGTGGTGGACGTCGTTGGCGCGGACGACCAGGCCGTCGGTGCGGGCGAACTTGGTGCCGCCCGCCTCCCACAGCGGCGAGAAGCCTTCGGTGTTGTTGTGGTCGATCTCGTTGCCTTCCACGAGCTGGCCGTCGCCAGTGCCGAGCAGGCCCAGCTGGCCGTTGTGGTGGATGTGGTTGCCGACCACCAACCCACCGGTGGCGTGGATGCCGGTGCCGTGGTTGGCCCGGACCTCGTTGCCCCCGATCGTCCAGCCGCCGCCGTCGGACTGGACGGCGCCCCGCTGCGCCGGGTTGGCGAAGTGCTCGACGACGAACCCCTCGACGGTGACGTCCCTGGCGCGGCCGGCGATCGCCGCCGGCGCCCGCGCCACCTCGACCATCCGGCCGTCCGGCTCGTCACCGATCCAGATCCGGTCGTTGCCGTAGTCGGCCCAGACCTGGCCCGGGCCGACCAGCCCGCGGGACGCGACCCGTCGCAGCGGCCGCCCGTCCAGGTAGACGGTCTCGTTGTCCTGGCACAGGCGGCCCCGGTCGCACTCGCCGTGCGGGGCCGGCTCGGCCGGCAGCCCACCGCTGGCCCACCACAGGCGGCCGTCGCGCCGCCAGCCGTCCAGCCGCACCGAACCGGTGAGCACGGCACCCTGGGCGGCCAGGAGGCGCTGGCCGTCGGCGGGCTGCAGCGGTGCCGTCAGCCGGTAGGTGCCGGCGGCGAAACACACGGTTGCCCCGCCGGGGGCGGCCTCGAGCGTGCGCTGCAGGTCGTCGCCTGGGCGGACCTGGGTCCCGCGGCAGGCCGGCGCACCGGCGGCGACCGGTGCGCCGCCGGACGGCGTCAGGCGGGTCATGAGGGTCACGGCAAGCAGCCCGAGGATCGCTGCCGCCGCCACGGCGACCGCCGCGGCGAGCCAGCTGCGTATCGGGTGCCCCCTCAGACCCATGAACCGATTCTACGGTCATCAGGCGAGGCACGTGGTCCAACCTCGCGGTATACCGGAAGCTGGAGGTTGGACACATGTGTGGACTAGCAGGATTTCTGGACATCGATCACCGCCACCGCCGCGACGACATGCTCGACCAGGTCACCGCCATGACCAGGACCTTGGCCCATCGCGGGCCCGACGACGAGGGGACCTGGGTCGACCCGGCCGCCGGCGTGGCCCTGGGCAGCCGACGGCTGGCCATCATCGACGTATCGCCGGACGGGCACCAGCCGATGCGCTCGGCGTCGGGCCGCTACGCCATCGCCTACAACGGCGAGGTCTACAACGCCCAGGTGATGGCCCGCGACCTCGAGGCCGAGGGGCGCGCGCCGGCCTGGCGCGGCCACTCCGACACCGAGATCATGCTGGCCGCGGTCGAGGCCTGGGGGCTGGAACAAGCCCTGGAGCGGTTCAACGGCATCTACGCCTTCGCCCTCTGGGACGGCCAGGAACGGGAGCTGCACCTGGTCCGGGACCGCTTGGGGGTCAAGCCGCTGTACGTGAACCAGGCCGGCGACACCGTGCTGTTCGGGTCCGAGCTGCGAGCCCTGCGGGCCCATCCCGACTTCAGGGCCGGGCTGGACCGCGAATGGATCGACCGCTACCTGCGCGGCACCCGAACTCGCACCACCCGTACCATTTACGAGGGGGTCCGCAGCGTCCAGCCGGGCACCTACCTGACCTTCCAGGCCGGTCACGAGCCCAAGGAACGGGTCTACTGGTCGGCGGTGGAGCAGGCCGAGCGTGGCCACCGCGAGCCGTTCGGTGGCGACGAGACCGAGGCCGTCGACGCCCTGCACGCCCTGCTGCGCGAGTCGGTGCGGATGCAGCTGGTGAGCGACGTCCCCCTCGGGGTGCTGCTCTCGGGCGGGATCGACTCGGCCACGGTGCTGGCCCTGGCCCAGGCCGAGAGCGACCGCACCGTGCGCAGCTTCTCCATCGGGTTCCCCGAGGCCGGGCTGGACGAGGCGCCCCACGCCCGGGCCATCGCCGCCCACGTCGGCTCGGATCACACCGAGCTGTACGTGACCCCCGAGGACATGCTGGAGCTGATCCCCTCCCTGGGCCAGCTGAGCGACCAGCCGATCTCGGACCCGTCGTACGTCTCCAACTACTTCGCCTACCGTCTGGCCAGAGAGCATGTCACGGTCGCCCTGACCGGCGACGGGGGCGACGAGGTGTTCGGCGGCTACCATCGGCACCGCTGGCTGCCGCGGGTCTGGCGGGGCGTCGGCTGGACCCCGGCCGGCCTGCGCGCCCAGGGGGCGCGGGCGCTCAACGCCGTCTCCCCCACCACCTGGGATCGCGTGTTCGGGGTGCTGGAGCCGGCCATCCCGGGCCGTCTGCGGGAACGGACCCCGGGGGCCAAGATCCAGCGGCTGGCCCGGTGGATGGCGTGTGCGACTCCGGAGGAGATGTACGGGGTGCTCGCCTCGCGCTGGGACGATGACAGCGAGCTGGTGGCCGGCTACGACCGCTCGGCGGCGCTGGAGCCGTTCCGGCTCCAGCAGCTGGACGGCGACTTCCGGCTGGTCGAGCAGATGCTCGCCCACGAGCTGCTGACGTATCTGCCCGACGGCCAGCTGACCAAGGTCGATCGGGCCAGCATGGCCGTGAGCGTCGAGGCCCGGGTGCCGATCCTGGACCACCGGGTGGTCGAGCTCGCCCTGCGGCTGCAGCCGGCGCTCAAGGTCCGCGGCGAGACCGGCAAGTACGTGCTGCGCAAGGTCTTGCACCACCACGTGCCCGAGGCGCTGTTCCAGCGCCCCAAGATGGGCTTCCACCTACCGCTCAGCCGCTGGCTGGCCGGCCCGTTGCGGGACTGGGTGGAGGACCTGCTCGACGAGGACCGGCTGCGCCGCCAAGGCGTGCTCAACCCGGCCACCATCCGGGCCTCCTGGTCCGAGCACCTCTCCCAGCAACGCGACCGGTCCGACCACCTCTGGACGGTGCTGATGCTCCAGTCGTGGCTGGACGCCAACCATGCTGGCTGACGCCCGCGAGCTGCCCCGGGAAACCACCGAGACGGCCGACCTCTGCATCATCGGCGCCGGGGTCGCCGGGGTCAGCATCGCCCGCCAGCTGATCGACGGTCCCGCCCGGGTGCTGCTGCTGGAGAGCGGCGGCCTCGGCTTCACCAAGTCATTGCGGTCGCTGCCCACGGTGCTCTCGCGGCACCTGCGGGGCGAGCAGAGCCTGGCCGCCGGCCGCAACGCCGGCCAGTTCTACTACCCCCTGCGCTTCACCCGGGCCCGGACCCTCGGCGGCTCCTCGCGGGCCTGGGCCAGCCACGGGCTCCAGGCGGCCCCGCTGGACGCGATCGACTTCGAGGAACGCGACGGCCTCCCCGACCATGGCTGGCCCTTCGGCCGCGACAAGCTCGAGCCCTACTACGAGCTGGCCCAGCGGGAATGCAACCTGGGGCCGTTCGAGTACGACGTCGACCCCTGGGAGGCGTGGGGGCTAGGCCGGCCGCTGCCGCTGGACGAGGACCGGGTCCGCTCCACCATGTTCCAGTTCGGGCTGGACAGTGCCTTCAACCGCCAGGAGGCCGAGCTCGCCGCCGCCAGCAACGTCCAGCTACTACTGCACGCCACCGTGACCAGGATCGCGCTCGACCGCCACGGCCGAGTCGACCACCTCCAGTGCGCCACCCTGGGTGGCAACCACTTCAAGGTCAGGGCCGGCACCTTCGTGCTGGCCGCCGGTGCCATCGAGACCGCCCGGCTGCTGCTGGTCTCCGACGATGTCCAGCCAGGAGGCATCGGCAACGAGCACGACCTGGTCGGCCGGTACTTCATGGAGCACCCCGACGTCGAGGGCGGCGTGCTCATCCCCGACCCGGACCTGGATCCCGAGACCTTCCGGCTGTACCTGACCCAGGAGATCGGCCAGCACCTCAACGCCCACGCCATGCTGCGCCTCAGCGACGACCTGCTTCGCAAGGAGCAGTTGCTCAACTCGGTGACGCGGCTGCGGCCGACCCACCGCTCGGCCCTGGACGAGGCTGTCCGCTCGGCCCGGACCGTGCGTCGGTCGCTGCACCACGGCGTGCCGACCGCCGGCCTGGCCACCCACAGCCTCCGGGCCGTCCGCGGGGCGCCGACCATCGTGCGGCACGGCTCGGCCAAGCGGTCGGCCCCGCCAGACGCCTACGGGCTCGACATCATGGCCGAGCAGGCGCCCAACCCCGAGTCACGGGTGCGGCTCGGCCACCGCCGGGACCGGCTGGGCATGCCGACCACGGTGCTGGACTGGCGCCTCGGGGAGCGGGACTGGGCGTCGATCCGTCGGACGGTAGAGCTGCTCGGCGAGAGCCTCCGCCAGGCCGGGATCGGCGAGGTTGTCCCGACGCTCCCCGAGAGCTCGCCACCGCCGCCGGTCTACGGCAACTGGCACCACCTGGGGACGACCCGGATGCACCGGGACCCGGCCCACGGGGTGGTCGACGAGCGCTGCCGGGTCCACGGCGTCGCCAACCTCTACATCAGCGGCGGGTCGGTCCTGCCGACCGGCGGCTACGCCAACCCCACGCTGACCATCGCCGCCCTGGCCCTGCGGCTGGCCGACCACCTGCGCTAGGACGCCTCGCAGGCCGTCGACTGGACGGTGTTGCCGCTGAAGCTGATGTCGCGCGTCCCCAGGTTGGCGCCGTTGTCGGCGATCACCCCGGTGGCCTGGTGGCCGGCGGCGCAGATCCGGTTGTCGTGGACGTGGTAGCCGTCCAGCAGGTGGGCCGGCGGGGTCGAGTCGGTGCGGGTCTGCTGGGTGCCGGTGATGCCGTTGTAGTTCCCGGACAGCCGGTTGCCGTAGACCTCGACATTGAAGCTGGAGGCGACCGTGATCCCGCCGGCCCAGTACCAGCCGCGGCCGCCGAGCCCATTGCCGTAGACCTGGTTGTTGCGGATGACGGCGTCCTGGCTGATCTCGTAGAAGATGCCCTCTTCGCGATTGTTCTCGATCAGGTTGTGCTCGATCAGGGCGTCGCGGGCGTTGATGTCGGCCCACAGGCCCCGGCAGTCGTTGTCGTGCACGCGGGCGTTGCGGATGGTGACCTTGCCGACGTCCCACTTCATGCCGCCGGACTCCCAGTCGCAGCTCTCGTGCAGGGTGTGGTTCCGGGCCAGCTCCGGCCCGTCGAGGGTGGCCGAGTCGTTGTCGAGGCCGTCGAGCACCAGCCCGGTGGCCGCGTTGCCGCCGATGCCGAGCTGGTCGTTGTCGTTGTAGTGACCGCCGAGGATCTTCATGTTGTCGGCGGCCATCAGCCCGGCCCAGTAGTTGTGGACCGCCGAGACATTGCGCAGCACCCAGCCGCTGGCCGCGCGATCCGGGTGGATGGCCCCGCCCTGGCGGCCATTGTCGTAGTTCTGCACGGTGATCGAGTCCAGGGTGACGTTGGTCACCCGGCCCGAGAACGCCGTCCGCAGGCTGCGGCCGCCGTCCAGGACCGCGCCCGGCTCGCCGCAGAAGGTGTCGCCCGACTTGGGCTGGACGCTGAAGTTGCGGCTGTGGGTGCCGGCCTTGACCAGGTAGGTGGTGCCGGCGCCGTGGGCGGCGACCACCCGCTGGGCGTCGTCGCCGGGGCCGATGGGCACACCGCCGCTGGCCACGCACCGGGACGGGGCCGCGGCTGGCGGGCCTGTGGTGGGCGGCGCTGTGGTGGTGGTCGGCGGGGCCGTGGTGGTGGTCGTGGCCGCCGTGGTGGTGGTCGGCCGGGCGGTGGTGGTCGGCCGGGCGGTGGTCGTCGTCGGGCGCGCGGCCGCCTGGGCGGGGCCGCCGAAGAATGGGTCGCGGGCGAAGTCGACGAAGCCCTGCATGGAGACGGTCGACGTGTCGGGCCGCCAGTCGCAGCGGCCGCCTTGGTCGAGGTAGACGACGGCCCGGACCCGCGGCATGGACCGGGCCAGGGCGCCGGCGGCGTCCCGGAACCAGGCCCGCTTGCGGGCCGGATCGGCGGCGTCCTCGACGCTGCCGGTCCCGGCGATCATCAGCGGCTTGGCCCTGGCCGACCCCCACACGTAGAAGGCCTGGAAGATGGCTGCGAAGTCCCGCCAGCCGAACTGGCCGTTGCAGCCGTTCCAGTTGAAGCCGTCGGCGCCGACCCAGTCGACGTAGCCGTCGCCGGGCCAGTAGCGGTCGACGCCGCCGCGGGCGCCGGCGAACCCGTCGGCGGTGGGCGACCAGACCCAGAAGGCCTGGACGCCCTGGGCGTCGAACAGGTCGTGGACGTGCCGCCAGGCGGCCACGAAGGCCGGACCCGACCCGGTGTCGGCTCGGCGGGCCCAGCCGTCCATGCCCCAGGCGTAGCGCAGCAGCACTGGCTGGCCGAGCCCGGCGACGCCTCGGGCCAGCGACCGAAGGTAGGCGTCGTGGCGGCCGGCGGCCACGGCCCGCGAGCTCGCCCCCCGGCCGAAGGAGATCATCGGGGTCCGGCCGGCGGCCAGGTTGGCCGCGGGCAGGTCCCCGAGGGCCGCGCCCCAGGGCACGAAGCTGTGGCCGATGCTCAGCTTGCGGCCGATCGCCGCCTCCAGCCGGCCGTCGGCCGCCTGCTGGGCGGCGGTGGTGACGGCGCGGGAGCCGGCGCCGAGCAGGGCCGGGGCCGAGGTCGGGGGGGCGGCCCGGTCGAGGGCCTTGGCCGAGAGGGTGAGCCCGCCGAGCAGGGCGAGCACCAAGGCGACCGCGGTGGCGGGTTGGCGCAAGGGCCGGGGGCCGGGGGCGGCGTGGCGGGGACCGCGTCGGGAACGCATGCGATCGCCTCCGAAGCGCCGTCTGGGAAGACGGCGCCGTGTTCGGCGGTTGCTGGACCGGTGGGGGCTCGACCTGCCTGGGGGAGCAGATCGGGCCGCTATGGGGGGAACGATGGCTGGGAAGGCCACCGCAGGAACGGGCTAAAGAGCTATCAGTTCCGCCGACATTCCGTCAAATCGGCTACGGAGGCCGCCGAGTCACCCTTGGGGGGTGGTCGTCTCCCGGGCCCGCTTGCCCGGCGCCGGCTGGGCATCGAGCTCGAGCACCCGCGGCTTCCCGTCGGGCCAGAGCCGGTCGTAGGCGGCCAGCAGCACCGGGGCGGAGTGCTCCCAGGCCAGCACCGAGCGCACCCGCTCCTGGCCGACCCGCCCCATCTCCCGACGGCGGTCCGGGTCGTCCAGCAGCTCGGCGATTCGGCGGGCTAGGTCGCCCTCGCGGTTGGGGGTGGCGAAGAGTGCCGCCTGGCCGGCCGACACGCGGTTCTCGGTCAGGTCATAGCCGACCACCGGCAGCCTGAAGAACAGGTACTCCATGATCTTGTTCATGGTGCTCCTGTCCGACCAGGGGTTCTTCGGGTCGGGATCCACCCCGACGTCGGCCGAGGACAAGATGCGGCACAGGTCGTCGTCGCTCACCCGACCGGTGAAGGTACACAGATCGCTGACGCCGAGCTCCTCGGCGTAGGCCTTGATGCTCGGCTGGTGGGGCCCGCCGCCGACCAGGACGCAGTGGACGTCGTCGCGGCCCAGCTCGTCGCGGAGCAGCTTGACCGCCCGGACCAGGTGGTCGACGCCGTCCTGCTTGCAGATCTCGCCCAGGTAGACGAGCAGATGGCGCTTGCCCTTGCGCCAGGCCGGATCGGGAGGGTAGACGGTGAGGCGCTCCAGGTCCGGGCCGGAGCGGACCACATAGACGTTCTCGGGGGCCACCCCACCCCGCTCGACGGCGACGCGCTTGTGGCTCTCGTTGGTGGTGACGACCAGGTCGGCGGCCCGGAAGGTCATCCGCTCGAGGAAGCGCAGCCCGGCCACGGTCCTGCCGCCGGCTGAGCCGAACTTGGCCTCATACATCTCGGGCGACAGGTCGTGGTGGTCGAACAGAAAACGCTTGCCGAACCGCTTCCAGAACCGGGCCAGCGGCCAGTAGGTCTCTGGCGGGTTGCAGACGTGGAGGACGTCGAAGCCGCGGCCGGCCACCACGACCCGGACGGTCTTCATAGCCGTACGAAGAAAGCACCAGGAGAACTCGGCCAGGAACCCGAGCGCGCCCTGGGCGTCCACCGGTAGCCCGTACCGGTAGATGTGGACGTCTTCGAGCACCTCGAAGGAGCGGTTGAAGCCCTTGGCTTTGGGGCAGATGACGCTGACCTTGTAGCCGGCCTTGGCCAGGGTAGTCGCTTCCAGCCACACCCGCCGGTCGAAAGGGACCGGCAGATTCTGGACGACGATCAGGACCCGGCGGGGCCTACCAGCAGATGCCATCGTATTCGTTCCCGTCACTGCGCCGGTCGACGATCCGGACCAGGTCGACGACCCGCTGGCCCGGCCGCGGGTGCTCGGCGAGCGCCTGGAACGCCGGGTCGCGGTTGCCGATCACCACCGTGCCGGCATGGTCGAGGACCTCGTCGATGCTGGCCACCATCAGGTCGGAGATATGCGGGATCTGGTCGAGGATGTAGCTCTTGTTGGCCCCCACCAGCTTGGCCAGGCTGACGTTGGCGTCGTAGATGCGGACGTCGTAGCCCTTGCCGATGAGGCGCTCCACGACCTCGACCATGGGGCTCTCGCGCAGGTCGTCGGTGCCCGCCTTGAAAGCCAGGCCCAGCACCCCCACCCGGCGCGAGCCGGCGTCGGCGACCAGCTGGAACGCCCGGTCGAGCTGCTGGGTGTTACTGGGCAGGATGGCATTCAGCACCGGGAGGTCGAGGTCGAGGCCGCGGCCCCGGTGACGCAGGGCCCGCACGTCCTTGGGCAGGCAGGAGCCGCCGAAGGCGAACCCGGGGCGCAGGTACACCGGGGAAAGGTTCAGCTTGGTGTCGGCGCAGAGGATGTCCATGACCCGATGGCCGTCCAGCCCCTGGGCCTTGGCCAGGCTGCCGATCTCGTTGGCGAAGGTCACCTTGAGGGCGTGCCAGGCGTTGTCGGCGTACTTGACCATCTCGGCCAGTTCCAGGTCGGTCTGGATCAGGGGCGCCCCGGGGCGTGACGCCACCGGCGCCACCAGCTGCTGGACCTGCGGGTCGGCCGCGCCCACGACCACCTTGGGCGGCTCGTGAAAGTCGCGGATCGCGGTGCCCTCGCGCAGGAATTCGGGGTGGACGCCGACCGCCACCGGCCGGCCGGCGGCGCGTTCCAGATCGGGCAGCACCACCTGGCGGGTGGTGCCGGGCAGCACGGTGCTGCGGATCACCACCACGAAGTCGGTCTGCTGGCGGCCGATGGCCTGGCCGATGTCGTCGGCCACTCGGCGCAGGTAGGCGAGGTCGAGGCTGCCGTTGCTCTTGCTGGGGGTGCCGACGCAGACCAAGCCCAGTTCGGTGCCGGCGACCGCCTCGTCGCAGTCGGTGGTGGCCCGCAGGCGTCCGCTGCGCACGCCCTCCTCGATGAGCTCGCCGAGGCCGGCTTCGATCACGGGTGCCCGGCCTTGGTTCAGAAGGTCGACCTTGACCGGGTTGGTGTCGACGCCGATCACCGTGTGGCCGTCCGCGGCCAGGCAGGAGGCCGAGACGGCGCCGACGTAGCCGAGGCCGAAGACGCTGATCCTCATGATGTGCTCCCAGGGTGGTCGAGCTGCAGAATGGTCACCAGGCTCTGGCCGCCGCCGACTCGGCCGCTGCCAAGCAGCGTGACCGCCGGCACCCGGACGTCGAAGGCCGGCGAGTACCAGCCGGCCGGTGGGTCGGTCTGGCCGTGCAGGCGCCGCCAGCTCAACCCGGCGGGGAGCGCCAGCGTGGCCCGGCCGGGGCCGTGGTCGCCCTGCCACTCCAGGGTCGCCTGGCGGGCATGCAGGGTACAGGCGACCTCAGGCCCGAGGTGGAAGGCCAGGCGGCAGTCGTGGGTGCCGCCGTTGTCGAGCCGGTCCTCGATGACCAGCTGCCGCGCCTCCCGGTCCAGCCGGACGGCGCGGCGGTGGACGGCGGGCGGGCGCAGGCGCCGGTAGCCGTGGTGGGCGGCTCGCCATTCGGCTACCGGGCCGCCGTCCAGGCCCGTGGCATGTTCCAGCTCGACACGGGCGTGCCGCGTCCAAAGGTGCACGCCGGCGGCGACGGACTGGTCGACCCCGCCGACCTGGAGGGTGTTGTGGGCCAACGTGGAGCGGAAGTAGGCGCGCCAGGCCGGCTCCGCGCCGTAGCAGTAGGTGCCCGGGTCAGCGAGCAGCTCCACCCCGCCCACCCGCACCTCGACGGCGAGGGCGTCGGCGTGGGCGTGGGCGGCGATCGACAGGTACCCGTGCGGGCCGTGATCGGCTCGACACCAGAGCTCGTCGGGCCGGCCGGTCTCGTCGCGCAGCAGTGCCGTGCCGGCGTCAGGGAACAGCGACGGCCGCTGGGCGGGCCGGGCGGCCACCGGGAGCGGCCGGGTGGCGAGCCTGCTCCACAGGGCGGTGCGCACGTCGGCTCGGGGCACGGCTGGCCACCAGGGCGCCGGCCCGAACAGCGCGGCGCCGGTGGCCAGCAGCGACGCCCAGCGGTCGTAGCCCGGCCCGTCAAGCAGCAGGCCGTGGCCATCGTCGGCGTCGCCCTGGCGGGGCGGCTGCAGGCGCACGTCAACCATCGCGGCCAGGGCGTCAGCCATCCGGGTCAGGGCCTCCCAGACCCGGTCATCGAGCGGATGGCCGGCTGCCTCGCCCTCGAGCGCGGCGGCCAGGCCCAGCTCGAGCACGAAGCCGTGGTACTCGGTGGCCAGCTCCCGGTTGAGGCCGTCGGCGAAGGTCTGGCGGGTCAGCTCGCGCCGGAGCGCGGCGGCGGCCGCCTGACGCCAGGCGCCGCTCTCGCCGAACCAGGGGAAGGCGCAGCTGGCGGCGAACTGTCCGGCCAGCTCAGCCAGGATGTGGTTGTTGGCCGACGACCCTCGGCTCGGCAGGCCGGCGAGCCATTCCTGATGGTGGCGGAGTTGCTGCAGGAACACCCGGTTGCCCTCGAACAGCGGCCCCGCCCCGGCCCAGCCGTCCAGTAGCCGGCGGATCCACACCCAGGACAGCAGCCGCACGCCCAACTCGATGCCGCTGGTCCAGTGGATGCCCGACAGGAACGGGTTGGCCGCCCACCAGGAGCGCAGCTGGGCGGCGGCGGCCTCGGCGTAGCGCTCGTCACCGCCGAGATGGTAGGCGGCCGCGAGCACCGTCAGGTGCTGGTGGCGCGACGGCTCCCACACGTACTTGACGTTGCCGACCACGGCCGGGTCGCGGTGGTCGACGTCGAAGCAGTAGGCGTCCTCGGGCGCGCGCCGGCCGGTGCTGGGGTCGAGGAACCAGTCCGGCGCCGGCGCCATGTCGTGGCGCTCGTGGGCGAACACCGGCCAGCGGCCGGCGAGCAGCCCCTCGGCGGCCTCCTTGAGGCGGATGCGGGCGTCCTCGGACACCTCGCTGCCGCCCGGGAGGGGAACGGCGAAGGGCGGGCAGGCGGCCGGCACCAGAGTCGGGTCGTCGGCGGCGGCGGCCACCTGCCGCCCGCGCCAGCGGCGCCTGGTCAGCTCATCGCGGGCTCGTCCGGCCATCTCCGCCGGGGACATGCTGGCCAGCCGGCGCGCGTACCAGCGCAGGTTCATCCGGCCGCGCCTCCGTCGGCGGTGTGGCCGGGCTCCAGCCGGGCGGGCCCCGCCTCCGGCGCCACCGGCTCCAGGCGGCGGCTGGCCAGGCTGCGGCGGGCCGCGAAGGTGGCCCGGGTTGTCGCCACCAATGACGCCAGCGGGATCGGCATGGCCCGTGCCTCCGCGACGGCCCGCACGAAGGCGTCCAGCTCCTGCTTCTGGCCCTTGTCGATGCCCGTGCGCGAGCGGCGGACCTGCCGGCGGCCGCCGCGCCACAGCTCGGTGCGCTGGAAGTTGTGCAGCCGGACCACCTGCTTGTCCCCTGTGACCTGGAACAGCT
>Ga0307320_10000685_pt1 | contig 12250 bp, 15 predicted proteins | sample ER_DNA_369_FD_194495 | JGI IMG/M metagenome (GOLD analysis project Ga0307320, IMG submission 194495) | Bulk soil microbial communities from the East River watershed near Crested Butte, Colorado, United States - ER_DNA_369 | ecosystem: Environmental > Terrestrial > Soil > Floodplain | place...
CGAGGACCCGAGCGATGTCGTCCTCGAAACAGATTCGCAGCCTGACGAGAGCCTCGCCGAGCAGCTCACCCGTCTCGCGCTGCTCGAGCGCGCGGTCGAGCTCGTCGTTCGTAAGAAGCCCCTTGCGCAGAAGCAGGGCGCCCAGGTGCGAGCGGGGCTCGTTTTCGAAGAAGTTGTGGTCGAGGCGCGCGGGCCGCATGTCGCGCTACGTATCGGGATTTCGCGGCATGTTCTTGAGGAAAGAACGGAGTCCGACGCTTGCGCGCCCAGAACGCCCCCACGGCACAAGGCTTCGTTTTGAGAGGCGCTCTTAAGCGGCGACCGGTCGCCGCGAGAGGACGAGCTCCGCGATCTGGATCCCGTTGAGGGCGGCTCCCTTGCGGAGGTTGTCGCAGGCCAGGAAGAGCGAGAGCCCGTTGTCGGCGGCCGGATCACGGCGGATGCGGCCGACGAGCGCCTCGTCGCCGCCCGCGGCGAGACCTGGCGTCGGGAAGTCTTCGACGCGAACCGACGGCGCCGCCGAGAGCAGCTCTCGCGCGCGTGAAGGAGTGAGCGGCTCCTCGGTCTCGATCCAGACCGACTCCGCGTGCCCGACCGGCACCGGCACCCGCACGCAGGTCGCGCTCACGGGCAGCTCGGGCAGCTCGAGGATCTTGCGCGTCTCTTCGCGCAGCTTCGACTCCTCGTCGAACTCCTCGCCGTCGTAGTCCCAGTCCGTCGCCAGGTCGTGCTCGGCCTGGGGCTCGTCGAGCAGCCGTTGCAGCCGCTGCGCGCCGGCGCCCGAGGCCGACTGGTACGTCGCCACCCGCACCGCGCGCAGGGCCGCCGCCTCGTGCAGCGGCTTGAGCACGAGCGTCAGCGGGATCGTGCAGCAGTTCGGGTTCGCCACCACGCCCTTGTGCTCCAGCGCCCGCTCGCCGTTCACCTCGGGCACGACGAGCGGCACGCCCTCCTCGAGGCGGAACGCCGCCGACTTGTCGATGCAGAGCGCGCCTCCGCGCAGCGCGTGCGGGACGAGCTCGCGGCTCGCGCGCGCGCCGACCGAGAAGAGGCAGACGTCGAGCCCGCCTGCAGAGAGGGCCTCGGGGGTCGCCTCCTCGACGACCCGGCCGTCGAGCTCGGCCCCGGCCGATCGAGCGGAGGCGAAGACGCGGACGTCGTCGAAGCCACGCTCCCCGAGCACGTCGACCGCGATGCGCCCGACCGCGCCGGTCGCGCCGACGACCCCGAACCTAGGCATGCTTCCGCTCCGCCTGCGGCGCGTCGAGCTCGAAGGCCTGATGCAGCGCTGCCACGGCGGCCTCCACCTCGTCGCTGCGCACGTGGCAGGCGATCTTGATCGGCGACGTCGTCACGACCTCCGGCTCGATCCCGGCTCCGGCCAGCGTCTCGAAGGCCTTCGCCGCCACGCCCGGATGGCTCTTCATCCCGGCGCCGATCACGCTGACCTTGCCGAGGTCGTCCCGTGCGTTCCACTCGACGCCGAGGCGGTCGAGCACCTCGGAGGCCGCCTCGCGGTCGTCGGCGGGCGCTGAGAAGACGATCTCCCGCCCGGTCTGGACGATCGTGTCCACGTTCACGCCGGCCTCGGCGAGCGCGGCGAAGAGGCGCGACGGCGTCGTCCCCTCGACGCGGTAGAGCGTCTCCTCGCGCGTGTGCGTGACTCCGGAGATGAGCGCCTTCTCGAGCATGCGATCGTCCTCCTCGCGAATCCAGGTGCCGTCCTCCGTGGAGAACGTGGAGCGCACGTGCAGCTTGACGCCGTGGTTGCGCGCGATCTCGACCGAGCGTACCTGCAGTACCTTCGCGCCCGAGGCGGCCATCTCGAGCATCTCCTCGTAGCTGACCGCGTGCAGCTTGCGCGCCTCGGGGACGAGCCGCGGGTCGGCGGTGAAGACGCCCTCGACGTCGGTGTAGATCTCGCAGATCTGCCCGCCGAGCGCGGCGGCCAGCGCCACGGCGGTCGTGTCCGAGCCGCCGCGCCCGAGAGTGGTGATGTCGAAGTCGGTCGAGACACCCTGGAAGCCGGCGACGAGCACGATGCAGTCCTGGTCGAGCGCCTCGTGGATCCGCCGCGCCCGGACGTCGACGATCTTCGCGCGGCCGTGCACCGTGTCGGTGACGATCCCGGCCTGCGAGCCGGTGAGCGAGATCGCCTCGGCGCCGAGGTCGTGGATCGCCATCGCCGCGAGCGCGCAGGAGATCCGCTCGCCGACCGACGTCAGCATGTCGAGCTCGCGCGGCTTCGGCCGCGGCGAGACGTCGTAGGCGAGCCGGACGAGCTCGTCGGTCGTGTCGCCCATCGCGGAGAGGACAGCGACCACGCGGTTCCCGGCCGCCCGTGCCTCGACGAGCCGGCGCGCGACGTCCTTGATCTTGTCCGGGTCGGCGACGGAGGTGCCGCCGAACTTCATCACGAGCGTGCCGAGCCGCGGCTCCGCGCCCTCGAGAGCGGGGAGCGGCTCGAATTCCGTTGTCACCACGGTCGCCAGTCTAGGCTCACATTTCTCGGCGTCCGCTCAGCGCCCTCCCCAACGTCACCTCGTCGGCGTACTCGAGGTCGGCGCCGACCGGGAGGCCGCTCGCCAGCCGGGTCACCCGCACGCGCCCGCGGAGGCGGTCGGCGAGATAGGCCGCGGTCGCCTCGCCCGTCATGTTCGGGTTCGTCGCGAGCACGACCTCCTCGACGCCGTTGCGCTCGACCCGGCCGAGCAGCTCGTCGATCCGCAGGTGCTCGGGCTCCACGCCGTCGAGCGGCGAGAGCGAGCCGCCGAGCACGTGGTAGAGGCCGCGGTACTCGTGCGTGCGCTCGACCGAGATCAGGTCGGCAGGCTGCTCGACGACGCAGACGATCGTGTGGTCGCGGCGGGCGTCGAGACAGATCTCGCAGGTCTCGTCCTCGGTGAGGTTCCCGCACTCGCGGCAGAAGCGGACGCGCTCCTTGACCTCGGCGAGGGCGGTCGCGAGTGCCAGCGCCTCGTCCTTCGGCACGCGCAGCAGATGGAAGGCGAGCCGCTGCGCCGTGCGCTGGCCGACGCCCGGGAGCCGGGTCAGCTGCGCGACGAGGTTGTCGACTGAGGGGCTGAACACCTGCCCATTGTGCCTTGGCTACCCGTCGCCGACGCCGGCGTTCTCGGCCAGTCGGCCGAGAGCGACCTCGAGCAGCGACGCCGCGACCTCGGGATGCTCCGCCACGAGGGAGCGGAAGCTCGCGCGGTCGAGCGCAAGACAGCGGAGGGGCGTCTTCGCGCGGACGCGCGCCGTGCGCGTGGCATCGGAGCTCATCAGGGCGAGCTCGCCGAAGAACTGGCCGGGCCCGAGCTCGACGTGCTCGCGCTTCGTCTCGACCACCGCCCTGCCCTCCACGAGGAAGAACATCCCGCTGCCCGCCGTCCCGGGCTGGACGAGGAGCTGGGAACTCGACCTCGCTGGCCGCGCCGGCGATCCGCGCGAGCTCGTCGTCCCCGAGGGCGGAGAAGAGCGGCACGCGCCGCAGGGCGTCGACGTGGCCGTTCACCTAAAGGCCCGGCAGGCCCATGCCCTGCAGGCCGCCGAGGGCCGGGCCGAGCTTCGCCTCCATCAGGCTCTGGGACGAGCGCAGGGCCTCGTTCACAGCGGCTACGACCATGTCGGCGAGCATCTCCGGGTCGTCGGGGTCGATCGCCTTCGGATCGATCGTGATCTCCTTGATCTCGCCGTTCCCGGTCGCCGTGACGGTGACCATGCCCCCGCCCGCCGTCGCCTGGACGGTCTCGTTCTTCAGCTCCTCCTGCGCCTGCTGCATCTGGGTCTGCATCTCCTGGATTTGCTGCATCATCTTGTTGAAGTCCATGCTCATGTCTCGTCCACCTCGCGGGCGTCGAAGGTTCCCTTCATCAGCTCGATGATCTCCTCTTCGCTCGCCGGCTGCTCTTCCTCTGCCACCGGCCCGGTTTCGCCGCCGTTCTCGCCGACCTCGAACGCGAGGTCGAGGTGGCGGCCGGTCACCTCGTAGAGCGCCTCGGCGAGGAGCGTCGCGTTCTTCGGCTCCTCGGCCAGCTTGCGGTGAAAGTCGGCGGCGCGCGGGAACTCGACGGTGAGCGTGTCGCCGGCGAGGCCCTTCGGGTGCGCCTCGCGCAGCACCGATGCCGTCGGGATCGACTTCTCCTCGACGGCCGGGAGGATCGTCCGCTGCCACGCTTCCTGCAGCTGTTCGAGCTCGAGGGACGGCGTCGCCGCCGGCGCGGGCTCCTCGGCGGGGCCTGTCTCCTCGGGACGTGGCCCTGGGTCTGTCCCTGGGACAGGGCCGGAATGGGCGGCACGCTCCAGCAGTTCGAGCCGGTGAGCCGTCGACTCGCGGGAAAGATCCGCGGCCGGCCGCGTCACCTTGACGAGCGCGAGCTCCAGGGGCAGCCGGGGATCGCCGCCCTGGCGCATGTCCTCGACGGCGATCGCGAGCAGGTCGCAGAGGCGAAGCACCGTCGCCTCGCCGATCTGGTTCGCCTGCTCCCGCAGGCGCTCGCGCGTCTCCTCGGTCACCGGCAGCGACTCCGGCACCTCGCCCATGTGCTGGACGAGCAGCAGGTGCCGCAGGTGCTCGAGCAGATCGGTCACGAGGCGGCCGAGATCCTGGCCCTGCTCCGAGAGCTCCTCGACGAACGTGAGCGCGCCGGCGGTATCGCGGTCGACCACGAGGTCGCACAGACGGAAGAGCGCCTCCTCCTCGACGGCGCCCAACAGTTGGAGCACGGCCTGAACCGTGACCTGCTTCTCCGTCGCGGTCGCGAGCTGGTCGAGCGTCGAGACCGCGTCGCGGTAGGCCCCACGCGCCGACCGTGCGATCAGCGACAACGCTGCGTCGGGCGCGTCGATGCCGTCGCCGTCCGCAACCCGGCGCAGAACCTGCACGAGCTCCGGCAGCCGAGGGCGCGCGAACACGAACGTCTGGCAGCGCGACCGGACCGTCGGCAGCATCTTTCCGAGGTCCGTTGTACAGAAGACGAAGACGAGGTGGGGCGGGGGCTCCTCGATCAGCTTCAGCAGCGCATTGAAGGCCGCATCCGTGAGCTGGTGGGCCTCGTCGAGGATGTAGACCTTGTAGCGCCCCTCGACCGGCTGCAGCACGACGCGCTCGCGGATCTCGCGGATGTCATCGATCCCGCGCTGCGAGGCGGCGTCCATCTCGATCACGTCGAGCGAGGTGCCGTCCGCGATCGCGCGGCAGGCGTGACACGTCTTGTCGGGGTTCGGCGTCGGTCCCTGCGCGCAGTTCAGCGCCTTGGCGAGGATGCGCGCGAGCGACGTCTTGCCGGTCCCGCGCGGGCCTGCGAAGAGGTAGGCCTGCCGGATCTGACCGTGCGCGATCGCGTTCCTGAGCGTCCGCACCACCGCCTCCTGCCCGACCACCTCGTCGAAGTCCTGGGGGCGGTACTTGCGGTAGAGCGCGGCCACGTTGCGACTCTATCGAAGGGCCAGAAACATGCCGCGCCGCGAAATCGGACCGGGCACACCGCGCGCCTGGGAGACATTGCTTAGCGCTGCTTCCTCCCGGATCTGACGCGGTTCGCAAGCTCTCACCGCACGGGGCCCGGCCCGAGCCCGCGGCGCGAGCGAGATCGTAGCAACCGTTTTATCCTGACCTCCCCCGACCGCTCGCTGTAGTAGGGGACATCCAAGCGCGAGCATTCGCCCCGTAGGCGCAAGCTCGGCCCGAGGCCCGCATCCATAGGAGACCGGGCGGCCCTCTCTCTTGAGACGCGGCAGCGTGGAAGCCACCAGGGACAGGGAGAAGACCACCCGGTTACCTCTACGTTCCCGCGGCCGCGTGATTCTTGCGCGGTGGTTCGTCAAGCGGCGGCAGGCGACAAGTTCATCCAGGTGGCCGGATCTATTGAGGGCCGGGTGGCTTTCTCCGGCTAGGCGGCTCGAAGCCACCCAGGAGGAGGAGGGAAACCACCCGGCTCGTTTTATATTCCCACGGCCGCGTGGCTCCTGACGCAAATGCGGCGCCCGTGGCTCCCCTAGGCGGGCCGCAGCGCCTGGGGGCAGGGCCGCTCCTTTTCTCTTCAAGTCCGGACCGCTAGGACGTAGCACCCTTGGGCGTGCGCCACGCCGCGCCACGGCCCGCCCGCCAAGCCTCTCGGCCTCGGCGTCTGGAAGCAGAGAACCCGCTAACCTAAGCCCTTCAAGGGCGTGTAGCTCAGCGGGAGAGCGCCCGCTTCACACGCGGGAGGTCACTGGTTCGATCCCAGTCACGCCCACTAGAGGAAGGCGCTGGAAACTGCGCCTTTGTTGTTGCTCAAGGAGACGGCGAAGAAGCCAGTTGCCAGCGGTTCTGCCAGCGTCTCGGCTGAAGTCGGACCTGAACTCCCTGATGATCGGTGGGAAACGGCATTACGCTGCCGGGATAGCACGCCAGCACCGGCTCCAGTTTGCTCTGCGAGGCCCTGAGTGGGCGTTCGTTATCTCGAGGAGGTCGCGGCGCTCTGCTGCGACTTTTGGAATGGCGCAGACAGCCTGCTGATCACGATCGGCGAAGACGGGAGTCTATTCCCCACGAACCTCGACCTCTTTCTCGACATTGGCCATGTCGAGACAGTCTTCGTCCACGAGCGAGTCGATGAGTCGCGGCGGGGGCTGCTCGCCGATCGGTTCGGTGGCGAACGCATTAGTCAGATGTGGGCCCGAGATGGTCCGCCACGAACTACATCCGCTGAACCTTCAGCCAACGTTCCGAGAGCCGACGGCCGGCGGGCCGCAGCTTGCATTGCCGATCCCCGTCTATGACCAGCCCAAGGACGGCTGATCGTCGGACGCTCGTGTCTTGAGAGGACGTGCCGTAAGGTGTCGCATCGAACAAAGGAGGAGCAATGGCTGAGATCAAGGGCAAGGACTTCGGATCGCCGGACGAGGTGCGGGAGTTCAAGGACGGCAAAGGGAAGGTCGAGCTCGTCGATCTGAACGGCCACGAGGTCGGCCGCGGCACTTTTGAGCCCGGTTGGCGCTGGTCGGAGCACGTGAAGCCGATGAGCGGCACCGACAGCTGCCGGGTCGAGCACATCGGCTACGTGCTCGAAGGCGCGATGACTGTCCGGATGGATGACGGAAGCGAGCTGCATGTAGGACCCGGCGATGCCTTCCACATGCCGCCGGGTCACGACGCCTGGGTTGAGAACGAGCGCTGCGTTCTGCTCGACTTCGGCGGGCTGCAGGGGTACGCGAAGAGCGGCTAATCGCCGCTTTGACTCCTTTAGTAGCTGAACACCGTTGCGGGCTCGTCGCCGATCCATTCCCAGAGCGGCGTCGCGCCGGCGATGCGCGCGTTGGCGACGAGGTTGCGTTCGTCGACACCGCGGGAACTCACGCAGAACGGGCAGGCAAGAAGCTCGCCGCCCTTCTCAGCGAACTGCGCGAAGATCAGCGGCAGCGGTGGGCAGCCTTCGCAGGCGACGCCGACCGCGACTCCGGGCGTCGCGAGGCGGAGAGCCTCTTTGGTGAGGAACATCGCGACCTGTTTTCCCTGGTCGAGCGCGGCGCCGGCGACGAGGAAGGCGGCAGTGACGCGCTCGGGGTCTTCGAGGCCGGTTGCGAGATTGACGACGACCCTTTGCCCTGCCATGTGGATCTCCTCTCCCTTGGCACCTTCTCGACGCCGAACTCACGCTCCGATCGGACGGCGCTTCAGCGCCACCTCGAGTCGAACTCGTTTGCGAAGCGAGAATTCGGCAAGCTGTCCGGCGCCGGCCAGGGCGTCGCTCGCGCTGCAGGAGGTCGCGGTCTTGCCGACTACGGAGTTGCGCCCGAGTTCCGTGGCATCGCGCGCTGGCTGAACACGCCCGGGGGACGAACGCTGACCATGCGCCAGCTTCACGGCAAGGTCGTGCTGATCGACTTTTGGACCTATTCCTGCATCAACTGCCTACGCACGCTGCCCCACCTCGAGGCCTGGTACTCCACCTATCACTCGAAGGGCTTCACGATCGTCGGCGTGCACACGCCCGAGTTCTCCTTCGAGCACGTGGCGTCCAACGTCCGCCGGGCGGTCGAGCAGCTTGGCGTTCGCTACCCGGTGCCGCTCGACAATGACTACGGGACATGGGACGCCTACCACAATCAGTACTGGCCAGCCGAGTACCTGATCGACCGGCGCGGGCACGTCCGCCACGCCCATTTCGGCGAGGGTGAATACGACCGCACTGAGCGTCTGATCCGGACGCTCCTGGCCGAGTCGACTTCGAAGCTGCCCGTGGCGTCCCGTCTCTCTACCCCACGCCTCAGGAGGCGACGACGCCGGAGAGCTACCTCGGGTTCGACCGGCTCGAGCGCTATGCAGGCTCCGAGGTCGTACCGGGCCGGACCGCTCTCTATCGGCTCCCGCACAGCGTGCCAATGAACGAGCTTGCCTATGGCGGCTTTTGGAGGGTCGAGCGCCAACGCATCGTTGCTGGTCGTCATGCTCGCCTGCGACTGCACTTCCTTGCCAGGAACATCTACCTCGTGCTCGGCGGGCACGGCCGACTGGCTCTCTTCGTCAACGGCCAGCCGGCCGGGCAGATCCGCATCTCGGGGATTAGCCGCCTCTACACCCTGCAGAAGTACGCGCGCGTTCGAGGGGGCCTGCTCGAGCTTCGCTTCACCCGTGGACTATTCGCCTACGCCTTCACCTTCGGCTAGAACGCAGTGACTATGACAGCAATGGCTGAGGTGGGCCACAGAGGCTTTCGGGCTACGATCAGGCCGTGAGCGGCCAGATGATCGAGGTCGCGGCGATCGGCCGGTCGACCGCGCTGCTGGCGCGAGAGCGGCTGAGGCTGCAGCGCCGCGCTCGCTTTCTCGCCTGGAGCGGGATTGCCTGGCACTTCATCGAGTTTGCGATCGCAGTTGGCGCAGGGATCGCGGCCGGCTCGATCGCCCTGATCGGCTTTGGGGCCGACAGTCTCATCGAGAGCTTCGCCGGGTTAACGGTCGTCTGGTTGTTCACCGGCCGGCGCCTCCAGTCCCGAACGGCCGAGCGCCGGGCACAGCAAGTGATCGCGGTCAGCTTCTACGTCCTCGCCGCCTACGTCGGAGTGGAGGCCGTCCGCACCCTGGCGAGTGGAGATCACCCCGGAACGAGCTGGATGGGCATCGGGCTGGCGGCCTTCACCGCGCCGACGATGCCGCTGCTTGCGCTCGCGAAGCGCCGGGTTGGCGTGAAGCTGAACTCGTCGGCAACAGTCAAAGAGGGCGCCCAGAACATGCTCTGCGCGTACCTCTCGGTTGCTCTCCTGGTGGGATTGCTGTCGAACGCGGTCGCGGGCTGGTGGTGGGCCGACCCGGCCGCAGCGTTGCTGATCGCCGTCGTGGCTCTCAAGGAGGGCCGGGAGAGCTGGCGCGGCGAGGGATGCTGCGACGCCTGTTGAGGGTTAGCGTTCCTTGACCCGCGCTGTCGGAGTTGCTACCTCTTCTTGGCGCAATCTGGGCAGGGGCACCCTTCGCACCCGCAACCGGTACAAGCGTTGATCATCATGATCAGACGTTATCGCGACCTTTGAAAGCTGACGAGAGGCGGAGAACTCGCCGCCCTCGTTCTCTGCTCAGGCGCAACCTGACGTACTCAACGAAGCCTGCCGGCGTAGTCAATGCGGGTCGCTCGGATCCGGCCGGCCTCGATCGCGTCCTGCTCGTCGGCCTCGCTTGTGCCCGCAAGATCGGGGAAGAAGTAGGGACCCTCCGTGAGCAGCCGGCGTTCGAGTCGCTCGTCCAACAGGCGGACGAGTGCCTCGCCGTGATGCAAGCCCTCTCCCTCCGCCCAGTTCCGTAGGTAGCTCGACCACCCCTGACTACAAGCGAGCCATTCATCCCGGCGGCGGTTCAGCCAGCCCGCTTCGTCCCCTGGCGGGAGGCGCTCGAAGCACCAGTCCGCCGTTTGCTCGTCGAACTTCTCCCAGGCCCACTCCACGACGAGGACTGCGCCGCCGCTCCTCAGCGTGCTGGTGATCCGGTCGATCACCTCGGCCGGGTCCGTCACATGATGGAGAGAGGTGGACGCGACGACGGCATCGACCTGGTCGGGAAGCTTGGCGCATTCGAACTCGAGCCGCTGGTACTGCGGGGCATCAGGGGCCGCGGGGTCGATGCCGATCGCGTCGTAACCCTCGGACAGCAGCATGGGCACGAACCCACCGAGCGGGCCGCAACCGATATCCACCACCCGCGCCGGCGCCGGAGGCAGGCCAAGGCGGATCACCTGCCAGGTCGCCGCAAGCCATCGCTCGCCGGGGGTCATGGCGAGATCCTAAGGCGCTCGCACGACGCTCTAGGCTGCTGCGCCAAGCTGTGCCTCTGGGAGCAGCGCCGGCGCAGGTGAAGCGTGCCAGCGTTCTGCCAGCATCACCTGTCCACAAGCCCGCTGTCGCGTTCCGTCTTACGGCAGCCGGAGGCGCCAAAACGCATTAGGGATGCGCGTTGGCGCGGCACGAGGCGGCACGGACTGACACGGCCTAGCCGCTTCACACGCGGGAGGTCACTGGTTCGATCCCAGTCACGCCCATGAGAAAACCGCTGCAGAGGGCGGTTTCGTCTGAGCGGAGTTTGATCGCGAGACCTTTGCCGATCCGCTGGCGGCGCCTTTGCTCCCGCCAGGCACGACGCTGCTGCTCAGAAGTCATGGTGGCAAGCGTAGACGGACAGGCGCGCTGGCCGTATCGACCTCGGCCCGGGCCGGCCTTTTGTGGCTAAGAAAGATGGGTCAGATGGCCCATGGACAGGAGAACCCTGCATCTGGGAGTCTTCGACAAGTGGGGCCGAAGCGCGCCTTGGGGAGAGGGCGTAACCGTTCTTCAGTTCTGGCCAACTGCGGCCTGGCTAGGCCCCACTCCTCACCCGACGAGCGAACGCCCGGCTGGCGGAGGCCGCATGCCCCGGCTGAGGGGAGAGGGGATTCAGCGAGAGGCGGCTTTCGGGTCGATCGGGTCGCGTCGGCCGTTAGCCCCCGCCGCAGCACCGGACGCGTCATCAATTCTACGTGGTCCGGTCGAAGGGCTGGGCGGCGAGCTGAACGAGTGAATTGACCCATCTGGACCATCTCCGAAGTGCCTTCGCGCTCGTCACATATAGGGAGTCGGGCGTCCTCGTCTCCCCAAACCGGGCGTCCTAGGGGTCTTCGTCGCCCGGAACGCCGCAGAGAGGCCGCCCGGCTCACCCATGGTGCCAGTCGCGCGCGCCCAATCCGTGCCCAAAGCCCCGTCGGGTTTCGGGCGTCACCGGCGCCCGGTCCAGAGGCACGACGACCTCGCGTGGGTTTATCTTTTCCGCGTCTGCGAGGAGACCTAAAATCACCTGCGGCATATGGAGCCGGAGCACCTCCCGCCCTCTCCCGAGGGGCGCTCCTTCCGAGCCGCAGCGGAACGGGCGCCACGCTCCGGCTCCACCTAAATCACCAAGCCTCGGGCACGCCTTACTTAGGTGCCGCCGCGGGTCTATGCTGGCGTGCTCGGGGCCGAGCGGAGCTTTTGGGAGAGGGGGCTCGGCTGTGGTCGCTCGGCTCCTCTAAGCCGCTACTCGTCGCGACGTCGTAGCTGTCGAGCAGGCCGCGCACGTGCTCGTCGTCGGTGGCGTAGGCGGACCAGCGTCCTCGTCCGCCGGCAGCCAAAGTGCCTCGTACTCGGCGCAATGAGCGATGGGGGCAATCTGCTCGGCGCTCACGGCGTGAGGTCTAAGACGCTTCCTCCACCGTCAGCACCGGGGGCTGGTCGGTAGGCCCAGCCCTGGGCCTCGCGCCTCGTGTACCCAGCGGGGGCACCGCCTGCTATAGGGTCACCACGAGCCGGCCATGCGACTCGAGCTTGGAACGCCTGTTCGCTGCACTGACGACACCTTCGGCGAGTTGGCCGATGTGGTGATCGACCCGATCAGCAAGCGCCTGACGCATCTGGTCGTCCGGCCGCGCCATCCGGAGGGGCAGGCCGCCCGGCTCGTCCCGGTCGAGCTGGCAGAGGGCGGCGAGGAGGAGTCGGAGATCTCGCTCCGCTGCACGATGGACGAGGTGAACCGGCTCGAGCACGTGCAGGAGTTTGCCTATCTGCGGCTCGGCGAGTTCCCTGTCGAGGATCCGGACTGGGACGTCGGTGTCCAAGACGTGCTAGCCATGCCCTACTACGAGACCGACCCGCTCGGCCCCAGCCTCGGCTACGACCCGAATGTCGGGATGACCTACGACCGCATTCCCAAGGGCGAGGTAGAGATCCGCCGCTCGAGCGCCGTGACCTCGGCGGATGGGCAAAACCAGCGG
>Ga0307320_10000687_pt1 | contig 12247 bp, 12 predicted proteins | sample ER_DNA_369_FD_194495 | JGI IMG/M metagenome (GOLD analysis project Ga0307320, IMG submission 194495) | Bulk soil microbial communities from the East River watershed near Crested Butte, Colorado, United States - ER_DNA_369 | ecosystem: Environmental > Terrestrial > Soil > Floodplain | place...
GTCATCGGCAGCGAGCTCGTCGGCCTCATGCCTGCCGGGGCCGCCGTGGAGGCGGCGGGCGCCCTTCTCAGGATCGACGGCTTCGACCCCAGCCGGGTGCTCGAGCTGCGCCTGCTGGACGGCCCGGCCTAGAAGTAGAACTGCTTCCAGGCGCTCCACCAATCGTCCGCGCGCGAGACGATGCGTCTCCCGTCCAGCACCTCGACTCCCTGGCGATGGTGATACGGCTCGACGAGGTTCGACCGGATGAAGTCGACCTCGATCTCGCACGGGTGGCCGGGGTCGTAAGGAGGTACCGCTCCGAGGTCGGCCAGCGCCCGCTTGGCGCCGTCCTCGATGAGCTCCCTCGCCCGCTGCGGCGGAATATTGCGGGCGCTGAAGCGGCCGAGCCCTTTCTTGACGGGAACGGTGACGAGGCGCTCACCGAGGAGCTCTCGGGCCTCGTGGCAGACCGCCGTGTCCCCCGTGACGAGGAGCACAGGGCACCCGAACGTTCCGCAGAGCGCCGCGTTGATGCCGGTCTCGCCCACCGAGGTGCCGTTGAACCGGAGCTCGTGCCACTCCGAGCCCGAGACGGTGTGGTTGAGGACGCCGTCCGCGACGCCCGCGCGAGCATGCATGCCGACGAAGAGCGCAGCATCGCAACCTTCTTCCAGGAACTCCGTGTACTCCGTCCACTCGTTCTGGACGACCCACTCGCAACGCGGGTCGAGCTGCTCGGGCAAGAGCGAGTTGAACGACCATCCCTTGCCGGCGCCGTGGCAATCCATGACGACGACCTCGGTGGCCCCGGCTGTGAAGGCGCCCCGGATCGCCGCGTTGATCTCCTCGGTGTAGAGGCGCCTCGCCTCCTCGAAGAGTGACTCGCCGCCGTCGCCCTGCTCGGGCTTGACGACGCCGGAGACTCCTTCGATGTCGCTGATGACGTGGACGCGCATGCGTCCTCCTTTCTCGCCGCTTCTCTGCCGCGCGAAGTTTGCCCTGGACCCGCCTAGACTTGGCGCCGCGATGGCTGTCACAACGGCGGTGTCCCTGAACGGCGACGAGCTCACGTTCGATGACGTGTGGGCGGTCGCCGTGCACCGAGCGCCCGCCACGCTCTCGGATTCGGGGCGGGAGAAGATGAACGCCGCCCGTGCCCTCGTTGACCGGGCGGCCGAGACCGAGCACACGTACGGCATCAACACCGGGTTCGGCCGCTTCGTCGAGAAGGCGATTCCTCCCGAGCTCACCGAGGAGCTGCAGCTCCGCCTGCTGCGAAGTCACGCTTGCGGGGTCGGCGAGCCGTACCCGGACGAGGTGATCCGAGCGGCGATGCTCCTGCGCGCCAACACGCTGGCCAAGGGCTATTCGGGAGCGCGCGTGAAGACTGTGGAGCTCCTGCTCGAATGCTTGAATCGCGGCGTTCTTCCCGTCGTGCCGAGCCGCGGCTCCGTCGGCGCCTCCGGTGACCTCGCGCCTCTGGCCCACCTCGCTCTTCCGCTCGTGGGTGAAGGCAAGGCGACCGTCGAAGCGGAGACTCTGACGGGCGCCCAGGCGCTCGCCCGCGTCGGGCTCGAGCCGGTTCGCCTGCAGGCGAAGGAGGGCCTCTCGCTCGTCAACGGGACGCAGTTCATGGCCGCGGTCGGCGCGTTGGCGCTCACCCGCGCACGGCGGCTCGTGCGAACCGCCGACATCGCGTGCGCCCTCTCGCTCGAGGCGTTGCAGGGCTCGCGCGTGAGCTTCATGCCTGCGATCCACGCGCTTCGGCCGCTTCGTGGGCAGGGAGAGGCGGCCGCCAACGTGCTCCGGCTCGTGGAGGGCTCCGCGATCATCGAAGCCCACCGCTGGTGCGACAAGGTGCAAGACGCATACTCGTTGCGGTGCGCGCCTCAGGTACACGGGGCCAGCCGCGACCTGCTCCGCTACGCGGAGGAGACGCTTGCCGTGGAGCTGAACTCGGCGACCGACAATCCGCTCGTGCTCGTCGAAGAGGACGAGCTCGTCTCCAACGGCAATTTCCACGGGCAGCCTGTTGCCTTCGCACTCGACTCGCTCGCCATCGCTCTCGCCGAGCTGGCGTCCATCTCGGAACGTCGCGTCGAGCGGCTCGTGAATCCTTCGCTCTCCGGCCTGCCGGCCTTCCTGACCCCCGACGGCGGGCTCAACTCAGGGTTCATGATCCCGCAGTACGTGGCAGCCGCGCTCGTCAGCGAGAACAAGGTCCTCTGCCATCCGGCGAGCGTGGATTCGATTCCGACGAGCGCTGGCCAGGAGGATCATGTCCCGATGGGAAACGCCTCCGCGCTCAAGTCCTGGGTCGTGCTCGGGAACGTCGAGCGCACGCTGGCGATCGAGTTGCTCGGCGGCGCTCAGGCGGTCGAATTCCTGGCGCCGCTCGAGCCGGGCGCCGGCGTTCGGACTGCGCACGGCTTTCTGCGGACCCTGTCGCCGACCGTCGAGGAGGATCGTTCGCTCGCCGAGGACATCGAGCGAGTTGCCGAGGCGATCCGCTCGGGCGACCTGGTGGCCGCGGTCGAGGCCGAAGTGGGCGAGCTCGCGTGAGCGTCCAGTCCATGGAAGCGGTCGTCGAGGAGCTCTGCGGCGACCTCTCCGCGATCCGCGCGCCGCGCGGGCAGACGCTGCACGCGCGCTCCTGGCTGACGGAAGCGCCGCTCAGGATGTTGCTCAACAACCTCGATCCAGAGGTGGCCGAGAAGCCTGAGGAGCTCATCGTGTACGGCGGGTCGGGCAAGGCGGCGCGAAACCATGAGGCCTTGAAGGCGCTTGTCCGCTCGCTCCTGGTTCTCGGGGATGACGAGACGCTCCTCGTCCAGAGCGGCAAGCCCGTGGGCGTTTTCCGCACCCACCCGGGAGCGCCGCGCGTCCTCATTGCGAACGCCCTCCTGGTGCCGCGGTGGGCCACCTGGGACGAGTTCCGGCGCCTCGAGGCCCTGGGTCTGACGATGTTCGGCCAGATGACCGCGGGAAGCTGGATCTACATCGGGACGCAGGGGATCCTCCAGGGCACGTATCAGACGTTTGCGGCGGCCGGGGAGAAACACTTCGGCTCGCCGGACCTGGCGGGCAAGACGATCCTGACCGCAGGCCTGGGAGGGATGGGCGGGGCCCAGCCGCTCGCCGCGACCATGGCCGGGGCCGCCACTCTCTGCATCGAGGTCGATCCCGAGCGCATCCGCCGCCGGCTCGAGACCCGTTATCTCGACGAGTCGACCGAGTCGCTGGAAGATGCGCTCACCCGGGTGCGGCAGGCGGCGCAGACAGGCGAGCCCCTCTCGGTCGGTCTGCTCGGAAACGCGGCGGACGTCGTACCCGAGCTCGCGAAGCGCGGCGAGCACTTCGATTTCGTCACCGACCAGACGGCCGCGCACGATCCTCTCAACGGCTACATCCCCGCCGGGCTCTCGGTCGACGAGGCCGCTGAGCTGCGCGAGCGGGACTCCGACGAGTACCTGCGCCGGGCCTCCGAGTCGATCGCCCGGCACGTGGAGGGCCTCCTCGAGTACGTCCGAGCCGGGAGCTATGTTTTCGATTATGGCAACAATCTCAGAGGGGAGGCCCAGGAGGCTGGCGTAAAGGACGCATTCGCATATCCGGGCTTTGTCCCGGCCTATATCCGGCCGCTTTTCTGCCGCGGGATCGGGCCGTTCCGCTGGGCAGTGTTGTCGGGGGATCCGGCGGATATCGCAGCGATCGACGGGATGCTGCGAGATCTGTTCCCCGACGACGTCCTCCTCCAGCGCTGGCTCCAGCTGGCACCCGAGCGGGTTGCATTCCAAGGGCTACCGGCGCGTATCTGCTGGCTGGGCTACGGCGATCGAGCCAAAGCGGGCCTTGGAATCAACGAGCTCGTTCGCTCGGGACAAGTGGGTGCGCCCGTGGTCATCGGCCGCGACCACCTCGACTCGGGGTCGGTGGCGTCCCCGTACCGGGAGACCGAGGCCATGCTCGACGGCTCCGACGCGATCGCGGACTGGCCGATTCTGAACGCGCTGCTCAACACCGCTGCGGGCGCGACGTGGGTGAGCGTCCACCACGGCGGCGGGGTGGGTATCGGCAACTCGATCCACGCAGGGATGGTCGTCGTCGCTGATGGAACCGATGATGCCGCCGAGCGGCTCGAGCGCGTTCTCACGACCGACCCGGGGATCGGCGTCCTCCGGCATCTCGACGCGGGCTACGACGAGGCTGCGGCCGCGGCCCGTGAGCACGGGCTCGAGGCGCCCGGTCAGCCGGGCTGAGCCGAATCGTCGCCCTGCCGCTGGTAGTCGTACGTCCCCGGAGGCGTCCAGACGAGCTCGAGCTTGACGCCGTCCGGGTCCTCGAAGAAGAGCGCCCGGTACCCGGGGCGGTATTCGGGGAACTCCCGCGGCCCGTCGGTGATGCGTGCCCCCAGCTCGCGGAGCAGGCTCGCGGCCTCGTCCAGCCGACCCGGCTCGTCCACCTCGAGGCAAAGGTGGTGGAGGCCGATTCGGTAGCGGTCGACGGGAAGCCCCGCCTCGGGATCCGGGGCCTGGCGGAGGCCGATGGAGGACCCGGGTCCGTAGAGGTAGTGGATAGTCTCGCCACGCTCGCCCGGAGCGTTGGACACACCGTGCCAGCCGAGCGGCCCCAGCAGCTCCCGGTAGAAGGTCAGCGAGCGGTCGATGTCGGAGACGACCAGGTCGACGTGATGGACTCCTGTCGAGCGCACGGCGGCAGAGTAGTCCGAGAGCTCTCGGCGCTCTAGGGTCCCGCAGCGTGGCGAAGCTCCTGATCCGCGACCTCGCGCAAATCGTCTCTCCCGCGGGGACGGACGCACCCTTGCGCGGCGTCGCGGACATGAGTGCGCTCTACACGCAGGAGAACGGTTACGTGCTCTGCGAGGGCGGCCGCGTGAGCGCAGTCGGGGGCATGGACGACCTCCGTCAGCTCGACGGGGACGTCCTAGAGCTGAACGGGCGCGGCCTCTCAGCCGTTCCGGGGCTCGTCGATTGCCACACGCATGCCTGCTTCGCGGGCGACCGCGTCGACGAGTTCTCCCGGCGCGCTGCCGGCGCGACCTACGAGGAGCTCCACGCGGCCGGCGGCGGGATCCTCTCCACCGTCGAAGCGACTCGCGCCGCCGGCGAGGACGGTCTCGCGCAGGCCCTCGCGCGCCACTGCGCCTGGATGCTCCGGGCGGGCACGACGACGTTCGAGGCGAAGTCGGGGTACGGCCTCGACCACGACACGGAACTCGCCCAGCTCCGTGTGGTCCGACAAGGGGGTGGGATTCCCACCTGGCTCGGCGCCCACGCCGTCCCGCCCGAGTTCCCCGACGCGGACGCCTATCTCGACTTCGCCCTCTCGGACGTGCTCCCCGAGGCGGCGCAGCTCGCCGAGGCTGCCGACGTGTTCCTCGAGCGCGGCGCGTTCGACGCGACTCAGGCCCGCCGCTACCTCGAGGCCTGCAGGGCGGCCGGCCTCGAGCTCAGGCTCCACGCCGACCAGTTCACCGAGGCGGGAGGCATCCCGCTCGCGATCGAGCTCGGCGCGCGCTCGGTGGATCACCTCGAGGCCACAGGTCACGAGGGCGTTCGCGCGCTTGCGGGCAGCGACGTCGCCGCGGTTCTCCTCCCCGCGGCTGCGCTCTTCCTCGGTCGCTCCATGCCGCCGGGCCGTGCGCTTCTCGAGGCGGGCGCGATCGTCGCGCTGGCAACCGACTTCAATCCTGGCAGCGCGTTCTGCGAGAGCGTCCCGATCGCCATGACCCTCGCTTGCACCCAGCTGGGTCTCGGGCCCGCTGCCGCGCTCGCCGCGTGCACCGTGAATGCCGCGCATGTCGTCGGCCGGGCCGACCGGCTCGGCAGGGTCTCCCCCGGGTATATCGCCGACCTCGTCCTGCTCGACGCTCCGGACTGGAGGCACCTCGCGTACCACTTCGGCGGCGACATCATCAGCGTCGTCGTCAAGGAAGGGGAGGTCGCGTGGATGCGCTGACCGTCAGCCGGGCGGCATAATCGGGGCATGCCGAGCAAGAAGGTGCGCCGCCGCCGCAACAAGCTGAAGCGGCACGAGTATGAGTACGTGGTGGAGACGGACGAGGGCGAGGAGGTCGTCGTCGACCGACCAGTGGTCGAGTCGAAGGCGGACACGAAGAAGCAGAGCTCTGATACGCCCCGCGATCGCCGGGGGCGCGAGGTGCCCAAGCCGACGCTCGCGCGCGTCCTGCGGCGCACGGCGATCTTCGCCCCGATCATCCTCGTCGTCGTCTTCCTGACGAGCGCGAAGAACGCGACAACCGCTGAGAAGGTCTACACGGCGCTCTTGCTGCTCGCGTTCTTCATCCCCTTCAGCTACCTCGTCGACGTGCTCATGTACCGCACGCTCACGCGCCGACAGCAGCGCGCGCAGGCGAAGCGCTAAGAGCCCTCGCCCGCCGGGCTGCCGCGGTAGTGCCCCTCGCCGGGCCACGGGGCCAGAAGAAGGAGGATCTTCGCGCCGGCGTCGCTCTCCACGGAGTGGCGCTCGTCCGGCTCGAAGTGCGCCAGCGTGCCCGCCGCACCGTCGATCTCCTCGCTCCCCGCGCGGATGCGGGTCCGGCCTTCGACGACGAGGAGCCAGAGGTGTTCCTTGACCTGGTGGTCGCCGAGCGACTGGCCGGGCTCGAGCCCGATAAGGACCGCACGGGCCTCGTCTTCGCTCTTCAGGACGACCGGCGAACGGCTTCCCCCGGGAGTCTCGATCTCGGGCAGATGCCAGCTTTCCACGGCGGGGCAGTCTAGCTAGGCGCCGTTAGACTCATCGCGCGATGAGTCTGGAGGTCACGCAGCTCGAGATCGGCCCCTTTGCCGAGAACTGCTACGTCGTGCGCGGCCCGGAGGCCGACGAGGCGGTCGTCGTCGACCCTGGTTGGCCGGGCACGGTAGCTGCCCTCGAAAGCGCGCTGGGAGCCGCCCGCTGCACCGCGATCCTGATCACGCACGGCGACATCGATCACGTGGGAGGGGTGGCGGAGCTTGCGCGCGCCACCGGGGCTCCCGTGCACATGGCCGCCGAGGAGAGCGATCGCCTCACGCGTATCGGAGACTTCGTGCCTGCCGCGGTCGCGGGTGCCGAGTTCGAGCCCTACGACCCGGACGTGCTCCTGGAGGGGGACGAGGAGCTCACGCTGGCGGGAATCCGCTTCCAGACTCTGCGCGTTCCGGGCCACACCGAGGCCCACCTCGCCTTCGCAGCCGACGGGTCGCTCTTCGCCGGCGACGTGCTCTTCGCCGGCGGCGTCGGCCGCACCGATCGCCCGAACGGCGACTGGAAGACCCTGCTCGCCTCCATCCGGCTCCTCGCCGACCGCTTTCCGCCCGAGACGGTCGTCTATCCGGGCCACGGCGCGCCGACGACGATCGGGCGCGAGCTCGAGACGAACCCGTTCCTCGCGGAGCTCCGCGCCGCCCGCCCGTGAAGTTCGAGGCTCCGCCCGGGACGCACGACGTCCTGGCGAAGGACTGGCCGCACTGGCAGCGGATCCTCCGCACGGTCGAACGGCTCTGCCGCCGGTACGGCTACCAGCCGATCTCGACGCCCGTCTTCGAGGACACTGATCTCTTCCTGCGGACGTCGGGCGGGGGCTCCGATGTCGTGCAGAAGGAGATGTACACGTTCGAGGATCGAGGGAAGCGCTCGCTCACCCTGCGGCCTGAAGGGACGGCGCCCATCGCGCGTGCCTACCTCCAGCACGGTCTCCATCGCGAGCCGCAGCCGCAGAAACTCTTCACGATCGCTCCGATGTACCGCTACGCGCGTCCTCAGCGCGGCCGCTACCGGGAGCACTGGCACCTCTCCGTCGAGGCGATCGGCTCCGCCGACCCCGCCGTCGACGCGGAGCTGATCCAGCTCTACGCCGCGCTCCTCGGCGCCCTCGGCGTCACGGACTACCAGCTTCAGATCAACTCCATCGGCGACCGGCAATGCCGCCCGCGCTACGTCGAGGAGCTCGTCGCATGGCTCGACACGAACGACGCACGGCTCGACGACGAGACACGTGAGAAGCGGAAGACGACCCCGTTGCGTGTGTTCGACGTGAAGGACGAAGGTGTCCGGGCAGTCCTGGCGGAGGCGCCGAGCATCGACGAGTTCCTCTGCGACGAGTGCCGTGAGCACTTCGACGCGGTTCGCGCCTGCCTCGACGCTTACGGCGTCTCCTACGAAGTCGACAAGCGCCTCGTGAGGGGCCTCGACTACTACACGCGCACGACCTGGGAGTTCATCGGCCCCGAGGAGGGCGCCCAGAGCACAATCTCGGGCGGCGGCCGCTACGACTACCTGGTGGAGGAGATCGGCGGTCCACCGACGCCGGGAGTCGGCTTCGGCGCCGGGATCGAGCGTCTCCACCTCGCTCTCGGCGATGCGCCGGCCGAGCAGGAGCCCGTCGAGGTCTTCTTCGCCGTCGAGGACGTCGGTCGCCGGACCGAGTCGCTCCGCGCCATGGCCAAGCTCCGCGCCGAGGGCCGCAGTGCGGACACGGACTACGCGGGGCGCTCGCTCAAGGGGCAGCTCACCCAGGCGCAGCGCCTGGGCGCCGAGATCGTGGTGATCGCCCACGAGCGCGGGTTCACGGTCCGCAGGCGCGGCCAGGACGACGTCGAGGTCGGCAACGCGGACGAGCTCGCGCTATGAAGTGGCGGGACCTCATGTGCGGCGAGGTGCGCCCCGAGCACGTGGGTCAGCGCCTCACGCTCGCGGGGTGGGCCGATTCTCGCCGCGATCACGGCGGCCTCGTTTTCATCGACCTCCGTGACAGGACCGGCATCTGCCAGCTCGTCGTCAATCCCGAGCGGGCGCCGGAAGCATCGAAGACCGCGCACGACGTGCGCAACGAGTTCGTCCTCCGCGCCGAGGGTGAGGTCGTCGCTCGGGCGCCCGACGCGGTGAACCCCAACATCCCGACCGGCGAGGTCGAGCTCCAGGTCGACACGCTCGAGGTCCTCTCGCGATCGACGCCGCTCCCGTTCCAGCTCGAAGAAGAAGGTGTCGACGAGACGCTGCGCCTGCGCTACCGGTGGCTCGACCTGCGCCGCCCGAAGATGCAGCGCAACATCGCGCTGCGGGCGCAGATGGTCTCGATCATCCGGCGCACGATGGAGGAGGCCGGCTTCCTCGAGATCGAGACACCGATCCTTTTCAAGCCCACGCCCGAAGGCGCGCGCGACTTCGTCGTCCCGAGCCGTCTCCAGCCGGGCCGCTTCTTCGCGCTGCCGCAGTCCCCCCAGATCCTCAAGCAGCTTCTGGTGATCGCCGGCTTCGATCGCTACTTCCAGATCGCGCGCTGCTTCCGGGACGAAGACCTGCGTGCCGACCGGGTGCAGGAGATCGGCCAGCTCGACGTCGAGATGGCCTTCCCCGATCGTGAGCTGATCTTCGAGCTGATGGAGCGGATGATGCAGGCGGTGTGGCGCGAGACGATCGGCGTCGAGCTCGACACCCCGTTCCCGCGGCTCACGTGGGAGGAGGCCGACCGGCGGTTCGGCTCAGACAAGCCGGACCTTCGTTTCGGGCTCGAGATCGAGGACGCGACGGAGGTAACGCGCGGCTCTGAATTCGGGGTGTTCGGGAACGCGCCGACGGTCCGCTTCCTGCGCGTGCCGCAGGAGTTCTCGCGCGCCGAGCTCGAGCGACTCGAGGAGGTCGCGAAGGAATGGGGAGCGAAGGGTCTCGCCTACCTCGTCTATGACGAGACGGGCGAGGTGCGCTCGCCGATCGCCAAGTTCCTCTCCGAGGAGGAGTTGGCCGTCTTTCGCTCGGAGCCGGGCTCGACGGTGGTCTTCGGGGCCGACGACCCGGCGGTCGTCTCCCGCGTGCTCGGCCAGCTGCGGCTCCATCTCGGGCGTGAGCTCGGCCTCATCGGTGAGAACGCGTGGAGCTGGTTGTGGGTGACCGACTTTCCGATGTTCGAATGGAAGGAGGAGGAGAAGCGGTGGGTCGCGGTGCACCACCCGTTCACCCGCCCGACGCCCGAGTGGGAGGAGCGTTTCGACGCGGATCCGGCCAACGCGCGCGCGTACGCGTATGACCTGATCGGCAACGGGAACGAGCTCGGGGGCGGCTCGTTCAGGATGCACGAGGCGGACCTGCAAGCGCGGGTCTTCAGCGTCCTCCAGCTCTCGGAGGAGGAGCAGCGCAGCCGCTTTGGGTTCCTGCTCGACGCGCTCGCGATGGGCGCGCCGCCGCACGGCGGCATCGCCTTCGGGATCGATCGAATGATGATGGTGCTCGCGCGGGAGTCGAATCTCCGCGACGTGATCGCATTCCCGAAGAACCAGGCCGGGGTCGACCCGATGAGCGGGGCGCCTTCCGAGCTCGAGGAGGAGCAGCTGCGCGAGCTCGGTATCAAGGTGGTCCGAAAATCGGATTAAAGGCAAGTTGCCTTTCCGGCCGATGATCAGGTCATACTTTCGGCGACACCCGTGAAGGGGAGAGTGGAGGCGTAGAGCAGATGTCGACTCAAGACCCACGGCGAGCAGGAGGGCCGGCGCTGACGCCGCTCCCGCGCGTCGAGGACATCCCGCGCGCGGGTGACGGGTTCGATCGCGCCAAGGTCGAGGAGGCGTTCGACGCCTTCCGCCGCCACGTCACCGCCCTTCAGGCGCAGCTTCGCGTCCTGCAGGTGGCTCCGCAGAGCGCGATCGCCGAGCCTTCCGGCCATGCCGTTCGCATGGACGCGCTGCACCTCATCCGTTCCGCCGCAGAGTTCGCAGACACGATCGAGCGCGATGCGCAGGAGGCCGCGGCCAAGCAGGTCGGGAAGGCCGAGCAGGAGATTCGCGAGTCGCAAATGGACCTCCAGCAGCGCGAGGCAGAGATCGCGCGCATCCGCCAGGAGACCGAGCGCCAGCGCGGCGAGATCCTGAACGCGGCCCGGACCGAGGCCCGTGAGATTCTCACGAAGGCCAACCGCGATTCGACCCAGGAGCTCCGCGACGCAGAGTCGAAGGGCGCACGACTGCTCGAGCAGTCGCGGCACCAGGCAACCGAGCTCACGAACGCGGCCCGCGCAGAGGTCGAGCAGACCCTCGAATGGGCCCGAGCACAGGCGGACGTCATCGTGCAGCGCTCCCGCATGGGCGCCGAGCAGCTGCTCTCCGCAGCGGGTCACGGCGACGCCGCCATCCACGAAGCCATCGATGCGATCGTCCGCGCGGCCGAGTCCTCGGTCTCCCCGCAGCCGGCCAGCGGGCGTGAGTCCCCAGTTGCCGCGCCCAGTGCGGCGCCTGAGCCGGAGGCAGAGCCGGAGCCCGAACCCGAGGCTGAGGCCGAGCCCTCGGACGAAGAACCGGCCGAAGACACGAGCGACGCCGCTCCGGAGGAAGAGCGCCCGCAGAACCCGTAGGCTGGTACGCACTACCGCGTGCCGGACCCGCTGTCACTCCTCCGCCTCGTCGCGCTCATCGTGTTCATCGCTCTCGTCGCGGTGGGCCTGTGGCTGCTCGACGTCGCCTGGTGGGTCGTCCCGCCGGTCATGGCCGGCGCGCTGTTGATCGCCTGGGCGATCGAATGGATTGCCTGGCGCGGCACTGTGACGTCGTCCGTCTTGCGCGATGCTGACGTGGCCGCGTCCGTCCCGCCGCCCGCGCCCGAGGAGGAGCTCGCACCGGCTGCACCTCTTCCGCCGCTCGCCGCCTCGGAGCCCGTGGCCGTCGCGCCGCCGGTTCCCGAACCGAGTCCCCCCGAGCCCGAGCCTCCGAGTCCGGAACCAGAGCCCGAGCCCACCCCGGCGCCCGAGCCTGCCCCGCCGCCGGAGCCGGAACCCCAGCCGGAGCCGGAACCCCAGCCGGAGCCTCCAGCCGAACCGGAGCCGGAACCGACGCCTCCCGCGCCCGTTGCCGAGGAGGAGACCCCGATCCCAGCGCCCGTCCCAGAGGCGGTCGCACCTTCGCGGCGCCCGAGGCGGTTTCGGCTGCGGTCGGTTCCGACCGAGCGGCCGCAGGCGGAGCCCGAGCCTGTCGCCGCGACCGCGCCGACCGCGGAGTCGTCTCTCGTTGTCGAGTTCCGCCCGCGGACGACCGTGCCGCGCGAGTGGAACCTCTGGGATCTCGAGCGCCTCGCCAGGCAGGAAGCAGGCGACCACCCTGAGCGCCGCGACGAGTGGTCCTATCTCTTCCTCCACCTGCGCCAGTTCGCGCAGGCGGACGGATCGCTGCCCGCCGAATTCGATCCACTCGTGCGCGAGTCTTTCGGCGGCCTGCTCGAGCGCGCCCCTGGAGTGTGAGCCCTGCGCTGGTTCAGCGGC
>Ga0307320_10000690_pt1 | contig 12225 bp, 10 predicted proteins | sample ER_DNA_369_FD_194495 | JGI IMG/M metagenome (GOLD analysis project Ga0307320, IMG submission 194495) | Bulk soil microbial communities from the East River watershed near Crested Butte, Colorado, United States - ER_DNA_369 | ecosystem: Environmental > Terrestrial > Soil > Floodplain | place...
CGGTCGTCATCTTGCTGGTCACCCCGGCAAGCCGCTTCGCGATGGTGGCTCGGGTCTTGGCCGACGGCAGTAGAGACCTGTTGATCCCTCGCGTGCTGGCGGCCATAGGCTGACTGTAATGCCGACTTATCAGTCTCAGCGCGCTATAGCCGGCCGGGCACTATGACGAGCTGTTCGCTCCGACGACTGCAGGAGCTTGCGGCTGCAATGGCGTGATTGGCTCTGGCCCAGAGCGCAAGCGACGAAGGAGTCGGAACGTGCGAACAGCTTGTCAGAGTGCCAATCCAAGGCTGAGCGTCTGACAAGCCGGGAACGAGCGGAGGTCAGTCGGCTAGTGAGTGATCTTGATCTGAGGCCACAGGAGTATGTGTCTGCCGGTCGGCTGGACGGCGGACCTGAGGAGCTGTTGCTGACAGCCCGGCGGGTCTACCTCGGCAAGACGACCGAGGTGGCGCGAGCCCTTCCGGACAAGCAGATTCGGATGATCGGCGCCTGGTGCTTCCTTGATCATTACGGGCCGGAGGACGTGAGCGGCGCGGCTGGTATGCAGGTCTGGGCCCATCCGCATACCGGACTGCAGACCGTGAGCTGGTTGTTCGATGGCGAGGTTGAGCATCGCGACAGCCTCGGCTCGCAAGCGATGGTCCGGCCGGGTGAGCTCAACATCATGACCGCTGGCCACGGCATCGTGCACAGCGAGATCTCCCAGCCGGACAAGCCACCGATGCTGCACGGTGTGCAGCTCTGGGTCGCACTGCCGGACGCGGTACGCAACACCGAACCCGCTTTCCAGAGCTACGCCGACCTGCCGGACCTGATTCGGCCCGGAGTTCACGGCAAGGTGCTGATCGGTGAGATCGACGGCACCACATCGCCAGCGTTGGCGTACTCGCCGTTGTGTGGCGGAGATCTGTTTCTTGCTGCGGGAGCCGATGTGAGACTTTCCGTTGCGGAGAGCTTCGAGTACGGCATCTTCGTGGTTGCCGGTCAGGTCGTTGCAGAATCCACGACGGTCGGCGTCGACCAGCTGCTCTACCTTGGCGACGGCCGCCGGAGCATCCGCCTGCGGAGCCCGGCTGGCGGTCGGGTGATCATGCTCGGCGGACAGCCATTCGTCGAGGATGTCGTGATGTGGTGGAACTTCATCGGTCGTAGCCACCAGGAGATCGTGGGCTTCCGCTCGGCATGGGAAAGGCGCGACGCGCGGTTTCCGCCTGTCCTCAGCCGAACCGAGAAGGTGATGGAGGCGCCGCCGATGCCCACCGTCCAGCTGAAGCCGCGACCGCGAAGGAGCCGGACCGAGTGAACCCAGTGCAGGCCTTGCGCGAGATCGGCTTCCTGCTGGAACGCTCACGCGCCGACACGTATCGGGTACGCGCTTACCGCGGTGCGGCCGATGTTGTTTCCAGGCTCAGCGACGAGGAACGTCGAGAGCATCAGGGGCAGCGCAGCTGGGCCAAAGTGTCAGGCGTCGGGCCTAAGACCGCGACCGTGATCACCCAGGCCATGGATGGCCAGGTGCCTGAATACCTGCAGAAGCTGCGCGAAGAGCGGCAGCCCCTTGTCGAGGGCGGACTGAGCATGCGGGCGGCGATGAAAGGTGATCTTCACTGTCACTCGTCATGGTCCGATGGTGGTAGCCCCCTCGAGGAAATGATGATCACTGCGCGCGCGCTGGGTCATGACTACTGCGCCATTACTGATCACTCGCCGCGGCTGCAGGTCGCGCGTGGCTTGAGCGCCGAGCGGCTGCGTCAGCAGATGGGCGTCGTCACCGATCTGAATAACGTCATGACTCCATTCCGTTGCCTGCAGGGCATCGAAGTCGACATTCTCGAGGACGGCAGCCTTGATCAAATCGATGCGCTGCTGGCTGAGTTGGACGTGGTCGTATCGAGTGTCCACTCCAAGCTGCGCTCGGACTCGGAGACCATGACGCACCGAATGGTCGGTGGCATAGCGAATCCGCGTACCAACATCCTCGGTCACTGCACCGGCCGGCTCATCGAGGGAGAACGCGGCACCCGACCGGAATCGGTCTTCGATGCCGAGGTCGTCTTCGAGGCGTGCCGTACCTTCAACGTTGCCGTTGAAATCAACTCCCGACCCGAGCGCCGCGATCCGCCAACCAGACTGTTGAAGATGGCAATGGACATGGGTTGTGTGTTCTCCATCGATACCGATGCCCACGCGCCCGGACAGCTGGAGTTCCAAATCTATGGCTGCGAGCGAGCGGAGACTCTGGGACTGGATCCAAGTCGAGTGATCAACACCTGGCCGGCTGACGAGCTGCTCGACTGGTGCGCCAAGGCGTGACTGCCTGGGTGGCTTGTGCTGCGGGCTGAGCTTGTCCGAGGGCCGCGGGCGCCCTTCGACAGGCTCAGGACACATCCCGCGGCGTGTGACCAGTCTCACGGCTGGTTGACACGGCCGCCAGTAATACCAGTCGTGCTGCTGGTATAGCGTGAGACGATGTGCTGACCGTCGGAGGTGACGACCAGTGAGTGAAGACGGGGAGCGGTTCGATATGACGGCAGAGCGGCCGCCGATTCCAGTCTTCTTCCTCTCCGACAGCACCGGAATCACGGCAGAGTCGATGGGCAATGCTTTGCTCATCCAGTTTCCGAACCTGCGGTTCGAGCGTCGCCTCATACCGTTCATCTCCAGCGTGGAAGAGGCTCGTCGGGTGGTCGCGATCTTGGACGCGGCCGCGGCTGGCCCGGTGCTGCCTTTGGCGTTCTCCACGACCGCCGTCGAGGAAGTCCGCCAGGAGCTGCTCCGTACGACGTGCCCAGTGATCGACTTCTTCGACCTCCACATGGCACGAGTCGAGTCGATCTTGAACGCCAAGGGGATCCGGGTGGCGGCACGGTTGCACGGCATGGGAGACGTCCAGCGATACAACGCACGAATGGCCGCCATCGAGTATGCGATCGAGCACGATGACGGGCAGAGCATGAGGGCGTTGCACAAGGCGGATGTGATCTTGGTAGCCCCATCGCGCTGCGGCAAGACGCCGACAACGATGTATCTCGCTCTGCAGCACGGCATCTTCGTCGCCAACTACCCGCTGGTCGAAGAGGACTTCGTCACTGCCGAGCTGCCACGCCCCGTCCAGGACGTGCGGGAGCGCTGTTTCGGGATGACCACCACGCCGGCCCGGCTGAGCCAGGTTCGGAACGAGAGAAGGCCGAACTCCCGCTACGCATCGCTCGAGCAATGCAGCTACGAGCTGCGCAACGCCGAGGCCATGTACCGCAACCATCGCCTTCCCGTGGTCAACTCCTCGACCAAATCAGTGGAGGAGATGTCCACGGTGATCTTGCAGACCCTCAATAACCAGCCCTGAGAAGATCAACAAAGAAGGAACACCATGCCCGCGCCCTCGACCACATCGACCATCGCGTGGTTCTCCGACCTCGGTCTGGCCGACCTCGATCAGGTTGGCGGCAAGAATTCGTCCTTGGGCGAGATGATCCGAGGCCTGGCAGCTGCGGGCGTACGCGTGCCGAACGGATTCGCCACGACCGCCGACGCATACCGCCGTTTCATCGGTGACGGCGCTTTGGCCGAGATGATCAACGCCGACCTCGTCGCACTGGATACCGAGGACGTCGAGCAGCTCACAGCGGTGGGTCGCAGAATCCGCGACGCGATAACCCAGCAGCCGCTCCCCGCCAACCTGGAAGCCGACATCCGCGGGGCCTACGCCCGACTGGCCGACGAGTCAGGCAACGCCTCTGACGACGTGTCATTCGCCGTACGGTCCAGCGCAACGGCGGAGGACCTGCCGGACGCCTCATTCGCGGGTCAGCAGGAGACATTCCTCAATGTCCGCGGCATCGATGCCATTCTCGACGCGATCAAGAAGGTGTTCGCATCCCTCTACAACGACCGCGCGATCGCCTATCGAGTCCATCACGGCTTCGAGCACGACGCCGTCGCACTCTCGGCCGGGGTGCAGCGGATGGTGCGTTCTGACATCGGCGCGTCGGGGGTGATGTTCACCATGGACACCGAGTCGGGCTTCGCCGATGCCGTGTTTCTCACCTCGTCCTATGGGCTGGGTGAGGCGATAGTTCAGGGTGCGGTCAACCCCGACGAGTTCTACGTCTATAAACCGGCATTGCGCGCCGGCCGACCCGCGATTCTCAAGCGCGGCGTCGGGAGCAAGGCGACCAAGATGATCTATGCCGCCCGGACTGGCAGCGACCACACCACCGAGTTCGTGGATGTCGATCATGCCGATCGAGGACGCTTGTCGCTCAGCGACGTGGAGGTGACGGAGCTCGCGCGCCAGGCAGTTGCCATCGAGGACCATTACGGGCGACCCATGGACATCGAATGGGGCAAGGACGGACAGGACGGACAGCTCTACATCCTCCAAGCCCGTCCCGAGACGGTGAAGTCCCGGCAGAGCACAGCGCGTGTGCAGCGGTACCGGATCCGCGAGCGCGGAACGGTCGTCGTCGAAGGACGCGCCATTGGGCAGAGGATCGGAGCCGGCGGGGCACGGGTGCTCCAGTCAATCGCCGAGATGCATCTGTTCAATCCGGGTGAGGTGCTGGTCGCTGACATGACTGATCCGGATTGGGAGCCGATCATGAAGCGAGCTTCGGCGATCGTCACCAATCGTGGGGGCCGCACCTGCCATGCGGCGATCATTGCGCGTGAGCTGGGAATCCCTGCTGTGGTGGGCACGGGCAGTGCGACCACGATCTTGCAAGACGGCCGGCCGCTAACCGTCTCGTGCGCCGAAGGTGACACCGGCTACGTCTATGAGGGCCTACTCGACTTCGACATCGAAGAATCCGAGCAGCAGAGCATGCCGAAGGTCGACGTCAAGATCATGATGAATGTCGGCACCCCGGACCAGGCGTTCGCGTTTTCCCGGCTGCCCAACGCCGGGGTCGGGTTGGCGCGGCTGGAGTTCATCATCAACAACCAGATCGGCATTCATCCCAAGGCGCTGCTGGAATTCGATCAGCTGGACGAACCGTTACGCGGCAAGGTCAGTGAAGCCATTGCGGCGTACCAGACACCACGCGATTTCTTCGTACGCCGGGTGGCAGAGGGTGTCGCGACCATTGCGGCCGCCTTCGCGCCGCATCCCGTCATCGTCCGGACGTCGGACTTCAAGTCCAACGAGTACGCGAGCCTGCTCGGTGGTGACCGGTACGAGCCGCACGAAGAGAACCCGATGATCGGCTACCGCGGGGCGGCACGATATCTCTCTGCAGACTTCGCCGATTGCTTCGCGATGGAATGCGAGGCGCTGCGATACGTCCGCGACTCCATGGGCCTGACGAACGTGAAGGTCATGATTCCCTTCGTGCGCACCCTCGCCGAGGCCGACGGCGTGATACGGCTGCTTGGCGATCACGGATTGCGGCGCGGCGAGAACGGTCTGGAGGTGATCATGATGTGTGAGTTACCGTCCAACGCCGTGCTCGCCGATGCATTTCTTGATCATTTCGACGGCTTCTCGATCGGCTCGAACGACCTGACGCAGCTCACCCTCGGGCTGGACCGCGACTCCAGTCTGGTCGCCGCGTCATTCGATGAACGCGACCCGGCCGTGAAGTCAATGATCGGCGTAGCAATCCAGGCATGCAAGGCTCGGGGAAAGTACGTGGGGATATGCGGACAGGGGCCTAGTGATCATCCCGATTTTGCCGAGTGGTTGCTGGAGCAGGGTATCGACAGCATCTCGCTCAATCCCGACACGGTCGTCGACACCTGGATCACGCTCGGCAGCATGCAGGCAGGTTCTCGGTCCAAGGGCTGACGCGGAGTCGAGACAGCGCGATGGCGTTCGTCACTCTGCGCGTTAGGGTCGGCGGGTGGATGACATAAGCCTGGCCGCCGAGCTGGTGCGTGAGGCGGGAACCTTGGCCAGCGAGATGCTTCGGCAGGGTCTCGAAGTTCGCTACAAGACCTCGCTTTCAGACGTGGTGTCGGCAGCGGATCACGCGAGCGAGGAACAGATCAGCGCCCGGCTCGCCGAAAGCCGGCCCGATGACGGACTGGTGGGGGAGGAAGGCGCGCGCAAGACAGGTCAGGGTCGCACCTGGTACGTCGACCCGGTCGATGGCACGTACAACTTCCTCTCCGGCATCCCGTATTGGTGTTCGGCGGTGGGTCTGGTCGACGCCGCCGGGCCCGTGCTCGGGGCGGTCTATTATCCCGACGTCGACCAGCTATGGGTGGGTGGGCGGGACACCCCCACCACCATCAACGGAGAACCGGTGACCCGACTGGTCAGCCAAGGTCTTTCCAAGATTTCGATCGCCACCTACTACCACCCGCGACACCTTCCGGACCGGCAACGGCTGACCGCATGGCAGTCGGTGGTCGCCTCGGCCGCCACACTGCGGATACTCGGATCCGCCTCGATCGACTTGGCCGGGGTTGCCAGCAGCCGGCTCGGGGTCTTCCTTCAGGCCAATCTGAACGGATGGGACTGGTACCCAGGTGCGGCGTTGGTGATCGGTGCTGGCGGGCTCGCCGACGAACTCGTTGTCGGTGGAAACCTCTGGCAGATCGCCGGCAACCAACAAGCTGTCGAGGATGTGAAGAACGCCCTACAGGGCGCCATCTGAGCAGGACGTCGTCTGAAGAGGACACCGCCTGAACTGGACACCGCCTGAACTGGACACCGCCTGAACTGGACACCGCCTGCAACCGCTCCGCGCTACGCGCCGGCGCCCTCCTGTGCCACTCCGGCGACCGCGGTGGGGTCGCCGAGACGGTAACCATCGAAGGCTTCGGCTGCAGCGCTTGCGTCAAACTGCCCGTCCCTGGCCAGCGATTCCAGCGTGGCAACCACGATCGACTCGGCATCGACCTGGAAATAACGCCGCGCCGCCGCCCGGGTATCAGCGAAGCCGAAGCCGTCAGTTCCCAGCGAACACCAGGTATGGCGCACCCACGGAGCGATCTGATCTTGGACACCGCGCATGTAGTCACTCGCTGCGACCACCGGGCCCGGCGCGCCGTCCAGGGCACTGGTGACATACGGCTGGCGTCGTTCCTCGCCCGGATGTGTGAGGTTCCATTTCTCGGTATCGACTGCATCGCGGCGCAGCTCGTTCCACGAGGTCACCGACCAGACGTCGGCTGCAACGTCCCACTCGTCAGCCAGCATCCGCTGCGCTTTGAGCGCTGCCGTCATCGTGACACCCGAGACGAGGATCTGAGCCCGCGGATGATCACCCTCCAGCGGAGACGAGGCGTAGTGATAGATCCCCCGCAGCAACGCTTCCACATCCAGGTTCTCTGGAGCTCCTGGTTGGGAAACCGGCTCGTTGTAGACGGTGATGTAGTAGATGAGGTCCTCGCCGTCAGGGTGATCCGGATCCTCGTGCCCATACATCCGGCGGAGGCCGTCCTTGACGATATGCGCGATCTCGTAGGCGAATGCCGGGTCGTAATGGACTACAGCCGGGTTGGTGCTAGCGAGCAACGGCGAGTGGCCGTCGGCGTGTTGCAGTCCTTCACCGGTGAGGGTGGTACGGCCGGCAGTCGCTCCGAGCAGGAAGCCGCGGGCCAACTGGTCGGCCATCGCCCAGATCCAGTCTCCGGTCCGCTGGAATCCGAACATCGAGTAGAAGATGTAGAACGGAATCATCGGTTCGCCGTGCATCGCGTACGCCGACCCGGCAGCAATCACCGAGCCCATCGCGCCGACCTCGGAGATGCCCTCGTGAAGCAGCTGACCCTTCTCAGATTCCTTATAGGACAGCAGAAGCTTGCGGTCGACTGACTCATAGGTCTGGCCGTGCGGGTTGTAGATCTTCGCCGTCGGGAACATCGAATCCATCCCGAATGTCCGGAACTCATCGGGTGCAATCGGCACGATCCGGTGTCCGATCTCCTTGTCTCGCATCAGATCCCGAAGCAGCCGGACGAATGCCTGGGTGGTGGCCACTCTGGTTTTCTCTCCGGCAGGCTCCATCAGCGCTGCGTAGACCTCATCGCCAGGCAGCTTGATGATCGTTGGTCGTACCCGACGCTCGGGGAGGTAGCCCTGCAACGCGCGGCGCCGCTCCTGGAGGTACTGGATTTCATCTGAGTCCTCGCCGGGATGGTAGTACGGCGGGTTGTAGGCGTCCTCCAGGGCGCTGTCGGGAATCTCCAGGTAGAGGCGATCTCGGAATGCCTTGAGGTCCTTGGTGGTCAGCTTCTTCATTTGGTGGGTGGCGTTCTTGCCCTCCAGGGCGTCGATGGTCCAGCCCTTGACCGTCTGGGCCAAGATCACCGTCGGCTGGCCGACGTGCTCGGTGGCGGCCTTGAATGCCGCATACACCTTGCGATAGTCGTGCCCGCCCCGGGAGAGCACCTTGATCTGATCGTCGGTCATGCCGGAAACCATCTTCTGCAGGCGCGGATCGGAGAAGAAGTTGTTGCGAATGTAGGCGCCGTCCTCGACCAGATAGGTCTGGAACTGCCCGTCCGGAGTGGTGTTCATCTTGTTCACCAGCGCGCCATCGGAGTCTGCGGCCAGCAGCGGATCCCAGTCCCGGCCCCACAACACCTTGATCACGTTCCAGCCGGCGCCGAGGAAGATCGACTCGAGCTCCTGAACGATCTTGCCGTTGCCGCGTACCGGCCCATCTAACTGTTGCAGGTTGCAGTTGATCACCCAGGCGAGGTTGTCAAGCTCCTCACGAGCAGCCAGCCCGATGGCGCCCAGGGACTCCGGCTCACCCATCTCGCCATCGCCAAGGAAGCTCCAGATGCGCTGCTGGGAGGTGTCCTTGATGCCGCGGTTGTGCAGGTAGCGGTTGAATCTCGCCTGGTAGATCGAGTTGATGGCACCGATGCCCATGGAAACTGTCGGGAACTCCCAGAAGTGTGGCATCAGCCGCGGATGCGGATAGGAGGAAAGCCCGTTGCCCCGGCCACGCGACACCTCTTGCCGGAAGGCGTCCAGATTGTCGGTGGTCAGCCGCCCTTCCAGGTACGCCCGGGCGTACATGCCCGGTGACGCATGCCCTTGGATGAAGACATGATCACCGCCACCGGGATGATCCTTGCCGCGGAAGAAGTGGTTGAAACCCACTTCGTACAGGCTGGCTGCGCTCTGATAGGTCGCAATGTGGCCGCCGACCTCAAGGCCCTTGCGGTTGGCCTTGCTGACCATGATCGCCGCGTTCCACCGGATAAAGGCGCGAATCCGTCGCTCGACATGTTCGTCACCCGGGAACCACGGCTCCGATTCAGGAGGAATCGTGTTGATGTAGTCGCTGCTACGCAATGCAGGCAGACCGATCTGACGGGCCCGTGCTCGCTCCAGCAGCTTCAGCATGATGAACCGCGCCCGATTGCGTCCTTTGTCGGCGATCATGTCGTCGAGTGATTCCAGCCAGTCGGCAGTCTCATCGGGATCGATGTCGGGGAGTTGGCTGGGCAAGCCTTCGGCAGTGATAGCCGGATGAGATCCTGGCGTAGCCATTGCAAGCTCCTTACGTCTCATCCAGCACCGGGGCGGAGCTGGAGGGTGCAGGTCGCAGTGTTGCCACACCCATCCTGTCACTTCCGTTTGATCAACTGCACCCCGCGGCAGGCGATCTGAAGCTAGCTCATCTGGCCGTGGGGTTTCGTGCGGCAGCCTGCCTCTGGCAGGCTGTGCCCAAGAAGTTCACCCCGAGGAGAATTCCCACCTCCGGTACTCGCCGGAGTTGGTCGAAAGGAGGCGGCACGCCGCGATGAGCGGGATCTCTTCTCGCCTTGATCGGACTGCGACGGCGGGCCGCAGCAGCCAGTTCTCTTGGTCGATGTCATGGAGGTGTGGGTGACCTCCACAGCTGGCGCCGGGGGATTCAAGGGTTTGAGTGACAAGCTGGGCCTGTCTCGCGGCCTGGTGGTCCAAGAACTCGGCTGGGACGAGGACGCCGACGATGACGTGCGGGTCATGATTGAGGACGCGATCGACGGCGAGTTGGTCGAAGAGGCAATGGAGGCCGTTGATCTCTTGCTCCTCTGGTGGCGCGACGAAGACGGAGATTTGGTCGATGCGTTGGTCGACGGCCTGACCGATCTCACCGACAGCGGCTACATCTGGCTGATGACCCCGAAGGTCGGGCGCAGCGGCTATGTCGATGCTGCCGACCTGGCGGAGGCCGCCGTGACGGCCGGTCTGGCGTTGACCAACAGCGTGCAGGTGTCCTCTGACTGGACCGCGACCAAACTCGTACGCCCCAAGGGCACGCGTCGGTGAGTCTTACGCTCGGCCAGCAGGCTCCGAGCTTCACCGCCCGCAACCAGCATGGCGAGCTGCTCACGGCAAGTAGCCTGCGCGGTTCCTCAGCGGTGATCGTCTTCTACCCCTGGGCGTTCTCCAGCATCTGCCGCAGCGAGCTGGCTGCGATTCGCGATGATCATGAGAGTTTCATGGCCCTTGGCTCCCGAGTGTTGGCGATTTCCTGCGACGCCATGTACACCTTGCGTGCCTACGCCGACAAGGAGGGCATCGCGTTCGACCTGCTCAGCGATCATTGGCCGCACGGCGCGATTGCCCAGGCGTACGGCGTATTCGACGAGCTGGCGGGCTGCGCCAGACGCGGCACGTTCGTGCTGGACTCTGCGGGGATGATCAGGTGGCAGCAGGTGAACCAGATCAACCAGCCGCGGGAGATCACCGCCGTACTCGCAGCGGCGGCGAATCTATGATGGCCGAATGCCGCTGACAGGGGAGTACGAGCCGAGTCCACGCAAGTCGGTCCGCGATCAGGTGGAACGCTACGAAGCCACCGACGGCATGGAGGCCAACACCCTGGCTGGTACCAACCGGCCGGTCGTGATCTTCACGACGCGAGGTCGCACGTCGGGCAAGATCAGAAAGTTTGCGTTGATGCGGGTGGAGCATGGCGGCAAGTACGCCCTGGTCGGCTCCGTGGGTGGCGGGCCGACGCATCCGGTCTGGTATCTCAACGTCAAGGCCGATCCTGAGGCGCTGATGGTGCAGGACGGCGCGGAGCGCTTCGACGCCACCGCGCGAGAGCTCAGCGGCGAGGAACGCGAGATCTGGTGGCAGCGAGCCGTGGAGGCCTACCCGACGTACGAGAAGTATCAGGAGAAGACCGAGCGACAGATCCCGATCCTGCTCGCCGAGCGGCGCTGACGTCAAAGGGCTGATTTCACAGCGGCCGACCTCCACCGCGACAGTCGCCCGCAGTAGCCGATCAGGTCGGGGGCAGAATGACCCCATGATTCCTGCCCAGCCATTCGGCCGTACGGGCCACGCAAGCACCCGCGTCATCTTCGGCGCTGCCGCACTCGGCAACGTCAGCCAGGACGACGCCGATCAGACCATGGAGCTGATCCGCGAGCACGGCATCAATCACATCGATACCGCTGCCAGCTATGGGGAAGCAGAGCTTCGCCTGGGGCCGTGGATCGAAACTCATCGCGACGAGTTCTTCCTGGCCACCAAGACCGGTGAGCGCACTCGCGTGGAGGCGTACAACCAGATTCAGCGCTCATTGGAACGGCTTCGTACCGACCGCGTCGACCTGATTCAGCTGCACAACCTTGTCGACGAGGATGAGTGGCGGACCGCGTTCTCGGCTGGTGGCGCGTTGGAGGCTGTGGTCGCAGCCAAGGATGATGGCTTGGTCCGCTTCGTGGGTGTCACCGGTCATGGCCTGACTGTGGCGGCCCAGCACCTGCGTTCGTTGCAGGAGTATCCGTTCGACTCGGTCTTACTGCCGTACAACTTCCCGATGTCGCGCAATTCCCGCTACATCGATGACTTCGAGGCGTTGGTCGCGGTCTGTGCCGAGCGCGGTGTGGCCGTCCAGACGATCAAGGCCATCACCCGTGCACCGTGGGGGGATCAACAGCCCACAGCGAACACCTGGTACGAGCCGCTGACCGACCAAGGTGCCATCGACACAGCAGTGAGCTGGGTCCTCGGCCGCGACGCAGTTTTCCTCAACACCGTTGGCGATATCCAAATCCTGCCAAAGGTGATCGATGCCGCCGAACGCTTCACGCGACGGCCGAGTGATGAGCAGATGAGAGCGCTGGAAGACGCTTTCGGACTCGAGCCACTCTTCGTCTGAAAGGGGAGAAGGCTTGCTGGGTGGGAGCAAGCAGACTCGAACTGCTGACCCCTTGCTTGTAAGGCAAGTGCTCTAACCAACTGAGCTATGCTCCCCGGGCTCACATTTCCCCTAGTCGGAGGCCATCTCGCCACCAAGTACGGGAGCCGCATCAGGC
>Ga0307320_10000692_pt1 | contig 12206 bp, 7 predicted proteins | sample ER_DNA_369_FD_194495 | JGI IMG/M metagenome (GOLD analysis project Ga0307320, IMG submission 194495) | Bulk soil microbial communities from the East River watershed near Crested Butte, Colorado, United States - ER_DNA_369 | ecosystem: Environmental > Terrestrial > Soil > Floodplain | place: USA...
TCGGCTCGTCAGCGAGCTGCCGGCCGTGTACTACGAGGTGCGCGGGCGTCCGAAGGTCGTGCGCTACTGGCTCATGGAGGTCGAATCGGACCCCGGATTCGTGCCCAACGACGAGGTCGACGAGCTGCGCTGGCTCGAGCCCGCGGCGGCCAGATCCCTGCTCTCGTATGACCGTGACCGCGACGTGCTGATGGCGGCGGCTGGGGACTAGCGGTTGCACCCCCAATTCGGTTAGCGTCACCATCACCTCGACCGAAGGAGTGCCAGTGCGTCTTCCAAGGATGGGACGTCCCTCTCCGGCGCTTGTGCTCGCGTGCGTTGCCCTCTTCGTGGCTCTGGGCGGCACCGGCTATGCGGCCCTGCAACTGCCCGCTAACAGCGTGGGTTCCAAGCAGATCAAGAAAGGGGCGGTCAAGAACTCTGACATCGCCAACAACGCGGTGACAGGCGCGAAGGTGAGACCACGGTCGCTGACGGCTTCCGACTTCCGGGCGTCTTCGCTGCCTCGAGGCCCGCGCGGTTTCGACGGCCCGCGCGGTCCCGCCGGCCCTTCCGGCTCGGCACGGGCCTACGGATATGTGTCCGCGGCCGGAGCGGTGAATGCGGCTCGCAGCAGAGGAGGAGCGACGGTCAGTCACGTCGCGGCGAGTGGTATCTACTGCATCTCGATCCCGGGCATCAGCTCTGCCTCGAGCGTGATGAGCGTGAATCTCGACTTCGCCGGGAGCGCGACGACAGAGCCACCAGCGGCGCCCGGAGACAGCGAAGGTGTTGTCGAAGTCAGCTTCGCGCCGGCAGCCCCGTGCACCGCGGGTCAGTTCGAGGTGCACACGTTGGCTCAGACGTTCGACGCGACCACCGGGGCGCAGCTCGGAAACGACGCCGACGACCAGCCGTTCGTCTTCATCGTTCCCTAACCGCTACGCAGCAGTCAGCTCGGGGTGGCGGTCGGCCCACGGCCGCGCCGCCTCGAGCTGCGCTGCGAGCGCGAGCAACTGACCCTCGCCCGCGGGGCGCCCGGCGAGCTGTACGCCGAGGGGAAGGCCGTCGTCGCCTTGGAACAGCGGCACGGAGATCGCGGGCTGGCCGGTGCTGTTGAAGATCGCGGTGTAAGGCGTGAACTGGCCCGAGCGCCGGAAGTCCTCCCAGGGCTCCGCCGAGCAGGCGTCGATATCGCCGATGCGCACCGGGCGCTGTGCGAGGGCGGGCACCAGCACGGCGTCGTAGCGGTTCCACAGCGCCACGATCCTGCGCGCCAGGACCGTGAGCCGCGAGCGAGCGAGCAGGTAGTCCACGGCGCTGCGGTCGCGTGTGCCCTTCCACATGATCCAGGAGAGCGGCTCGATCAGGTCCTCGCTCGGCTCCCGGCCGCTGACTGTGGCTCCGAAGTGGATGCCAGTCGCGATCGGCGTGCCGAACGCGAGCGCGAAGGTGCGCAGCACGTCCTCGCCCTTCCAGGGTGCCTCGACCTCCTCGACCTCGTGGCCGAGCTCGCGCAGCAGCTCGGCGGCGTCGAAGACGGCGCGCTCGCAGAGGGGGTCGAGCGCAGCGGGAATGGCAGCGTCGGTGGTCACGCCGATCCGCAGGCGCCCGGGCTCGCGCGCAGCGGTGGCCGCGAAGGGCTCCTCGGGCGGGGGAGCCCAGGTGGGGTCACCGGCCTCGTAGCCGGAGAGCACGTCGAGCAGCTCGGCCGTCTCGGCCACCGTCCGGGTCAGCACGCCGTCGGACACGAGGAAGTCGTCGCCGCCCTCGGGCCCCCGCGATATCCGCCCGCGGGCCGGCTTGAGCCCGACGAGGCCGCAGCACGCGGCCGGGATGCGGATCGAGCCGCCGCCGTCGCTGCCGTGGGCCAGCGGGACCAGCCCCCCCGCCACCGCGGCGGCGGCGCCGCCGGAGGAGCCGCCCGGCGTGCGTTCGGACTCCCACGGATTGCGCGCCGGGCCGAAGCGGCGCGGCTCGGAGACCGGCAGGATCCCGAACTCCGGCATGTTCGTCTTGCCCACGATGACGAAGCCGGCGTCCCGCAGGCGCCTGACCACGAACGCATCCTGGGACGGCGTGTAGCCGCCGAACAGGTCCGAGCCCATGGTGAGCGGCATGCCCGCGACGGCGGCCGTGTCCTTGACCGCGATGGGAACGCCGGCGAACGGCCTGGGATCACCCGGCCCGACGGCGTCGGCCGCGGCGAGGGCGCCATCGGGGTCGAGGTGCACGAACGCGTTGAGGCTGGGCTGCAGCGCCTCGATGCGCCTCAGCGAGACCTCGGTGAGCTCGCGCGCGCTGAGTTCCCCGCCGCGCACGAGCGCCGCCAGCTCACCGGCGGGTCTCAGGAGCAGATCGGTCACGAACCGCGAGCCTAGTCGGCGCCAGGGGCGAACTCTCTCGGTTGGTCGCTTTATCCCTTCAGATGAAAGGAAAAGGCGACCAACCCTCGGCGGATTGGCGTTTGGCGGCCGTTGCCGCTCGCCAATACGGCGTTCTCGCTCGCTCGCAGGTTCTCGGCGCCGGCGTAGGCCCTACCGGGATCGAGGAGCGGCTTCGGACGGGGCGCCTTCGGGCGCTCCACCGCGGCGTTTACGCCCTCGGCCATCGCGAGCTCAAGCGCGAAGGGCACTGGCTTGCGGCCGTCCTGGCGTGCGGCCCCGGGGCCGTTCTCTCGCACGTCGACGCCGCGGCCCTGTGGAACATCCGCCCCAGCGCCTCGGCCCTTGTCAACGTGACCGTGCCGAGCCGCGCCGGGCGCAAGCAGCGAAAGGGCGTTCGGGTCCACCGCTCCGGCCGGCTCGGCGCAGGCCAGGTCACGGTGCACGACGGTATCCCGGTCACGACCCTGGCGCGAACGCTGCTGGACCTCGCCGATGTCGTGGGCCGTGAGACCCTCAAGCGGGCAATCGATGAAGCCGAGTATCAGCGCCTCCTCGACATGGCCGCCCTCATGGCCGTGGTCGAGAGCAATCCGGGCAGGCGCGGCGCCAAGCTCCTGAGGGCGGCTCAGGGCCCGGCGGAGATGACCAAGAGCCAGCTCGAGCGGCGCTTCCTCGCCCTCGTCGACCGCCACGGCCTTCCGCGGCCGAAGGTCAACAGCCGGATCGAGGGCTACGAGGTCGACTTCGCCTGGCCGGACGCCAAGCTCATCGTGGAAACCGACGGCTTCGCCGCGCACGGCACACGCCGCGCCTTCGAGAACGACCGCCTGCGCGACCGGCGCCTCGGCCGCGCCGGCTACCGGACCGTCCGCCTGACTCCCCGAGCGATGGCCTACCCGGCCGAGATCACCGCCGACGTCGAGGCCTTCCTCAGGCGGCCGCGCGTCTCGTCGAAGCCCCCGATCCGGGCCAGCACCTCGTCGGCGAGCGCCAGGTAGTCGGCTCCCAGGTCGGCGGCGTAGTCGAGAATCGAGACCCCCCGCTCGGCCGACTCCGCGTAGCGGACGCTGCGCCGGATCACGGTCTCGAAGACCCTCTCGCCGAAGCGTTCCTGGAGCGACTGCAGCGCCTCGCGCGAGTGCACCAAGCGCATGTCGGCCTTGTTGAGCATGACTCCGAGCCAGTTGAGGTCCGGGTGCAGGGATTCCTTGGCCAGCTCGACCACCTCGAGCGCCTGCTCGACGCCCTGCAGCGAGAAGTACTCGGCCTCGCTCGTGATGAGGGCGTGGTCGGCGGCCACGAGCGCGTTGACGGTCAGCAGCCCCAGCGAGGGCGGGCAATCGACGAGGACGAGGTCGTAGCGGCGCTTGACCTCTCGCAGCGAGCGTTTGAGGGTCAGCTCACGACCCATCTTCCCGCTCATGACGAGCTCGGCCTCGGCAAGGCCGAGGTTGGCAGGGATTACGTCGTCGTGCACGGCCTCGGTCGCCTGGGCCTGGCCGGCAAGCACGTCGGCCACGGTCGGCGACGTGTCCGCGGGTATGTCGAAGTAGTCGGAGAGGTTGCCCTGAGGATCGAGGTCGACGCACAGGACTTCGAGGCCGCCGCGGCGGTAGGCGTCGGCGAGCGTGCGCACCGTGGTGGTCTTCCCGGTGCCGCCCTTCTGGGAGAGAACGGTGATGGTGGCGGCCAAGGATCCGACCTTACAGGCCGCCCTCGCCGAAGCCGCTGAACAGCCGTACAATTGCCTGTTCAGCTACCCGCGCGCCGCCCAGGCGCGGAACCCGAGGACCCCATCACCACCCCCAGAGACCTCAGGGCCGCGCGCGGCCTGCTTAGCGCAAGCACCCGGCTCGGCCGGGTGCGCAGCGACGGCCTCTACGACCGAACCCGCGAACACGACTCGTGCGGAGTCGCCTTCGTGGCGCGTCTGGGGGCTCCGGCCTCACACGAGGTGATCTCACGCGCTCTGTGGGCCCTGGAGCACCTCGAGCACCGCGGGGCCGAGGGCGCCGACCCGGACACGGGTGACGGCGCGGGCATCCTGCTCGGGACGCCCGACGAGTTCCTGCGCGCGCAGGTCGACTTCGAGCTGCCCGAGACCGGCCGCTACGGGGTGGCCGTCTGCTTTCTCCCGCGGCGCGACGAGGCCGCGCGCGACGAGGCCGTGGAGCTGATCGAGCGCACGGTGGAGGATCAAGGTCAGCACCCCTTGGGCTGGCGCGACGTGCCGGTCGACGAGCTGCACTGCGGCACGACCGCCCGGGCGTGCGCGCCCTACATCCAGCAGCTGTTCGTGGCCGCGGGCGACGGAGCCGAGGACCAGGACGCGCTCGAGCGCAAGCTCTACGTGATTCGCCGCTGCGTGGAGAAGCGCGAGCTCTCCGGCGTGGCCATCGCCAGCTGCTCGAGTCGCACCGTGGTCTACAAGGGGATGCTCACGGCGCCGCAGCTCTCCCAGTACTTCCCCGACCTGAAGGACGAGCGGCTCGCCTCGCGCCTGGCCGTGGTCCATTCGCGCTTCTCGACCAACACCTTCCCCAGCTGGGAGCTGGCCCATCCCTACCGCATGCTCGCCCACAACGGCGAGATCAACACGCTGCGCGGCAACCGCAACTGGCACCGCTCGCGGGAGCTGACCCTTGAGTCGCCGCTCTTCGGCGAGGACATCGACAAGATCCGCGGCCTGCTCGGCGACGACATCTCCGACTCGGCGTCGCTCGACGGCCTGATGGAGCTGCTCGTGCTCGGCGGACGCTCACCCGCGCACGCGATGTCGATGCTTATCCCCGAGGCGTATCAGGGCCGGCCCGAGCTCCCTCAGGAGGTGCGCGACTTCTACGCCTATCACTCGTCGCTGGTCGAGCCCTGGGACGGCCCCGCCGCGGTCGCCTTCACCGACGGGCGGGTGGTCGGCGCGACGCTCGACCGCAACGGCTTGCGACCCGGGCGCTGGGTGGTGACCAAGGACGGCTGGGTGGTACTCGCCTCCGAGACCGGAGTCCTCGAGGCCGGGGAGGACGAGATAGTGGCCAAGGGCCGGCTGCGTCCGGGCAAGATCTTCCTGGTCGACCTCGTGCGCGACCGGATCGTGCCCGACAGCGAGGTGAAGGCGGAGCTGGCTCGCCGCCGCCCCTACGGCGAGTGGCTGCACGACCGCGTGGTCCACATCGAGGACCTGCCCGAGAAGAGCCCGCGGGTGCCGCGCGTGGAGCCGCTGCGCGCCAAGCAGCTGGCCTTCGGCTGGACCGAGGAGGACCTCAAGGTGATCCTGGCGCCGATGGCCAGCACCGCGGCCGAGCCCACGGGCTCGATGGGCAACGACGTCGCCCTGGCCTCGCTCTCGGACCGCCGGCCGCCGCTCTTCTCCTACTTCAAGCAGCTCTTCGCTCAGGTCACCAACCCCGCCATCGACCCGATCCGCGAGTCGGTCGTCATGAGCCTCGAGGCCTGTATCGGGCCCGAGATCAACCTGCTGGGCGAGACGCCCGACCACTGCCACCAGCTCGTGATGAGCCAGCCCATCCTGCGCAACTCGCAACTGGAGAAGTTGCGTCAGGTGGACCACAACGTCTTCGAGGCGCGGACGATCGACATGACCTGGCCCGCCGACGAGGGCGAGGAGGGCATGGAGCGGCGCATAGAGGCGATGTGCCGAGAGGCTTCGGAGCTCGTGGCCAAGGGCGTGAACATCATCATCCTCTCGGATCGCAACCTCGGCCCGGAGCGAGCGGCGATGCCGTCGCTGCTGGCCGTCGGCGCGGTGCACCACCACCTCGTTCGCGAGGCCACTCGCCTCCAGATCGGGCTCGTCGTGGAGACCGGCGAGGCGCGCGAGATCCACCACATCGCGACGCTGATCGGCTCGGGCGCCGCGGCGGTCAACCCGTACGTGATGTTCGAGTCGCTCTACGCCCTTCACCGCGACGGCCGGCTGCCCGAGGGCATGCCTCCGGAGGAGGCCGAGGAGCGGGTGATCAAGGCGATCGGCAAGGGCCTGCTGAAGGTTCTCTCCAAGATGGGCATCTCGACCATCCGCTCCTACACCGGCGCGCAGATCTTCGAGGCGGTGGGAATCAAGCGGGAGGTGGTCGACCGCCACTTCACGGGCACGACGTCTCGGGTCGAGGGCATCGGCCTGCCCACGATCGCCCGGGAGGCGCTCGACCGTCACGCGCGCGCCTGGCCCGCCGCTGTGTCCGAGCTGCTGCCCTCGGGCGGCGTGTATCAGTGGCGCCGGCGCGGGGAGTACCACGGCTGGAACCCGGAGACGATCGCGACGCTTCAACAGGCCGCGCGCGGCGAGGACGGCGCAAAGGCATACGAGCGCTTCGCCACCTACGTGAACGACGTAGCGGTGCCGAACACCGCCCTCCGCGGGCTGCTTCGCTTCCGCGACGACGTGGAAGCGCTGCCGCTCGACGAGGTCGAGCCTGCCAAGGAGATCGTGCGGCGCTTCAAGTCGGGAGGCATGTCGCTCGGAGCGCTGTCGCCGGAGGCCCACGAGGTGCTTGCTGCGGGCATGAATCGCCTGGGCGGCAAGTCGAACACCGGCGAGGGCGGCGAGGACCCGGCCCGCTTCGGCGACGACCGCCGCTCGTCGATTAAGCAGGTGGCCTCCGGGCGCTTCGGCGTGACCGTCAACTACCTCGTGAACGCGGACGAGCTGCAGATCAAGGTGGCCCAGGGGGCGAAGCCGGGTGAGGGCGGCCAGCTGCCCGGCCACAAGGTCGACCGCTACATCGCCGGCCTGCGCCATTCGACTCCCGGCGTGGGCCTCATCTCGCCGCCGCCCCACCACGACATCTACTCGATCGAGGATCTCAAGCAGCTGATCTACGACCTGCGCTGCGCCAATCCCGCCGCCCGCATCTCGGTGAAGCTCGTGAGCGAGATCGGGGTGGGAACGGTGGCGGCGGGCGTGGCCAAGGCAAACGCCGACCACGTGGTGATCGCCGGTCACGACGGCGGAACCGGCGCGTCTCCGCAGGCCTCGATCCACCACGCCGGGATCCCGTGGGAGATCGGCCTGGCCGAGACCCAGCAGACGCTGCTGCGCAACGACCTGCGCTCGCGCATCCTGGTCGAGGTCGACGGCCAGATGCGCACGGGCCGCGACGTTGCCATCGGGGCCATGCTCGGGGCCGACGAGTTCGGTTTCTCGACCGCCCCGTTGATCGCGCTGGGCTGCGTGATGATGCGTGTCTGCCACCTCAACACCTGTCCGGTGGGGGTGGCCACGCAGGATCCCGAGCTGCGCCGGCGCTTCGAAGGGCAGCCCGAGCACGTCGTCAACTACCTGTTCATGGTGGCCGAGGAGACGCGCGCGATCATGGCCTCGCTGGGCGTGTGCTCGCTGGACGAGCTGATCGGGCGCACCGACCTCCTCGCCCCCGACGGGACGGTCGAGCACTGGAAGGCACGCGGAATCGACCTGCATCCGTTGCTGCACGTGCCCGAGGAGGCCGCGGACTCGCCACGCCGCTGCACTCGCCGCCCGGATCCCGTGCTCCACGACTCGATCGACGTCGATGTGCTGCAGCGGTCGCGGCCGGCGCTCGAGCAGGGTCGACCGGTGCGCCTCCAGCGGCGCATCCAGAACAAGAACCGCGCGGTGGGGGGACTGTTGTCGGGGGAGATCGCACGCACTCACGGCGCCGCGGGGCTGCCCGACGGCGCCATCAGGATCGCCCTGAAGGGCTCGGCCGGCCAGAGCTTCGGAGCCTGGCTGGCCCCCGGTGTGACGCTCGTGCTCGACGGGGACGCAAACGACTACGTCGGCAAGGGCCTGTCGGGTGGGACGCTGGTCGTCCGTCCCTCGAGCGACGCCGCCTTCACCGCCGAGGAGAACGTGATCGTCGGCAACACCGTCCTGTACGGGGCCACGGCGGGCAGGGCGTTCTTCCGCGGGCTCGCCGGCGAGCGCTTCGCGGTACGCAACTCGGGGGTGGTTGCCGTGGTCGAAGGGGTGGGCGACCACGGCTGCGAGTACATGACCGGCGGGCGCGTGGTGGTGCTCGGCCCGACCGGCCTGAACTTCGCGGCGGGGATGAGCGGCGGCGTCGCGTACGTGCTCGAAGGCGAGGAGGCGTTTCGCTCGCGCTGCAACACCGAGCTTGTCGGTTTCGACGAGATCTCGGCCGACGAGGCGCTCGAGCTACGCGGCTGGATCGCCGAGCACGCCGAGTGGACCGGCTCAACCGTGGCCCAGCGCGTACTCGGCGACTGGGACAACGAGCTCCCCCGCTTCGTCAAGGTCATGCCGCATGACTACAAGCGCGCCCTCACCGAGCTGGCCTCCGAGCAGGAGCTCCCCGAGGTCCACGCCTGATGGGAGAGCTGGGGGGCTTCCTACGTGTCGAGCGTGTGGGCTTCGAGAAGCGCGATCCGCGCGAGCGGGTGCACGACTACCGCCAGTACTTCGCGCTCCCCGCCGATGCCGTCCTGCGCGACCAGGGCGGGCGGTGCATGGACTGCGGCGTGCCTTTCTGCCAGGAGGGCTGCCCGCTGGGCAACAAGATCCCCGACTGGAACGACCTGGTCTACAACGACCGCTGGCGCGAGGCGCTGGTCCAGCTGCACGCGACCAACAACTTCCCCGAGTTCACCGGGCTGATCTGCCCGGCCCCCTGTGAGTCGGCCTGCGTGCTCGACATCAACGACGATCCGGTGACGATCGAGCAGATCGAGCTGGCTATCGTCACCCGGGGCTTCGAGGAGGGTTGGATCCTGCCCGACCCACCCGACGCACGCAGCGGCCGCACGGTCGGGGTCGTGGGTTCCGGGCCCGCAGGGCTGGCCGTGGCCGCCGAGCTCAACCAGCACGGGCACAGCGTGACCGTCTATGAGCGCGACGAGGGCCCGGGGGGCCTGCTGCGCTTCGGCGTACCCGACGCCAAGCTCGAGAAGTGGATCATCGACCGGCGCGTGAGCCTTCTCGAGGAGGAGGGCGTGGTCTTCGAGTACGGCGTCGATGTGGGTCGCGAGCTGTCCACTCAGGAGGCCCGCGAGCGCCACGATGCGCTGGTGCTGGCGATCGGCTCGCGCGTGCACCGCGAGCTGCGGGTCCGGGGTCGCGAGCTGGCCGGCGTCCACCTCGCGATGGAGTACCTCTACCAGCGAAACCGCTTCGTCGCGCGAGAAGGGTCGGGCACAATCGTCCCCGACCCGGCGCCCGAGGACCAGATCACCGCCAAGGGCAAGCGCGTCGTGGTCATCGGCGGCGGCGACACGGGAATGGACTGCATCTCCAACGCGCTGCGCGAGGGAGCATCCGACGTACTGATGCTCGACGTCTACCCCGAGCTGCTCGGCGATGGCCGGCCGCCCAATACGCCCTGGCCGTTGCCGCCCAAGCGGACGCTCACCACCTACGCGCTCGACGAGGGGGGAGACCGGCGCTTCGGCTCCCAGGTGACCGGCCTGGTGGGCGAGGACGGCCGGGTCGTCGCGGTCGAGGGCCGCCGCGTCGAAGGCACCTCCTCACGCGACCTGCGCGCGATCCCCGGCAGCGAGTTCACCGAGCCCGCGGACCTGGTGCTGATCGCCATCGGCTTCAGCCATCCCGAGCACGAAGGCTTGGTGGACCAACTCGGCGTCGACCTCGACCCCCGCGGAAACGTCAAGGCGGCCGTGTACGAGACGAGCGAGCCCGGCGTGTTCGCGTGCGGAGACGCCCGGATGGGCCAGGCCCTCGTGGTGACGGCGATCGCCGAGGGACGGCGCTGTGCCCGCGTGGTGGACCGCTATCTCGGCGGCCCGGGCGAGACGCGCCGCGTGAGCGCGGCAGTCCTGTTCGCCTTCGAGGACGGCGATCCCCACTCGCTGCGCCACCAGGCGGAGACCGCCCGCACGGTCACGGTGGGCGACGCCTTCTGGTCGGGCCCGCGCGACGAGCGCTAGCGCTGGTTCGGTTCGGCTCCAACTCGGGTAGAGCTCCCTGCAAACTCGCGGAGGAGGTCGACGATGGGACGGATCCTGGTCGTAGTCGCGCTGGTCATGGCGCTGGCGCCCGCCACTGCGCTCGCCGCTGATCCTCCTACCGGGGCCGACATCTCCGACAGCCTGGAGTACGTCGGCCGGGTGCCGAACTCGGGGATGATCGTCGAGGGCAAGTTCGACCGCGTGGAGGGACAGCACGTGCTCGTGACCACGGGGCGCTACGGCTTTCGGACCTACGACGTCAGCGATCCCGCCAATCCCGTGCCGCTCGACAGCTACCAGCCGCCCGAGATCCTCGGCGCCAACGGCTACTGGCAGGACGAGGACATGCAGATCGACAAGCGCCGGAAGCTGATCATCGGCGCGCTCGACCCGCGGCACGACGATGTCGACCAGACCAGCTGCCCCGGTATCGGCACGCTCTCCGCCAAGAACCGCAATCCGGCATGCCGAAGCGGCTTCTACGTCATCTCCTACCGCGATCCGAGCGACCTGCGACAGATCGGGGACTTCGTGGAGCTGCCGGCCGGCCACACCGCGAGCTGCATCCGCGGCTGCCGCTACATCTGGACCGGAGGCCCCGCGCGCCGCGACGACCTGCCGGCGCTGTTCCCCGGCGTCTGGACGGCCTTCACGCCCGGCGCGCGCGGGGACGGCCGGCCGATCTGGGTGACCGACCTGCGCAACCCCTACCGGCCGAAGGTCTTCAAGCAGCCCATCGACCTGTGGCGCAACGACGGCGCCACCGACTACTCGCACGACGTGAACGTCGACGACCACGGCATCGCCTGGACCAGCGGCCGCGGCGGCATCCTGGGCTACGCCACCCACGGCCTCTGGCGCGATCCGTACACCGACCGCCGGCGCCGGGCGCGCCCCTGGAATCCCGTCCTGGTGGCAGGCGGCGGAGTGGGCGGCGTGAACCAGCCGCAGACCGATTTCATGCACAACTCGCTGCGGCCGGTCGACGGCTCGACCCACGCCTCCGGCGTGCGCCAAGGCGGCGTGCTGATCGGTACCGAGGAGGACTTCACCGAGCCCTGCGACAAGAGCGGGCGCGTGGTGTTCTCCGACATCAGCGACTCGCTGGGCGGCGAACCCGCGGCGAACTCGACCCCCGAGCACCCGTACCGGATGAAGGCGCTCGACACTTTCCATCCCGCCCAGGACGACAATGGCGAGGCGATCGACGACACCCTCGAGTGCTCGGCGCATTACTTCGAGCTGAGCGGCTCGACCCTCGGCGTCGCGTGGTACGGGCAGGGCCTGCGGCTGCTCGACGTCTCCGATGCCCGCGCCGTGCGCCAGATCGGCTACTACCGGGTCACGGGCAGCGTGGAGCAGGAGAGCTCGAACTCCTGGGATCTGGCCTGGAACGGGAGCTACGTCTACCTGTTCGACATGAACCGCGGCATCGAGGTGCTCAAGCTCGAGTCCTCGACCGCGGCGGCGTCTGTGTCGCGCCTCCGGACCGTCCGCGCTCCCGACGCGCAGGCAGACCGCTATGCGCCTGTGCCGGCGAGCAGCCTGAGCGCCGGAGCGCTGATCTGCCCGGCCTTCAAGAGCTCCGGGGTGGCGAGGGCCAGCCGCTAGATTGCCGCCCGTGCCGAGAGCTTTCGTCACGGGCGGGTCGGGCTTCGTCGGAGGCGCTCTGATCGAGCGACTCCGCTCCGAGGGCTGGGACGTGCGCGGGCTCGCTCGCTCCGACAGGGCGGCGAGCAAAGTGAGGGAGCTCGGCGCCGAGGCCGTGAGCGGCGAGCTCGGGGACACCGGCGCGCTGACCGACGGCGGGCGCGACTGTGACGTCTGCTTCCACGCGGCCGCGAAGGTGGAGGACTGGGGCGATCCGGCCGAGTTCGAGCGCATCAACGTGCACGGCACGAAGAACGTGATCGTCGC
>Ga0307320_10000695_pt1 | contig 12171 bp, 12 predicted proteins | sample ER_DNA_369_FD_194495 | JGI IMG/M metagenome (GOLD analysis project Ga0307320, IMG submission 194495) | Bulk soil microbial communities from the East River watershed near Crested Butte, Colorado, United States - ER_DNA_369 | ecosystem: Environmental > Terrestrial > Soil > Floodplain | place...
GGCCGCTGCGGGCCAGGGTGCGGTCGACCTCCTGGACGGCCAGCAGGTCGACTCCCAGGGCCCGGACCCCGGCCACGACGGCGTCCAGGTCGACCTGGTTGGTCTGTTCCCGGCGGGCACCGGCGATGTTCCAGGTCCCAACACGTAGGCTCGGCATCGCGGCAGCATGGCAGAGCTCTTGCCGCCGGGCCAGCCCAGGATTCCCACGGGGTGGCTCCGAAGGTCAGTGTGTACGAACAGAGCAAGGAATGCCACGCTCGTGACGGCGGTTCGCGGAGGAGGCGTCAGGCGAGGTCTTGTTCTACCTGCGTCTACCCTAACGGTCGGCCTTCCTGGCCTGCGCTGGCTTGCCGGGACGACACTAGCCTTCCGGCCGCGCCCAGCCTACGGATCTGGTGGTCGATCAACCAGGCTGGCACTCCCTCTGACGTAGGAGGTCCTTTCAACGGCTTCATCGATGATCTACGCTTGGGGCAGCTGCACCGATCGCACCGAGGCGGACCAACTGAGGGATGTGGCGAGGTCGACCCGACCCGCTCATGGCGTGCATCCCGAAACTGAGCGGACCAGACCCGATGTAGCTGGGCGGCAGCCAGCCGCCTGGCTCCGAAGAGCTTGGGCATCGAGATGGAGTCCCGCCGGCGGCGTCGGAGCCGGAGAGGGAGTCGGCACGGTCAGGGGGAGGGCACGTGCGGCACACTCGGATTCTGATCCTCGTGGCCATGCTTGGCCCGGCGACGCTCGCGGCCGGAGTGTCAACCGCAGAGGCGCGGACCACCGACCGAGCCAAGCCCATCATCTACGTGCACGGATTCCTTCTCAGCGGTGCCAGCAACTGCAACCAGTGGCAGCCGATGGCAGCCACGCTGGCCAGCCTCGGCCACAGCGGCCCACACACCACGCTCGCCTACTACACCGGCGACGCCAACTGCAGCCACGCGCTCGACCACCACGGCCGCCATGACCTGCATTATCCGAGCGGCCACCGGGATGGCAGCCACACCCAGGCCACCTCGATCCGGCACCTGGGCTACCACCTGGCGTGGATGATCTACGACCACTACACCGTCAACGGCCAGCCAGTCGACATTGTCGCCCACTCCATGGGCGGGCTCGCGGTCCGCTACGCCCTCGCCCAAACCCAACGTGGACACCCCGACTTCCCGCCACGGCTCCTGGTCGAGGACATCGTCACCCTGGGCACTCCCCACGCTGGCACGACCTGGGCCCGGAGTTGCTCGTCGACCCAGTGCGCCGAGATGGTGCCCGGGTCCAGCCTGCTGGCGTGGCTGGCCGCCAACGCCCAGAACCCACAGGGGGCCGACGGCAGCGATTGGACGACCGTCGGCTCGTACTACGATGCGATCGTCTCGGCCAACTCGGCGGTCGCCATGGCCGCCGCCCACCAGACGCAGTATCTGCCTGGGATGCAAATCGAGCACAGCGACTACTACACCGATACCAGTGGCGCCCAGAACGCCGACGTCAGGTACCGCAACGCCCCGAGTTCATGGCGCTACTGGTTCTCAGCGCCCCACGTCGTGCGCTGGGCCGACAAGGCGCTCGTCGAACCGAGCTGGTAGCTGACGGCAGCAGGGCCTCAACTGCCGCCCGACGGTGAGACGGCAGCGAGCGCCTCCCCAGAGGTCCTTTATCATCCCCTGGCCTGGATGCTAATGGCCGCCTAAGACGGCTCGTTGTGGCTACGCGGCGGGCGGGGACCTGCTGGGTCAGGTCCGCTGCCTTGTGTCCCGCGTACATCGGGCGGGCGAGGGGAGGACGGTCGCACGGCCGGCGCAGTTGGGACTCAGTGCAGCCATCGCATGCCATGGGTGTAGCACGGGCTGGGCGATACTGGCGAGGTGCCCCCCACCGGCGGCCATTCGATCAGGAATCGAATGCGCCTTGATCATCCAGACGATCCGACGGGACCGGTCTGGATCCGTCCACATCGACGAGGCCTTCAACGTGAGCAGGCCAGATCCGACTGGAGCCGACCAGGCCGACGCAGAGCACCAGGCTGGGATCTGGGCGGTTGAGTCATCCATCGGACGGGTCGAGCCCTAAGCGGGCCAGGTTGGACCGCGAGGGGTGGCCCTGCCCTGCCGGCCCCTCAGCGAATACCCGCAACAGGTTCACGGTGGCGGTCCGGACCACGCGGGCGGTGAGTGGGGAGCGGCGGGTCGTGGCGCAGGCCCGGCTGAGCTGGCAGACCCAGGAGCTGGTCGCGGCGTTGAACACCCCGGCCCCGCTGGGGGCGGTGTAGTAGGTGGTGTCGGCGAAGCTGGGCCCCCGGACGCTGGCCCCTAGGCACTGGACCGGGGAGTGCAGCAGCACCTCGACCCGGGGAGGGCGGGGGGCGTCCGGCTGGACGCGGTCGTACTCGTCGCCGACCAGCCCTGGCAGGATGGTGCCGGCCCGCACCCCGGTCCTGGCAAACAGCCAGGACGACGGCTGGACGACCACCCCGGGGGCGTGGGTCGGGTTGCATTCGTACTGGGCCCCGAGCAGCCGGCTCTCCGGGTTGTTCAGTGGTGGCCGGCGCCAGTCGGTGGTCACCTGGGACGGGTCGGTCTTCCAGGCCGGGTCGTCCCCGATTGACCAGGGCTTGTAGTTGACCTGCTGGCGGTGCGGCCCGGTCGGGGATCGCTCCAGCCGGATGTGGCGGTAGACGGCGTTGGCGCCCAGGAAGGCCAGGTTGACGCCGTGGCCGCGGGCCGCCTCGGCCCCCCGCCGCATCCGGGTCGACCAGTACTCGTCATGGCCCAGGGAGACCAGCCCGCGGTGGGCCAGCAGCCGCTCGGGGTGGCGGTGCAGGTCGATGTTGGTCCAGTAGGTGACGTCCAGGCCGAGCCGCTCGACCAGCCGGACCAGGGGGTACTCGTTGCCGAGGAACTCGCCCGCGCCGCTTTGCTGGTAGGGCCGGTCAAAGGACACCACCCGGGAGCGGGTCTCCAGCCTCGCGTCGGGTCCCACGTACTGGTTGCGGCCGCCCCAGCGGTTGTAGGCCTGCCAGGTGGTGACGGCGTTCATCGCCACCAGGGCGGCCCGGCTGGTGTCGTCGCGGACGGTCAGGGGCACGTACCGCTGGCCGGTGGTCGCCACCAGCTTGAGCAGGTAGACCCCAGGCGGCCAGTCCGGGCCGATGGCGATGGTCAGCGACGGGCGCCAGCGGGTGGCGACCATGTTGGTCCCAGACGAGAGGGTCGGGGGTGGCTGACGGCGGCCAGCCACTGGCTGCGACCGCCACACCAGGCGCGCGCCGTGCCCGCCGTACCAGCCCATCCGATAGGCCTCCACCTGGAAGCGGCGGGCCGTGGTGGACACAGACAGCCGTACCCGCTCACCGCTGCCCGCGCTCACCTGGTCGGTCCAGCCCCGGATGGCCTCGGGGGGGCCCAGGCGGGTGATCCGCCAGCCAGCGGTCCCCGGGCGGCGGTTCTCCACCGCGACCCCACTGCCCGCCGGGCCCGGGTGTGCAGCTGGTGCCGTCGCGGGCTTTGAAGCTGTCGAGGGCACCGGGTCGGCCCGGTGCTCCTGGGACCAGACGACCAGCACTGCCCCGGCCGCCGCGAGGACGGCCAGGGCGGCAGCGACCGTGGTTGCGGCCCTGTGCCGACGGATGGCCACCCGTGACCTCCAGCGACCGTACGAGGGGACCCGAAGCTGCCGGCCCGTTCCTTCAGGATCTGGGCGGACTCTATGCCGGAACCCGCCTCTTCAGGCAAATTGCCCGATCAAGCAGGCAATGAAGACGGCACTTGGCGTTGTCTGGCGGTTGGGGTGCGTCGACCGATCAGGCTCCCGCGGCCGTATCGGCCCCGCTGCTTGTCTTGGCATCCGATTTTCTGTCGGATGCGCTTTGATCACCCATTTGATCATCCAGACGATCCTTCTGTATCCGTCTGGAGCCATCTGGACCGACGATGCGGTCCACGTGAGCAGGCTAGATCCGTCTGGAGCCGACCAGATCGACGCCAAGCATCCGACTCGTAATCGGAAGGTCGTCGGTTCGAATCCGACCTCGGGCTCAAAACAGCAGGTCACAGGGTTGTAGCGCTCGCCTTGCTAGACCCCGGTCAACGATTTTGTCGATCCGTTGACCGCTTGGAAGCGAGCAGGCACGTGTCGACGGCGTGCGACGGCGGCCAGGTGATGGTCGCTGATCCAGCGCACCGGCCGGGCCGTACCGTCTTGTGGGAATAGGCGACTCAGCTAGAGCTCACCGAGGAGTTCGCGCTTCGCGAGGGCGAACTCCTCCTCGGTGAGGAGCCCTTGGGTGAGAAGCTGGCCGAGCTTCCCCAGGGTAGCCAACGGCTGAAAGGGCCCGAAGGAGCGGCGGCCCGCAGCTGGAACTGGAGCCCGGCTGCGATGGCGGCCTCCAGCTCGGCCAAGGCGCCGCCGCGGCGGCGGGCGACCCCAGTGGGAGGTCGGCCGCCATCGCGAAGCACCGGGATCAGCAGCAGCACGACCCGCTGGTCGCCGAGCTGATAGGGCAGGGCGCTGGAGAAGGCCCCCGCGCACGAAGCCGGTGGCGGGGACAGTAGGCGGCGGAGTAGCGGCCGGTCGATGGAGCTGGTCCAGGAGGAGGTCCCGGTCGGCGCTGGGACCGTGGGCGTCGGGAAGCTTGATCGCCACCCCGAGCGCCTCAGGCAGCGGCTTGGGCAGGCCGGCAGCGCGGGAGAAGCGAAGCAGCGCCGGCTGGGCGGCGCCGGACCGGAACAAGGGAACGGCCGGGCGCCGGCTGTCGTCGACCCTGAACCAGGCGTGGTAGCCGGTGCCGGTCGGGCGCAGGGAGCGTCGGCGGCGCAACCCGGCCAAGAGGGAAACCCCGCCGCGGCGGCCGGCTGGCCTCCCGCGGCGGCCCAGAGGCGCAGTTCCCGCACCGTCGGCCGGTTAGCGGCCTGGGAGGAACCGCCGGATCAGGCCCCCGGTGACCTGGGTGGGGCGCTGCTGCTCGCCCATGCGGGCGCTGACGACCAGCACTGCACCGGTCAGGACCGGGATCGCCCACTGGAGCACCGTCAGCTGCCGCTGGGCACGGGCCGCCTCCTGTGGGGTCGCCGGATTCGGGGAGGTGCCCCCCTCGACCGGGACGTCACCGGCCCGCTCCAGCCGCTTGCCGAGCGCGCGGGCATAAGCGGTCGTGCCGAGCGCGGCAATGGTCAGGGCGGTCTTGACCGTACTCGCCGTGGCCACGCCCTGCTGGCCGGCCTGCCGGGTCTTGTTGGCTCCGGTCAGCACAGCTCCACCTGCGAGATGGGCGGCGATGCCGGCCAGGTTGAGCGGGGTCCAGCGGGCCCAGCCGCTGTTGGCGACCCGCAGCCGCTGGGCCGGGTCATCGACCACCGACGCGGCGCCGTTGAGGCCGGTGGCTCCCATCAGCGAGCCACCGAACCATGCGGCCAGGCCCAGGTCGTGCAGGGTCCGGGCGACCGTGTTGTCGTTGGCGGTCATGCGCATGGCTCCTTCACATCATCGAGTTCCGTCAAGCGCGGTCGGATTGGCTGGCCCGGGCGGTGCGGTGGGCCGGCCAGAGGGCGATGGCCAGGCCGGCGGCGGCGCTGACCAGGTGCAGGCCGTTGTCGGGGCCGTTGATGGACAGGAAGTTGATGTCGCTGTTGCCGGCGGCGAACAGCCCGTAGATGAAGGCCAGGCCGTAGCCAGCGGCCAGCAGCCAGCCATAGGTCCGAGCGGTGTCCAGCCGCCGCCACAACGCCAGCCCGGCCAGGCCGATGGCCAGGTGGACCAGGTTGTGGAGCGGGTTGATCTCGAAGCCGACCAGGGTCTTGTCGGTCTCGGCGGCGAAGTTCTCAAAGCCGGTGACCAGGAACCCAGCCAGGCCGACCAGGGTGTAGACGACCCCGATGGCCAAGGCCAGCAGCTGGGCGGGATGCCGGGGCGAGCGTGCCGAGTCAGGACGTTGTGCCATGAGACAGAGGTACCTCCGTGGCGGGAAAGGACTGGGTCTGGGTCCTTCCAATGGCCCGGCGGTCCGCCGGGCCGACGGTGACTAGCCAGCCATCACGGCCACAAACACCCAACGTCGCCGATCGCCACCGCGTCCAGCGTCACGACGCCCATCCCTGGCCGCCTGCCCGGCCGATCGGCCACTGCCGCAGGTGCCCCAGCACCGGGCCGGCCAGCTCGGCGGCGTGCTGCTCGGGCAGCCAGTGGCCGGCCCCGTCCAGGACATGGAGGCGGTAGGAACCGGCGACCCAGCGGGCGGTCGCCTCTGTGGCCCGCCGGCCCAGGGCCGCATCTCCCGACCCCCACAGGTGGCAGGTGGGCACGGCCACCGCCGGGACCCGCAGGGTGGACGGGCCGGCCGCCCGGTACCAGGCCAGGGCTGCGGCCAGCGCTCCCGGTTCGGCCAGGGCGCTGGCGTAGGCCTCGGCCCACTCAGGGCCGAGCCCGCTACGAACGAGCAGGAGCCGGAGCCCGGCCATCCCTCGTGCCCCCAGGGCCAGCTCGGGCAGGCGGGGGGTGCGGAAGAAGGCGATGTAGGCCGAGCGCAGCGGCTGGGCGCTGGCGCGCAGGGCCGCCGTAAAGGCGCGCGGATGAGGAGTCGACACCGCGGTCAGGGTGGCCACCCGGTCAGGGTGCTGGGCGGCCAGGTGCCAGGCCACCAACCCGCCCCAGTCGTGGCCGAGCAGGTGGAAGCGTTTCGCCCCGGCCCGGTCGGCCAGGGCCAGGGCGTCGGCGACCAGCTCCGGCATCCGGTAGTCACGCACGGCGGCCGGCCGCGCCCCCGGCGAGTAGCCCGCTGGTCGGGAGCGAGCGCCCGGTAGCCGGCGCCGGCGAGCGCCCCGGCCAGCTGGGCCTAGCAGGCGGCGGTCTGCGGGAACCCGTGAAGCAGCAGCACCGACTCCCCGGCCGGGTCGCCGGCGGCCAGGGCGTCGAACACCAGCCCGCGAGCCTGCAGGCGCCGTCGCTCCATCATGGTTGCTCCCGGTTGACCGGTCCCCGGCCTCGAAAACCACCGCCCAGGGGTTTCTCCAGCGCGGGCGGCGGATAGCCGCCCATCCTCCCGCCCGCGATCACAGATCGGAGGCCCATGGCGCCCTGGATCCTGGCCCACGGCAACGGCTTGGACGACCTGGTCGTCCTGGCCTCCGGCATGGCCCTGGCTCTGGCCGTTCGGCTGCTGGTGACCCACCGACGCACCCCCGACGACCCCCAGAGGAGCCCACCAATGAGTGAGCAGCCGCCTGACCCGTCCACCGACGACGACCTGTCCGACCCGGCCGCCTCCCACGCCAGCGACCTGGACCCCCGCATCGACAGCGACGAGGACCAGCCCGAGCAGACCCTGGGCGCCGAAGAAGCCGGCCCCTGACCGCGGCGGCCGGCCATCCGAATGAAGGCGAGCAAGGTCGTCCTGGAGCCCGGGTCAGAACGGCTGGTTCGCACGCCGCGTCGGGGATAGTCGACGAGCAAGTGATCTCGTCGTCTCGTGGGGCTGGTGCGGGCATGAACCGAACGGTAGGCAGGGTCGTGGTGCTGGCCGGGGTCGGCGCCTGGGTGCTGGCGGTGCGCCGGATGACCACCCGTCAGGTCGGCGACGGCGCCGCCAGGGTGGCCCGGGATCGCTGGTACACGGTGACCGTCAACCGCCCGCCCGAGGAGGTGGCGCCGACCGGGCGGCTGCCGGAGCCGCTGACCCGGCTCGGCGACGCCGTCGAGGTCCGGATCCGGCCGGCCCCGGGGGGCCGCGGCACCGAGCTGGCCGCCCGGCCGAGGACCGGGGGGCCTTCGGGGCTCGGCGGGGCGGTCGCCCGGGCGGCCGGCAGCGACCCGCGCCAAGCCGTCCGCACCGCCCTGCGCCAGGCCAAGCAGCTAGCCGAGACCGGCGAGGTGCTGGAGCCCGACACGCCACCGACCAGCCGGCGGACGCTGCGCAACCTGCCGCTGGAGCTGGCCACCCGACGGGCTCGCGGGGAGGGGCGGCTGTGAGGGCACTGGTCTGGGAAGGCGTGAATGAGGTCGCGGTCGAGCAGGTCTCCGACCCGCAGGTCCAGAACCGCCAGGACGCGATCCTCAAGGTCAAGCTCAGCTCGGTCTGCGGCTCCGACCTGCACCAGCTCAGCGGCTACATCCCCTTCATGCGCGCCGGGGACGTGATCGGGCACGAGTTCATGGGCGAGATCGTCGAGGTCGGCCCCGACGTCGGCCGCCACCAGGTGGGCGACCGGGTGGTGGTCTGCTCGGTGATCGCCTGCGGCCGCTGCTGGTACTGCAAGCAGGGCCTGTTCTCCTGCTGCGACAACGGCAACACCAACCCGGCCATCACCGAGAGCATGTGGGGCTACCACCCAGCCGGCATCTTCGGCTACTCCCACGCCATGGGCGGCTTCAAGGGCAGCCACGCCGAGTACGTGCGGCTGCCGTTCGCCGACCAGATCGCCTTCCCGATCCCCGATGGGGTGGACGACATGACGGCGCTGTTCGCCTCCGACTCGGCCCCGACCGGGTGGATGGGCGCCGACATGGGCGTGGTACAGCCTGGCGACGTGGTCGCAGTCTGGGGCTGCGGAGCGGTCGGCCAGATGGCCGCCCGGGCGGCCCAGTTGCTCGGGGCCGAGCGGGTGATCCTCATTGACCGCTTCGACTACCGGCTCCAGATGGCCGAGCGCGAGCTGGGCGCCGAGGTGCTCAACTACGAGCGCACCGACATCGACGGCGAGCTCCGGGAGCGCACCGGTGGCCGCGGGCCCGACGTCTGCATCGAGGCCATCGGCATGGAAGCCCACACCCCGGGCCCGACCTACCGCTACGAGCAGGCCAAGCAGCTACTGCGGCTGGAGACCGACCGGCCCCATGCCCTCCGCCAGGCCATCCTGGCCTGCCGCAAGGCCGGCACCGTGTTCGTGCTCGGAGTCTTCGCCGGAATGGTGGACAAGTTCCCGATGGGGGCGGTCATGAACAAGGGCTTGACCCTGCGCAGTGCCCAGCAGCATGGGGAGCGCTACATCCCGATGCTGCTGGAGCGGATGGCCCGAGGCGAGCTCAAGACGGCCCACCTGGCCACCCACCCCATGTCCCTGGACGAGGGCCCGCGCGGCTACGACCTGTTCAAGAACAAAAAGGACGGCTGCGTCCGGTCGGTGTTCCACCCCTGACACGTCGGCCGGCGAGGGCCGTTCGGGAGGTGCGGGCGTTCCGCCTTGGTGGTAGCCGGCGAGCTCGCCGAGCTTGCCAGGGTCTTGGTGGCCCACCGCCTGGCCGACCGCGGCTGACCCAACCGGTTTCTGCAGTTGCCTGTGGGGTTAGCGACCTCGGCGACCATTGCGGATACGGCCGAACGGAGCCCCCATGCCCGAGGACCAGGAGCAGCTGCAGCCACCCCAGCGCCAGCCGCAGCCGGGGATCGAGGAGGAGATGACCCCCGAGCCGGACCCCGGCCCCCGGGACCAGGGAACGGGGAAGCTGGCCGGGAAGGTCGCCCTCATCAGCGGCGGGGACAGCGGGATCGGGCGGGCGGTGGCGGTGCTGTTCGCCCGCGAGGGGGCAGACGTGGCCATCGGCCACCTGGCCGAGGAGGACACCGACGCCAACGAGACGGTCAAGCTGGTCGAGGCCGAGGGCCGCCGTTGCCTGACCCTCCCCGGCGACATCGGGGACGAGGCGTTCTGCCGGCAGGCGGTAGAGCGGACCGTGCGCGAGCTCGGCCGCCTCGACGTGCTGGTCAACAACGCCGCCGAGCAGCACACCACCGAGAGCATCACCGACATCGGCGCCGAGCAGCTGGAGCGGACCTTCCGGACCAACATCTTCGCCATGTTCTTCCTGACCAAGGCGGCCTTGCCGCATCTCGGCGAGGGGTCGGCGATCGTCAACACCACCTCGGTCACCGCCTACCAGGGCAACCCGGCCCTGCTCGACTACTCCTCGACCAAGGGGGCGATCGTCGCCTTCACCCGCAGCCTCTCCCAGCAGCTGGTGGGTCAGGGCATCCGGGTCAACGCCGTCGCCCCCGGCCCGATCTGGACCCCGCTGATCCCGGCGACTATGCCCGAGGACAGCGTGGCCTCCTTCGGCAAGGATGTCCCCATGGGCCGCCCCGGCCAGCCGGAGGAGGTCGCCCCCTGCTACCTGTTCCTGGCGTCCGACGATTCCTCCTACATGGCCGGCCAGGTGCTGCACCCTAACGGCGGCAACGTCGTCAACGGCTGAGGTCAAGCCAGGGGTAACTTGCCGTGGCGACCTGACTAAGACTAAAAGGGACTTGGGTGTCGGGTTGAGGAGGACGGCCGAGTTGAGGCTGGCTGCTGGGCGGGTGAGGATCTGGGGATGCCAATTGTCCCTCGCCGCCCTGCGGCACAACGAGAACGTGACCGGTTCCAGGCCCGCCGGCTCCGTGCGGCCGAGTTGTTTGCCGACGGTGTCCGCCAGGCCGAAGTTGCCCGCCAGTTCGGCGTCTCCGCCCAGGCTGTGAACGTCTGGCACGCCCGCTTCACCCAGGGCGGTGTCGAGGCGCTGCGCAGCCGCGGCCCGAGCGGCCCCGCGCCACGGCTGTCAGATGCCCAGCTCGCCAAGGTCGAACAAGCCTTGCTGGAGGGCGCCACCGCCAACGGGTTCACGGGCGAGCTGTGGACCCTTGCCCGTATCGCCACGGTGATCGAGCGCCTCACCGGGGTACAGCACCATCCAGCCTGGGTGTGGGCGCTGCTGCGCCACCGCCTCGGCTGGTCGGTCCAGCGGCCCAGGCGCCGGGCGGTCGAGCGCGACCAGGCGGCGATCGACCGCTGGGTCAAGCAGCGGTGGCCGGCGATCAAGCAAACGCCCAACGGCGCAGAGCCTGTCTGGTCTTCTTCGATGAGTCCGCGCTCAGCCTGACCCCCAATGTCCGCCGGAGCTGGGCGCCGCGTGGCCAGCCGCCCACCTTGACCCACCCGTTCAATTGGAAGAAGGCGTCGATGGCGGCCGCACTGTGCTACGGCGTCAGGGGCGGCGGCGCCCAGCTGGCCTTCCACGTCACACCCGGCAACTACGACACCGACACCCTCATCGAGGTGCTGGGTGAGTTGCGCCGCTTCCTGGGCGGCGAGAAGGCGACGCTGCTGTGGGACGGGCTGCCCGCCCACCGCAGTCGAGCGATGTGGGCCTGGCTGGCGACCCAGCGGTCCTGGCTGGTGGTCGAACGCCTGCCCGCCTACGCGCCCGACCTCAACCCGGTCGAGGGGCTGTGGTCCAGCTTCAAGGCGGTCGAGCTGGCCAACCTCACCTCGCCGACCCTGGCCCAGGTCATCGACCAGGCCCACCGCGGCGTCGAGCGGGTCCGCCGCACCCCGCACCTGGCCTACTCGTTCCTGCGCCATGCCGGCCTATCGGCCTCATGACACATCAACCCGACACCCAAGGCCCTTTTAAGTGGCGGCCTACCGCTGTGCGGAGCTGCGTTTGCGCAGGGCGCTGCTGACCATCAGGGGCGATGCGCTTCGGTGTCATGAGGTGTCGGCGTGCTCTGGCTGGCCGGCGGGAGGTAGCGCTCGCCATAACCGAGCGGGCCCACGGAGAAGGCCAGCGCGATCTAGGGTGACCAGAGCCCGATGATCCCGGAGGCCAGCGCGACGCTGCCGGTGTTGATGTTGCAGAAGATGTCCAGGCCGGAGTTGGCCGCCCTCGACCCCCAGCGCCGTCCAGTACCAGCGGGTCGCGGCCAGCACGACCGTCAGTAGACCGTTGACGAGCAGGGCGCCGAGGGCGGCTGCACACCCAATGAGGTTGAGACCGCAGGCCGTACCGGTTTCGGATGCCCCAGGCAGGCTATGCAACTGTCGACTCCGGCTGACCGGAGAACAACGTCGTCTCGTCCCGGGGCCCCGACCTCGCTCCGGCCGCTGTTGAGGGATCTGGCCACCGCTCGACGTCCCTGCCCGCACGACCCTGGATCGCCGTCGAGCTGAACCTGCGCGCCGGTCGGGGCACGTTCGCAGACAGCTACTTGACTGATCCCGATGGCGCCACGTCGATCGAGCGACCATGCGCGGCTGTCGACCGCAGCCCGCCTGCCGCTTTCGTTGGAGGAGGGAGACCCTGCTGAGGCCATGGCATCGCGTACACGGCAATGCCAAGACCATCGCAAGGCTGGTCGGGCTGGCGACGCCGCTGCTGTTGGCTGGGTGCGCGCCCCAGAGTGTTACCGAACAGGGAGCCGCTATTGGCCGG
>Ga0307320_10000700_pt1 | contig 12127 bp, 11 predicted proteins | sample ER_DNA_369_FD_194495 | JGI IMG/M metagenome (GOLD analysis project Ga0307320, IMG submission 194495) | Bulk soil microbial communities from the East River watershed near Crested Butte, Colorado, United States - ER_DNA_369 | ecosystem: Environmental > Terrestrial > Soil > Floodplain | place...
GTGACCCTGCGCAAGACACTCGACCTCTACGGGCAGGTCCGGCCGTGCAAGAGCTATCCGGGCGTCCGCTCCCGCTACGAGAACGTCGACCTGATCGTCGTGCGCGAGGCGACCGAAGATCTCTACGCGGGCATCGAGTACGAGGAGGGCACCGCGCACGCGGCTGAGCTCGCCGACTGGATCGCTGCGCACGGCGGCTCGGTGCCGCCGGAGTCGGGGATCTCGGTCAAGCCGCTCTCCGTCGGTGGCAGCCGCCGCATCGTGGAGTTTGCGTTCGATTACGCGCGCCGCAACAGCCGCCGCAAGGTGACGGCCGTGCACAAGGCCAACATCATGAAGTTCTCCGACGGGCTCTTCCTGCGCGTTGCCCGCGAGGTCGCCGAGGAGAACGACGAGATCGAGTTCGAAGACCGGATCGTGGACAACCTCTGCATGCAGCTGGTGCAGCGACCCGAGGAGTACGACGTGCTCGTGCTGCCGAACCTCTACGGCGACATCGTCTCGGATCTCGCCGCGGGGCTCGTCGGCGGCCTCGGCCTCGCGCCCGGCGCGAACTTCGGCACGCACGCCGCGGTGTTCGAGCCCACCCACGGGTCCGCGCCCAAGTACGCGGGGCAGAACAAGGTCAACCCGATGGCGATGATGCTCTCCGGCGTGCTCATGCTCCGGCACCTCGAGGAGCGTGAGGCGGCCGACCGGCTGGAGGACGCGATCGCAGCGGTGATTCGCGCCGGCGAGCGCGTGACGTACGACATGAAACCGACGCGAGACGATCCGACCGCGGTCGGCACTAGCGAGGTCGCCGACGCGATCATTGACGAGCTGGGAGCGCGGGTCGCGTGAGCGAGCGGCGCAAGGTCACGGTCGTCGGAGCCGGCAACGTCGGCGCTACCTGCGCGCAGGTGCTCGGGACGCGCGATTACGCCGACGTCGTGCTCGTCGACATCAAGGAGAACCTGCCGCAGGGAAAGGCGCTCGACATCAACCAGATGGGCGCAGTGCTCGGCTACGAGCCGAACGTCGTGGGCTCGAACGCCTACGACGAGACGGCGGGCTCGGACGTGGTCGTCGTGACCGCGGGACTGCCGCGCTCGCCGGGGATGAGCCGCGACGACCTCGTGACGACGAACGAGAGGATCGTCGGGTCCGTGACCGAGCAGGTGGTCGGCGCCTCGCCCGAGGCGGTGCTGATCGTCGTCTCGAATCCACTCGATGCGATGTGCCACGTCGCGAAGAACGTCTCCGGCTGGCCGAAGGAGCGCGTGTTCGGAATGGCCGGGATCCTCGACACCGCGCGCTTCTCGACCTTCATTGCCTGGGAGACCGGCTCGTCGGTGAAGGACGTGACGGCGATGGTGCTCGGGGGGCACGGCGACCAAATGGTGCCGGTGGTGTCGGCGACGACCGTCGGCGGGATCCCGCTGCGGCAGCTGGTCGGCGAGGAACGAATCGCCGCCATGGTGGAACGGACGGCCAAGGGCGGCGGCGAGATCGTCGAGCTGCTAGGCACCTCCGCCTGGTACGCGCCGGGCGCGGCCGCCGCGCAGATGGTCGACGCAGTGATGCTCGACGAGCACCGCGTGCTGCCGTGCACGGCGTACCTCGAGGGCGAGTACGGGATCGACGGCCTCTACATGGGCGTGCCGGTCAAGCTCGGGGCAGGCGGAATCGAGGACATCGTCGAGCTCGAGCTGGGCGACGACGAGCGCGAGGCCCTGAGCGCCTCCGCCGAGGCGGTACGCGAGGTCGTGGGCGTGCTGAGCACCACGGCATAGGCCCCTGGGTGGCTGCCACGTTTGACACGCGGTGCTGTGGACGGATCGGCGCAAGAACGGCACGCCCGCGTGACAAACACGCGGCCAAGCCGTGGGTACGCTGGCGGCGGGTGGCGGGTGGAACCTCACTCCCCACCCAGGGTGGGGACGCGCGCGTGAACCTAGTACGGTCGCAGGAGGCGCCGTGGACCTCGGGCTGAGCGACCGCACCGCGATCGTCTGCGGTGCCTCGGCGGGAATGGGCCTCGCGATCGCAGAGGCGCTCGCAGCGGAGGGCGCGAACGTGGCCATGTTCGCGCGACGGCGCGACCTCCTCCAGCGAGAGGCCGAGCGCATCGGCGCCCTCGCCGTTCGGGGCGACGTCACCAACCCCGCCGACCTGAAGCGCCTCGTCGACCGCACGCTCGAGGCCTTCGGCGGCATCGACATCCTCGTGAACAACAGCGGCGGCCCACCTCGCACGGCGGCGCTCGAGTTGACCGACGACCAGGTCGAGACCACGGTCGAGCTCCTCCTGCTCTCGGCGATCCGCCTCACGCGGCTCTGCCTCCCGCAACTCGAGCGCAGCGGCCGCGGGCGGATCGTCAACATCGGGTCGAGCTCGATGCGCGAGCCGATCGACAACCTCGCGCTCTCGAACGCCGTCCGCCCCGGCGTCGTCGGCTGGGCGAAGACGCTCGCGCGGGAGACCGGCCCGAAGAAGATCACCGTGAACACGATCGCCCCGGGCCGCATCGAGACCGAGCGGCTCGCAGAGGCCTTCCAGGGGCGGCCGCGCACCGAGGACATCGAGGCCATCCCGCTTCGCCGCTTCGGCCAGCCGCGCGAGGTCGCGCAGGTCGTCTGCTTCCTCGCCTCCGACGCCGCAAGCTACGTCACGGGAACCGTCATCCCGGTCGACGGCGGACTGACGCGCAGCCTCCTCTGAGCCGCATATCCTCGGAGCTGATGCGGTGGTTCTCGCCGGCGCGGCTCGCCGTGGGCGGCCTCTTTCTCCTCGGCGCGGCCGCGCTCGCGCTCTGGCTCATGCCGGCGAGCGGCTACGACATTCGGCTCGTCGATCCCGCGCACCCCGCCGACCCGCTGGTGCACGTGCCCGGCGAGAAGCGGTCGCACCCGCCCGGGCCGATCTACTTCGTGGACGTGCGCGAGCGGGAGGCCCGGCTGCTCGAGCGGCTCCTGCCGTTCGCACGCGCCGACGGCTCGTCGATCGTGTCCGCACCGCCGGTCAGCTCGGCGGTCGAGCAGCAGATCGGGCAACAGGATATGAGCGAGTCGCAGAAGGTTGCGGCTGTCGTTGCGCTCAACCAGCTCGGCTACAAGGTGCAGGCCCGGAGCGGCGGCGTGACGATCGTCCTGGTGCAGAAGGGAGCGCCTGCCGCGAAGGTCCTTCGCACCAGCGACGTGATCGTGTCGGCCGACGGCAAGAAGGTGACCTCGGTACACGGCCTGCGAGCGATCCTGGCCAAGCACCGCCCGGGCGATCGCGTTCCAGTCGGCTACCGCCGCGGAGGCAAGCTCGAGGAGGCCACGATCCGGACCGTCGCCGACCCGCAGGACCCGAAGCGGGCGTTGATCGGGGTCTCGGCGCGAGACGATCTCCGGGTGAAGCTTCCGCTTCGAATCACGATCGACTCTGGCGGCGTCGGAGGCCCGTCGGCCGGGCTCGCGTTCGCCCTCGACATCCTGCAGGAGCTCGGTCGCAACGTCACCCACGGGCACAAGGTCGCGGCGACCGGAGAGCTTGCGCTCGACGGAACGGTCAGTCCGATCGGGGGCGTGAAGCAAAAGACGCTCGGCGTGCGCGAGGCGGGTGTGGACGTCTTCCTCGTGCCGGCCGGAGAGAATGCCCAGGAGGCGCGACGCTACGCCGACGGGCTCCGGATCGTGCCTGTGAAGAACTTTCCACAGGCGTTGCGGGCGCTGGCAACGTTGGCCTCGAAATCGTGAAGATCACATACTTTTCGGCAGTTTCAAAAGCGCCGGAAATTGCAATGTTTTCTCCACAGACAAGTCTTGAATCGAGTGTTCGTGCCCCTATTATCTCGCGGGGTCCAGGGCAGGCGACCAAGAGGAGCAAACTGAGGCATGAGCAAGTCAAGCCAACCAACGTGTGAGGACTGCTACTTCCACCGCGCAGGCCTCTGCGCGCTGACGCTCGACACGCCCTGCCCCACGTTCAGGCTCCACAGCCGCGGCTCGCTCGTCCCGCCGCGCCAGCCGCGACTTATTCCGAAGCCGCTCACGCCGCTCGCCGGTCGATCAGCCGCCTAGAGCCTCCTAGCTACACCCGTGCGGGCGTCGCCGCCATCAGTCTCGCGAGCCGCCGCACGCCTTCGTCGATCTCGGTCGGCGAGACGAAGCTGAAGGCGAGGCGCGCGGACGAAGGCGCGCCGCCGAAGTCCACCCCTGCCACGAACGTCAGGCCCGCCTCCGCGGCCCGCGGCAGCAGCGCCGACGCGTCGACGCTTTCGGGCAGCTCGAGCCACAGAAAGTAGCCGCCCTCGGGCCGGTTCCAGCGCGCTCGCCCTGAGAGCTCCCGATCGAGCGCCTCGAGCATCGCGTCTCGGCGCGCGCCCAGCAGCCCGCGCACGCGCTCGAGATTGGGCTCGAACAGATCCCGCCGAAGAAACTCGTAGACCGTCGCCTGGGCGAGCAGCGCCGGCGTGATGTAGGTCGAGGCGACGAGATCCTCAAGCTCCGGCGTGAACGAGGCCGGCACGATCGCGTACCCGACCCGCAGCCCCGGCGCAATCGTCTTCGAGAACGACGAGCTGTAGATGACGTTCACCCCACCCTCGAGCTCGAAGACCGACGGCAGCGCCTCGCCCTCGAAGCGAACGAGGCCGTAGGGATCGTCCTCGAGCACGGGCAACGCGCGCACCCGGGCGATTTCGGCCAGCCGCCGGCGCCGCTCCTCGCTGAGCGTTGAGCCGGTCGGGTTCTGAAAGGTCGGGATCGTGTAGAGAAACGCCGCGTGCGGCCCCTCGAGCGTGCGCTCGAGCTCGTCGACGTCGAGCCCGTCTTCGTCGACCGCGACCTCGCCAACCTCGACGCCGGCGGTGGACAGGATCTTCAGCGGCCGGTCGTAGGTCGGGCGCTCGACGAGCACCCGGCCCTCGCCGCCGAGCACCTCGAGCACGAAGTGGAACGCCTGCAGCGACCCGTTGGTGACCAGCACGCGACCGGGCTCCACGCCGTGCCGTTCGGCCAGCCACTCGCGCAGCGGGGCATATCCAAGCGTGCTTCCGTACGAGAGGACGACCGACCCGTCCCGCTCGAGCACCGCTTTGGCGCACTCGGCGAGCTCCGCCACCGGCAGGCATTCCGGCGCCGGGATCCCACGCGCGAAGGAGATCGCGTCCACGGCGGCAGTCTAGGCCGAGCTCCGGCTTCCACGGGCTCCCGTAAGAGGCCGCGGAAAGCCCGGACGCGGCCGGCCGGGGGCCGCCGGGGGTTCGCCGCCGCTCTACCTCGGGCAGTCTCCGATGCTGCCGGTGGTTTGGATGTTCGGGTACGGGTAGGCGGCGTCGCGCCAGTGGTCCCCGCACGCGTTGTAGTAGTCGAACTCGTGCGAGACCTCGGTCACCGTCGGCGACTCGCCGTTTCGGGCGAAGAAGCTCGCGGTGAAGTCGCCCCAGCTCCCGGACGGCGGCATCGCCGCGTCCGGGTTGAAATCGAAGCTCCCTGAGATCTTCCTCGTCCAGACGCCGTTGAACGTGCCGGCGTCGGCTGAGTCGAATGCGTTCGAGCAGTCGCCGGGATGGTGCGAGCCGGGCACGGTCGTGAACGTGCCGTGGATGTCGTAGCGGGTGACGAAGTAGCCGGAACCATCCTGCGCCGCGTTGACGACGTAGAGGCGGTCGTTCGTGCCATGGGCCCACACGTCGGCGCCGCCGACGCAGGCGGTGTCGTCGCGGTTCGCGTGGACCGGACCGTACGTCCCGAAGCCGGGCGGGCCCGGGTCGCCCTTGACGCCCTTGGCGCCGTTGAGCCCGTTGTCGCCCTTCGGGCCGGCCGGGCCGGGCACGCCTTGAGGCCCGGGCGTGCCGACACCGCGCCGACCCTTCGGGCCGCGGATGTTCCAGGCGATTCGCTTGAAGCCCTTGTGGCAGTGGCTCAGCTTCAGGTCGCCGATCGTGGCGCGGTCGCCCTTCGTCTCGACACATGCGTAGACGACACCGTTCCTGACGCCACGTTGAGCGTCCGGACGCGCCCCGCCGCTGCTTCCGCCGAGCGCCGTCGAGACGCCGACGAGCAGCGCCACGAGCGCTGAAACGACGATGTATCTCATCTCTCCCCCCTTGCGTGGCTGGCGGGCCAACCGACCCAATCCCTCGGGTCGGCACGTTACAAAAAAACGTCCTGGGCTAGGCCCGCGCGGACGCGACCTCGACCGCGAGCTCCGCGACCTCGGTCGGGGTGGTTCCGACCCGCACGCCGCGGGCCTCGAGCGCGTCCTTCTTCGCCTGGGCCGTGCCGGACGAGCCGGAGATGATCGCGCCGGCGTGGCCCATCGTCTTCCCGGGCGGCGCCGTGAAGCCGGCGATGTACGCGACGACGGGCTTGCTCACCTCGGCTTCGATGAAGGCGGCCGCCTTCTCCTCCTCGTCGCCGCCGATCTCGCCGACCATGACGATCACCTCGGTCTCGGCGTCGGCCTCGAACCGGCCGAGGATGTCGATGAAGGACGAACCCACGACGGGGTCGCCGCCGATCCCGACGATCGTCGAGTTCCCGAGACCGCGCTGGGTCAGCTCGTGCCCGATCTGGTAGGTGAGCGTGCCCGAGCGCGAGACGACGCCGACCGGGCCCTCGCGGAAGATCTCGGCCGGGATGATCCCGACATTCGCCTTTCCGGGCGAGAGCGCGCCCGGGCAGTTGGGCCCGAGCATGGTGATGCCCTTCGGGCGGATGTAGTTGTAGATCCGGAGCATCTCGTGTGCCGGCAGGCCTTCGGCGATGCAGATCACTGTCCCGATGCCCGCATCAACGGCCTCGTAGATCGCGTCCGCTGCGAAGCGGGCGGGGACGAAGACCATCGTCGTGTTCGCGTCGGTCTCGGCGACGGCGACGGCGACCGTGTCGAAGACGGGGATGCCCTCGAGGTCGGTGCCGCCCTTGCCCGGGGTCACCCCGGCGACGACGTTGGTGCCGTACGCGCGGTTGCGCAGCGTGTGGAACGAGCCTTCGCGCCCGGTTGCTCCCTGGACGACGAGCCGCGTGTCCCTGTCGACGACGATCGCCATCAGCTCAGGACTGCGACTTCCGTGCGCGGATGACGATCTTCGTGTCGATCCAGGCGGTTCCGTCGGCGGTCATTCGGTCGGCCAGGAGCTCCCGCACCCGCCCGGCCTCCTCGCCCTCGCACCCGGTGCGCGCGAGCCAGTCGTCCATGGGGTGCGTCTTCTCGAAGCACTCGACCTGCTCGACCTCGAGACCCGCCTCGGTCAGGAAGTCGCGCCACTCGTCCTCCGTGTAGTTGCGCACGTGCGTCGGGTCGCGCAGGCGTTCGGCCTCCTCGTGGCGCTCGCTCGAGAAGAGCGTGTCCTCGATCACGACGAGCCTGTTGCTGACGCGCTCCATCTCCGCCACCGCTACGCGGATGTCCACGAAGTGGTGCGGCGCGATCCGCGAGACCACGACGTCGAAGGAGCCGTCCTCGAACGGCACGTCCTCCGCACGGGCGAGCACGTCGGCCTGCATGCCGGGAGACGGGTCGAGCGAGACGACCTCGCAGCCCTGCTCTCGCAGCCGCCGGGCGACGTGGCCTCCGCCGGTGGCGACGTCAAGCGCCTTCACCCCTTCCGCCGGCTCGCACCACTCGACGAGCAGGTCGAGATCCGGGCCCTCGCGGTGCGTCGCGCTCTCTCGGTAGGCCTGCGCGCGGTCCGACCAGGTCGTCACGCCGCCAGCTCCACCGCGCGCCGGGCCGCGTCGAGCATCGTCGCCTCGACGTGCAGGTTCGGGGGCGCTGCCTCTTCGAGCAGCGCGCGACCTTCCTCGGCGTTCGTCCCGTCGAAACGCACCACGATCGGGTGCTCGATCGTGATCTGCGAGAGCGCCTGCAGGATCCCCTGCGCCACGACGTCGCAGCGGGTGATCCCCGCGAAGATGTTGAACAGGATCGAGCGGACCTGCGGATCGGCACTGATCACCTCGAGCGCGTCGACCACGCCCTGCGCGTCGCCACCGCCACCGAGATCGCAGAAGTTTGCCGGCCTGCCTCCTGCCAGCGCGATCACGTCGAGGGTCGACATCACCAGCCCCGCGCCGTTTCCGAGAATCCCGACCTCGCCGTCCAGCTTGACGTACGTCACGCCCTTCTCGCGGGCGGCACGCTCCTCGGGCGGATAGGCCTCGAGGTCGCGCATCTCGGCGACGTCGGGGTGCTTGTAGAGCGCGTTGTCGTCGACGGTGAACTTCGAGTCGAGCGCGCGCACCTCGCCCTCGGGCGTGACGATCAGCGGGTTGATCTCGCAGAGCATCGCGTCGCTCTCGACGAAGCAGCGATAGAGCTTCCCGACGATGTCGAGCACCTGCTTCTGCTCGTTCGGATCGTCGATCCCGGCGCCGTAGATCAGCTGACGGGCCTGGTAGGGCTGGAAGCCCTCGAGCGGGTCGACGTGCAGGCGGGCAAGCGCGTCGGGATTCGTCGCCGCGACCTCCTCGATCTCGACCCCGCCCTCGGTCGTGAGCATGTAGAGCGCCTTCTTGGAGCCTCGGTCGAACGTGACGGAGAGGTAGTACTCCTTCGCGATCTCGGACGCGTGCTCGATCCAGACTTTCCGCACGACGTGGCCGCCGATGTCCAGGCCGAAGATCTGCTCCGCCGTGCGCTCCGCCTCGTCGGGCCCGTCGGCGAGCTTGACCCCGCCGGCCTTGCCCCGACCGCCCGTCAGCACCTGGGCCTTGACGACCACTTGGCCGTCGAGCTGCGTCGCAGCCGCGCGCGCTTCGGCCGGCGTCGTCGCAAGCCGACCCTCGGAGGTCGGGATTCCGAAGCGGCTGAAGAGCTCCTTGCCCTGGTATTCGTAGAGGTCCACCGGCGGCGGATGCTATCCGGCGTGCCGCGGCTCAAGCGGCCCGATGACAACCGCCGACGCGTCCGCCGAGCTCAGATGGCTCGACCTCGACCGCGCAGTGCGTCGGCGCGTCGCCCGGGCGGTACGGAAAGGACGAAGGATCGAAGACCCGCGGGACGCCGCGCTCGCCGTCGGCTACGCGGAGGCCTCGACTGGCTCTCGCGCCGCGGCCGTTTGCGCCCCTTCCACCTCCTGCTCGGCCTGCTGGCTGATCGTCACGTGGACCTGGCCCGTCACGTCCTTGCTCTACCCGGCGCTGGGCTTCGGCTTCCTGCGACCTCGGACGCCCGTGCTGCGCCGGCGTCTGACGGCGGCAAGAGAGGCGAACGCCGAGCTCGCCGCGGAGTGGAGCCTTACTCCGGCTCGCGTACGGCTACCCGGGCATTCCTGGCTGTACCCCAGCACGCGTCGCCGGCGCGTCATGGTCGCGTCCGTTGTGCACAAGCGTCACTGGGCGGCCGCCGCGAACACGATCTGCGCGCGGGAGGAGACGCGCCTGAGACGGCTTCAAGAGCAGAGGCTCCGTTCCGCGCGAATCGGCGCGACGGAGGATCCGGATCGAGCGGGAGGCGCTCGTGTCGCTCGGCGGCCTCGCGGCCGAGGGGGCCCGCACACCGCTCGAATCGCAGCTCAATCGCCTGGCGCAGATTCGAGGTCGAGCTCGACGAGTGGCTGCTCGCCGCGACCGGCGACCCGCGCATGCCGGCTGAACGATCACAGCGAACGAGGGCGCGCGAGCGCTCGCAGGCCCTCGCCAGACGCCTGGGCGCGGCGACCTGCGCGCGCGTCTGAGGGCCACACCTAGACTCGGCGGCGTGGACGCGATCGTCGCGGAGGGGCTCGAGAAGCGGTACGGAGACGTGCAGGCGCTCGCGGGAGTGTCCTTCCGCGTGCGGGCGGGCGAGGTCTTCGCGCTGCTCGGGCCGAACGGCGCGGGCAAGTCCACGACCGTCAAGGTGCTGACGACGCTTACGCGGTTCGACGGCGGGAGAGGCGAGGTGGCCGGCCACGACGTCCGGCGCGAGCCCGACGCCGTGCGCCGCTCGATCGGCTACGTGCCTCAGAGCTCCGGTGTCGACCGCGACGCGACCGCCCGCGAGAACCTGATCCTCCAGGGCCGTATCCAGGGCCTGGGCGGCGAACAGCTCAAGGCTCGGGTCGACGAGCTGCTCGAGTTGCTCGGGATCGCCGGCCCGGCCGACCGCGTCGTGCGCGGATACTCGGGCGGCATGAAGCGGCGCCTGGACGTCGCGTTGGGGCTCGTCCACCGGCCCCAGGTGCTCTTCCTCGACGAGCCGACGACCGGCCTCGATCCGGAGGCGCGAGCCTCGATGTGGGAAGAGCTGGGCTCGCTCGCGCACCGCGAGTCGCTGACGATCCTGCTCACGACGCACTACCTCGAGGAGGCCGACCAGCTCGCCGACCGCCTTGCGATCGTCAGCCGCGGGCGCGTCGTCGTCGAAGGGACGTCCGAGGATCTGAAGCAGAGCCTCGAGGGCGAGGTCGTCGAAGTCGAGATCGCAAACGGCGCCGTCGAGGACGCCGCTGCGATCGTGCGCGCGCTCGACGAGGTGCGCGAGGTGACGCTCAGCGGACGACGGCTGCGAAGCCGCGTCGTGGACGGCGCCCGGGCGGTGCCGACGATCCTCGCCGCGCTCGACGGGCGCGGCGTCGCCGTGGAGGCCGTGACAATGCAACGCCCGACCCTCGACAACGTCTACCTGCACTACACCGGGCGCGAGTTCAGCGCCGAGGACGAGGCCGGGGCCGAGGCAGGCGTCCAGGAGTGAGGGCGGCGGTCACCCACACGTGGTTCATGGTCGGCCGGCAGGCGCGCAACCTGATGCGCGAGCCGATCTGGGTCGTGCTCCTGCTCGTCCAGCCGATGATCTGGCTGCTCCTCTACGGGCAGCTCTTCAAGCGCGTGACGAACCTGCCCGGCGGCGGCTTCGGGACGACCTCGTACATCACCTTCTTGACGCCCGCAATCGTGATCATGAATGCGTTCTTCGGCGCGACCTGGAGCGGGATGGGCATGGTGAGCGACCTCGACCGTGACGTGATCCCGCGCTTCCTCGCGACCCCGGTCAGCCGCGCGTCGCTCGTCGTCTCGCAGATCGTGCGCTCGGCGTTGACGGCGCTGATTCAGGGGGTCGTGCTCCTCGTGATCGGCCTCGCGCTCGGGGTTCACATCCACCTCGGCGCGGCGGGTTGGGCGCTCGTGCTATTGGCGGCGGCGCTGATGAACAGCGCGTTTGCGGGCATCTCCCAGGGGCTCGCGTTGCTGACCCGGAAGGAGGCGACGATGATCGCGATCGCGAACTTCATCGGGCTGCCGCTGTTCTTCCTCTCCTCGACGCTGATCTCGCTGACGCAGATGCCGCACTGGATGCAGGTGGCGGCGCGGTTCAACCCGGTCAACTGGGGCGTCGTGGCCGCGCGTGAGGTCACGCTACCCGGGACGGACTGGGGCTCAGTCGGGCTGCACCTCGGACTGCTCGCCGGCCTGACGGTGATGACCGCGGCTTTCGCGACCTGGACGTTCCAGGTCTACCAGCGGCAGCTCTAGTACCCCTGGCGGCGGGCGTCGGCGGCGATTAGGCCTCGAGGTCGCCGAGGACGCAGACGACCTGTCCCTGGGTGACGGCCTGGCCGACCTCGACTCCGACTTCGGTGACGAGGCCCGCGTGGTGGGCCGTGATCTCGTTCTCCATCTTCATCGCCTCGACGATGCAGATCACCTGGCCGGGCTGCACCTCGTCGCCGACCTGGACCTCGACCGCGAGCACCGTGCCCTGCATCGGCGTGACGACGGCGTCCTTGGTCCCGGTGCGCGTGCCGGCGGCAGCGCGCTCGCGGCGCTTGCGCGCGAGCTCCGCGTGGGGCGGGTCGGGAACGAGTGCCTCGACGTCGTAGCGCCGCCCCTCGAGCTCGAGGGTGAGCCGACGAGCGCGCCGGGGCGATCCGTCCGACTGCGCGGGTACCGTTGTTTGCTGATGAGACAACGACTTCGCAAGCTCCGCGAGCTCCTCGGACTCGACCACGCCGTGGCAGGTCGTGCCCTCGACGAAACACGGGTGCTCGAGCAGCGCCCGGTGAAAGCCGAGCAGAGTCTCGATCCCGCCGATCTCGAACTCACCGAGGGCGCGCAGCATTCGCCGGCGGGCGTGCTCCCTGTCGACCCCGTGGACGATCAGCTTCGCCACGAGCGGGTCGTAGAGTCGCGGTACCTCCGATCCCGCGGCGACCCCGGAGTCGACCCGAACG